>Ga0247790_10000018_pt1 | contig 84136 bp, 62 predicted proteins | sample UWRJS171409R4_FD_179913 | JGI IMG/M metagenome (GOLD analysis project Ga0247790, IMG submission 179913) | Soil microbial communities from Arlington Agricultural Research Station in Wisconsin, United States - UWRJ-S171-409R-4 | ecosystem: Environmental > Terrestrial > Soil > Agricultural land...
TCCGCGACGATCTACGCGGCGAGATGCACGCGATCCGCGAAGACCTGCGCGGCGAGATGCACGTGATTCGCGACGAGCTGCGTGGCGAGATGCACGCGATCCGCGACGAGCTGCGTGGCGAGATGCATGTGATCCGCGACGAGCTGCGTGGCGAGATGCACGTGATCCGCGACGAGCTGCGTGGCGAGATGCGCACGATGAAGACCGACCTCATCCGCGAGATGGGAGTCGCTTCCATGCACGTCGCCAACGTCATGATGGAGCAAATCCGGTCGCTGGTGGCGGTCGTCGAGGAGAAGTACCAGGACCTGCCGCCGGCACACGCGAAGCTACGGGCCGACTTCGACGCCCACGCCGCTGACTATCGCTTGCATGCGCCCTTGCCGCCCGCGGCGCCCAAGCGGACCCGCCGCTCGCGCCCGCGCTGACGGAGCCGCTCGCCGCCCGAGGGCGCCGCGGTCCGGCGAGCTGCCCGCGCGCGCGGCCTGCGCTAACGGCGGACGCGCGTGACGTCGCGATCGAGGACCGTCTTGCGTTCGTCACGCGCGGCGGCGCGGATCGCCTCGTCGCATAGCAGGCGGACGTGATCCGAGAGCATGTCCGCGACCGCGTCAGAGCAGTTCATGCCGCTGCGATCCTTGATGTACTTCTTCATCTTCGAGACGACGATCAGGATGTCGCGATCGTGCACCTCGGCCAGGTGCACACCCTCGACCGCCGCCGCCGTCGTCTGCGAGGCGTCGCCGACGACGCGGCGGACCGGCGCGCTCCCCGGCGAAGCGGCCGGTGCCGGTGCTGGGGCCGAATCCGCCGCCGCCGTCGCGGCCACCGGAGCCGGGCGGGGTGCGCCCGGGCCCGGCGACGCCGAGGCCACCGGCGTAGGGCGGGGCGCGCCCGGGCCCGGCGACGCCGAGGCCACCGGTGCCGGGCGGGGCGCGCCCGCCGGAGCTGCCGCTGCCGCTGGCGCAGGCGCCTGCCGCGCCTGCTCGGCCGCGGCCGCCTCGCGCTGCCAGGCCTCGCGCGTCGGGGCGCGCGCCTCCTCGGCCCACGCGTCGCGGTGGCGCGCGTCGGCGAGGTGGCTGTCCCAGCAGACGATCGTGCAGAACACGAGCCGGAACTTGCTGCGGTTACAGGTCGAGACGCTGCACTGGTAGTACTTCGCGCCGAACGCGATCTCGGACTTGCACTCGGTACACCTCATCCAGTACTCGGCCATGAGGCCAAGCCTAGCGCAAGACGGGGGACCGCCGCCGCCGCAGGGCGGCGAGGACGCCGAGCGCCAGCGGGATCGAGCCGCGCCCGCCGCGGCCGCTGTCGCAGCAGCCCCCGCCCTCGAAGTCGTCGACCGAGCAGTCCGGCTCCGGCTCGCCGTCCTCGACGACCACCGGGATCCGCACGCTCACCGCCCGCGCCGCGCGGGCGCGATCGGCGATCTTCACGGTGACCGCGTCGTCGCCCGGCGCCGCCTCCGGATCGATGCACACGCGCACACGGCCGTCGTCGCGCACCTTCGCGGCGCCGCGGCTCGGCGGCTCTACGACCGAGAACGTGTGCTTCTTGGTCTTCGGATCGCCCACGCGGATCGACGTCTCCGCGCCGCGGCCGCGCACCACCGTGATCGCGTCGACCGCCGGCTCGGGGCCGCGCGCGACCGGCACGCCCGCGCTCTCCTCGATCCAGTCGATGACCCGGTCGGGGCGGGCGTAGATGCCGCCCTCGCTGCAGTCGAACAGCGCGTCGGCGTACGAGCGCGACGTGATGCCGGCGAGGAACTCGCCGTAGCTGGTCAGCAGGTACAGCGGGCCGCCCGAGTCGCCCGGGCAGGTGTCGGTGCCCATGCCGCCAGCGCCGAGCTCGCCGCCCGGCGCGACGACCGCGTGGCAGCCCGGCTTCTCCGTGCAGTCGGCGTCGGTGATCGCCGTCTCCGCCTCCTGCAGCTCGCTCACGTACTTCGTGGCGTCGCGATCGATCGCGCCGTAGCCCGCGATCGCGACCGCCGCGCCGTCCAGGATGTCTGCGCGCGCCCAGCCCGTGGCGATCGCCCGCGGCGGCAATCGCGACGGCCGCTCGAGCACCAGCACCGTCAGATCCTCCGTCTCGCGCGAGCTCGGGTACTCGATCCGCTTGACCACGTTGATCGTCTCGCCCTCGGTCGCGCGCGCGAGCGACGACGTGCCGACGATGATCTTCGTGAGCGTCGGATCGTTGCAGTGCCCCGCCGTGAGCGCGACCGTCGGCGCGATCAGGACGCCCGTGCACATCAGCTGGCCGCTCCACAGGACCGCCGCGACGTCGGGCCACTTGCCCGCCGCGGCGTTCGCGCCGCCGACGACCTCCGACTCGGAGACCGCCTCCCCCGGCAGCTCCTCGAGGCACCCGGCGAGCGCGGGCACGACGATCGCCGCGGCAGCGGCGGCAGCGGCGGCTACGGCGCGCATGGACGCCTCACTCTCGCATGTCGCGCCGGGGCCGCGTAGCGCCTTCTCGCGGCGCGCCCGCTGGTGTGCGACCCGGGGCACGCTAGATTCGGGCGCCATGCTCCGCCGGCCGCTGATCGCCGCGATCCTGTCCGCGTCTCTCTCCGCCGGGCTCGGCGTCGGGTGTGGCGGGGGGAGGCCCGCGCCCGCGCCGCCCCGGTCCGCGGACCTCGATCCCGAAGGCTCGCACCAGGCCGCCGTGGCCGCCGCCGTGCAGCCGTACCTCGACGCCGAGCTCCTCTCCGGGCTCGTCGTCGGGCTGTACGACGCCGGGCGGCGCGAGATCTATGGCTTCGGCAAGGGGCCCGGCGGCGCCGCGCCCGACGGCGGCTCCCTGTTCGAGCTCGGCACGCTGACGCGCGTCTACACTGGCCTCCTCCTCGCCGACGCCCTCCAGCGTCGCGAGCTCGAGCTCGACACGCCCGTCGCCGAGTACCTGCCGCCTGGCGTCACCGTCCCGACGCGCGACAAGGTCGCGATCACGCTGCGCCACCTCGCGCTGCACGGCTCGGGGCTGCCGCCCTTGCCGCCGAGCCTCGCCGCCAAGGCGTCCGCCGCCGATCCGCTCGCCGGCTACGACGAGGAGGCGCTCTACCGCGATCTCGCGCGCACGCCGGTCCTGTTCACGCCCGGCACCGCCATCCAGCCCTCGATCTACGGCATCGGCCTCCTCGGCTTCGTGCTCGGCAAGAAGGCCGGCGCCGGCTTCCCGCGGGCGCTCGAGGCGCGCGTCCTTCAGCCGCTCGAGCTGCGCGACACGATGCTCGCCGTCCCCGCCGCCGCTGCGGCGCGCCGCATGGTCGGCACCGACGACGAGCTCGCCCCCGTCCCGCCCTGGAGCTGGGGCGCGCTCGCCGGCGCTGGCGGCCTCGTCTCGAGCGCGCGCGATCAGCTCCGGCTGATCGAGGCCGAGCTCGACGCCGCCGCTGGCGGCAAGAACCTGCCGCTCCGCCACCAGATGCGGCTGACGCAGGAGCCGCAGCTCGAGACCGGCGCCGCCAGCGCCGCTGGCTCCGACACTGGCTCCGACACTGGCGCCGATAACGTCGGCCTCGGCTGGATGATCGATGGCACCGGCCGCTACTGGCACAGCGGCGGCACCGCCGGGTTCCGCGCGTTCGTCGGCTTCGACCCCAAGACCAAGCGCGGCGTCGTCGCGCTCGCGTCGACGTCCTCGCCGCTCGTCGATCGCCTCGCGCGCGCGCTGTTCGCGCTCTTCGACGAGGCGCCGCCCAAGCCGTGGACCGCGCCCACCCCGGCGCAGCTCGCGACGTACGCCGGCAGCTACGACTTCGCCGGCACCCGGCTCGCCGTCGTCGCCACCGGCAAGCGGCTCTACCTCGAGGTGCCCAGCGAGCCGCGCGTGCGGCTGCTCCCCGTGTCCGACCACGAGTTCTGGATCGAGGCGCTCGGGGCCGTCGCGATCTTCCAGGCGGACGGCGGCAAGATCGCGCGCATCGTGTTCGGGGTCGGCACGCGCCAGGTCATCGCGCCGCGCGTCGAGTAGCCCGCGCCGCTCACTGCGCGTTGATCGCCGAGCGGCCGCCGCGCAGCACGAACTTCTGGATCTTGCCCGTCGCCGTCTTCGGCAGCTCCGCCAGGAACGTCACCCACTGCGGCGCCTTGAAGCGCGCCAGGTGCTCGCGGGCGAACGCGCGCAGCTCCGCGTCCGTCGCCGTCGCGCCCGGCCGGAGCACGACGAACGCGTGCGGCGCCTCGCCCCACTTCTCGTGCGGCATGCCGACCACCGCGACCTCCTGCACCGCCGGGTGGCGCAGGAGCGTGGCCTCGACCTCGATCGACGAGATGTTCTCGCCGCCGCTGATGATGACGTCCTTCATGCGGTCGCGGATCTCGACGTAGCCATCCGGGTGGACCACCGCCGAGTCGCCGCTGTGGAAGTAGCCGCCCGCGAATGCCAGCTCGGTGGCCTCCGGATCGGCGAAGTAGCCCGCCATGACGACGTTGCCGCGCACGACGATCTCGCCGATCGTGGCGCCGTCGCGCGGCACGTCGCGCAGCTGGTCGTCGACGACGCGCAGCTCGCCCGACGTGATGAGCTCCACGCCCTGGCGCGCCTTGATCCGCGCGCGCTCGGCCAGCGGCAGCTCCGCGTGCTCCGCGCGCGGCTCGCACACCGTGATGAGCGGCGCCGTCTCCGTCAGGCCGTACACGTGCAACACCGTCCAGCCCAGCTCGCCCTCGATGCGCTCGATCGTCGCCGCCGCCGGTGGCGCGCCCGCCGTGACCACGCGGACCCCGCGCGGCGCCGCGGCCCGCAGCTCCGCCGGGGCGTTCGCGATCGAGATCAAGACCGTCGGGGCGCAGCACAGCGCCGTGATCCGCTCGCGCGCGATCAGCTCGAACACGAGCGCCGGATCCACCTTGCGCAGGCACACGTGCGTGCCGCCCGCCGCCGTGACGATCCAGACGAACGTCCAGCCGTTCGCGTGGAACATCGGCAGCGTCCATAGATACCGATCCGCCGGCGTCATCGGGTGGTGCACCAGCGTCCCGACCGCGTTCATCCACGCGTTCCGGTGCGTGATCATCACGCCCTTGGGGCGCGAGGTCGTGCCGCTCGTGTAATTGATCGTCAAGAGATCGTTCTCGCCCAGCACCGGGCGCGGGTAATCGGTGCCCGCGCCCGCGACCAGCGCCTCGTAGTCGAGCCAGCCGTCGCGCGCACCCTCGAGCGCGACCCAGTGGGTGACCTCCGGGCACCGCGCCCGTGCCGCGTCCGCCGCCGCCAGGTAGTCCGCGTGCGCGCACACGACCTTCGCGCCGCTGTGCTCGATCATGTACGCGAAGTCGTCGGCCGTGAGCCGGTAGTTGATCGGGACCAGCACCGCGCCCAGCTGCGGGACCGCGTAGAACGACTCCAGCTGCGCGTGCGTGTTCGGCGCGATATACGCGACGCGATCGCCCTGCTGGACGCCCCACGACGCGAGCACGTGCGACCAGCGATCGCAGCGATCGAAGAACTGCGCGTAGGTCAGGCGCAGCTCGCCATCGACGACGGCGAGCCGGTCTGCGTAGATCGAGCGCGCCCTGCGGGCGAACTCGAGCGGCGTCAGCGGCGTCTGCATCGCCCGAACCTAACACCGGCCGCCTCGCCGCCGGGTGCCGGTATCGCCCGCCCATGCGCTACCTCGAGCCGTTGCTGCAACACCCTGGCGCTCGCATGTGAGCAGACCTGTCTCGCACGCTCGGCCGCGGCGCGCGACTCTCGGCGAATTCAAGTTGGAGGTCCTCACGGAGCTCGACGCGACCATGCGCTACGACTTCGCCCACCGAGGTCTGCGTCCGACCGATGAAGGGCGCCTGCTGCGGGTCCCGGAGGATCGGATGGTGCTGCCGATCCTGATCGCGACGCTGCCGGAGCGCGACAATATCGAGCAGTAGCCGCCGGCCCGGGTATCGTCCGCTCATGGCTGGACGGCTCACCGCGTGGACCGCCGAGCGGGCGACCGCCTCGGGGCTCTCCGCCGTCGCGCACGGCGCGCTCGTCGAGATCGACGGCGCCGGCCCAGCGCTCGTCACGGCGCTCCTCGCCGACCGCGTCGAGCTCGCGCCGCTCTCGCCGCACCCACCGCGGCTCGGCGCGGAGGTGCGGGTACTCGGGCCGCTCGCGGTGCCCGCGGGCGAGGAGCTGATCGGCCGCGCCATCGACGGGCTCGGCCGCCCCCTCGACGGCGGCGGCGCGCCCGCGTGCGTGCGCGTCGAGCCCGTTTTCGGTCGCGATCCTGTGGTCGTCCCGCCCGCGTGGCGGCGGCTCACGCTCGGCGCGCTCGTCTACGATCTGCAGCGCGTGATCGCCGTCGGGGCGAGCCTCGTCGCGGTCGGTCCCGAGGAGGTGTGGCTTCACGTGCTGCGGCACCAGGCCGCCGCCGGGCGAGTCATCGTCTTTGCGACACCGGCCGGCACCGTCCCTGCGCACCTTGGCCTCCGGCGCGGCGCGCGCCCGGCGCGCGCGGGGATGCCGGCCCAGGAGCCGGTGCGCTGCATCCACGTCGCCGCCGAGCGCGATGCCACGCCCGCGCAGCAGTGGCTGGTGCCATGGACCGCGATGGCGATCGCGTCGAGCCTGCGCGCCCAGGGCCGCGACGTCGTCGTGGCGATCGAGTCCCTCGACGCCTGGCAGCTGCACGCGCGCGCATTCCCGGCGCGCGGCTCGTGGGCGACGCAGCTCGCGCAGCTCACGGCGCGCGCGTACGCTCGGCCTAGCGGCAGCGTCAGCTTGCTCGCCCGGGCGCGCGAGGTGAGCCCCGCCTGTGCGTCCGCGTTCGACGAGATTCTCGATCTCTCGCTCGCGGTCCGCGGCGAGCTCCCCGTCATCGGGACGAAGCTCGTGCGGCCCCCGCTGCGCGTCGCCTCGCCGGGGCTGCTCGGCCAGGCGTGCGTCCTCGCCGCGTTGCTCGCCGAGCACCAGCGGATCGGCCGCGCGTATCCGTCACCCGCGCGCGGGACGGGCCCGGACCTCGAGCTCGAGCACGCGCGCCGCCTCCGCGAGTGCCTGCGGTTCCGCACCGGCGGCACGCTCGATTCGCTCGAGCAGCTGCTCGGCCTGCTCGCGGTCACCACGCTGCCGGACCTCGCCGTCTCCGCCGTCGCCGGCTTCGTCGACGCCTACCTCGCGCGGCTGCGCCGCGATCACGCCGGCACGCTCGCGGCGATCCGCGCCGCTGGCCGGCTCGACGCCGACGACGAGCGCGCGCTGCTCGCGGTCGCGGCCGCGGTCGCGGCCACGTTCCGCTAGCCGATGCGCGGTAGCCGGGGTTGACCGCTGGCCGGTGAGCGCTATTTCTGCGAGTAGACGAACGTTACTGCCGTGCATACGGGGACGGGCTTGCCGTCCAGCTGGTACGGCCGGTATCTCCAGCTCTTCATCTCCTGCATGATCTTGAGATCGTAGAGGGGGAATCCCGTGGACTTGAGCCGCTCGACTTTGGCGATGATCCCTTCCACGGTGATGCACAGGTAAAACGAACCGATCACCTTCGTCAGACCGGACTCCTGGATGGCGAGTTTGGTCGCGTCGCTGGGGACGATCGCCGCCGATCCGGCGATGCGAGCGCCCTCGAGCATCATGGGCGATACCTGGTGCGCCTGCTGGCCCGGCGAAGCCGGTGGCGAAGCGCCGTCCGCCGGGGCCGCTTCAGCCCCCGCCGGGGCCGCGTCGGCCCCCGCCGGGGCCGCGTCGGTCCTCGCCACGTGCGCATCGGGTGGCGTCCGAACGAGCACGGCGATGAAGGTCTTGTCGCGTCCTGTGGCGTCATCGCCGAAGTGGATGCCGATCCCGACCTCGGTCGCGGAGCTCGACAGGAGGACGGCGCGGCCCTCCGCGCTGTTCATCAGCCACAGGTTCACCTCGTCGAGGTCGCGCGTGGGGGCGATGCTCTGGAGCTCGGCGGCGCCCCGGACCCGCGTGACGCGCACGAGCTCGTCGGTGCTCGTGCTCACCGGAGCGCCCTCAGGGGCGCTCTTCTCGCGTAGCTCGAGCGAGTACACGCTCGCCATGACCCCAGCGCGGGGGTTCCATGAGAGCGCGGGGAGGCCGGCGGCTTGGCGCTCGCGATTGAAGCGCTCAAGCAAGTAGCGCTCTGCATCGAACTCGGCGGTGGACTTCTTCGTGCTCCGCCATGCCGACTTCTCGGGGCCGCTCGCGCAGGCGACCGCGAGCGACGCGATCCCCGCAAGCTGCAGCAGGCACGCCCACATCTTCTTTTTACTCACGTTCTGTTCTCCTCTTCGTCGCGAGAGCTTCTGCCGATCAACTCCGGATCTCCCCGCTACGGCGGCCGGCGGCTCTGCAGCTCGGCCAGGATCTCGTCGCGCTGCACGAGCTCCTGGAGCCGCGCGTACGCGTGCGAGATCAGATCGCGGGTGCGATCCGTCAGCTCGCAGTCACCGCCCTCTAGCGACCACCGCTGCGGGTGCCGCTCCGCGCCCTCCACCGTCAAGAGCCCGCCGCTCTCGACGCCAGCGCGCGAGCGCCCCCACGTCTCGATGCCGCGGCCGATCGACAGGTCGCCGTCCTCCGCCGCGGCGCGCCGCGCGGACGCGGCCGGCGCGGGGCCTCCGCGCGCGATCGGGGCGAGCGCGGCATCGATCTGCGGGCGCGGGATCCGGAGATCGCGGTGCACCACGATGGAGTCCTTCGCGCCCGGGCCGGTGTACCTCGCCAGCGCCGTCCCGGCGAGCTCGCCCCCGCTGGCGCGGACCGTCGCGCGGAGCTCGAAGGTCCCGAGCTGGGGGCCCTTCGAGCGCTCGGTCACCGTCAGTGACAGCACCGACTCGAGCCAGCCGAGGTCGCACGCCCGCGCCGGAGGCTCCGCGTGCGCCGCGTTCGAGACCTGCGCCGGAGGCCGCGGCGCTGCCGCCGGGCCGCACGCGGCGGCAGCAACAGCAGCGGCAGCAGCAGCAGCGGCAGCTCCCGCCGCGATCAGCGCCCGGCCCGTCGCTCGCATCGCATCGAATGTATCACCGGGGCGGCTCCGGTCCCCCGAAGGACGCGGGCCAGCGCACCTCCTCCAGGCGCGTGAAGCGGCGGTCGACGATGCGGCGCAGGTCGGCGACGAAGTCGGGCAAATGGGGGCCGGGGCGCGGATCATCGACAGCGAGGCGGACGACGCGGTCGGCGGGGAGCGCCTCGAGGATCTGGGGCAGCCTCCCGAAGTGCATGCGGCGCGTATGGGGGGCGTCGGCGCAGTAGCGGATGGTGACGAGCGTGAATTCGTCGCGGGCGTCGCGCTCGAAGCGGACAGCGAAGCCCGGCGGCTCGAGGCGCCCGGACTCGCTCTCGGACAGCTCGAGGGCACGCAGCGACTGTGGCCACTCGGCGACCTCGGCGAGCCACGCCTCCAGCACGCGGGCGTCGTGAGTGGTGCTGGAGGTGCTGAGGAGCTCGAGCGCGGGGCCGAACGGCGCGTGGAAGAGCCAGGGCAGGGCGTGCGCGTTGCGGCGGCGCTCGCGCACGTCCGCGCCGTAGCTGCCGTACCAGCTGGCGATACGCAGGCGGCGCAGGCGCGGCAGCGTCTCGCAGCGCGCGAGCGGCTCCACCTCGGTGAAGATCGGGTTCATCGAGTTGCCGACGTTGCAGCCGAGGGCGGTGAGGCGCGGGTGGCCGCTCTTGCACAGGCGCGCGAGGGCGTCCGCATCGATATCTCCCGAGACCTCCTCGAGCGCGCTCATCTGCTTCGTGATCCCGACCCAGCCCGCGAACTCGATGGCGCGCACGGTGGCCCACTCGGGGTGGGCGAGCTCGGTCGCAGCGAGCACCTGGGTCCGCACGCGCGCGACGCAGGCGCCGAGGAAGCCGCGCTCGAACACGGCCTCGCGGACGGCGACGACGGAGGAGAGCGGGCCGAGGAAGGCGGCGGCGTGCTTGCGCAAGAGCGCGCGCTCGCGGGCGAGCGTCTTGGCGGTGGCCTCGCCGCGCGCGCGCTGGATCTGGAGGACGATCAGCTCGCCGCGCGGATCGCCGCGCGCCTGGAGGTAGTCGGCGTACACGAAGCGCGGCTCGTCGGACTCCGGATCGGCGTACACGGCGGCGAGCAGGTTGGCGCCGGTCGTGGCGTCGGTGCTCGGGGCGAACGCGGTGAGCGGCCGCGGCGGCGCGGGCGCGGTGGCGGCGATCTCGCCCGCGAGGGCGCCCTCGCGCTCTCCGAGCGCGGGCGGGCCGCCCGGGAAGCGGGCGCGGAGCTCCGCGGCGATGGCGGCGGCGCGGGCGATGAGCTCGCCGCGGCCGTACAGCGCGTTGCCGCGCAGGTGCTTGCCGAGCGACTCGAGCTGCTCGATCGTGCGCGGATCGCCGGCGGCGGCGACCGCGTGCAGCGCGCGGCGCCACGCCTTGCTCCAGCCGCTCGAGCTGCGCATGGTGGGCTCGCGCAGGAGCGCCACCACCGCGACGCCCACGCGCGGGTCGTCAGTGAAGCGCTCCAGCGCGGCGATGCGCGGGGCGATCACCTCGATGCGGGGGGTGCGCCACGCGTCGGCGAGGCCGGCGAGGAGGAGCCCCACCTCGGCGGGATCGCCAGCGCGCGCCCGCTCGAGCCACTGCACGAGCGTCGCCTTGCCCGTCCGGGCGGCGATGCGCGGCAGGCGCGCGGCGATGCGCGCGGACACGTGATCGATCAGCTCGGCCAGCGCCGGAGCGCGGCGGACGCGCCACGCGATGAGCAGCGCGGTCAGCTCGGCCCGCTCGTCTCCGGCGGCGCGGGCGGCGCGGGCGGCGGCGAGCGCCCCGAGCACGCCAGCGTCGTCGGTCACGGCCATCGCGTGCGAGTGTGCGCGAGAACGCGGGCGATGGGAACGCGCAGGCGGGTGCCGGGCCCGGGCCCGGGCCCGATCGCGCTCGCGCGCGGCCGCCGAGCGATGGTGTGACGCCCGACGTCACCCGAAGGACGCGGGCCAGCGCACTTCCTCCAGGCGCGTGAAGCGGCGATCGACGATGCGGCGCAGGCCGGCGACGTGGTCGGGCGTGATGGCGCTGGGGAACGGGAAGTCGACGACGAGGCGGACGACGCGGTCGGCGGGGAGCGCCTCCAGGATCCGGGGCAGCCTGTCATGGAGTACGTCGAGCACGTCGAACGGTGGAGTGGGCGAATCGAAGCGGTGACAGAGGGTGACGAGGGTGAATTCACCGCGGGCGTCGCGCTCGAAGCGGACGGTGGAGCCCGGCGGCTCGAAGCGCCCGGACTCGCTCTCGGACAGCTCGAAGGCACGCAGCGATCGTGGCCACTCGGCGATCTCGGCGAGCCACGCCTCCAGCACGCCGGTGTCGTGGAGGGCGCTGGAGGTGCTGAGGAGCTCGAGCGCGGGGCCGAACGGCGCGCGAAAGAACCACGGCAGGGCGGGGCGCGCGGCGCGGGCGTCGCGGCGGCGCTCGCGCACGCCGGCGCCGTAGCCGCCGTACCAGCTGGCGATGCGCAGGCGGCGCAGGCGCGGCAGCGTCTCGCAGCGCGCGAGCGGCTCCACCTCGTCGAAGATCGGGTTCGTCGGCTTGCCGACGTTGCAGCCGAGGGCGGTGAGGCGCGGGTGGCCGCTCTTGCACAGGCGCGCGAGGGCATTCGCATCGATATCTCCCGAGACCTCCTCGAGCGCGCTCATCTGCTTCGTGATCCCGACCCAGCCCGCGAACTGGATGGCGCGCACGGTGGCCCACTCGGGGTGTACCAGCTCGGTGGCGGCGATCACCTGGGTCCGCACGCGCGCGACGCAGGCGGCCAGGAATCCGCGCTCGAACACGGCATCGCGGATGGCGACGACGGAGGCGAGCGGGCCGAGGAGGGCGCCGGCGTGCTTGCGCAGGAGCGCGCGCTCGCGGGCGAGCGCCTTGTCGGTGCCTTCGCCGCGCGCGCGCTGGATCTGGAGGATGATCAGCTCGCCGCGCGGATCGCCGCGCGTCTGGAGATAGTCGGCGTACACGAGGCGCGGCTCGTCGGACGCGGGGTCGGCGTACACGGCGGCGAGCAGGTCGGCGCCCGTGGCGGCGTCGGTGCTCGGGGCGAGCGTGGCCAGCGGTCGCGGCGGCGCGGGCGCGGTGGCGGCGACCTCGTCGGCGCGGGCGCGCTCGCGCTCGGACGGCGCGGGCGCGCCACCCGGGAAACGGGCGCGAAGCTCGGCGGCCACGGCGGCCACGCGGGCGAGGAATTCGCTGCGGCCGTACAGCGCGTTGCCGCGCAGGTGCTCGGCGAGCGCGTCGAGCTGCTCGATCGTGCGCGGATCGCCCGCAGCGGCGACGGCGTGCAGCGCGCGGCGCCACGCCTTGCTCCAGGCGTTCGAGCTGCGCATGGTGGGCTCGCGCAAGAGCGCCAGCGCCGCGACGCCTACGCGCGGGTCGTCGGCGAAGCGCGCCAGCGCGTCGAGGCGCGGGGCGATCACCTCGGCGCGGGCGGTGCGCCACGCCTCGGCGAGGCCCGCGAGCAGGAGCCCCACCTCGGCGGGGTCGCCGGCGCGTGCCCGCTCGAGCCACTGCACGAGCGTCGCCTTGCCCGTCTTGGCGGCGATGGGGGGCAGCCGCGCGGCGATGCGCGCGGACACGTGATCGATCAAGTCAGCCAGCGCCGGTGCGCGGCGGGCGCGCCACGCCATGAGCAGCGCGGTCAGCTCGGCCCGCTCGTCTCCGGCGGCGCGGGCGGCGCGGGCGGCGGCGAGCGCCCCGAGCACGCCAGCGTCGTCGGTCTCGGCCATCGCGTGCGAGTGTGCGCGAGAACGCGGGCGATGGGAACGCGCGTGCGGGTGCCGGCGCGCTCTCCGATTTACCTGGAACCCGGCGCGGCAGATGCGCTAGATGAGCCGCATGCCGCCGTTCTCTCGACGCGACTTCCTCGGCGCGACCGCCGCCTCGGCGGCCGTGCTCACGCTCCCCCGGCTCGCCTTCGCCGACAATTCGCTGGCGCCGATCCGCGCGCAGGTGGAGAAGCGCCGCGATGAAGGCGTGCAGCGACTTCAGGACTGGGTGAAGCAGCCCGCGATCGCCGCGGAGAACCGCGGGATGGCGGAGGGCTGCGATCTGATGATGCGGCTTGTGCGCGACGCGGGGTTCCAGAAGGTGACCCGCATCCCCACCGCCGGGCACCCCGGCGTCTTCGCCACCCTCGATGCCGGGGCGAAGCGGACCGTGGGCCTCTACTTCATGTACGACGTCAAGCAGGCCGACGGCGAGTGGACGTCGCCGCCGTTCGCCGCCGCCATCGTCGACAAGCCCGGCCTGGGCAAGGTGCTCATGGGCCGGGGCGCGGTGAACCAGAAGGGCCCCGAGGCCGCCTTGCTGGCAGGGCTGCACGCGATCCGGGGCGCGGGCCGCAAGCTGCCTGTGAACCTGGTCCTGGTGGCCGAAGGCGAGGAGGAGATCGGCTCGCCGCACTTCCGCCAGGTGGTGCAGCACCCCGAGGTGAAGGCCGCGCTCCAGCGCTGCATGGGGATCTTCATGCCCTCGGCCGCGCAGAACCCGGACGGGGACGTGACGGTCTCGCTCGGGGCCAAGGGCGTGGTGGAGCTGGAGCTCGTGGCGAGCGGCGAGAAGTGGGGCCGCGGCCCCAAGCAGGACGTGCACTCGAGCAACCGGGCGCGCCTCGACAGCCCGGCGTTCCACCTCGTCCAGGCGCTGGCCACGCTCGTCGATGCCAAGGGCGATCCGGCCATCGAGGGGTTCGCCAAGACGGCGCGCGCTGTCTCGGCGGCCGAGCGCGCCATGATCGACGCGGCGGCCGCGCGCATGAAGGAGTCGACGGCCAAGAAGCTGCTCGGGGTCGACCGCTGGGCGCACGACCTTGGCTGGCGCGACTCCCTGGAGCGCTTCGTGTCGGTCCCCACGGTGAACATCGAGGGCCTGGTCGCCGGCTGGACCGGGCAGGGCGGCAAGACCGTGCTCCCCGCGCGCGCCGTCGCCAAGCTCGATCTCCGCCTGGTGCCCGACATGACGTTCGACGGGGCCGTCGCCGCGCTCAAGGCCCACCTCGCCAAGCGGGGCTTCGGCGACATCGAGGTCAACGCGACCGGCGGCTACGACCCGACCAGCACCGCCGCCGACGCCGCGGTGATCCGCGCCGCGACGGCGGTCTACAAGCGCGCCGGGCTCGATCCCATCCTGTGGCCGCGCAACGCCGGCTCTTATCCCGGATACGTCTTCACCGGCCCGCCGCTCAAGCTGCCCTCTGGCCATTTCGGCCTCGGCCACGGCAGCGGCGCGCACGCGCCCGACGAGTACTACGTGATCGAGTCGGCGAATCCCAAGATGAAGGGCTGGAACGACGCGGTCATGTCATTCGTCGAGTACCTGCACGAGCTGGCGACGATCGCCTGAGCCGCCCGAGGCGCCTGAACAACCCGGTCCGGATCGCCCGGCCCGACTCCTGGTCTACAAGACGACCCAGGAAGGAACACGCCCTCTACGGTCTTCGCCGATGATATTGACATCGACACAAATATCCGTGTCGCGAAAACACAGCGATGGCCACATCTGATACATGCACCACCCGATGCCGGACGGCTCACTCCAGTCCTTGCCGTTGCGGTCGAGCACGAGAGAAGGGGCCTTCCAGTAGCGCACGACCGCGAGACGAGCGAGCTCCGGACCGGTGAGTGGCTGAGGAGCGCCGACGTAGAGTCCTGGTATGTACTCGGCGGCGCTGATGGTCTTCGCCCAGGTGTTGATCAACCCCTGGAGCTCGATGGGGTCGAATCTGTACGATTTTTCTCCTTCGAGATCGAGCCACACCGTGCAGCCCTTGGGCAACTCGAGCGCGCGAAGCCGGTCCACTTCATCGGCTCCGCCGTCGAAGTACTCCTCTGCGCGCGTGATCGGCATGAACGCCAGCCCTGCATCGAGGATGAACTTGAGGCGCGCTACGTTCATCGATCCGAGATAACCCGCGAAGAAGTCCACACCACGTTCGGCGAGCTTCCTCGCCTGTTCCGCCGTTCCACCGATCGAGTAGGGCAAGGAGTCCACTCCCCGAGCACCCACGAACGCCTTCTCCGTCTTCATGATCCCCTCCACCTCCTGAATGTACGAGCACCGAGCAACGCCGACCAGGCAACGCCAGAGCGCGCTGGCGACAGCGGGCTGACTATAATCGTTCGTCGCGCATCCAGGTGAAGATTCGTTGCGGGGTATCCCCGGAAGCGCGAGCGTGATCGCCTGTCAAGCGGCCGGAGCGCAGCAAAAAGCGGCGCTTCGATTGCCAAAAGCATTGGCTACATGGATGGCCCATTTTACGGTGTAGGACAAGGTAATCCAGGTCCGGCAGCATCGACCTGCTCGTATCAGAGCGTCGCGAGCTGCTGGCGTAGCCACGCCTGGAGCATCTTGGAGCGACGTCTTTTACACTGTCGCCGTGTGCTGCTTTACCGGGTCCTTCGACGTCTCCGTCTCGGCCACTCGCATCTTCGCGCGCGAGGTGAGCTCCGGCGTGCAGGCGCTCGCTTACGGGATGACGCTCTCGTCGCCCGAGGCGACGGCGATGGTGCTACCGCTGCCTGTTCGCGTCGGCGCTGGCGAGGACGCGGTGCGGTTCGTCTCGCTTGAGCGCCATCCGCAGATGTTCGAAGAGCTCGACGAGCTGTTCAGGCTCCCCGAGAACGAGCTCTTACTAAGCTCGAGCGCGAGACGAGGTGGCGCACCTGACCCGCCCCCGCTGGTGGTCCACGAGGTGGGCTCGTTCATCGCGTCGTACGTGCCGACGCGCGCAGGCTTCGGGCGCCTCGACCCGCGGTTCCGGATCGCCGACGCGCTGTTCGATGCGGTGCCGCACTACGCCGATTACGGCTTCGCCGTGTTCCAGCTCCGCGCCGGCACGCACCGGATCCACCCTATGGCGCTGACGTTCCCGACGCGCGATCCGCGCCGCCTGTTCTTCCCGACGGTGCACGTCCACGACGGGCAGCTCCACGCGCGCGCGAAGTTCGATCACGATCTCTACTTCCAGCGCCGGACCGGACCGCGGCAGGAGCTCGGCGACGAGCAGCGCCCCGAGCCGACCGACGCCGCGTATGAGGAGTGGCGGTCCTACGAGCTGACGATGTCCACGCTGAACCACGTCTCCAGGCTGCCTGCTGCTTCTTCGTACGAGGGGCTCACCGCGCCCGGCCAGCCGGTGGTGCGCCGCTCGCTCCATGGGAGCTTGCTGAACCGCGACACGTGGGTCGACGCGGCTCCCAGTGCACCCACGCAAGCCGATCCGAACGAAGCCGATCCGGACGAGGAGTTTCCTTTCCGGTTGCTTTCCTAGCTGCATGGGCCGGAGCCCTTCACGTGGTGTGACCTGGTTCGTCGTCGCGCCCGATGGGACGTATTGGGACGTATGATGATGCATGCGCTCGGAGGACGCGTTGCTCGAGGCGTGCCGGCAGGCGCCCGGCGATGACGCGCCTCGCCTGGTGTGGGCCGACGCGGTCGGCGGCGAGCGCGGCGAGCTCGTCGTGATCCAGTGCGATCTGGCGCGGGGCGGGCTCCCTCCGGCGGAGGCCGCGGCCCGGCGGCGGCGCGAGCGCGAGCTCGTCGCGAGGTACGGCGCCGCGTGGGCCGGCGTGACGGAGCTCGTATCCGGACCCGGGAGCGGGTCCCGGTTCCACCGCGGCTTCGTCGAGAGCATCAAGGTCTCCGCGCGCGTGTTCGCGGAGCACGGCGAGGAGATCCTCCGGCGCGCGCCGCTCCTCGGCTCGCTCCGGGCCATCGGGCCCGAGGTGACCTCGGGAGATCCGGTGGACGATGTGCGCGCGCTGCTCGGAGCGCCGGCCTTCCGGCGGCTGCGCGGCCTCCACCTGTGGAGCATCGGCGTCCAGCGGCAGGCGGACGATGGCGAGCCGCGCTTCGTCGGCCGCGGCGACGAGGCCGCCTATGTCCTCGCCGCGGCGGGCGCGCTCACGCAGCTGCGCGAGCTCGGCATCTCCGCGAGCGGCGTCACCGCGGTCGGTGTGCACCACCTGGTGGCATCCGGCGACCTCGGCGGCCTCGAGAAGATCGAGCTGTCCGACGCCGATCCCGGCGGCGACGCGCTGGTCGCCCTGCTCGCCCGCATGTGGCGCCTCCGATCGCTCTGGCTGCCGCGGGCCGGAGACCTCGAGGTGATCATCCCGGCGCTGCCGCCGCTCGCCGAGCTGTGCCTCGGCAGGCTCACGGACGCGACGCTCGCGCTGCTCGGGCGCAGCCGCGCCGCGGCGACGCTCGAGGCGCTCGTCCTCCTGAACGGCTCGTTCGAGCGCCTGGACGGCCTCCGCGCGTTCCCGCGGCTGCGCGAGCTCTACCTCCACGGCACCGAGCTCCGTGATCCCGAGCGCTGCGCGCGTGATCTCGCCGCCGCGGCGCCCGCGTCGCTGCGCCAGCTGGGCGGGTTCGGGTGGCAGGTGCCGGAGGACGAGCTGCGCGATCTCGCGCGGGCGCTCGGCCCCCAGCTCGAGGAGCTCCAGCTGATCGGCGGTCCGTACCCGCCCGAGCTGCTCGACGAGCTGCGCGCGTGCGTCGCCGGCGAGGTCGTGGACGTGGACGTGGCGAGCCCGCCGCCCGGCTAAGGAGATCCGGACCGGGAGACGGCTCGACGGCTCCGAACCGGACGCGCCAGCTTCGAGCCCGGTTTTACCCCGGCTTCTACCAGGCATTGCCTCGGAGCGAGATGACCTCGTAGGTGCCAATCTGGCCCGAGACCAGCGCGGGGCCTCCGAGCGACGACCGCGCCTTCGTGATCACGGCGAACGTCGTCACCGGGATCGATCTCGCGTCCGAGGGACAGTTGCCCTCCGGCACGACCAGGCTGAAAAAGGTCGATTGAAGATCGGGGATCGTCTCGAGGTTGATCGAGATGATGCGCCCGAACGTGGTCTGGTCCTGATACAGGGCGCGACCACGGTACGTCTCGCCGTTGTACTCGAGCGTCGCCATATCCGGGGGCCCATCGCGGAACACGAGCTTCGTGTGCTCTCCGTGGAGGTGATACTGCGTCACGGGCTGAAGCTGCGATACCGCGGACTGAGTGGCTTCCATCATCTTGTCGCTCCTTCGTCGTGTTCGCCGACCAGAATAAGCAACCCGGATGCCGACCGGCGCGCCTCGATCCGGCGATTTTCCGCGCAGATCGTGCCGTGGGCGCCACGCCGCGCGCGCCGCTTGCGGTCATCCCGGCGCTGCCGCCGCTCGCCCGGTGCGTCCGGCGCGGGGCTCACGGCTTCGGGGCGCGATCGATCGTCGTCGCGGCGGCCGGCGCCGCCGGGCTCACGGCTTCGGGGCGCCGGGCTCGTCGAGCGAGCGGTCGCGGATCGCGTCCATGAGCCGCCCGCGCGCCGCCGCCAGCGTCTCGCTCTTCGCGGTGATCTCCTTCGTCAGCTGCTCCTGGTCCTGCGTGGCCGTCGCGAGGCTCCCGACCAGCTTCTTGCGCAGATCGTCCGCCGTCCGGACCTTCTCGAGCGCGCGGAGGCTCTCCCGGATCTCGTAGGACCGGGCGCTGACGTCGTCGAGCTTGCGGCGGGCCGCCTTGATCTCCTCCTCGACGGCGCCCATCTCCTTGCGGAGGCGCACGGCCTCCTTGATCTTGTCGCCGACGCCGGGCGGCAAGCCCCCGCCCTCGACGTAGACGCCCAGATCGGCGCCGCGGCCATCGATCAGCTCGAGCGTGCGGCGCCGGGGCTCGCGCTCCTCGATCACGAGCTCGCTGACCTTCGCCGGCGCGAGGCTCACCGCGAGCAGGTAGGCGTCGCCCTGATCGATCGAGCCGGCCGGCAGCTCCTTCACCGTGAAGCCGGGCGCCTTGGCGTGGCGGAGGTAGATCCGGCGCGCGGGCTGGCGCCCCGCGGCGATCCGGTACGTGGTGGTGCGGATCCCGGCGTTCTCGACGGTGAGGACGCCGCGGTGGAGCGCGACGATCCGCACCGGGCGCTCGGCCGCGGCGGCCGCGGAGGTCACCTGCGTGCCGCTGTCGATCGCGTACGGGATCCAGGCCGTCTCGTCGAGCTCGAGGCGATCGAGCAGGCTGTCGCCGACGAACGTGCCGCGCGCGAAGATCGCGATCGAGCCCGGCTGCAGCGTGAAGCCGCTCGTGTTGACCAGCCGCACCGCGCGGAACGGGTGGCGCTCGCTGCCGGGCGCGTTGCCGTCGGGGCGGAAGAGGTACGCGTCCTCGGCCGTGATCGGCTTGTTCAGGATCGCGACCAGCGTCGAGGCGCCGCGCGGCACGCTGACCGGCGTCGCGATCTCGTAGCGGACGGCGCCCGCGACCTCGACGGGCCGCGTCTGGGTGCGCGCGCTCGCCTGCACGGTGCGGGTGTCGATCGGCGGCGGGGGAGGCCGGTTCACCGGGCGATCCGACTCGTCGGAGGAGCGCTTGAGGATCAAGAACGCGACGCGGCGGTTCTTCGCGCGGGCCTGCTCGGTCGCGCCGCGATCGATCGGCTGGGTGTCGCCGTAGCCCTGGACGGTGAGCCGGGACGCGGGCACGCCCTTGGCCATCAGCGCCGCCTGCACCGCGGCGGCGCGGCGGTCGGAGAGGCGGAGCGAGTCGCGCTCGCTCGCGTCGGCGTGGCCCTGGACCTCGGTCACCTTGATGCTCGGGTTGGCGACGAGCGTCGCGGCGACCGCGTCGACGATCGGCAACGACTCGCGCCGCACGCTGTCGCTGCCGGCCGCGAAGTAGACGTTGTCGAGGATCTCGATCGCCGTGTCGGTGACCACCACGCGGCCGCGGTCGGGGCAGCCATCGTCGTCGTCGAGCCCGTTGTAGGTCTCCGGATCGTTCGGGCACTTGTCGGAGCGATCGGCGATCCGATCCTTGTCGTTGTCGAGCTCGGGGCAGCCGTCGTCGTCCTCGAAGCCGTCCTTGTCCTCGGGCTCGCCGGGGCACAGATCGTCGGCGTTCGCGACCCGGTCATCGTCCGGGTCGCCCGCCGCGGCGCTGGCCTTCTCGTTCTCGACGCGGCCGGTGACCACCGGCGACACCAGCTTGCCGGTGACGTCGGGCCGATCGACGTACGTCGGCGTGTGCAGATCGAGCGCGTAGGACATCGGCGCGCCCGTCGCGAGCGTGAGCCTGATATTGCGCCAGTCCTCCTGCGAGGCGTTGTCGATCTTCGCCCAGCCCTGGAGCAGGGCGGGCGACTGCTCGGTGGTGTCGTCGAGCACGACCCGGTACGCGGCCTTCCAGGTCGGCGTCGGCACCGCGTAGCTGACCGCGACGTCGTGCGCGCCGCCGCCGGTCATCCGCACGCCGAGCGTGACGTGCGCGTCCTTGTCGCGGAGGACGGGGACCTCGACGGTCGCGACGCCGGCACCCCGGCGATCGATCACCGTGAGCGTCTTGATGACGTCGTCGAGCTCGTGGCGCGAGAACGGCAAGAGGATCCGATCGCCGCCGACCTGGCCGGCGCGCTCGAAGTAGCCGATGCCGTTCTGGTAGAGGATGACGCGCTGGAGCGCCATCCGGCGCGGCGCGCCCGAGCACCCGGCGACAAGACAGACGAGGACCACGAGCCCCGATCGCATGGCTTCACCTTACCGGAGCCGTGCGGCGCGCACCGGGAGTCGCGCGTTCGATCGCGCGCGCGAGGCGGGCGATGCTGCGGGGGCGGTGCTGCGGGGAGCGGTGCTGCGGGGAGCGGCCCGGGCGGCTACTGCTGCGCCGCGGCGCGCTCGCCCGCCGTCGTGTCGATCGCCGCCGCCTCGCGGCGCGCCGTCGCCTCGGCCGCGATCGTCGCTGGCGCCGCCGCCCCCGCCGTGATCACGGCCGTGAGCGGCGTCGCGAGCGTCCGGCCGCCCGCGGTCGCCGTCACGTTCACGGCGCCCACGTGCTCGGCCTTGACCGCGGCGCAGTTCGGCAAGAGCGCCTGCGTCGCCGTGCCGTTGTCGCTCGCGAACGTCCAGGCCAGCCCCGCGACGTGGCGGCCCGCCGCGCGCGCCGAGAAGCAGACCATCGTGGCGCTGCCGACCACGAGCGGTGCCTGCATCGGCTGCTGGACGATCTCGTCGGCGCCCGCGACCACCTCCACGTCGGCCCGCGCCGCCGGGCGATCGCCCGCCGTCACCTGCACCGCGTGGAGGCCCGCCGCCAGGGCCGGGGTGCGGATCGTGTCCCACGTCTTGCGGGTCGCGCCGGAGAGCTCGATCTTCATCGACTCGTCGACGGCGCGCACCGCGCCGATGCCCCCTTCCGCGGGCTGGCCGAGCAGCGCGACCGTGATGTCCCGCGCGCCCGGGGCGAACACGATCGCGTCGCCCGGCAGGATCTGCTCCGGCTGCCCGGGGAGGAGCTGGAGCTTCAGGAACGCGGCGCCTTGCAGCTGCTTGCGATCGTAGAGCGCGCCGTCCAGATCGGTGATCCGCAGGTAGTTGGTCTGGCTCGCCACGCCGCGCAGCGTGACGATCGGGCCGTTCGTGCGCTCGACGCGGACGCCCGCGCCGCCATCGTCATCGGCGATGTACGGCCGATCGAGGTCGCGGAGCGCGCCGTTACTACCATCGCCCGGATCGTAGGTGAGCCGGAGGTGCTGCGTGCCACCGGCGAGCGTCGGCAGCGGGCCGCCCGGCAGGAGGCTGCCGCCGAGCTCGGCCCCCTCGAAGTGGAGGCCGCGGGGTGTGTCGCCGGAGCACATTTCGTCGTCGGGGCAGTCGCCGGTCGTGGCGCGCTCGCCGAGGTTGCAGGCGGGCAGCGGGGCGAGGGAGGCGAGCGAGACGATCGGCGTGATCAGAGAGAGGCTTAAGCGAAGCGAAGACATGCCGCTCCATTACAGCAGCGGCCGTGCCAGCGGATCGCGCGCGGCGATCCGCGCAGTTGCGACGAGATCGAGCACGATTGTTCTGGTTCGGCCCGACACCGATGTCGTGGCACGCGTCTCCGTGCGACCGTCGGCAAGATGCGGCAGTGCTCCACGCGTCCCTGGCTCGGGCGCTCGTTCTCTTTCGTTCCCTTCGCCGCTGTCGCGCTCGCGCTCGCGCTCGCGGCTGCGTGCGGCTCGTCTGCCGCGCCGCGATCTCCCGCGCAGGGCCCGGCCGGCGCGCGGGTCCTGCGCTACGAGGTCATCACCGTCGGGCGGCCCTCCGGCTCGGGCGAGGTGCGGATCGAGGCCGACGGCACGCGCCGCACGCACTACACCTTCAATGATCGCGGCCGCGGGCCCGATGTGCGGACCGAGCTGCGCGTCGACGCCACCGGCGCGCCGCGCTTCTTCCGCGCCACCGGCCACGCCTACGAGAAGCAGCCCGTCGACGAGCGGCTCGACGAGCAGGGCGGCCAGCTCGCCTGGCGCTCGCCGAGCGAGCACGGGCAGGCGCCCGCCGGCTCGGGGTTCTACGTACCGATCGAGGACTCGCTCGGCACGTCGCTCGTGCGCGCGCTGCTCCGCGCCCCGGGGCGCCGCCTGCGCCTGCTCCCTGCGGGCGAGGCCTGGATCGAGGGCGATCACATGGTCGAGCTCCCCGGGCGCCGCCTGCGCCAGGTCGCGGTCGCCGGCCTCACCTACGCGCCGTTCCTCGTCTGGCTCGACGAGGAGGGCGAGCTGTTCGCGTACCCGTCGTCGTGGATCTCGACCATCCGCGAGGGGGCCGCGTCGCTGATCCCGCTCCTCCTCGCCGCCGAGCAGACGTGGTACGCGGCCCGCGCGGCCGACCTCGCCAAGAAGCTCGCGCACCGGCCGCCCGCCGCCGGGCTCGCGATCACGCACGCGCGGGTGTTCGATGCCGAGCGACGCGCCGTGATCCCGGACGCGACGGTGATCGTCGTCGGCGATCGGATCACGGCCGTCGGCGGCGCCCAGACGCAGGTGCCCGCCGGCGCGCAGGTGATCGACGCGCGCGGCCGCACGCTCCTGCCCGGCTTCTGGGACATGCACGTGCACGTGCAGGACTCGACCAGCGTGCTCGCGCTCGCCTCTGGCGTCACGACCGTGCGCGATCTCGGCAACGACATCGACGAGCTCAGCGCGCGGAGCGCGCGGATCACCGCCGGCACCGAGCTCGGGCCGACGATCCTGCGCTCCGGGTTCATCGACGGCCCCGGCAAGTACGCCGCGCCCACCGGCGTCCTCGTGTCCACGCCCGACGAGGCGCGCGCCGCGGTCCGCCGCTACGCCGATCTCGGGGTCGCGCAGATCAAGGTCTACAGCTCGGTCGCGCCGGAGCTCGTGCCCGTGATCACGGCCGCGGCTCACGAGCGCGGCCTGCGCGTGAGCGGCCACGTGCCCATGGGCATGAACGCGGCGCAGGCCGTCGAGGCCGGCTTCGACGAGCTGCAGCACGCGAACTTCCTGTTCCTCCAGTTCCTGGCCGGGCCCACCGACGACACGCGCACGCCGCTCCGCTTCCTCCGCGTCGCCGAGCGGGCCGCCTCGCTCGATCTCGGCGGCGCCGAGGTGCGCGCGTTCCTCGATCTGCTCGCCGCGCGCCGCACGGTGATCGATCCGACCGTCGCGATCTTCGAGGCCCTGCTCACGAGCGACCCCGGCCAGATGGATCCCATGGCGGCGCCGTTCGCCGGCCGGCTGCCCGCGCAGGTCGAGCGCGCCGTGCGCGGCGGCGGCCTGCCCGCGCCCGGCGGCCTGCGCGCGACCTACCGCGCCTCGTACGAGGCGATGCTCCGCATGGTGAAGCTCGCCTACGACCGCGGCATCCCGGTCGTCGCCGGCACGGACGCCGGCGGCTTCGCGTACCCGCGCGAGCTCGAGCTCTACGTCCGCGCCGGCATCCCGGCGCCCGAGGTCCTCGCCCTCGCCACGCTCGGCGCCGCGCGCGTCATGCGCCAGGATCGCGAGGTCGGCTCGATCGCCCCCGGCAAGCGCGCCGACCTCGTGCTCGTCGACGGCGACCCCACGCGCGACATCTCGGCCATCCGCAACGCCGACGTCGTCGTCTGCCGCGGCGTCGTCTTCGATCCGGCCGAGCTCCTCGCGGCCTCCGGCATCGGCCCGCGGAAGCGCTAGCCGCGGCCGCGGCCGCAGCCGCAGCCTACTCGCAGAGGTGCAAGGCCCGCTCGTGGAACGTCGCTTCGCCGGAGAACCGCGGCACCGCGACCACGGCCATGGGCGCCGTCGGCGCGGCCGTCACCATACAGCCACGGCCGGAGAGTCAGTGGTGTCCAGGGACCTCTCGCACCGAGATTCGCGGGTAGAACTTGTGCCAGCTCTGGAGTAGCCAGGTCACTTCTCCAGAGGCTTCTCATACAATCCAGTTCTTCGCCGATTCAAGTGATGGCCCGCGAGCACGTCGCGCCGGATCGGCCGCCGGGCCGCCCGGTCTACAGCGACACGCCGGCGAGCACGCCGGCCGAGATGGCGATCGCCTGGTCGTCCGCGACCGGGGCGAGCACGTCCGCGAACAGCACCAGGCGCGCCCGCTTCCAGGCGAAGCTTGCCTGCGCGCGCCCGCCGGGGCGTACCTCTGGCGCGAGCGCGGCGATCGGCCCACCGCCGATGCCCGACGTGAGCGGGAACCCGATCCACGCACGCGTCGTCGACTCGGCGGTCACGGCGAGCGCCGCCGACGCGGTCACGTCGGTGTCCGCCGCGAGCGCCAGGATCAGCCAGCGCGGCGCCGCGATCTCCCAGCCGGCGCGGAGCCGCACGAGGCCGCCCGCGCCGCCCGCGAGCCCGGCCAGCACGAACGGCCCGCCGTGCAGCACGCGCGGCTCGGGCAGCCGGAACCAGAGGCGCGCGATCATCCGCTCGCCGAGCTGCCGCGTGTGCATGCTCCGCTGATCGAGCTTCAGGTGCCAGCCGTCCGGATACCGGACATCCGGCCGCGCGGCGGCCTCGAGATCGAGCACGCGCTGGGGGCGCGGCGGCTTCGTGGCCAGCCACGGGTGGCGCGAGACGATGCCGTCGCGGTAGCAGGTCTCGCCGTACGGCCACAGCTCGACGGTCGCCGCGACGCGGAGCTCCCGGGCGCCCGCGGGTATGACCGTGGCTGCCGCGGCCACGGCGACGCCGCCGGCGATCTCGATCGTGAGCTCCTGCACGCGGTGGCCGGCCACGGTCACCCGCGCCTCGCGATCGGCCGCGATGTGGTAGGTCGCCACGATCCGGCACGTGGCCAGGCCGCAGTCGACGTCGACCGCCTCAGCCTCGATCCGCGCCGCGTCGGCCGGCTCGAACGCCGGGCGCGCGAGCAGGCTTGGCTCGAAGATAGGCGAGCACGCTGCGGCATCGCGCGCGCCGCACCACCACGCCAGCGCCGCTAGCGCGCTCGTGGCCCACAGCACCGCGCCGGCTCGCAGGCTCATCGCGTGAAAGCTAGATCACGTCGCCCGGTCGTGCCACGCGCGCCGCTCGCGCCTCGGCGCGCGCGGGCTCCGGCCCTGCGCGCGCGCGGATGGACGCTCACCAGCCCGCCGTCATCCCGGTGGCCGCGTCGCGCCGCTGCCCCGTCGTGCCGCCGCCCATGCGGTGGATCGCCGCTTGTGCCCGCTGTACCCGCTCTTGCGCGGTCGCGCCCTCGACGCCCCAGCGGCAGCCCACGAAGAAGCGATCGTCGGTCGCGTTCGTGATGGCGATCCGGCGCGGCAGCGCCGCCCCGGCAAGCCCCAGACTGTACTGCGCGATCGTGCCTGGGCCCTGGAAGAAGGACGAGCGCGTGTCGCCGTGAGTGATCTGGACGATCACGCCGTCGCCCGCGTAGTGATCCACGGTGCACAGGCCAGATGTCGCCGCGGGCCGCGCAGCCCGGAAGCTACTGGACCAGCTCACGCGGCAGGCGCTCCATGCCGGGCCCCAGCCGCAGCCGCTGCTGGGCAGGGCGGCGCCGGCCACTGTCCCGTCGACCGCCGTGGCGCGCGCGCGGTCGTGCGCCGCGGCGAGCGCCGCCGGGACCGGCGCGCCGGGGCGCAGCTCCTGGAACGCGCGCAGCGCGTCCGCCGCCTCGTCGCGGAGCGCGAACGACTGGCCCGGCGCCATCCGCTCGACGAGGTACAGGCCACCCGGGGCCGGCTCGTAGAACGTGACGGTGTGCCCGGGCTCGACCACGAGCCGCAGCACGACGTGCTCGTCCTCGCGCGCGGTCTCGGCCGGGGCACCGGCCATGTCGCTCGTGAGCAGCAGGGACACGAGGCCACCCACTGCAATCTGGATCATTCCGGTGCGCGTAGGCTGTCTCCGGTTGATTCGTCGAGCGACGCCCCCAGGGGCTCACTCGAGAAGTGGAATCAGATGCACGGCACTCCCCATGCCGCCGCCGCCCGCGCACGCCGCCCGCGCGCGCCGCGCGCGCCGCCCGCGCGCGCCCCCCGCGCGCCCCGCGCGCCGTCCGCGCGCCCCCCGCGCGCGCCCCGCGCGCGCCCCGCGCGCCCCCCGCGCGCCCGCCCCCGCGCGCCCCGCTCCCCGCCTCGTCGCCCACGGCGGCGCCGCTGCGGCCCTCACAGGCCGCGGCGGCGTCACGCCTCGGGCGCGTTCAGATGCCCCAGCGGCAGCCCACGTGGAAGCTGTCGCCGGACGCGTTCGTGACGTCGATCCGGCGCGTCATCGCCGCGCCGGCGGTCCCGAGGCTGTACTGCGCGACCGTGCCGGCGCCCTGGAAGAACGACGTGAGCGCGCTGCCGGCGGTGACCTGGATGACCACGCCGTTGCCCGCGTAGTGGTCCACGACGCACAGCCCGGACGTCGCTCCGCTGCGCCAGGCGTAGTAGCCGTTGGCCCAGTTCACGCGGCAGGCGCTCCACTCCGGGCCCCAGTCGCAGCCATCGTCGTTGTTGACGAAGTTGGCGGCGCTGGACGACGACGTGAGCGACTGCTCGACGACGCCGGGGCGCGGGGCCGGGGCCGCCACGGCCTCCGCGCCGCCGCCGTGCGCGGCCGCGGCCGCGATGCCGTCGCTCGACACGGCGCGCGCGCGGTCGTAGGCAGCCTGGAGCGCGGCCGGGATCGGCGCGCCGGGGCGCAGCTCCTGGAACGCGCGCAGCGCGTCCACGGCGCCGTTGCGGAGCGCGAACGACTGGTTCATCGCCCGGCGCTCGATCAGGTACAGGCCACCCGGCGTCGGCTCGTAGAACGTGACAGTGTGCCCGGGCTCGACCTCCAGCTGCAGCACGACGTGCTCCTCGGTGGTCGGGGCCTCGCTCGGCTCCGCCGCGGGCATGTCCGTCGGCTCCGCCTCCGGCGCCCCCGCCATGCAGCCCGCGTAAACCAGCGTCGCCAGACCACCCAGTGCAAACCGCATCATTCCGTTGCGCATTGTCGCTGCTCCTGTAGATTCCCCAGCGAGCGACTCCCCCTGGAGTCGGCTCGCGAACGCGATCGAGAGCGGCTTGGTCCGGTGTGGACCTCGTGGTGGGCCGCCCTCGCTGGGCAAGACGATGTGCACCCCGCATGCCGGTCATCGAAGCGGGGCGAGCCGGTCACCGAACTGGGCGATGCCGCGAAACGCTGCACCGCGCAGGCAGCGCGCGCGCTCGTTCGCCCGTCCACGTCCGCGGACGGCGGGCGGCTGACCGGCCGAGGTCCGGCCGGCCCAGGTCCCGCACGACGCGGGCGATCTTCCCGGAAACGCTGGAGGATCGGGCGTCCGCCGCCGCGGCCTGTCCCGCCGTCCACGTTCGTGGACGCGCCCGGCAGGGGGATGTCCGCGTCCATGGACGTGTAATGGACGTGCGACGGACGTGCGATAGACCGTGCGACCGACGTGCGATCGACCGTGCGATCTGCCGGCCGGCGCCTGCGTGGCGCGCCCGCGATGAGCGAACCTCCTCGATCATGGAGAGCAGCGGCGCAAACAACGACAGCCTGGCGGGCGCGGTGGCGGAGCGCGACTTCTACCGGCGCCTGCTCGATCTCGGCGCGGCGCAGGACATCGAGCCGCTGCTCGACGAGGCGCTCGCCCTCATCGTCGCGGTGACCGGCGCCAAGGTCGCCTACCTCGAGCTGTACGACGACGAGATCGGCGCGCCTCAATTCTCGAAGGCGCACCAGGTGGCCGAGAGCCAGGTCGCGGCGATCCGCGGCGCGATCTCGCGCGGGATCATCGGCGCGGCGCTCGCCGAGGGCCGGACGATCGAGACGCCGTCGGCGATGGAGGACGCGCGGTTCCAGAGCCGCGGCAGCGTGCGCGCCAACGCGATCGACGCGGTCCTGTGCGTGCCGATCGGCGCCGAGCCGGTGACGGGGGCGCTCTACCTGCAGGGCCGGACGCGGCCGGCCCCGTTCGACGCGGTGGATCGCGAGCGGGCCGAGCTGTTCGCGCGGCAGCTCGCGCCGCTGGCGGACCGCCTGCTCGCGCAGCGCCACGGCCTCTCGCGCGTCGACCACACCCGCGAGCAGCGGGCGCGCTTCCGCTGCGAGCAGCTGGTGGGGCGCTCCGAGGCGTTGGCCCGGGCGCTGCAACAGGCATCCCTCGTGGCGCCGCTGGATGTCGACGTGCTGATCACCGGGCCCGCCGGGACGGGCAAGACGGCGCTCGCCCGCGCGATCGTCGAGAACAGCCCGCGGGCGCGCGGCAGCTTCGTCGCCCTCAACTGCGCGGCCATCCCGGAGCCGCTGATCGAGAGCGAGCTGTTCGGCGCCGAGCGCGGCAGCCACTCGGCGGCGACCCAGCGCCTCAAGGGCAAGGTCGCCGCCGCCGAGGGCGGGACGCTGTTCCTCGACGAGGTCGCCGAGCTCTCGCTCGGCGCGCAGGCCAAGCTCCTCCAGCTCCTGCAGGACCGCGCGTACTACCCGCTGGGGGCGACGGCCGCGGTGCCGGCGAACATCCGGGTCATCAGCGCGACGAACGCCGATCTCAAGGAGCGCGTGGCCGCCAAGACGTTCCGGGCCGATCTGTACTACCGCCTGCACGTCATGCCGATCGCGATGCCGGGCCTGGGCGAGCGGCGCGAGGACGTCGGCGAGCTGGCGGCCTACGCGTGCGCCGAGACCTGCGCGCGGCTCCGCCTGCCCGCGATGACGCTGTCGCGGCGCGCGCTGCTCCTGTGCCGCGACACCGACTGGCCGGGCCACGTCCGCGAGCTGGCCCACGCCATCGAGGCCGCGGTCATCCGCGCCCACGGCGACGGGCGCACGGTCGTCGAGCCGCACCACATCGCGCCGGGGATCTCGCAGGTGGCCACTGGCATCCTGCCGCTGCGCGAGCTCGAGCAGCAGTGCCGGCGCCGCCACGTGCTCGAGGCGCTGGAGCGCACCGACTGGAACATCGTGGAGACCTGCCGCCAGCTCGACGTCGGCCGGTCCCATCTCTATAACCTCATCAAGCTCTACGGGCTGAAGCGCCCGGAGTGATCGTGTGTAACTTGGGGACTTCGTAATTCAGGGGAAGGTGCAATCATGAGTGATCTATTGTTTATCGAGCTTGGAGCCGTCGTGACCGAGGTGCAGGGGCAGACTGTGTGCACGTTCGAGCCGTTCTGCACGCCACAGCCGCCGACCTACGCCGCCCAGAGCCGCATCAAGGCGGACTTCGCGCGGTCGCTCGACAACGTCCTCGTCACCGGCGCGCCGGAAGAGGCGGAGTACGATCAGTACATCGGCCCGCCCAACGCGGAGGGCCGCGTGAGCGGCAGCCTGCCGGTCGGCCCGAGCTGGCCGGGCGCCGCGTACGAAGGCGTCGTGCGGGTCCGCGCGGACCTCGTGGCCGGGAGCCCGGCGCTCGCCGCGGCCGCGGCCGCGCTCCCCGGGCAGCCGTACGAGTACCAGGTCGTCGCGTCGGTCGACGCGCAGACCAAGGCCGTCCGGCGCTACCACGGGTACTACGCCGAGGTGCTCCGGACCGAGGGGAGCGTCCTCGTGCTCCGGGTCGCGCACGGCGGCTCGGCGGCGGAGCGGCGCTGGGCGCCCACCGAGGTGCCCTACGATCCGGCCAACACCGACAAGTTCTATTCGGGCCCGCTGGTCGCGGACCAGCTCGTCGGCGGCGGCGCGGATCCGCGCGGCACGGGGGCGGTGTTCATCGCGCTCGACGTGGCGAGCGGCGACTACCTCATCGGAGACCCGAAGCAGCCGCCCGGGGCCGGGCTCTGAGCACCGCGCACGGCAGGGAGATGCGCGATGCCCGCGGGTGACATGCGAAACGTGCTCGCGATCCGGTCTGCTTCGACCGATCCGTTCGAGAGCTACGTCAAGCAGCTGGTGAATGGTGAGAAGGACTGGCTGGTCGCGCAGAGCACCGACCGCGCGGAGGTCGAGACCCAGCGGCGGCGGCTGGCGCAGGATCTCTTCGACGGCGCCGAGCTCGTCGATCTCGTGGGGCACTCCACGCCTCGGAGCTGCTGCCTCCGGCTCGGCGACTGGGTGCTGACTCCCGAGGAGGCCGCGCGGCTCGCGTCGTACATGCCCAAGAGCGTGAAGGCCGTGCGGCTGATCGGCTGCAGCACCGCGACCACGCGCGAGGGCCGCGCCGCGGCCGTCGCGTTCACGGAGTCCGGCCTCGCGGCCTACGGCACGCTCAACAAGGTCTACACGACGCACTTCGACGAGCGCGGGGTCAAGCTCGTCGGGGGGCCGCCGCTCGTCGGGTTCTTCCCCGACGGGCGCGGCGGTCACGAGACCTCGGACGCCGCGCTCGGGTTCTGGGCCAGCCTCTGGGCGGGCCTGGTCACCGGGCTCCGGGGCGCTGCCTGGTGGACGATCGCGGTGCTCTACTGGATCGTCTTGCGCCTGCTCCCGCCGCGGCGAGAGCCGCGCGCGCAGATCGCGGCGCTCCTCCGCGACGGCGGCGCCGCGATGCCGGGGCTGCTCACCGAGCCCTTGTTCGTGTTCGAGCTCGGGTCGGGTGCCGAGGTCTGGACGCTCGAGATCCTGTTCGACTTCGAGTACGCGCGCTTCTACGCGAGCGGGAGCGCCGCGGCGGAGCGAGAGCGCGTGTACGAGATCCGCGGCGCGGGGCCGCTGGCGAAGACCCCGCTCGAGCTCTACCTCGAGCGGGCGCCGCGCGGCCTCGTGTGGATCGCTCGCCACGCCGAGGCGGGCGAGCGCTGCGGCCAGGTCCCCGCGCGCTGAAGCGCTGTTTGGGATTGCCGATCGAATTCGTTATATCGGTCGAAGAAATCCTGTCGTGAATGAGCGGGGACTGGCGCCTTCTTGTTTGTAACTCGACGATCCGGACAATCCGAATCGGGCTGTCGAAACGGATTTGGAAATTCAGAAATCAAATGGGGGATACAATGTTCACGAAAGCAGTGGTTTTGGCGATGCTGGGTAGCGCGCTTCTGTCCGGTTGTGCCGTCGAGGCGGTCTCCGAGGGCGCGGACGAGACGCAGGAGATCATCGATAACCTGGTCCAGGCCGGCTATCCGGAGCGCGATATCATGGTCGAGGGCGGCGCCGTCTACGTCGGGCGCGACGCCCACGTGACCCTGCAGGCGTCACGGGAGATGCTCGAGTCCGGCGGCGAGGGCGAGGAGCAGTACCGGACCTCGAACCTCGTCAGCTCGTCCGTCACGCGGATCTGCGTCTGGCCCTCGGCCGACTTCACGGGCTCCTTCAGCACGGCGCTCGACTACGCGCTCGCCAACTACACCGTGCTGCCGCTCACGTTCGACATGGTGCGCGGCCCGGCGGTCAACTGCATGGGGAACATCGTCGCGGTGATCGAGCCGGGCCTCGTCGGCGGCTCCGCCGGATTTCCGGCGAACGGCCTGCCGTACGGCCAGATCACCATCGGCGGCGGGCTCGCGCCCTACGGCGTCAACGTGATCGAGCACGTCATCACGCACGAGCTCGGCCACACGATCGGCTTCCGCCACTCGGACTACTACGATCGGAGCATCAGCTGCGGCGTCGGTGGCAACGAGGGGTCGGCGGGCGTCGGCGCCATCTGGATCCCGGGGACGCCGACCACCGCGACGGTCGGGGGCTCGATCATGAACTCCTGCTTCCGCTCGGTGGAGACCGGCGAGTTCACGAGCAGCGACGTCACCGCGCTGAACTACCTGTACTGAGCGTGTCCTGAGCGCCGGATGCGCCCGCGCCGCGCGCGCCCGTGCGATTCTCTCGACGATCCGCGATGGACGTCGTCCCGCACGATAGCGCCGCTCCGGGGCCCGGCGAGGGCGCGGCGCTGCTCGTCGCGGGCAGCGATCCCGATCGGCCGGTGCGCGCGAGAGCGCTGACCCACGCCATCGGTCAGCTCGATCAGACGCTGCGCTCGACCCAGAGCCGGTGGGCGATCCGCCGCCTCACGCCGGCCGGCGACGAGCGCATGGCGCCGACGCGGGTCGGCATCAAGCAGGCGCTCGAGGCGATCGGGCGCCAGTCCTCCGACGTCGTGATCGTGGTGATCGCCGGGACGGTGACGAGCGCGGCCGGCGAGCCGGCGCTCGTCACCGGGGCGACGTACCGGGCCTACCACGAGGAGGCGACCCTGCCGCTCGGGTGGATCGGCCAGCGGCTGGCGGCGATCGCGGGCCCCGAGCTCGTGGTCCTCGTGTCGGCGCGGCCGGACGAGGTCGCCCCGCCGGTCGAGGCCTGGCTCGCGGCGCTGGCGCCGCCGTCCACGGGCCACACCGTGTTCCTCGAGCACTCCGAGCACGCCGCCGCGGTCGAGGCGCTCTCGCTCGGGTTCCGCGGCGCCGCGGTCGATCCGGAGACCGGCACCGTGACCCTGCGCAGCGTCACCGACTACCTCGCGCGGGCTGCGCCCGGGACGCGCGCGCGCGCGGACCGCCGGCCGCACACGATCATCCGGCCGGCGTCGCTCGACGATCTGCGCGCCCTCGGCTGGTCGCGCCCCGCCGACCTGGCCGCGGACCTGGCCGCGGACTCGGCCGACGATCTGTCGTGCGCGGTCCTGCGCGGCGAGATCCGCGTCGACGAGGAGCTGGCGCGGGGCAGCTTCGGCGTCGTCTACCGCGCGCGCCAGCTGTGGATGCGGCGCGACGTCGCGCTCAAGGTCTTGCCGCCGGGCGTCGACGCGCGCTCCGAGGACGGGCAGCTCTTCCTCGACGAGATCCGCGCGGTCGCGCGCATCGATCACCCGAACGTCGTGCGCATCTACCACGCCGACGAGACGTACGACGGGCGCCTGTTCTTCGCGATGGAGCTCTTGACCGGCGAGGATCTCGATCAGCTCGCGGATCACGGGCCGGTGCCGCCGCCGCGCGCGATCGCGCTCGTCCTCCAGCTCCTGTCGGGGCTCGCGGCCGCCCACGAGACGGGGCTCATCCACGCCGACATCAAGCCGGGCAACGCGTTCCTCGCGCGCGCGGGCGCCGAGGAGCGCGTCGTCTTGCTCGACTTCGGCCTGGCGCGGCTCGCGCGCCCGGGCACCACCACCGAGTCGGCCGGCGGCACGCCGCAGTACATGGCGCCGGAGCAGCTCACGCAGGGGCGCGTCGACGAGCGATCGGACGTGTTCTCCGCCGGCCTCGTGCTGTTCACGCTCCTGACGGGGTGGCGCCGCCAGCGCGCCAAGGATCTCGTGCCGCCGCTCGAGCGCATCACCGACGAGCCGCTGCGCGCGGTCCTCTCCCGCGCGCTCGCGCTCGATCCGGCCGCGCGCTACGGGCGCGCCGCGGACTTCGCGGCCGCGCTCGCCGGGCTCGGCGATGCACCGAGCGGCGGCGCGGGCGCCGCGCCTGCGCCCGCGCCGGGCGGGCCCGGCGGGCCGGGCGGGCCGGAGGTCGCCGCCGGCAGCGAGCCCGAGCCGGTCCAGCCGCCGCCGTTCCGCCGGCTGCGCCCGTTCTCGGAGCGCGATCGCGATCGCTTCTTTGGCCGCGATCGCGAGGTCGCGCACCTGCTCGATCACGTCCTCCAGCTCCCGGCGGTGATCTACGCGGCGCCGTCGGGCGTCGGCAAGACGTCGCTCCTGCGCGCCGGGCTCCTGCCGCGCCTCGAGGCGCTCGGCGGCCAGGGGATCTACGTCGCCTGCCACGCGGGGACGGCCGATCCGAGCGCCGCGATCGCGGCGGCGCTCGGCGGGGGCGGGACCTCGCTCACCGAGGCATGGGCGTTCTCCATGCCGCGCTCGGCGGGCCGGCGCGTGCTCGTCGTCGATCAGATCGAGGCCGTGCTCGCGCGCGACGAGGCCGCGACGGATCAGCTCCTCGCCGCGCTGCTCGGCGGCGGAGCTGCCGAGGACACGCGCGCGCACGCGCGCGATCAGGCGGTCGTGATCGCCGTCCGCGAGGACTTCCTCGGCCGCCTCGTCGATCGGCTCCAGCCGCACGCGCCCAACCTCCCGATCCTCCGCTTGCCGCCGCTCACCCCGGCGGGCGCGCGCGACGCCCTGGTGCGCCCGCTGGCCGCGCGCCGCCTGGAGATCGACGACGATCTGCTCGCGCAGCTCGTCTCCGATCTGACCGCCGCGGCCGCGACCCTGGGCGCGGAGATGGGCTGGGGCGCGACCCCGGCGGTCTACCCGCCGCACCTCCAGCTCGCCGGGGCCCGCCTCCACGAGACGTTGCCCGAGGACGAGCGGGTGCTCACGCTCCGCCAGTACCAGCACCTCGGCGGCATCGACGAGATCGTCCGCAGCCACCTGACGCACGTCCTCGAGAGCGAGCTGGCGCGCGATCAGGTGCCGATCGCGCGCGAGCTGTTCAAGCACCTCATCACGCCGGCCCAGACCCGCGCGGCGCCGACCGAGGCCGAGCTGATCGCGACGGTCGCCGATCCGGCGCGCGCCGAGGCGACCACCGCCGTGCTCGAGGCGCTGCGTCACCACGGCCTCGTGGTCCGCCTGGCGCGCGGCCACCGCGAGGCGAGCTGGGAGCTGATCCACGACAGCCTGATCCCGCGCATCCAGGCCTGGATGGACGAGCACGATCTCGAGCGCCGCCGCGTGCTCGAGGTGCTCCGCCACCACGCCCGCCAGTCTCGCCCCGAGGCGCCGAGCCTGCTCACCGCGCGCGAGCTCCGCGCGCTGCGCGCCGTCCCCGACGCGATCGACATCGTCGAGCGCGAGTGGCGCGAGCGCGCGGCCCTCGCCACGAGCGCGGACGGGCCGCTGTGGACGCCGGCGCGCCTCGTCGCGCACGCGCGCGCCGTCCACCGCCGCCGGCGGCTGATCGCGGGCGCCGTGATCACGAGCGTCGCCGCGGGGCTCACTGTCGCCGGCGCCTCGTGGTGGATCGGCCGGCAGGCCCAGCGGCACAAGGAGGCGCAGATCGCGGCGAACCTCGGACGCTTCCAGCTCGAGCTGGCGCCGTTCGACTGGGACGCGGAGCAGCTCGTCGCGCGCCCGGTCCCGATCGTCGAGCTGCCGGAGCTGCGCTGGGAGCTGCGCGAGCCCGATCCCGCAGATCTCGATCGGGAGAGCGATCAGCGGCTCGCCGAGGTGACCGTGCGGTCGTCGGAGCTAGGTGCCGGCGGGCGGACGCGGATCGACACGGTCGAGGCGCCCGGCCGCGCGGCGTTCCTCGTCATCGAGGGCCGCGGCCGTGGCGGCGCGCGCTGTCCGCCGTCGATCCTGCCGATCCGCGCGCTGCCGGGCTACGCGCTCCGCGGGGAGCAGCAGCTCCTGCTCCACGTCGCGGTGCCGACCTGTCACGCGACCGCCGACCGGATGATCGAGATCCCTGCCGGACCGTTTCTGTCCGGCGGCCCCGGAGAGCCGCCGTCCAGCTACGCCGAGAAGTTTGGTCTGCGCGCCGTCACCACGTACCTCGATCGGTACGCGATCGATCCCACCGAGGTCACCAACGCCGCCTACCAGGTCTTCAGTGCCATGTCGGCGCTCACGGGGATTGCCCCCGTCGCCTATCCCAACACGGACGAGCTCCTCAACGCGAGTGAACCCCGCTATCCCGCGAGCGGAATGCCATGGCTGGATGCGCGCGCCTACTGCCGCTACATGGGCAAGGACCTGCCGGACTCCAATCAGTGGGAGAAGGCGCTTCGAGGTGGGCTGACCCTCGCCAGCGGCGCCCGCAATCCGGCCCCAAATCGTAACTTCCCGTGGGAGATGCCGCGCTCCGGCGCGCTCGCCAAGCTCAAGGACGTTTCCCCGGCGGGGCCCGCGCCGGTAGGGACGTTCCCCCACGATGTCAGCCCGGAAGGCGTCTTCGATCTCGCGGGCAACGTGAGCGAGTGGACGCTCTCCATTCCCACCAACGGGAACTCCGCATTTCGCGTCATTCGCGGTGGAAACTGGGAGCAGATCGATCACAAGAACCTCGTCATCTTCATGGTCAAGAACACGCGCCCGCGAAACGCGATCTGGTTCTCGATCGGGTTCCGCTGCGTGAGCGCCCCGGAGCCGCCGCCGCCGCTGGTGCCGCTCGAGCCGCCGCGGCCCGCGGGCGCTTGAAGCGGGTCCCTCGCGCTGACGCGGGGCGCGCTTGCCAGCCGCGCGTTCAGTGCGCCTTCGGGCGCAGGCGCTCGCAGCGGGCTCTCCGGGCTGGCCCCGGGCAGACGGCGTCACGCGCCGGGCGGGCGCGGGCGCACCAGCGGCAGGCGCGTCGTCGGTCCCCGCTTCTGCAGGAGGACCTGGCAGACGTTCAGGCGCGCCCGCCGGAACTCGCTGGCGAAGCCGGCCAGGTACGCGCGGAACGCGCGGTAGCGCGGATCGCCGACGAGGCGACGGATCTCGGCGGCGTTCGCTTCGAGGCGGGCGCGCCACTGGCCGAACGTCAGGACGTAGTGATCCGCGAGGCTCTCGACGTCGCGCACCTCGAAGCCCGCCCGCTCGGCGTGGAGCAGCATCGTCCCGACGGGCTCGATCATCGCCTCGGGGAACACGTAATCATGAATGAGCTCGTGGGCAGTACCGTACTGGGCACCTGCGGGGTGCGTGATCGCCTGTGCGAGCATGAGGCCGCCGGGCCGCAGCGCTCGGTACGCGGCCTCGTAGAACGCCGGGTAGGCCGCCTCGCCGACGTGCTCCATGATCCCGAGCGCGACGACCGCGTCGAAGCTCGCCGCAGACCGGAAGTCACGGTAGTCGCAGACCTCGAGGGTGCAGCGGGACGTCTGGCCCGCCTCGGCGATGCGGCGCCTGGCCTCGATCGCCTGCGGCTCGCTCAGGGTGACGCCCGTGACGTGGGCGCCAGCGCGCGCGGCGTGGAGCAGGAAGCCGCCCCACCCGCACCCCAGATCGAGGACGCGATCGCCCGCGGCGAGCCTGATCTTCGTCGTGACCACGGCCAGCTTCTGGCGCTGCGCCGCGTGGATGTCGTCCTCGGGGTGCAGGTAATAGCCGCAGGTGTAGAGCAGGTCGTCATCGAGCCACAGCCGCCAGAACTCGACCGGCAGATCGTAGTGGTAGCTGATCGCGCGCCGCGCTCGATCATCTATGGCCGGCGTGGTTGGCGTGGTCGGGCCGACGTACGGCTGGGCCTCGGATGGCTGGCCCGCTCGGTGGGGCGACGGCGGCAGCGTTTGCTCGAGGCGCTGCGCCAGCTCGAGCAGCGCGACGAGCTTGCGCGGATCGAGCGCGCTGATGCTGTCGCTCGCCAGCCGCAGCGCAGCCTCGAGATCGCCGATCAGATCCCACTCGCCCTCGATGAACGCGCGGCCGAGCGCGTGCAGGCTCGGCCGCGCCAGGAGCCGGGCGAGCGTCGCGCGGCTCCCTACCGTGAGCCGGTAGCGCGCCGGGCCGCGCGCCGCCGCCGCGGCGAGGCGCCCCTCTACTTCGATCTCGAGCCCAGCCTCCGCCGGCACGAGCTCGGCGAGCGACGCCGCGAGCCTCTCCACCAGCTCGTCACCCGGGTCGTCCGCGCCACTCACGCTGCCCTCCACCGCGCCGGACGGCGCCGGGCGATCGTCTCGGTTCAACATCTCCCTCGTACCTCCTCGCGATACCGTTCCACGATCGCTCGGTACGTGAAAAGTGGTCAGGGTGGGTTCAGGCGGCGACACGCGGCGAAGACCTCGCGCAGCTCGGGGACGAGCTGGTAGCCCTCGATCACGCGGGCGTGGGGCGAGGCGGGCGCGAGGATGGCGGGCAGCTCGCGGCCGAGCTCCACGACGCCGCCGCCGTGGCGGCGGGCCACGACGAGGCAGTAGAGGTAGTGGGCCACCGAGATCGGCCGGCACGGATCCTCGAGGACGATGTGCTGGACCTCGAGGAACGCGAGCTGCACGGAGCGATGCTCGTCGAGGATCCGGACGCCGGTCTCGTCGGCCTGGCACATCATCGAGAGGACGGCGCGCTCGGCGTTCTCGCCGAGGCCGGGCCACGCACCGTCCGGCGGCGGGCTGCCGAACTTCTGGGCGTAGGCTTTGAGGTAGCACCAGGCGATGCTCCGCATCACGCCGATGTCGTCGTCGGCGGCGCTCGCCGCCAGGCACTCGTGGAACGTGCGCGAGATGCGGTGGCGCAGGTCCTGCGCGCACGAGTCGTCGTCGCGCAGCGCGCGGTAGCCGAGGCCGTTCAGCGCGATGCACCGGGCGATCGCCGGCATCGCCCGGATGGCCGAGAGCAGGACGTCGATCGCGGGCCCTTCGATGGGCACGCGCGAGCTGGTGAGCAGCGCCGAGAAGTTCGCGACGATGAGCCGAGCCCCGGTCTCGCGCGTCCTGCGGAGCAGGGCCGACACGAGCGCCTCGTCGATGCTGACGCCGGCCTGGCACAGGAGCTCGCCGGCGGCTCGGCACATCCGCGGCGTGTAGCCGACGTGCCGCAGCTCGTCGACGTGGCGGTGGGCGATGACCTGCGCGAGGTAGCGGGAGGCGAGGAAGTCCTGCCACTCGCGGTGGATGAAGCGGACCTCGCCGCGGCCGGTGGGGTAGAGGATCGTGCGGCGCACCAGCATGTCGCACGCCCGGCCGTCGCAGAGGAGCCGGATTCCGGACAGGAGGCTCTCGCCCTGGGACGGCTGGCCTGCGCGCTCGAAGTGCTCCGCCCACGCGCGGTAGAGGTCGGCGGCCTCGAGCCGCAGGGCGCTGACCGCGATCTCGCCGCGCAGCCGCCGGAACAGGAACCACGCGACGATCATGAGCGCGTCGATCCACTGCGGCGCCTCGATCGGCTCGTTCTGCTCGTCGAGCTTGCCGCACAGCTCGCTCTGCTCGATGATCGTCGTCAGGGCGAGCAGGATGATCTCGCTGCGCGTGCTCGGCTTGTACGCCCGGAGCGGGCGCTGCGTGGTCAGCTGCGCGAGGATGAGCGGCGTGAAGAGCAGCTTCTCGAGCTGCACGTCCACGGTGGCGTCGAGCCACGTCGAGGCGGCCGGGAACTGCCGCACGGCCTGCGCGGTCGTGAGGCGCAACAGCTCGTAGATGTTGCGCGAGCTCGACGCCAGCGCGCCGAGGCCGGGCTGGGTGCTGCGGACGCCGAGCAGGATGGTGAGCCAGCCGTTCTGCCGGTACTCCGTGCCGAGGAACGTGATCATCTGGCGGACGTGCGCGATGCCGAGCCCGGGGTGGTTCGTGAGGAACTCATCGACGCCGTCGAGGATGAGGACAGCCGGCTCGGACCGCAGGCGCGCGGTTACCCACCGGAAGCTGAGGAGGCCCTCGTAGGTGATGCTGCTGACCCACTCGCACCACCAGTCGAGCAGCATGTCGTGGAGCAGGCGTCCCTGCGCGCCCTCGGAGTCCCGCAGCGCGAGGCTCTTCAGGCGATCGGAGGGGAGCTTCACGAAGTAGAGCGGGATGAAGAACGGGGCCGCCGTCTGGCCGTGCAGCGCGGTCAGGTGCTCGCCGCACAGGCGGCGGGCGATCATGCGCAGGAGCGTCGACTTGCCGACGCCGGCATCGCCGGTCACGACGACGTTCACGGGCCGCTGGTGCTGCTCGCGCGTGAGCGCCAGGAGCTCGGCGAAGATCTCGGCCTGGGTCCCGCCCTGGGCGTCGAGCACGGTGGCGCCGGAGGTGCGGTCGTGGCCGTCCTCGGCCGGCGCGATCAGGGAGACGACCTTGGCCGCGCAGTCGAGCTCGAAGCTCTGCGCGAGCGTCTCGCGGGCGACCATCGCCTCGGGCCGCACGAGGAGGAGCGCGAGCGACTTGACGAGCGGGGAGCCGGCGCGCAGCGCGGCGAGCTCGGGCGCGCTCGCGGCATCGCCGCTCGGCTCGATGTCGAGGTGGTGGAGCGCCGGGGTCGGCAGGTTGGCCTCGATGAAGCGGTGGGCCTCGGCGGTGAGCTCTGCCGCCAGCCCCGCGACGTCGGGCGCGGGCGTGGCACCGCGGGGAGCGACGATGGCGACGGAGCGCGTGCGGTACCACGGCGAGCGGACGTCGAGCTCGAACTTGCCGGGGCTGCGCTCGCCCAGGCGCCGCGCCTCGTCGCGTAGGAGCCGCAGGACCGCGGCGGCGCCTGCGCCCTGGGTGACGAAGAAGATGTGGCGCGGGCGCTGGAAGTGGCGATCGAGGATCGCCCGCAGGCTCGCCGCGTGCTCCTCGGGCGCGCCGGTCATCGCGCGGCCGTACAGGACGTCGATGTCGACGCCAGCGGCGTTCAGGATCCAGGCGGGCAGGTCCTTCCAGGCGCCTTCGAGGTCCGTGCCGCGGTCGGGCACGAGGACGAGGAGCGCCTTCGGCCAGTACCGGAGCACGGTGTCCGATCCGCTCTCGTGGGTCAGGCAGCCGGGGACGCCGGTGTGCGACCAGAACTCGGCGGCGCGGTACGGCAGGCGCTGCGGCGGGGGCGGGACCGGGTGGAGCCGATCCGTCGACTCCGGCAGCACCGACTCGAGCACGGCGATGACCTCGGCGGCGTCTTGCGGCCGCGCGTCCGGATCGAACCGGAGGAGGCGCTCGACCAGCTCTCGCAGCGCGCCGGGCGCCTCCGGGCACAGCGTGGCGAGCGACGGCGGCGGATGGCCCGACAGCACGCGATCCGCGAGCGCCGTGAGCGTCGGCGCGGCGAACGGTGGCGTACCGGCCAGGAGGCGATACAGGATCACGCCGATCGCCCAGAGATCGGACGCCGCGGTGGCGTCCTCGCCGCGCCACTGCTCGGGGGCCATATAGGCCGGCGTCCCCGCGGCCGTGTTCCGCGGCGTGGTCTGCGGGCCGCTGGCGCTGGCGGCCGCTGCGCCGCTGCCGCTGCCGCTGCCGAGGTCGCCGCTGCCGCTGCCGCTGCCGAGGTCGCCGCTGCCGCTGACCGAGGTCTCGGCCAGGGGGCGGTGCAGGCGCGCCAGGCCGAAGTCGAGCAGCTTCACGCGCCCGGTCTTCTGAATGAAGATGTTGCTCGGCTTGAGATCGCTATGAAAGACCCCTTTGGTGTGGGCCTCTCGCAACCCTCGTGTGGCCCCGATGATGACGTGGAGCGCCGTGCGCAGGTCGAGCGGGCCTCGCCGCATCAGGCTATCGAGTGACTGCCCATCGAGATACTCCATCACGATGAACGGCGGATAGGTCGAGCGGTCGACATCCAGGATGCGCACGATATTGTCGTGCTGATCGAGGCGGGCGATGACGAATGCCTCTTGCCAGAAGAGGGCCATGAAGTCTTCGTGCTCCATGCCGGGCGGCCGGAGGATGAACTTGATGGCCACGTCGCGTAGCAGGTAGCGATCTTGCGCGCGGTAGACGCGCCCCATGCCGCCGCGCCCGATCTCGTGCTGGAGCACGTACTTTCCCTCGGGCCCGACCTCGTTGCCGATCTGGTGCTCGCGGAAGCTGGCGCTGGTCCCGGCCGCTCTCCCGGCCGCGCCATGAAGCGGCGCGTCGTGCAGCGGCGCGTCGTGCAGGTCGCGCGAGGCGAAGGCGTTGTGCGCGTCATGCGCGTTACGCGCGTCGTTACGCGCATCATTGGCGTCGTGCGTGTCCAGGAAGTCGGTCGCGATGCCGCCGCCGGGCGAGCCGCGGCCAAGGAGCGGCCGGAGCGCGGCGGTCGAGCCCTCCTCGAGGGCTTTGCCGTGGGGGACGTCGTGGACGTCGTGGACGTCATGGACGTCCACGTGCGGGGCGGCCAGACCGTCTCTGATAGTTCCGACGGTGGTGGAGCCGCCGTCGTCCGCCTGCCTTTTCGGCATCGTGCCTGCGAGCGAGTCTCGCAACTGTCCGCCGCGCAGGTCAAGCGCCGTTTGTGAGCCGCGGCGTGCCGGCGTCGTCGGTGGATGGTACCTAATGCATCAGCATCAGCATCGGCGCGGGCACGGGCAGCGCGGGCAGGGGCGGCGGGGGCGGCGGCGCGGGCGGCTCGACGCGGTAGAACGCGGCGAGCACCGCGTGGAGCTCGGGCTCGCGCGCGCGCAGCTCGGTGGGCCGCGTGAAGAAGGCCTCGGTCGCGACGGCGAAGAACTCGGCTTCGTTGGTCGCGCCGTACGGATCGATGGCGGGCGGCCAGCCGAGCGCGATGTCCTGGCGCAGCCGGTCGTACGCGGCCGAGCATACGGCCGCCCAGCGGCGGATCTCGGCGCGCGACGCGAGCGGCGGCGCGCCGTCGACGGCGCCGTTGGCCATGTCGATCTTGTGCGCGAGCTCGTGGAACACGACGTTGCCGGGGACCTCCTCGCGGCCGCCCGCGAGCACGCTGTCCCACGCGAGGATCACGGGTCCGCCCATGATCGCCTCGCCCTGGAGCAGGGCGCCGCTACCGATCGGCGCGCGCGGCTGCTCGAAGACGCCGAGCTTGCGCGGCGGCGACATCACGACCGACGGGTACACGAGGATCGAGCCGACGTCGTCGTAGAGCGAGGCGTCGCGGCCGAGCAGGAGCACGCACGCCTGCGCGGCGATCGTGACCTTCATCTCCTCGGTGAGCTCGAGCCCGCCGCAGCCCTCGAAGTGCTTCTCGGCCAGGAACACCTGGACGAGCTCGCGCAGCTTCATGCGCTCGGCGACGCCGAGGCGGTGCGTGATCGCGACGTTCTGGGCGATGTGCTCATCCCACGCGGCGGGGAACGGGGTCTCGAGGATCCGCCGGCGGCGGCGTTCGGTGAGCCAGCGGAACATGCGGAGCAAGTTAAGGCGGCGGCCGGGCCGCACGACTCGCCCGATCGGTCAGGGCCGGGCCGGGGCAGGGCAGGGGCCGGAGCCCAGCGGCGGAGCAGGTATCGCAGGTATCGCAGGCATCGGCCGGCCGGGGAGGGCGATCACGTCACTTGCCGCTGCCGCTGGCGTCCTCGGTGCCGCGGGTCAGCCACCACGCCGCGAGGATCGGCAGCGCGGTCATGAGCATCACGACCATCGCGACGACGTTGGTAGCCGGAGATCGGCTTGCTCACCGGCTCGCAGGTCCGCGGCCCGGCGGAGCGGAGCGTTCCGGGTGGCCCGAGACGGCAAGAGCGACGCCGAGATCGAGGCGTCGCTCGCCGGGCGGTTCGGCAGGATCGCCGTGGTTGAGGGGACCCGGATCGCGGCGTGCTCGAGGCGTGCCTGCACGGCGCCCCGGCGATCGCGTTCTAGCCGCCGGGGGCGCCGGCTGCGGCTGTGCCGCGGGACGCGGCGCTGATCCTAGTGCTCTACGGCAGCCCGACGTCGTGAGTAGTGGATCTGCCGGCACTCGAGGGATAGACGAGCACTTCGCGAACGCGAGCACCTCCGTTATTGCGGCCAAGTTGATGTTATCTTGAACAACAGCCGCTGATCGTGTACAAACCTAAATTGGTGATGGGGGGCACGGGTAGAAATGGCGGGCACGCCGATGACGAGCGGTAAACCGTGGGTGGGGTGCAGCGCGGCGCACCGGCGCATCGTCGACACGATCCGGCGACTGGCTCCCACGAATCTCGAGATCTTGATCACCGGCCCCAGCGGCGTCGGGAAAGAGCGTTACGCGCGGTTCGTGCACGACGCGAGCAGGCGCGCTGGCAAGCCCTTCGTGGCCGTGAACTGCGGCGCGATTCCCGCGGAGCTGGTCGAGAACGAGTTGTTCGGCCACGTGGGCGGCGCGTTCACCGGTGCGAGAGCCAACGCCGAGGGCCTTGTCGCGGAGGCCGAGGGCGGGACCCTGCTCCTCGATGAGATCGACGCACTCTCCCAGCGCAATCAGGTCGTGCTGCTCCGGTTCTTGCAAGAGAAGGAGTACCGCCGGCTCGGTGCGCCTGGCGTTCGGCGCGCGGATGTTCGCATCATCGCCGCCACGAACTGCGATCTCGGTGCCGCGACGCGCGAAGGTAAGTTCCGCAACGATCTGCTGTTCCGGCTGCGCGTCGCGCCGATCGAGATCCCGCCGCTCCGCGAGCGACCCGATGATGTCGATGTGCTGTTTGAACAATATTGCACCTACTACGCAGGGCAATACGATTTACCGCACATCCGGGTCGGTACCGCGGCGAGGGCTTCCATTCGACGCTACAGCTGGCCCGGCAACGTCCGCGAGCTCGAGAACTGCGTTCGCTACCTGACCTGCCTGCAGCTCGAACGCGAGCTGCAGGTGGACGACCTCCCGTTCATCGTCGGCGGCGACTCGCCTCCGAGCCAGGATTCTAATGAGGTCACCGGCGGGCATGCGAACGGCAACGGTCCACCGCTCGACTTTCGCGCCGCCAAGGCGGCCGCCCTCGGAGAGCTCGAACGAGCGCTCGTCGTGCAAGCGCTCGAGAAGACCAAAGGCAACATCACCCACGCCGCTCGCTCGATCGGCAAGCCGCGCCGGACCTTCTTCGCGCTGATGCGCAAGCACCAGATCAGCGCCCGCAAGCCCTGATCCGCGATCGTTTCGCTCGACGGCGAAGCCCGCGCGCCACGGTGAAGGCGAGCCGGGTAGTGACGCGCTGCATCGGAAGCACGTTCCTGTACCGGGAGGATTCGATCCACGTGGAGATTTTTGGCCATGCGCGAGCGCGCTCGCGGACGGTGCAACCGCGCGACGTCACGCAAGGTGAGCTCGCAAAAACACGGGTATGACGGTTGCACGGTGCCCTGCGTCGACAGACCAGTACCGCGTTGTCGCGCACGTGCGACTAGCAAGAAGGCTGCCTGAGCGCAGGTAGGGAGTGAGTGGAGAGCTGGTGATGGATCACGGTGGGATCGAAATCGGTGCCGTACTCGCGGGTAAATACCGCGTGGAGCGAGTGCTCGGCCAGGGCGGCATGGGCATTGTCGTGCAGGCGATGCATCTCCAGCTTCATCAGCCAGTAGCGATGAAGTTCCTGCTCTCCGACGTGCTCGGCAATCAGCAGATCGTCCAGCGGTTCCTGCGAGAGGCGCAGGCAGCTGTTCGGCTGAAGGGCGAGCACGTGGCGCACGTGATCGACGTCGGCACCCTCGAGACAGGCACGCCTTACATGGTGCTCGAGTACCTGGAAGGCACGGACTTCGCGAGCTTTCCCCGATCGCAGCTGACGGTCGGCGGGACCGTCGATTTGATGCTCCAAGCATGCGAGGCCCTGGCCGAAGCGCACTCGCTCGGGATCGTGCATCGCGATGTCAAGCCGGCGAACTTCTTTATCACGAGACGCGCCGACGGCACGCTGCTTCTTAAGGTGCTCGACTTCGGAATCTCGAAGTCACTGACGGCGAGCCATCTCACCGCCACCCAGACCGCGATCGGCACGCCGGCGTACATGTCGCCAGAGCAGATGCGCTCGTCGCGCGACGTTGATCACCGCACTGACATCTGGTCGCTCGGCGTCGTGCTCTACGAGCTGTTGCAAGGCGTCCCTCCGTTCGGAGGCGAGACGTTCTCGTCGATGGTGCTCACGGTCGTGAACGATCCGCTGCCGAAACTGACGGTCCGGCTGCCCGGCGATCTCGAGAGCGTCGTCTATCGCTGTCTCGAGAAGGACCCGGCGAAGCGATTCCAGAACATCGCCGAGCTCGCGTGTGCGCTTGCGAAGTACGCGCAGTCGGAGGTCCAGGCCGCGATCTCCGTGCAACGCACGAAGGGCATCCTCCGGCCCGAGTCGGTGGTGGCGCTCGGGCCCGGCCCCGCCCAGCGCGTCCCGGCCTCGACGATCTCGGGTTCGGCAGGCGCGGGGACCGTGCCGCGACGGAGCCGGGGACGCTGGCCGATCACCGGCCTCGCCGGAACCGCCCTGATCGGCGGCGCCATCGTCCTGATCGTCTCGCGCGGTGATGACGCGAGCCCGCAAGCGACCTCGCCGGCTGCAGCCGGTGAGACCGCCGACGTCGCACCGCACGCGCAGTCCATCGCGATCGACGCGCCCCCCTCGACAAAAGGGCGCCCCGCGGTCGCGGCCGGCCACAACGGGACCGCTACGCCCAATGCTGCTGCCGCCGCGCCATTACCGCCGGCCGCCGGCCCCCCCCCTCCCGGTCGCCCGCCCCTCATGGCGCCCGCGGCGGTCTCGATCGTGATCGAATCCACGCCACCGGGTGCCCAGGTGTTCGTCAGCAGCGAGAAGACGGCTCGCGGCACGACTCCGTACGTGCTCGAGCTCGCGCCCACCTCCGCACCCGTGGAGATCCGGCTCGCGCGGGCGGGGTACAAGCCGATGAAGAAAACGATAGGTCCAGACAGCGACCCCAGGCTCGCGTTTGCCCTCGAGAAGGCAACCAGCTCGTCGCCAGCGACCGTCAAGCCGGCCGCCACGGATCCCGACGACAGGGATAACACCCTGAATCCGTTCGACAAGAAGGAGGGGGTACACTGATGCGGTTCTCCATGGTCGTACTTATCGCGCTGTGGATCGGGAGCAGCGGCGCGATCGCCCAATCCCCCGCAACAAACACACAAGCGGCGCAGGACTTCTTCGCCAAGGGCAACACGGCCTACAACCTGGGGAACTTCGACGAAGCGGCCGACCTGTTCTCGAAGGCCTACCAGGCTTGGCCCCAGCCCGAGTTCCTGTACAACATCGCGCAATCATATCGGCTCGGGGGCAATTGCAAACAGGCGCTCCACTTCTACAAACGCTTTCGCTCACTGGCCTCGCTCGGCCAGAAGAAGAAGGACGAAGTCGAGAAGTTCATCAGCGAACTCACCGAATGCGTTGCCAAGGCAGATCGCAGCGCCGACGCGCAACCCGATACAATCGTGAAGCCAGAGCCGATGTCCCCCGGGCCAGCAACGGCCACCACGCCGCCGGAGACCGCCGCGCCCATGGCGACCGCGGCGCCGAACGGAACCAAGAAGCACGCCACGGCGCTCGAGCCCGAGGACGACGAAGGCGAAGACGACGCGGTCACGAAGGTGCAACCGAGCGCGGGTCCGCACCTCGTCGTGGCACGCCTCACCGGCGGCGTGGCCCTGATCGGCATCGGGGACCTCGACATCCCTGTACAGCCTGTGGTCGGTATCATCGGTGGTTACCCGCTCCGGCTCGCACCGGTGATCCTCGAGCTCGGCGCCGCGCTGTCGTACGCGCCATTACCGTACACGGTGATGGACGCACAGAAACGCGGGACGCTGCTCGGAGTTCGCGCAACCGCGGTCGTCAGCTACCCGATCATGCCCAGACTCTCGGTGCGCGGCGAGCTCGGGCTCGGGATCGCTTCGCTGAGCGGGCTCGAGGCCGGCAATCCGATCTCGACCGACTACGAAGCCGGCTCGTTCCTGTTGCCGAGCCTCCGCTTCGGTGTAGCCGTGGACTACGAGCTCGCGCCCAACATCGCCGTGACCGTGTCGCCGCTGAGCCTGTCGTTCAGTCCGGGAGCCGACGGCATGTACGGAGGCTCGTTACGAGAGATCGACGCCGTCATCGGGATCGGGTATCGCCAATGAAGCTGGCGTTCTTGATCGCCCTCGTGGGGTGCTCCGATCGCGGATCGGGCAGCACGCCATCGCGAACTACGAGCTCGACTGCGCCTCGGCGAACACCGCGACCGCGTCGCAGCTCGACTGCGTTCGCACGGATATCCGGACCGGCGACGGTCTTGTTCGCTCTGCTGGGGTGTGCAGAGCGAGGAGCGGCCGTGCAGACCGCACCCAACTTCGAGTTCGATTGCGCCGCGTCCGACACGGCGACCGCGTCGCAACTCCACTGCGTTCGCACCGACACGCGCAATGGCGAGGTGCTGATCGTCGACTACATGAAGCTGCCGATCTCCAACGGTCCAACCGCGACCGGCGCGGCCACTCCCGGTCGCTTCACGACCGCGTGCGAGTCGACGTCGACCGATCAGCGCGCCGACTTCTACTGCATCCGAATGAATACCGAGACTGGGGAGATGATGCTCATCAATCTGCTCAAGGTCGGTTCTCTATCGCCGAAAACCTAGTTCCAGTGAGGTGCAAAATGCTACGATGCTCGACTACGGGGGAAACATGACACGGTGGCTAGCACTGATGTTGTGTGTCGCTGCTTGCGGGAACGTCTCCCGCGAGCAAGAAGACGCGGGCGTGAGGGACGACGCGAAGGTCGTCGACGCCGCCGTTAACAACGGGCCGATGGATGCGCCGACCGTCGCACCGCCGCCGCACGAGTCGCGCGAGATCGTGACCGGCGGCGTGCGCATGCAAGGCTCGACCTATATGTTCGACGTCCAAGTCGGACATCCCTACCAACAATCGAAAGCAACCGGCTCGACGTACACGTTCGAGGGCAACGCGGCGGTGAAGCCGTGAGAGGTGAGAAGACTATGAAGAAGCTCGCATTGCTGATCGGATTCATGGCGCTGCTGGCCTCAGGGGCAGCGCACGCGGTGCCGAAGACGATGTCGTTTACGGGGCGACTCACGACGTCGACGGGGCCTGTCACTGGGTCGGTAAACTTGACGTTCAGGCTGTTCGACGTCGCGACCGGCGGCAGTGCCGTATGGACCGAAGTCCGTAGCGGCATCGGCGCTGACAACGGTCTCGTGTTCCTCGATCTCGGCGAGGTGACGCCGCTCGACCCGACGGACTTCACCGGGCCGAAGATGTATCTCGAAATCCAAGTCGGCACGGAGACGTTAGCGCCGCGCCTCGCGATCAACTCGGTACCACTTGCGCTCCGTAGCGAGGACTCGGATACGCTGGGTGGCTTGGTAACCGCTGCCGACGTGGTCACGACCGTGAATGGATCGAGCGGCATCGCGGCGACGAAGACCGGAAATACCGTCGCCGTCAGCTTGTCGACGACCGGCTGTTCGACGGGCCAAGTCTACAAGTACAACGGCTCCAGTTTCGCGTGCGCTGCCGACAACAACACGGTGCCGGTCGCCGGCGCCGGCATCTCGGTAGCCGGCAGCACCGTGAGTCTCTCCACGACCGGATGCGCAGCCGGCTACGTGTGGAAGTGGAGCGGAAGTGTTTGGTCGTGCGCTGCCGACGCGAATACGACGTACGCCGCGGGCGCAGGTATCTCGATCAGCGGCACGACGGTCAGCCTGAGCACCACGAACTGCCTCAGCGGATACGTGTGGAAGTACAACGGCGCGACATGGAGCTGCGTGGCCGACGCTGACACGACGTACACGAACGGCACGGGCCTGACGTTGACCGGCACCACGTTCGCGATCGACAGCTCCATTGTCGCACGCAAGGACGCGGCGGCAGGCAATCAGGCTTTCGACGCCAACACACTATATCTCGACTACACTAACAACCGTGTTGGCGTCGGCACTGCAGCGCCGGGTGCCCCGCTCGACGTGGTCGGTAACATGCGCGCGGGCGGCTATTCGTATGCGGCGGCACGTACCGGTTACTTCTACATCGCCGGCAACAGCATGACGCCGAATCTAGACTTCCAGGACGAGGAGTGGAACATCAGCTCCTCGGGCTACGGGTATATTGGCGGCGGCGTGGCCGGCTACGCCATTCCGTTGACGGGCGCGGTCACCGTGCCAAACGGAGTAACCCTCACCTCGCTGTTCTGCCATTATTACGATAACGATACAGTAAACGGCCTCTCGATTAGCGCGCAGTTGTACAACCGGCCTTACACGTCGGCCTCGGTCACCCTGATGGGGTCGTTGTCCGCGTCCACGACGGCGGCAGGAGCAGCGACGACGATCTCGACGATTTCCGATACGACGATCACGGCGCCTGTCGTCGCGAATGATGTCAACCACTACTACTTCTACGTGTCGTTCACGAACACGACGAACTTCACGATCAACCTGCGCCTCTACGGCTGCGGTGTGACCTATACGTATACGTCGCTGCCGTAGCCGATTGCCGGCGCTGCTCACGCTCTGTGCGTGCGAGCCGCCCGCCCAGAAAGTGCCGCCCAATCGGAGCCAGCGCTCGGCAAGCTCGCCTTCGCGGCGGGCTGGACGGTGTCGTCCCTACCGCGATCTACTGCGATCTAAGGCGGCAGCCGGGCCGCACGACTCGCCGATCGGTCAGGCCTGGGGCAGGCCACGGGCCGGGCGGGCGATCACTTGCCGCTGCCGCTGGCGTCCTCGGTGCCGCGGGTCAGCCACCACGCCGCGAGGATCGGCAGCGCGGTCATGAGCATCACGACCATCGCGACGACGTTGGTCACCGGCACCGCGCGGGGCCGGCCGAGCTGGTTGAGGAGCCAGATCGGCAGCGTCTGCTCGGAGCCGGCCGTGAACGTCGTGACGATCAGCTCGTCGAACGACAGCCCGAACGCGAGCAGGCCGCCGGCGAGCAGCGCGGTCGCGAGCTGCGGCAGGACCACGGTCCGGAACGCGGTCAGGCCGCTGGCGCCGAGATCCATCGCCGCCTCGATCATGCTGGGCGGCAGCCGGCGCAGCCGGGCGACCACGTTGTTGTAGATGACGACCACGCAGAACGTGGTGTGGCCGATCGCGATCGTCCAGAAGCTGGGCGTCACGTGGGCGAGGCGGAACACCGAGGCGAGCGCGATGCCGGTGATGATGCCGGGCAAGGCGATCGGCAAGATGAACGTCAGCGTGATGAGGTCCTTGCCGAAGAACGTCCGCCGCGCCATCGCCAGCGCGGCGAGCGTGCCGAGGACGAGCGCGCCCGCGGTGGCGGCGAGCGCGACCTTGACCGACAGCTTGATCGCGGCGACGACATCGTCGCGCGCGGCCGCCGCGGCGAACCAGCGCAGCGTGAAGCCCTTCGGCGGGAACGAGAACGCAGACTCCTCGGTGTTGAACGCGTACATCACGAGCAGCACGATCGGCACGTGCAGGAACAAGAGGCCGCACCAGGCCGCGATCCGCAGCGGCCACGGCGCCCGCGGGCTGCCGTCTGGCCGGTGCGCGCGCCGTCGCCGCGCGGCGCGCTTACCAGGCGCCGGGCTCGCCGGGGGCGCCGCGTTCGCCGGGCCCTCAGAGCGCATCGAACGCCCCCAGCCGGCGCGCGATCGCCAGGTAGACGGCGATGATGAGGATCGGTACCGCCGTGAACGCCGCCGCCATCGGCAGGTTGCCGACCGAGCCCTGCTGCAGATTCACCATCGTCCCGATGTAGAGCCCGGGCGGCCCGACGAGCTGCGGGATGATGTAGTCGCCGAGCGTCAGCGAGAACGTGAAGATCGAGCCGGCGACCACGCCGGGGAACGCGAGCGGCAGGAGCACCGTGCGGAACGTCTGTAGCGGGCGCGCGCCGAGATCGGCCGACGCCTCGAGGAGCTTCGGCGGCACGCGCTCGATCGCCGCCTGGATCGGCAGGATCATGAACGGCAGCCACGCGTACGTGAACACCATGAGCCGGCCGAGGTTCGACGTCGTCAGCGAGCTGCCGCCGACGTACGGCAGCGTCAGGAGCCAGTCGAGCACGGGCCGGAGCCCCGTGTGATCGGCCACCCAGTAGATGATGCCGCCCTGCGACAGGATCATCGTCCACGCGTACGCCTTGACGATGTAGCTCGCCCACATCGGCAGCATCACGCCGAGGTAGAACAGCCCGCGCGCGGTGCCGCGCGTGTAGCGCGCCATGTAGTACGCGAGCGGGAAGCCGAGGATCACGCACGCGATCGTCACGGCGATCGCCATCGCCACGGTGCGGATCACGATGTCGAGGTTGACGCTGGCGAGGAGCGCCTTGTAGTTGGCCACCGTCAGGTCCGGCGTCACCTGCATCGTGAAGTCGTTGAACGTGTACGTGCTCTGCCAGACGAGCGCGATCAGCGCGCCGAGGAACACGACGCCGAACCAGAGCAGCGGCGGCACGAGCAGGAGCCACAGGTACAGGCGCTGCCGCCGGTAGAAGAACGTCGACACCGCGTCGCCAGCGCGGCGCAGCCCGCCGCGCCCGTCGCGCCCGTCGCGCCCGTCCGCGCGCGGCTCCCCCGTCATGGCGGCGCCGTGCCCTCGAGCTCGATCATCGCCTCGGGCGACCACGCCAGCTCGACGGCGTCGCCCGGCGCGGGGCGGCCGGCGTCGGCGTCGCCGCCCTGGTTGGCGGTCATCACCGCGAGCCGGGCGCCGTCAGCGTCGATCTCGTACCGGCTCGTCGGGCCGTGGAACTGGACGTCGATCACGCGCCCGGAGACGCCGAGCTGGCCGGGCCCGGGCGCGCCGAGCCGGATGTGCTCGGGCCGGATCGACACGGCGCGCTCGGTGCGCGCGATCCGCTTCGCCGCCTCGCCGCTCAGGACGTTCGCCGTGCCGACGAAGCCGGCGACGAACGTGGTGCGCGGCCGCGCGTACAGATCGCGCGGCCGATCGACCTGCTCGACGCGGCCCTGGTTGAACACCGCGACTCGATCCGACATCGACAGCGCCTCGCCCTGATCGTGCGTCACGTAGATGAACGTGATGCCGAGCTTCCGCTGCAGGCCCTTGAGCTCCACCTGCATCTGCTCGCGCAGCTTCAGATCGAGCGCGCCGAGCGGCTCGTCGAGCAGGAGCACCCGCGGCCGGTTGACGAGCGCGCGCGCCAGGGCGACCCGCTGGCGCTGGCCGCCCGAGAGCTGGCCGGGGTGGCGGCCGCCGAAGCCGCCGAGCGCCACCTGCTCGAGCGCGGCCTCGGCCTTCTGGCGCCGCTCCGCGCGGCCGACCCCCTTCATGCGCAGGCCGTAGGCGACGTTGTCGAGCACCGAGAGGTGCGGGAACAGCGCGTAGTCCTGGAACACGGTGTTGACGTCGCGCTCGTACGGCGGCAGATCGGTCGCGGCGGCGCCGTGCAGGAGGATCTCGCCGGACGTCGGCAGCTCGAAGCCGCCGATCAGGCGCAGGCAGGTGGTCTTGCCCGAGCCAGACGGGCCGAGCATCGAGAAGAACTCGCCGTCCTCGATCGCCAGCGAGACGCGATCGACTGCGCGGACGTCGCCGAAGTGGCGGCTGACGTCACGGAGCTCGACGGCGTGGCTCACCCCTGGCCCATGACCGCGACGTAGTCGGCCACCCACTTGCTGTACGGCACGCAGGCGCCTTGCTTGCACGTCCCGGTCGGCGTCCGCCAGAAGTGGACCTTGTCGAATCGCTCGAAGCCGTTGACCTTGCAGGCGTCAGACCCCTTCGGCGCCTGCTCCTTGCACGCGTCCGGCACGACCGGCACCGAGCCGAACCACTCCGAGAGCGCGATCTGGAGCTTGGGGGAGAGCGAGTGCTCCATCCACTTGTAGGCGCAGATCGGGTGCTTGGCCTCGGCGTGGAGCATCGTCGTGTCGGCCCACCCGGTCGATCCCTCGGTGGGGATCGTCGAGGCGACCGGCTGCTTCTCGCCGATGAGCGAGTTGACCATGTAGCCCCACGAGCTCGAGGCCGCGATGCCCTCGTTCTTGAAGTCGTTCATCTGCACCGTGGCGTCGTGCCAGTAGCGGTGGACGAGCTTCTTCTGCGCGCGCAGGACGTCGAGCACGGCGGCGTACTGCTTCTCATTGAGCTCGTACGGATCGGTGATGCCGAGCTCGGGCTTCTTCTTCGAGAGGTAGAGCGCGGCGTCGGCGATGTAGATCGGGCCGTCGTACGCCTGCACGCGCTTCTGGTTGCTCTTGCCATCCGCCAGCTTCTGCTCCTCGAACACCACGGCCCACGAGGTCGGCGGCTCCTTGAAGACCTTCGTGTTGTAGAGCAGCACGTTGGGGCCCCACTGGTAGGGCACGCCGTAGGACTTACCGTCGACGGTGTACCAGGGCGCGCCCTGGAGCCGTTGATCGACCTTGCTGTACGACGGGATCTTGCCGAGATCGACGGGCTGCACGCGCTTGCCGGCGATCAGCCGGAGGCTCGCGTCGCCCGAGGCGGTCACGAGATCGTAGACGCCCTTGGTCATGAGCGCGACCATCTCGTCGGACGTCGCCGCGGTCTTCACGTTGACCTTGCAGCCGGTGTCCTGCTCGAACTTCGTGACCCAGTCGTAGGCCTTGTCGCTCTCGCCGCGCTCGATGTAGCCGGGCCACGCGATGATATCGAGCTGGCCCTCGCCCTTGTCGGCGGCGGGCTTCGGATCCGGCGTCGGGGCGACCGCGGCGCTGCCCGAGCCTGTGGGCGGGACGGGCTCGTCCTTCTTGGCGGCCTGCTCCTTCTTGCACGCCGCGGCGAGCGGCAACGCGACCATCATCGACACCACCACGGTCGAACGCTTCATGGGGCCATGCTCCTTTGCAGGGTCCAACAGTCAAACAGGATTTCGCGAGAGGGCCCGACATTACCCCGCGGGGCAGGGCGCCTGCGTTCGCGCCCGCGCGAATTGCGGCCGCTTCAGGCCGGAGCGTATGCTCGCGCCCCGTCGACGCGGCAAGGGAGGTTTCACCATGAACACGCGGCTCCTGATCGGCGCTGAGCTCGTCCCCGGCGAAGGCACGCCCGAGGACATCCTCGATCCGGCCACTGGCCAGGTCATCACCCAGGTCCCCGAGGCCTCGCCGGCCCAGATCGCCGCGGCGACCGCCGCGGCGCAGCGGGCGTTCCCCGGCTGGGCGCAGACGGTGCCCCGGGATCGCGCCGCGCTGCTCCTCAAGCTGGCGGACGCCATCGAGGGCCGCGCCGCCGAATTTGCCCGGCTCGAGGCGAAGAACACGGGCAAGCCGTACGCGGCCGCGCTCGCCGACGAGCTGCCGGCGATCGCGGACGTCTTCCGCTTCTTCGCCGGCGCGGCCCGCTGCATGACCGGCGCGGTCGCTGGCGAGTACATGCCGGGCATGACGAGCATGATCCGGCGCGATCCGATCGGCGTGGTCGCCTCGATCGCGCCGTGGAACTACCCGCTCATGATGGCGGCGTGGAAGCTCGCGCCGGCGCTCGCCGCCGGCAACACGGTGGTGCTCAAGCCCTCCGAGCAGACGCCGCTCACCACGCTCGCGCTCGCGGAGGTGATGGCGCAGCTGTTCCCGCCGGGCGTCGTCAACGTGGTCACCGGGCGCGGCCCGAGCGTGGGCGCGGCCCTGATCCGCCGGCCCGAGGTCCGCATGGTGTCGCTGACGGGCTCGGTCGCGTCCGGCCAGCGCATCCTCGAGGGGGCCGCGCAGAGCCTCATCCGCACGCACCTCGAGCTCGGCGGCAAGGCGCCGGTGATCGTCTTCGACGACGCCGACCTCGAGGCGGTCGTGGCGGGGCTGCGGGCGTTCTCGTTCTACAACGCCGGCCAGGACTGCACCGCGGCGTGCCGCGTCTACGCGGGCGGCCGGATCTACGATCGCCTCGTCGCTGATCTGTCGGGCGCGGCGAAGTCGCTGAAGCTGGGCGGCCAGGACGAGGAGGGTGTCGAGATGGGGCCGCTCATCACGGCGGCGCACCGCGAGCGGGTCCAGGGCTTCGTCGATCGCGCGGCGGCGCTGTCACACGTCGAGGTCACGGCCGGCGGCAAGCCGCGGGGTGGCGCCGGCTTCTTCTTCGAGCCGACGGTGATCGCGGGCGCGCGCCAGGAGGACGAGATCGTGCGCCAGGAGGTGTTCGGCCCGGTGGTCTCGGTGACTCGGTTCACGGACACCGAGGAGGCGATCGCGTGGGCCAACGACTCCGACTATGGGCTGGCGTCGTCGGTCTGGACGCGCGACCTCGGCCGGGCGATGGCGGTGGCGAGCCGGCTCCAGTACGGCGCGACGTGGATCAACACGCACTTCATGCTGGTCTCGGAGATGCCGCACGGCGGGCTCAAGCGCTCGGGCTACGGCAAGGATCTCTCGGTCTACGCGCTCGAGGACTACACGGCCGTTCGCCACGTGATGCTGAAGCTCTGAGCCTCCCGCGCTACGGCGCGCTCCAGCGCAGCGGGCCGTCGATCTTGTCGTTGCGCTGGCCGGCCACGGCGGGGCGCAGCACGCGGCCGTTCGCGCTGACGCGCATCGCGCCGGGGACCTTGCCGAGGATCTTGCCGGTCTCGATGTCGACGAGGTTGTAGTCGTAGTCGACGATGAACTTGCCCTGCTCGAGCCGCACGTCGGCGGTCTTGATCGGGGCGCGCGCGCCGGTGGCGACGTCGATGATCTCGTGCTTGCGCGACGACATCGTGGCGTGCACGACGTAGAGCTTTGAGCCCCACGCGTGCTCGGCGACGCCGCCTTTGAGATCGATGTACCGGTTCGTCGCCGTCGCGACGCAGTGCAGGCCGGCGTCGCAGACCACGCCAGCGGCCGGCTCGATCGCGCCCTCGAGCCCGCGGTAGTGGTCGGTCTCGCGATCGATCGCCGCGAGCTCCTGCTGGAGGCCCTTGCCGAGCAGGAGGATCTTCGCCTGCTTCTTCTCGCCGCAGATCGCGATCACGCGCACCGGCGACGGCAGCACGGCGAGGAGCTGCGCCTTGCACGAGGGCGGGGCGATCTGGTCGCCGTCGAAGTACAGCGCGCCGTCGCTCGGCGTCCGCACGATCGTCGCGCCGACGGCGACCTCGCCGCCGTCCGCGGCGCGCTCCTGGCCGGAGGTCAGATCGATCCAGCGCTCGGTGGGCTTGGGGCCGCTGTTGCCATACGTGCTGTACGACATCGCCGGGCCGATGCACTCGCCGCGGCCGAGCGTGGTCGCGAGCTTCGGGAACGTCTGGCCGCTCGGCACCGTGTAGACGTGGGCGATCTGATCGGGGCCGTAGTCGATGCGCCACAGCCGGCCGGGGACGGTGATCTCGCGCTCGCCGTGATGCTTCGGATCGTGGACGACGATCCGGTCGTCGCCGCCGGGGACGTGCCGGATGTAGAGCAGGCGATCCTTGGCGAACATCGCCGCGCGGTGTGGGGCGCCGGGGCGGCCGTCCGACTGTGCGTCGGCCCCCCGGAGCTCGGTGACCTCGCCCGTCTGCGCGTCGACGAGCTCGACCTTGCCGCCGCGCACGATCGCGAGCCACCGCCCGTCCTCCGAGGCGCCGGCGAGCGCTTCGATCTGCGTGCCGGCGCCGCCGCCGAGGACGAGGTAGAGGTCCATCTGGTCGCCGTAGAGCTCGCCGTGGTGGCCGATGTGGATCTCGATCTTGCCGTCCCCGTCGGTGTCGCTCCGGGCCTGGCACAGCGCCATCCAGCGCTCGCCCGGGTCCACGCGCCGGACGAGCGTCGGCCCGGCCGTGCCGAAGTCGCCGGTGTCGATCGGCAGGTATCGCGGCGGGGTCGGCGCCGGCACCTGGTTCGCGAGGGGCTGCGGGCTCGCCGGGGCCGCCTTGGCCGCCGGGGCTGGCGCGGGCGCCGGTACCGGTGTCGCCGTCGAGGCGGACGTCGGCGTGGCGGGGCTCGCGGGCTGGCTCGCGGGCGCACCGCCGCACGCGGCCAGGAGCAGCACAGTTGCGATCCGTCTCATGATCGGTCCGGACCCAACGTACGGCGGCCGGTTGCGATTCACGCCAGGGCGCACGCCCGCCATCTTCGCGCCTTTCCCACCTCGCGGATACGGCGCGGAAATAGCCCCGGCGCGCGCAGGCGCGCTAGTAGCGCGGGATCTTCGGGTCGATCTCGCGCGACCAGGCGTCGATGCCGCCCGCGAGGTTGTAGACGTTCTTGAACCCGAGCTTCAGGAAGTGCTCGGCCGCGGCGCGGCTCCGGCCGCCGGAGTGGCAGTGGAACGCGATCGCCGTGTCCTTCGGGAGCTCCTCGACCTCGGCCAGCGTCTGGTCGTCGAGCTGGCGGATGCCCGGGATCTTCGCGACCGCGCGCTCGGCTTCGGGGCGCACGTCGTACAGGTGGCCGGCGAGCTTGCCCTGATCGAGCAGCGCCTTCAGCTCCTTGGGCCCGATCTCGCGCACCGTGGGGGGGCGGTTCGGGTTCTCGATCTTGAAGCCGCCGCCGTCCGACGACTCGATGTAGTCGATCGAGACGCCCTGGGCGCGCGCGGCGCTCGCGCGATCGAGCTGGACCGTGATGCCGCCCGTCTCGACGGTGACGTGCGACGCCTCCTTCGGGCCGAGATCGAGCTGGTGCTCCCAGCTCGGCGTGATCGTCAGGTGGATGACGTCACCGGGGCCGCCCTCCTTGAGGGCCGCGCCGAGCTCGGCCGCCGCCTTCGCGGACACGGTGAGCTTGGGGGCCTTCGGCGCCGCGACGAGCCCGCCGAGCTTCTTCTCCAGCTCGCCGGATTCGTGCATCTGCCGTACGATGTCCGCGCCGCCGACGAACTCGCCGCGCACGAAGAGCTGCGGGAACGTCGGCCAGTCGGAGTACTCCTTCATCCCCCCGCGGATCTCGGCATCCTGGAGGATGTTGACCGTCGTGTACTTGGGGATCAAGGTGTTGAGGATGTTCACGACCGAGGCCGAGAACCCGCACTGCGGGAAGCTGCGGTTGCCCTTCATGAACAGCACGACGTCATCGCTCTTCACGATCTTGTCGAGCTTCTGCTTCAGGCTTGTATCGAGCGTCATGGGTCCCGTCCGTGGCTGATCTCGCCTCTTCTAGCACGAAGATCGCGGTCCGCGCGGTCGGTAGTGTCTCCGACCTCGACGCCGCCGCGTGGGATGCGCTCGATCACGGCCCGTCGCCGTTCCTCCGGTATGGCTTTCTGGCCGCGCTCGAGGAGTCGGGCTCGATCGATCCCAGCTCCCGCCCTCCCCGACCGGCCAGGCGGCACTCCGGCTGGAGCTCGGTCTATCTCCTGGCCGAGCGGGACGGCCGGCTCGTCGGCGCCGTGCCGGCGTTCGTGAAGACGCACAGCTACGGCGAGTACATCTTCGACTGGGGCTGGGCGAACGCCGCGCAGCGCGCGGGGCTCCCGTACTACCCCAAGCTCGTCATCGCCGCCCCGGCGACCCCGGCGACGGGGCCGCGCATCTTGCTCGATCCAGCGCTCGGGCCGCTGGCGCCCGCGATCCGCCGGGTCCTGATCGACGCGGTGCGCGCCGTCGCCGACGACACGGAGTGCTCGTCGATTCACTGGCTGTTCTGCACCGCCGAGGAGCAGCGCGCGCTCGTGGAGGCGGGGTACTTCCCGCGCGCGAGCCTGCAGTTCCACTGGAAGAACCGCGGCTACGGCTCGTTCGGCGACTTCCTCGGCGCGCTGCGCAGCCGCAAGCGCAAGCAGATCCGCAAGGAGCGCGAGCGCGCCCGCGGCGCGATCGAGCGGATCGCGTGGATCTCGGGCGCAGAGCTCGATCAGGCGCGGCTCGACGATCTCGATCGCTTCTACCGCCACACGACGGATCAGCACGGCGGCCGCGATTACCTGCGCCCGGGCTTCTTCCACAAGGTCGCCAAGACGTTGCCGGAGAGCACCCGCATGGTCGAGGTGATCGCAGGCGGGAAGCGCGTCGCGGGCGCGCTGTTCTTCGAGACGGCGGGCGCGCTGTACGGCCGCTACTGGGGCGCCGACGTCCACGTCGATCTGCTGCACTTCGAGACCGCGTACTACGCGGGCATCGATCGGGCGATCGAGCAGCGGCTGCCGCTGTTCGAGGCGGGCGCGCAGGGCGAGCACAAGCTCCTGCGCGGCTTCGAGCCGTCGCCGACGTACTCGGCGCACTGGATCCGGCACCCGGGCCTCGCCGCCGCGATCGAGGACTACACGCAGCGCGAGGCGGCGGCGGTCACGCACGAGATCCGCGCGCTGGCCCAGCACGGCCCGTACCGGGACGGCGAGGGCGAGGGCGAGGGCGTGGGCGCGGGCGAGGCGAAGGACGTCGCCGAGTAGCACGGCGAGGTCTCCCTGTGCCCGGTGGAAGAGGTGTCGCCGCGGCGGAAACCTGGTACATCGCGGCATGGCCGACAGCACCTCGCGCACCGGGACGCGCTACACGACCCCGGAGATCCTCGAGTACGTGAACCGCGTGCACGTCTCGCACGACACCGCGCTGGCGCAGGCGTTCGCCGTCCCCGAAGGCATCCCGCAGATCCAGGTCGGGCCGAGCGAGGGGCGCTTCCTGAGCCTCCTCCTCCGTCTCGCCGGCGCGAAGAAGGTCGTCGAGGTCGGCACGCTGGTCGGCTACTCGGCGATCCACATGGCGCGCGCGCTGCCGCCGGACGGCCGGCTGTGGTCGATCGAGTACGAGCCGCGCCACGCCGAGGTCGCGCGCAAAAACCTCGAGGCGGCGGGCCTCGGGGATCGGGTCACCGTCCTGGTCGGCGCGGGGCGCGACGTCCTGCCGACGCTCGAGAGCGAGGGGCCGTTCGACGCCGTCTTCATCGACGCCGACAAGGACAACTACGATCATTACGGCAGCTGGGCGGTCGAGCACCTGCGCCGGGGCGGGCTCGTGATCGGCGACAACTCGTACCTGTTCGGCCACCTCCTGGCGGACGATCCGCGCGCTCAGGCGATGCGCGGGTTCCACGAGCTCGTCGCCGCCGCGTGCGACTCGGTGTGCGTCCCGACGCCGGACGGCCTCGTCCTCGGCATCAAGCGCTAGCTTCGCCGGCGCTGGTCTCGCACCGCGCGGCGCGCGAGCCGGACGCGAGGCGCGCGAGCCAGCCGAGGGAGAGCCAGCTGCCGACGCGGCGCATCCACGCGCGGGCGCCGCTGCCGCCGCGCGTGTGGGGGCCGGCGGGCGCGAGCACGAGCGCGACGGAAGGCGCAGGCGCGGGCGCGGGCGCGGGCGCGGCGAGCGCGGCGAGCTGGGCGCGTGCCGCCTGCAGCACGCGCCGGACCTCGGTCACGGGCGGACGCCGCGCGGGATCCTTCGCGAGCATCGCGAGCAGCGTCGCGGCGAGCTCACCGGGGATCTCCGGCCACAGCCGCTCGGGCGGCGGCGGGGCGGCACGCTCGTGCAGGCGCAAGAGGTCGAGGTCGCTCCCCGCCGAGAACGGCGCCTCGCCGAGCAGGATCTGGTAGGCGAGCACGGCGAGCGAGTAGACGTCCGCGGCCGGGCCGAGATCGTCGCCGCGGATCTGCTCCGGCGCGACGTAGGCGAGCGTGCCGGCGATCATCTCGCGCATCGGATCGGGCTCGCTGGCGATGCGCGCCACGCCCCAGTCGAGCAGCTTCGTGCGCCGGCCGCCGGCGGCGGGCGTCGCGAGCATGAACACGTTGTCGAGCTTGAGATCGCGGTGCACGACGCCGGCCTGGTGCGCCGCCGCGAGCACGTCGCACACCTCGATCAGGAGCGTGAGCGCCTCCTCGCGCGGCAGCGGGCCCCGCTCGAGCCGCGCGCCGAGCGTCTCGCCTGCGAGGCGCTCCATCGCGAGGAATGGCCGGCCGTGGTGCTGCCCGATGGCGAACACGTCGCACACGCCGGGGTGATCGACCAGGTGGACGATCCGCGCCTCGCGCAGGAACGTGTCGGCGGTGAAGCTCGCGCCCAGGATCGACTCGTGGCACAGCTTCAGCGCGGCGCGCTTGCCGAACTCCTGGTGTGTGACGGCGTAGACCACGCCCATGCCGCCGCGGCCGAGCTCGGCGTCGATGCGCCAGGCGCCCACCCGCTCGTCGGGGGAGAGCGTGTTGCGCTGGCTCTGGCGCTCGCGTCGGCTACGTCGCCCGCGCCGCCGTCGGGGCGGTGCCAGCGTCACGTCGCCCGTGAGGTCAGCCTCGTCGAGTCCCGTGGCAGGCAGAGGCGCGATGGCCGTGCCGGTCATGCGCGAGGGCTTTTGCACGAAGCAGACCGGAGGCGGGGCGCCGCACCCTCCCGTGATCTCATGTGCAGCGGCGGCGGCCGGCGCGCTCCATGGCGCGGCCGTGCCCGTGCTGCACGTGCGCCGTGCGCCGTGCGCCGTGCGCCGGCACCTGCGGGCGCGCCGCGGGCCGGCGGGGCCGGCGCTTTCAGTCGTGCGCGAACCGGGCGCGGACCTCGGTCTGCGGCTCGACCGGGACGAGCGTGCAGACCGCGCCCGCCATCCCGCACGCGGACGACGTCCATCGATCGAAGTGATAGTCGCTGTGCGGGATCGCGTGCAGCGACTGCGGCGTGCCCGCGGTCACGGCGAACTGGCAGTCGCCGTTCTGCGAGGAGTCGGTGTCACACGTGCCGGAGCCATCGACGAAGACCCGGCCCCCGTCGTTGACCCGCACGCGCAGCTGCACCTTCGGCTTGTCGTCCGGCTTGCGCGCGTCGCGGGGCGGCGCGGGCGCGTCGGCCGGGGGCGCGTCGGCGGTGGCCGGCGTGCAGGTGAGATCCGGCGCGGCGCAGTAGCCCGCGGCGCCGCACGTCTGGCCGGGAGCGCAGTCCTCGCCCGACGAGCAGCGGACCGCGCAGTCCCGCCACTGCGGCTCGTAGCACGCGGGCAAGAGCGCCAAGGGCGCGGTGAGCGCCAAGGGCGTGGCGGAGAGCGCGAAGATCGCCACGGAGATGCGCGTCAGAACGTCCATGACATCCCCACCTGCGCGCCGCCGGGGGCCGGCGCGATGGTCATCGGCGCCGCGCGCTCCGCGTGCCGCCCGACGAGGAAGAGCGTGACGCCGGCCGCCGCGGTGAGGCCGCCGCCGATGCCGAGCCACGCCGCCGCCGTCTCGGCGCGCTCGCCGCGCTCGTGGATCGGCTGGATGTCCTGCCAGCGCTCGCCCTGGGCGTAGCGGCGCTCGACGTCGGAGGCCGCGCCGAGCGCGCGGAGCGCGTAGAACCCGGCCACCGTCAGGGCGGCGCCGCCGGCGACCGTGGCGCCGACGCCGACCTTGCGCAGGGTCCGGCCGCGCGATCGCGCGGGGGCCGGCGGGGGCGCGTCCACGAACAGCTCGTCGAGACCGGACCGAGGCGGTGCCGGGATCTGGGCCATCGCGGCGTCGGGCGGGAGGTTCAGGCCGCGCCGCGCAGCGCAGCGCGTGACGGTGGTGAGGTGGGCCTCGGCGAGCGCGCGCTCCTCCACCGCCGCGCGCGGCATGGAGGCGATGTAACGGCGATACATGATCGCGGCGTCCTCGCAGCTGCCCTGGAGCCGGTATGCCTGCGCGAGGTTGAACAGGAGGCCGGCGCTCGGCGCGAGCACGTAGGCCTCCTTGAACGCGATGATCGCGCGCGCGTAGTCGCCGCGCTGGTGCAGCTCGCGGCCGCGCTCGGCGAGCTTGCGGGCCTTCTGCGGCACCGGCTCGCCCGCGTCAGCGGTCACCGGGCAGGCGGCGGTCGCGATCGCCGCGAGGAGCACGGCCTTCATCGGTATGGATCGACGGTGCCGTCGGGATCGAGCTTCGCGCCCCGGCGCGGCGAGGCCGGGGCGCGGCTTTTCGAGGCGGGGGCGGCGGCGGGCTGCGCCGCGGCGGCCGAGCCGGCGCGGATCGCGCGGGCCGCGGCGCGCGTCGCGTGCGCGCGCGTGACCTTCGGCGCGGGGGCGGCCGCGGTCTCCACCACCAGGACCGGCGCGGCGGGCGCGGCGGGCGCGGCGAGCCGGGTGAGCTCGGGGGTCGGGACCGGCGCCTCGGTGGGCGCGGTGGCGGGCGCGGTGGCGGGCGTCAGCGCGGCGGGCGTCAGCGCGGCGGCCGCCAGCGCGTGCGCGGCGTCCCGGTGCGCGTGCGCGGCGGCGGCGGCACCGGCGCCGGGCGTGGCCGCGGCGGCGACCTGATCGCCGCCGCGGCTCGCGACGAGCATCGCGATGCAGCCGGCGATCGCGAGTCCGCCGATCGCATAGCGCCAGTGATGCGCGCGCGGGCGCCAGTGCGCCACCTTGGTGGGCGCGAGCGCCTCGGCCGAACCGCGCCGGCTCACGCGCCCGGAGCCGATCGCCACCATCGGTACCATCGGCACCTGGGGCACCGCGACCGGCTTCGAGATCAGCGCCGGCCTGGCCTGCGCGGCGATCTGGCTCGAGGCGCGGCCCTGCTCGAGCTCGACGCAGACCTCCTCGAGCCGCTGCACCACCTCGAGCACCGTGGGCCGCTGCTCGGGTCGCTTCGCCAGCATCTCGAGCAGGAGGTCCTCGAGCGAGGACGGGATCTCGGGCCACAGATCGCTCGGCGCCGGCGGCGTCGCGCGCAGGTGCATCGTCATGATCTCGGCGGCCGTCTCGGCCTCGAACGGCAGCTGATCGAGGAACAGCTCGTACGCCATGACGCCGAGCGAGTAGACGTCGGTCTTCGGGGTCACCTGGCCGCCGCGCGCCTGCTCGGGCGAGAGGTACTGCGGCGTGCCGACGAGCTGGCCCTCGATGGTGTGGCGGACGTCCTCGTGGATGATCTTCGCGATGCCCCAGTCGAGGAGCTTGACCTTCGGCGTGCTCGGATCCTCGGGGTTGTCGACGAGGAACACGTTGTCGAGCTTGAGATCGCGGTGGACCACGCCCGCGGCGTGCGCCGCGATCAGCGCGTCGCAGACCTGGCGCAGGACGACGAGCGCGAGCTCCGGCTCGACGCGGCCCTCGTCGGCGCAGGTCGCGAGCGACTTGCCCTCGAGCCGCTCCATCACGATGTAGGGCCGCCCGTCGGGCAGCTTGCCGGTCTCGAAGATGTCGACGATGTTCGGGTGACCGACCTGGTTCACCACGCGGGCCTCGAGCAGCATGCGATCGAGGTTGAAGCTCGTGCCGACCAGCCGGCTGTGCACCACCTTCAAGGCAGCGCGCTTGCCGATGTCCTCGTGCACCACCGCGTACACGGCGCCCATCCCGCCGCGGCCCAGCTCACGCTCCACCATCCACGGTCCGGCCTTCGCGCCGCACGGAAGCACATCCGGGATCTGATTCGCCGACAGTGGTGGGATCTCACCGGCGGTGCTCAGCAACGTCTGCATACTGCTGTGCTGGAGGTGCACCCTACGTGCCGTGCGCGCGAGTGGCGCTGACGTGAGCATCGGTGTGGCTCCCGTGTACGGCCGGCACGGCGTGCGCGGCCGCCACGGTTGTCTTGACGAGGGGTTAGCGTCGTCCCACCATCTGGTGCGTGGTGGTAGTCAACCGCGCGGACCTGGAAGCTGCGCTCGCGGAGGTGCGCGCGCATGTCGTGGACGCTCGCGCGGGCATCTTCGGGCCGGAGTCGGCGAACTGGACGCTGATGAGCGACGTCGCGCTGTTCGTAGGCGGCGGCCGCGCCGCGCTCCTCCAGCTCGCCCACCCGATGGTGGCGTACGCGATCGATCAGCACTCGCGCACGCGCACCGATGTCCTCGGGCGGTTCCAGCGCACGTTCGACAACGTGTTCGCGATGATCTTCGGCGAGCTCGACGAGGCGCTCGCCGCCGCGCGCCGCGTGCACAACATCCACGCGCGGATCCACGGCGCGATCCCGGAGGCGGTGGGTGGTTGGGCCGCCGGAGCGCCGTATCACGCGAACGACGCGAGCGCGCTGCGCTGGGTCCACGCGACACTTATCGATACGGCGCTCATGATCCGCGAGCAGATCGATGGCGCGCTTCCGCCCGATGTGCGGGATCGCTACGTGCTCGAGGCGAATCGGATGGCGGCGCTGTTCGGGATCCCCCGCAGCTTGCTACCCGACGGTTACCCCGCTCACGTCGCGTACATGAGGAGAATGATCGATTCAGATCAGATCGCCGTCGCGCCGTGCGCGCGGGAGATGGCGGCGTTCCTCTTCGGGCGCGGGGATCTGGCGGCCGGTCGCGCGCAGACGCCGGTCGGCTGGCTCGCCGAGGCGATCACGTGCGAGCTCCTGCCGCCGCACCTCGTGGCGCAGTTCGGGCTTCGGCCCGCGCCGCGGCGGGCGCGCGCGGCGCTCGCCGCGTTTCGCGCGATCTATCGCCGGCTGCCGCGCGGGACGGTCGCGCTGCCGGCGTACGGCGCGGCGCTCCACCGCGTCACCGGCGCGCCTCCGAGCCGCTTCGCCGGCGTGACCGTGCGCCTCCTCGACGGGCTCGCGCAGCGCGCGACCGGCACGTGACGCGGCGCCGCCGCGGCGAGCGAGCTATGCACCGGGCGCGGGCGCGGGGCCAGGAGCGGGCGCCGCCGCCGGCGGAGGCTGCTTCGTCGACGGCGGCAGCGCGCCGGTGTCGGTCCGCACGAGCGACAGCTCGCGGGGCGGCGCGTCCAGGTTCTTGCCGAACGACCAGCGCTGCGTGACGCGATCGTTTTTCGGCGCGAGCGTCATGGCGAGCCCGCGCGCGAGCGGCTCGTCGGGGACGATGTTGCCGAAGTCGACCGGGCCAAGCTCGATCTCGAGCTCGCCGCCGGGGCGCTCGTCGATCGCCGTCGAGCGCAGCCGCGCGTGGTAGCCCTCGTCGGCGATCACCCAGGCGGCGAGCGTGTTGCCGTCGGGGTGCCACACGACGAAGAACCCGCCGCGCTGCACGATCGCGTTGCCGCGATCGATCACTTCGAACGTCACGGGGACGTCGCCCGCGAGCCAGTTCCCGGCCAGCTCCTTCATGCGCTGGAACGCGCGGGTGCCGATGCTGCCGGGGTCGCGGATCGTCGGCGCGGGCGCGGGCGGCGCGGGCGGCGCGGGCGGCGGTCGGCACCCGGCGGCGGCGGCGAGCGCGGCGGCGGCGGCGACGGCGGCGGCGGCGAGCGCGGGCGCGGCGAGCGCGACGCCTCGCGATCCCGGCAGCGACCGCGCCGGCCCGCGCGACCGCCCAGCTCGCCGCTTGGGCGCGGTCACCGGTAGCTGCCCGGGTCGAGGCCGAACCGCTTGATCCAGCGCTGGATCTGCTTGCGGTCCTTGTCGAGCGCGCGCGCGACGGCGGAGACGTTGCCCTGGTGCTCGCGCAGCGCCGCGACGACCTGATCCCGCACCTTCTGATCGTTCTCGTTGAGGACGACCGGGCGGGGCGCGCCCGGCGGGCGGCCGGTGCGCACCGTGTCCGGCAGGTGCTCGGCGCGGATCGCCTCGTTGCCGGCGAGCACTTGCGCGGTCGCGAGCGCCTGCTCGAGCTCGCGCACGTTGAGCGGCCACGGGTAGCGGAGGAGCAGGCGCGCGGCGTCGATGTCGAAGCCCGGGTGATCGGCCGGGAACAGCCGGGCGTGGAGCGCACCGATCAGGATGCCGAGATCGGTGCGGCGCTCGGCGAGCGTCGGCACCGTGACGCGGAAGCCCGCGAGCCGCGCGAACAGATCGTGGCGGAAGCTGCCCTCGGCGACCATGTCGTCGAGGTCGCGGTGCGTGGCCGCGACGACGCGCAGATCGATCGGCACGGCGCGCGTGCCGCCGACCGGCATGACCTCGCGCTCCTGCAGCACGCGGAGCAGCGCGGCCTGCGAGCTCGCCGGCAGGTCGCCGATCTCGTCGAGGAACAGCGTGCCGCCGTTCGCGGCGCGGACGAGGCCGTCGTGGTCCTGCTGCGCGCCCGAGAACGCGCCCTTCTTGTAGCCGAACAGCTCGCTCTCGACGAGGTTGTCGGGGAGCGCGCCGCAGTTGACCGGGACGAACGCGCCGCCGCGGCCGGACTGGCCGTGGATCGCGCGCGCGAGCACCTCCTTGCCGCTGCCGCTCTCGCCCTCGATCAGCATCGGGATCTCCGACGACGCGATCTGCCGCAGGCGCTGCAGCTCGACGGACCAGCTCGGCATCAGCGTGGTGAAGCCGAACGGGCCCTCGTTCGGCGACAGCTCGAGGAGGCCCGGCGCGTCGGCGTCGATCGACATCCGCTCGAAGAAGATGAACAGCGTATGGCCGAGCTCGATCAAGGAGCCGTCGGTGAGCACCGCGCGCTTCGTGGTGTGCCCGTCGACGATCGTCCCGTTCTTGGACTCGGTGTCGGTCAAGACCCAGCGGCCGAAGCTCGGCTCGATGCGGGCGTGCCGCGACGACATCCACTTGTCGGGCACGCGGACCGTCAGCTCCGTGCCGGAGCGCTCGGCGCGCCGCTCGGGGCCGCGGCCCAGGACCACCGACGTCAGATCGTTCAGCCGGTAGCGCACCGAGCCCGCGCGCGGACGGCTGCACTCGAGCACGAGGACAAGCACGGGCTCGGGCCTGGGACCGATGCGGCCCGACCTCCCATCTTCGTGAAAGCTAAGGGTGGTACCCTGCGCGTCCCCCACGCGGGCATCTTACAACACGAGCGCTGCCGCGTTCATTTGTCAGACCCGCCGCATAGCCTCGGTTCGTGGGCGAGCTTCTGACCTTCACCATCGGGCCGCGCCGCGGGCTGCGCCGCGGCATCCGTGCGACCGACTGGTACGAGCAGGGGTGTGCCCTCGAGGCGCGCGCGCCGGAGGCCGCGATGGAGGCGTACCGGCGCGCGATCGCCGGCCGGCCCGATCTGGGGGACGCGCACAACAACCTCGGCCGGCTGCACCACGATCGCCACGAGCTCGCGGACGCCGAGAGCTGCTACCGGCTCGCGATCTGCGTGGACGCAAAGGTGCCGCTGTACTGGTTCAATCTCGGCGTCGCGCTCGAGGACCTGGGCCGGCACGCCGAGGCGATCGGCGCGTACGAGCGCGCGCTCGAGCTTGGGCCGGGCAGCGCGGACGCGCACTTCAACCTGGCGCGGCTGCTCGAGCTGAACGGCCGGCAGGTGGGCGACGAGGTGCTGCTGCGCCGCGCGGTGCGCCACCTCGTGAGGTATCGCGATCTGACGCGCGTCTCGGGCACCCGCTAGCGCGCGGTGCGACGCGGCGAACGCGCCGCGCTGACGCATGCGACACCGGTGCGACGGCGCCTGCGGCCAGCGTTGGAGCGGCCGCCGCGGGGCGGCAGATCACGTCGGCGCGTTCGCCGACGGCGGCGCGGACCCGCCGGGGCGGCGGGCGTAGCAGAACAGGTCCTCCTCCTCGGCCATATCGGGGAAGTCCGGACGGAAGAGGCTGGTCCGGGCGTGCACGATCTCGAGCCCGGCGGCGCGGAGCAGCTCCAGGTAGCGCTCGGTCGGGTAGCTGGTCACGCAGAGCGGCTGGCCCATCCACAAGAAGCTCAGCTCCTCGATGTCCACGGGGGCCGTCGCGAGCACGAAGCAGCCGCCGGGGACCAGCCAGCCGGCGATCCGCCGGAGCATGGCGTCCAGATCTCGCCGGGGCATCTGGAGCAGCGAGAAGAACGCGCACACGGCGTCCCAGGAGGCGTCCTCGCTCGCGAAGTCCCGAACGTCGATCTGCTCGAACCGCGCGCCGGGCACCTGGCGGCGCGCGATGTCGATCATCGTGGCGGACACGTCGATGCCGGTCACCGCGTGGCCCGCCTGGGTCAGGACCTCGGCGGTGGGGCGCCCGGTGCCGCAGCCGATGTCGAGGACGCGGGCGCCGGCCGGCAGCTGCGTGAGCAGCCACTCGAGGGCCTCGCGCCGCTCCGGCTGGTGGGCGAATGCCTGCTCGTACTTGAGGCCGAGGGCGTCGAACGGCCGGGCGGCCAGAGATGAGTCGCGGGGCTCCATGCCCCCAGCGTACTCGACCTACTTCACGAACTTGACTGCGTCGAAGCCGACCATGCGCATCGTGCTCGCGGCCTCGCCGGTGGCGTCGGCCAGCTCGACGTACTCGGTGCCGTTCGCGCTGAAGTAGTGAGTGCCGAGGCTCACCCAGGCGTTGTAATAGCTATTCTGATTGACGGTCGAGGTGTTGCTGGCGCCGTTGTGGTAAACGCGATATTTGGCCTGCTGCGAGGTGGCGTAATTACTGGGGATATACGCGTACACCGTGTAATTGCCGGCGCTGGGCAGGGTCGGCTTCCAGCGCGCGTAGTTGCTCTGCGTCGTGCCGTTCACGTACGTGTACCAGAGGTGCGAGGCGTACCCGATGGAGGCTTGCCACCAGTAGTTGGCCGGGCCGTACTTGGTGAAGCCGCCGCTCTGATCGTCGACGACGACCTCGGTGGACGAGCCGCCCTGCGTGGAGTAGAGCGACTCTCCATAATGATAGTTGGAGCTGGTGAATACGACGCCGTCGATCGTGATGCTCGTGGACGGCAGGTACGCGTGGAGGTGCGTGCCCGCGGACGTGCCGCAGGACGTGCTGATCGTCCCGCCGTCGGAGTTCAGCATGCGGCCGAGCCGCTGGCCCATGGTGATGGTCGCGCCGTTGACGATGCCGGGCACGGTGGCCTTGTCGAGGTGCAGGTAGCCCACCTTCTCGGTGGTCCCCGTGGTGGTGACGCCGATCAGGACCTGCGTCCCGTCGTCACAGATATACGAGACCACGCCGGGCGCGCCCGCGAGGATGTCCGAGTTGCTCACCCCGATGATGTCGAAGTCGAGGCTCGTGTACGCGGGGAACCGGCCGCCCCAGGTGTAGCTGTCGTGCCAGCCCTGGGTCACCGTCCAGGCCGAGCCCGCCGGCCAGAAGAACTTGTAGCCGGCCCATGCCGAAGCGTGGATATCGTCCTTGCGCGGAAAGATGGCGCTGCGCGCGGCCAGGTCGAGCTCGGCCTCGGGGACACGCGCGAGGAGCTCGTAGACGCGGTCGTCTCCCTCGAGGGCGGCCTGCCAGCCGCGCTCGGTCTCTACCAGGAGGACGGCGGCCATGTTGTCGAGTCCCAGCGGGGACTCCTCGTGATCTTCGAGCGGCCGATCCAGATCCGCCGCCGTCACCGTGCCCAGCGCCCAGGTCGGCTCGCGGCGCAAGCTGAGGAGCGACCACGGGCCCGCGCTCTCGGCGCGTGCTTTCGTTGCCTCCTTGGTTGCCTCGAGGATGGCAGCGCGCGCCGGCCCGGGCAGATCCTGGGCCGCCGGGGTGACGATGCGGAGCTCGCCGCCCGAGGCGTCATCGGTGGCCTCGAGCACGCACCCGCCGGCCAGGGCGAGCGACGCGAGGGTCGCGGACAAGATCGTCGCGTGAATCGTACGGTCCAAGAGCAGCCTCCCGTGAAGAGCCAACGTGGGCGCGTAATAACAGCGGTGGCGCGCTCAAAGAAACTCCGAAACGAGGGCTGGCGTCCTGCGCGCTCGTCGGCTCATCCCGGAGTAGGTGAAGCGGCCTTCTGGCCCTCGATGAGGATGTACGCGGGATTCTCGAGGAGATAGTCCCAGTGCTCTCGCCCGAGCTGCTGCTCGAGCTCGGGCGAGAGGGGCAGCGACTCTTGCACCTCGATCGACTCCACCCGGTGTTCGCCCACCAGCAGGGCGAATCGCACAGTGCCGCTTTCTTGCAGCGGCTCCACGGCGAAGCCACCAGGTATCCAATGGCGACGGCCCCACCGGCCCCACGGATCTCCTGATCTTCATCAACTATCAGTCGATCCGCGCCACTGCGGGACAGCGGTCCTGTCTCGCAGGCGGCGAAAGCCAACGTGCTGGGGCTCCGTGAAGAACGCGGACGTTTCGCCGCGCTGGCCCGGCGGGGTCAGGGCGTCACGGCGAGCTTGGCGAGCCGCCGCTTCGCGAGCTTGTGCGAGCTGTGCGGGTCCGGATCGGGCGCCACGCGGCGGTACGCGGCGATCGCGTCGTCGCGCAGGCCGAGCTGCTCGGCGATCCGGCCGTAGAGGTACCAGTCCGCGTTCTCGGGCGTCGCGCGGTCGGCGTTCTCCATCGCCTGCCAGCCGTCGAGGACGGCCGGACCGAGCTCGCCGAGCTCGGCCTCGATCACCGCGAGCGTGTTGAGCGCCAGCGCCGGCCCGCGCGCTCGATCGGTGCCCGCGGCCTTGCGGGCCAGATCGAGCGCGGCCGAGAGATCGGTCTCGAGGAACAGCCGCAGCCACGCCGCCTCGTTGTGCTCGCCCGGCGTGGCGCCGGGGCGCTGGAGCAGGGCGTCGTAGCGCCGGGCGGCCTCGGCGAGGTCGGCCCGCTGGATCGCGATCCGGGGCCACAGCTCCGCGACCTGGTTGTCGCTCGGCGACGCGGCGCGCAGCGCGTCGAGCGCCTGGTCGGCCTCGTCGTAGCGGCCGAGCCACGAGAGCGCGTCCACGCGCGCGATCGTCGCGAGCCGCGTGTCCGTGGCGCGGCCGGCCCAGGCGCTGGCGTGCGCCTCGAGCTCGCGCCAGCGCTTCTGCACGTACAGCCCGATCGTGAGCGCGCGATCGCACGTCTCGCGGGCGTCGGGGAGCGTGCTCGGGCAGCGCGTCGCGGTCGCGATCAGGCGATCGGCGTCGCTGCCGCCGGTGGCGATGGCGCCCGCGAGCGCGATCGCCTCACGGTCGCGCGGCCGGCCCGGGCCCCAGATCTTCCCGAGCATCGCGGCACCGTTCGGCGAGTCCTGGACCAGCCAGTCGATGCAGCGCGCCGCGCTCTCGAGGTCGCCGCGCGCGAGCAGGCGCAGGGCGTGGCGGCCGAGCCCGTCCGCGTTGCTGGCGGACCCGACGAGCTTCGCGGTGCCGCGATCGAGCGCGGCGTAGAGCTGCGCCCGGTGGCCGAACGCGTTTATCTCGAGCCGCCAGGCCGCCTCGGTCCCGGTCACCGTCACCTCCGTGACCGCGCGCGCCAGATCGCCGAAGACGGCGCGCGGCAGGCTGTCCGCCACCGGCGGGAGCGCCGAATTCCCCCGCCGGAATTCGTCGGCGGTCTGCCGGTCCCAGAACGCCGCGCTGGCGTGCTCGGGCTCGTACGTCAGCCGGACGACCTCGAACGCGAGCGGCTTCGGATCGCGGCCGAGCGGCGGCGCCGCGGTCTCGAGCCGCTGCGCGATCTGGTGCCGGGGCGTGCCAGCCGGCGCGGCCCCGGAGTGGGCGAGCAGCGCGCGCATCGCGTCGTAGCGGCGGGTGTACAGCATCAGCTGCATGGCGGACTCGAGGATCGCGGTCCGCGCCGCGCCGGTGCGCAGCGAGTCGGCGAGCTGGGTCGCCGCCGGGGGGCCGCCGGGGCCCGCCGCGAGCACGGCGACGAGCATGCCGTCGCGCGCATTCGACGGATCGAGCGCGCGCAGCACGCGCTCGGCCTCGGCGAGCGCGTTGGCGGCCGAGCTGGCGGCCGCGCTGGCGGCCGAGCTGGCGGCCGAGCTGGAAAAGAGCAGCGCGCGGGCGAGCGCGAGCCCGTTCTCGTCGGTGGCATCGATCGCGTGCGCGGCGCGCAGCGCCTCGATCGCGCGCGGCAGATCGGCGCCCGGCTCGTAGGCCCGCCCGCGGGCGTCCCGCGCCAGGAGGTCGCCGTGATCGGCCGCCGCGCCGGCGTGCTTCGGATCGAGCTCGCGCGCGCGGGCGTAGGCGGCGAGGGCGCCGCCGCGATCGTGGTCGAAGCCGTGCTCGCGGCCGAACGTGTCGCGGCGCAGGACCCAGCCGAGGATTCCGTACGCGTCAGCGTTCCGCGGCTCGAGCTCGACGGCCCGCCGCGCCGCGCGCCGCGCCGCGGCGCCCATGCCGGCCTTGGTGTACGCGTACGCGAGCTCGGTGTGGTGGAGCGCCTCGGTCGGGTGGAGCCGGATCAGGCGCTCGATCTCGGCGATCGCCTGCTTCGGCTTGTGCGCGTCGGCGAGCGCCCAGCCGGTGTGCTCGATCGCGAGCTTGACGGGGCGCCCGCGGACCGCGGCGAGCTCCTTCTGCAGCAGCGCGAGCTCGGCGGGCGAGAGGCGCGGCTTGCCGCTGTCGAACCGGAACACGGCGACGACGGTGCGGCCGTCGAGGCGATAGCGCTCGGTGAGGGTCGCCGGGCCGAGCTTCACGGAGCGTTCGGGCGGCAGGCCCGGCGCCGTGTAGCCCGGCGGCAGGATCAGCCGGTGCTCGATCTCGTACACGTGCGGGATGCTCCACAGGAAGTCGGCGCGCCGCGGCTCGGACGGCTCCTCGGCGCGCAGCATGAACGACGGCACCTGCGCGAACGTGTCGGACGGCCGCAGCGTGAGCTCGATGTGGTCGCGGTGCGTCCACACCCGGTTGGCGCTCGTCGCCTCGAGGGTCAGCGCGAACGGCGTCCCGAGGTCCTCGGGCGTGGTCGCGCCGTGGCGGGCGTAGGTCGCGCCGTACGCGCTCGTCGCGTAGGACGTGAGGTCCTCCTTGATGTCCTCGGCGCGCGTGTCGCGGAACCAGCGTCGCTGGTACGGCTCGAACGTGCCGCCCTCGAGCGTCAGCTCGGTCACGCGGGTCGCGGCCCCGCTCTCGGAGATCTCGATCGTGCGGACCTGGCGGGCCGTGTTGTCCGCCGCCACCGTGGACGGGGTCGGCGTGAGCGCGGTCGTCTCGCCGGCGATGATCAGCGCGCGGCGCCCCTGATCGTTCGCGGGCAGGCGGCCGACCTGGGTCAGCTCCGCGGTCGCGTCGATCCAGACGTCGCGCCCGCCGATCTTCACGCGCACGATCGCGTGATCGAACGGCAGCCCCGGCAGCTCGGCGTCGGTGTCGCGCCCCGGGCCGGTGTCGAGCAGCGCCACGTCCGCGCGCAGCCCCGCCTGGCGCAGCAGCGCGACGAGCAGCGTCGCCTTGTCCTTGCAGTCGCCGAAGCCGCGCGCGAGCGTCTCGGCCGGCGGCCACGGGACGATCGACGCGGGCCCGAGCTCGATCCCGGTGTAGCGGACCTGCCGGTGCAGCCACGCGGTGATCGCGTTCACCGTGTCCTGGGTGGGCGCGCGCGGCAGCCCGGCGGGGAGCTGCACCGGCCCGTCGGCGATGCGGCGCTCGACGATCTTGTGGTACTCGCGCGCGACGGCGTTCCACGACGCGGCCGTCGACAGGCCGACGTACGGCTGCTCCGGCCCGTCCCCGGGGACCCCGGCCTCGAGCGGCCGTCGCGGCGCGAGCGCGTCGAACGCGTACGTCCAGCTCTCCCGGCCGCGCTCGATCCGGTGGACCGGCTTGGCGCCGCCCGGGAGATCGTGCGCGAACAGCTTCGCCTTGCGCGCCGCTGGCGCCGAGAGCACGACCTGCAGGCTCGACGTCGGCACCGGGCCGCCGATCCCGAACAGCTCGGCGTCGCCCGCCGCGAGCCGGGGCTGGTGCTCGGTCGCGATGATCTCGTATTCGACGACGGCGCCGACCGCGAGCCGGGGCAGCGGCGCCGCGAGCCGGTGCCGGTCGCTGTAGATCGTCGGCGACATGCTGATCTCCGGCGTATCGGTGACGAGCTTCGGATCGAGCTCGGTGACCGCGCCGCCCGGCTCGATGACGCGCGCGCGCACGCGCGGCCGGTCCTGGTGGTACGGGCTCCACTTCCACTGGATCGCGCCCCACCATTCGACGCCGGCCTGCGTCCGCACGACGTACACCTTGCGGATGCGGTGCGCGAACCGGCCCTGCTCGTCGGCGGAGATCTCCGCGTCGTGGCGGAGGACCACGACCGGCCAGTCGCCGGCCGGCGCCGCCTTCGCGGCGGCGAGCAGCTCCGCCGGTGTCGCCGTGAACGCCGGCTTCTCGAGCGGCGTGGGCCCGCCGGCCTGCGCCGCCGGGGCGCCGAGCGAGAGCGAGAGCGTCCCTGTCACCACCATCGCCATCTGCTTCATGTGCCGCCTTGCCTCCGTGCCTTCCATGCGTGCGAACAGAGGGCGACGGGGGGCGCCGGGATCCGACACGAACCTGCTTCGCGCCCCGCGGGCCCGCTATAATCCCCGCATCATGGAGCTCGAGGAGGCGCTCAGGATCCTCGCAGCGTTCGAGCGCGAGGGTGTGAAGTACGTCCTCGTGGGCTCGATGGGCATGGCCGTCCTCGGAGTCATCCGCGCGACGCGCGACATCGCTGTGTTCGTGGCACCCGACGAAGACAATGTCGCGCGTCTGCGCCGCGCGCTCGCCTCGGTGTTCGACGACCCGAGCATCGACGAGATCACCTCGACCGATCTCGCAGGAGACTATCCCGCGATCCAGTACGCGCCGCCGACCGGCGATTTCTCGATCGATCTGCTCGCGCGCCTCGGTGAGCGGTTTCGATTCGAGGAGCTCGAGTCACAAGAGGTGATCGTCGATGGCATCAGCGTGCGGGTCGCCACGCCGCGAATGCTTTACCGCATGAAGCGCGATACGGTACGCCCACAGGACAAGATCGATGCGTCGGTGCTGCGGGAGCGCTTCGACCTGGAGGACGAGTGATGCCGATCCGGAAGTTCCATTCGGTCGAGGAGATGACACCGTTGCCCGATCGCCGCCCATTCGACCCGGAGAATCTGCGCATCGCGATCGCGTGGTCGCGCGCGACGCTGGCGCTCCGCGCGGTCAAGCCTACCCCCGGCGTGCGGAAGTTCCGGTCGTACGAGGAGATGAAGGCGCGCTCGTAGGAGCCCTTGGCGCGGCGCTGGCGCTACGCGTCGTTGTCGGTCAAGCGCGCCAGCTCCGCCCACAGCCGATCGAGGTCGACCTCGAGGCCCGGACAGCCGGGGACGTCGCGCAGGACGCCTGCGGTGGCGGCCACGCAGCGGGTAAAGCGCCCCGCGATCAGCTCGAAGATCTCGAGTGAGCCCAGCGCCGGATCGACGAGCCAGTAATAGTGCACGCCGAAGGCGGCGTACTCGTCCATCTTTTCGACGCGATCGCGTCGCTCGTCCGCGGGCGATGGGGACACGACCTCCACCATGATGTCGGGTGGCTCGCGGAGCGCGCCGCGCCGGGGCGGCGCCGGCCGCGCGGGGAAGTAGACGCTGACATCCGGCTTCCGCCCGCGCGTCGGGCTCACCACGAACTTGACGTCAGAGTCGAACACGAAGCCGCCGCGATCGCCGAGCCAGATCCGGAACAACGTGATCAGCCACGAGACGGCCAGGCCATGGATCGGATCGGGCACCTCTTCCTCCGCGACAAAGCCGTCCACGAGCTCGCCACCCTCGTCCTCCGGCAGCGCCGCCCACGCCTCGAGATCGAGCGTTCGCCCCTGCGGCGAGTGCTTCGATGCGAGCGCCGGGGACCACGTTGCCATGCGATCAGAGTACACGATCGCCAAGGATCAGGCCGCTCCAGCGGCGAAGCCAGTCTTACGGGCGGCCCGGGTGGCTGAGGAGGAGCGTTGTTGTCGCAGCAGCCGGCGAACGCGAGCCCGGCGAGGAGCGCCGGTGCGCCGCAACCCAGGTCTGGGTGGCGGGGGCGGGGCGGGGCGTCAGCGCGCGAGCGCCGCGGCGAACGCGGCCGCGATGTCGCGCCGGATCTCGGGCGTGACCGCGTGCGCGACGCCGGGGTAGAGCTGGAACTTCGCGTCGAGCTTGGCGCGCTGGTACAGGCGCTGCGCGGCGGTCCAGCGCGCGACGGGCGTCTTGCCGAACGCGCGCATCACGAGCGCCTCGTCGCTGGCCGAGAAGCTGTCGCGGAAGATGACGGCGTCGTTGCCGTCGCCGGCGCCGAGGAAGAAGAAGAACCGGACCTGCTGCAGGGCGGCCAGATCGACGGGCGCGCCGGCGAGGCTCGCGACGTCGGCGATGCCGACGGGGTACGGCAGGCGATCGGGGCCCTCCGCGGCGACGGGCGCGAGCGGCCAGCCGCCGGGCGAGCCGACCGCGCTGGCGAGCGTGCGATCGGGGTGCAGCACCGCGAACCGGTTCGCGAAGCTGCCGGCCGCCGAGAAGCCGCTGATGAGCACGCGTGGCCCGAGCGCGTGGCCCTGCTTCGCGAGCGCGGCGCGCGCGTGATCGATCATCGCGATCAGCTGGAGATCGACACGCGCGACCGGCTGCGCCTTGGCGGCGAGGCTCGCGCGCGTGAGGGCGTGCAGGTACAGGTTCTCGCCGCCGGGCGCGGGCGCGGGCGGCCGCGGGAACAGCGGCATCAGCACCGGCGTGCCGAGGCGGTCCGCGAGCGCGAGCTCTTGGGCGAGCTGACACGCTGCCGAGGCGCGCACGAGCCCGAGGTCGTCGGTCGCGAAGCCGGTGTTGTTCGGCAGCACGAGCAGCGCGCGCGCGGTGACCTGCTTCGGCAGCGCGAGCAGGTACGGCCACGCGAACCCGCGCTCGGGGGCGGCCGCGTGCTCGGTGACGCGCTTGGGATCGAGCGCGCAGGTGCCGATCACCGCGCCCTTCACGCCGATCACGCCGCGGCCGGCCGCGCCGGAGACCTCCACCACGTACTTGCCGGGTGCGAGCACGCGCGTGATGCGCTGCTCGCCGGCGCGCCCGCGCCAGCTCGCGATGACTTCGCCGCGCGGCCCGGTGAGCTGCACCGCGAGCTCCCCCTGCGCGGTCTCGAACCACAGCGCGATCACGGTCTCGCCATCGGAGCCGGGCACGAGCAATTCGCGCTTGATTGGCGATGACGGCGATGACGGCGATGACGAGAGCGAGAGTGAGAGTGAGAGCCCTTGGGTGAAATTGAAGCCCTGGCTGATGAGCTCGTCGTGGCGGCGGCTCGCCTGCGCCACGAGCGGATCAGAGGGATCAGCGGGATTCGCGGCGGCCGCGGTCGCCAGGCACGCGAGCGCGATGCACGGAGCCGCCGGGAAACGCATCGCCGCAACGTATCACGTACGTTTCGCGGGCCTGGCGCGTGCGCTCGGCGTGGTGGCGGTGGTGGTGGAGCGGTCTCCGGTTACGGTAGGCTGGCTGCGTGGGCGAACGCGGTGAGCGCGGCGAGGCCCTGCCTCCATCGCCGGTGCGGGCGGAGCTGATCGACTTCGCGATCGAGCGGCAGCGTCACCGCCGGTTCGTCGGGCGCGAGGACGTGCTGGCGCAGCTCGACGCGTGGCTGGTCGGGCCCGGCGAGGCAGGATGGGTCGTGGTCACCGGCGGCCCGGGGATGGGCAAGAGCGCCGCTCTGTCGGCGTGGCTGGCACGGCGCGAGACGGCGGGCGCCGTGGTGCCGCATCACTTCATCCGCCGCCAGGTCGTCGACTGGGACCAGCCGGAGCGGATCGCCGGATCGCTCGCGGCGCAGATCGAGGCGATGTTCCCGGAGCTGCGCGATCCGGCGGCGCGGCCCGAGGGGCGGCTGATCGAGCTGCTCGGCCGGGTGTCGAAGCGGCTCGGCTCGTCGGGGGAGCTCGTGGTGCTGGTCGACGGCCTCGACGAGACGCGCGCGGAGCCAGGCGACAACCCGCTGCCGCGCTTCCTGCCGCACGAGGTGCCGGCGGGGATCCGGCTTTTGTGCGCGATGCGGCCGACGTACCCGCACCTTGGCTGGATCGAGGCGCGGAGCCCGGCGCGGCGCATCGATCTCGACGATCGGCGGTGGGCGGCGTCCAACGCGGCAGTGGTGCGCGGGTTCTGGGAGGCGGCCGCGGCCGAGTACAAGCCGCCGCTTTCGGAGGAGACGCGGAGCTCCGCCATCGAGCGCGCCGAGGGCAACGTGCTGCACGCGGTGATGCTCCACGACGCGCTGCGAGGGTTGCCTGCACCGGAGCGCCGCGCCGATCGGATCCCGCGCGGGCTCAAGGCGCTGATCGGTGACATCTGGAGCCGGGTCGCGTCTGACGCGAGTGTGCGCGCGGGGCTGGAGCTGCTATGCGCGGCGCAGGAGGCGCTGTCGCTCGACGTGCTCGGCGCGCTCGCCGGGTGGAGCTACGGCGAGCGGGAACGGTTCGTGCCGAGCGCGCGGGAGCTCTTGCTCGAGGAGCCGGCGTCATGGGCCGGGATCGAGGCGTACCGGCCGCGGCACGACTGGGTGCGCGAGCTGATGGCCGAGCGGCTGGGCACGGCTGCGATTCGCGCCCAGCACGAGACGCTGGGGCGAAAGCTGGCGACCTGGCCGGCGCGCGCGGATACAGCGGCGCGGCGATACGCGCTACGCCATGCGTTGCTCCATCGGATCGAGGCGGGCGATTGGGCGGACGCCTGGCGCGTGGCCGCCGATATGGCCTTCCTGGAGGCGAAGTGCCGCGAGCTGGGCGCGCACGAGGCCGAGGCCGACGTGACGCGGGCGGCGGAGCGCTGCCGCGTGAGCGGCGACGCGGCACTCTGCGGGCGATTCGACGATCTGGCCCGTGCGCTCGTTCGCGAATCGCACTGGCTGCGAGCTGCGCCGGAGGCGCCGGCGGCGCTCGTGTGGAATCGGCTGCGTCAGTCGGGATGGGACGCGGAGCAGATCGAGCAACAGTTGCAGATTCCGGCCGGAGCCACGTTCCTGCGCGTGCGGCACCTGGCGACGCGCGAGAGCCCCGCGCTGGTGCGCGATCTCGCGGGCCATACGGATTCGGTGCTTGCGTGTGCAGTGACGGCGGATGGCCGGCGCGTGGTCTCCGCGTCGGCGGACAAAACGCTCAAGGTGTGGGACCTCGCGAGTGGGCGCGAGCTGGCCACTCTGCAAGGCCACTCCTGGGCGATGACCGCGTGCGCGGTGACCCCGGATGGCCGGCGCGTGATCTCGGCTTTGCAGGACCACACGCTCAAGGTGTGGGACCTCGCGAGCGGGCGCGAGCTGGCCACCCTGCGAGGTCACGCTGACTGGGTGGCCGCATGTGCGGTGACTCCGGACGGCCAGTACGTGGTCTCGGCCTCGAATGACAAAACGCTGAAGGTCTGGGACCTCGCCGCCGGACGCGAGCTGGCGACCCTGCGCGGCCACACCGCCTGGGTGACCGCGTGCGCAGTAACCGCGGACGGCCGGTGCGTGATCTCGGCCTCGAATGACAGGACGCTGAAGGTCTGGGACCTCGCCGCCGGACGCGAGCTGGCGACCCTGCGCGGCCACACCGCCTGGGTGACCGCGTGCGCAGTAACCGCGGACGGCCGATGCGTGGTCTCGGCCTCGGCGGACAAAACGCTCAAAGTCTGGGACCCCGAACGCAGGTGCGAGCTGGCCACCCTGCGAGGCCACGCCAGAGAGGTGACCGCGTGCGCGGTGACCCCAGACGGGCGGCGCGCGGTTTCGGCGTCGCATGACCAGGTGCTCAAGGTCTGGGACCTCGAGCGCGGGCGCGAGCTGGCCAGCCTGCAAGGCCACGCCTCCTCTGTGACGGCGTGCGTGGTGACGCCGGACGGGCGGCGCGTGATCTCGGCTTCGCAGGACCACACGCTCAAAGTCTGGGACCTCGATACCGGGCGCGTGCTGGCTGCCCCGCGAGGCCACATCGCCTGGGTGAACGCGTGCGTGGTGACACCGGACGGGCGGCGTGTGGTCTCTGCGTCGCATGACCAAACGCTCAAGGTCTGGGATCTCGCGAGTGGGCGCGAGCTGGTCAGTCTGCAAGGCCACGCCTCCTCTGTGACGGCGTGCGCGGTGACGCCGGACGGGCGGCGCGTGGTCTCTGCGTCGGAGGACCAGACGCTCAAGGTGTGGGACCTCGACTCCGGGCGCGAGCTGGCGACCCTGCGAGGCCACGCCGACTGGGTGACGGCGTGCGCGGTGACGCCGGACGGGCGGCGCGTGGTCTCTGCGTCGGAGGACCAGACGCTCAAGGTCTGGAACCTCGAGGGCGAGCTGGCCAGTCTGCGAGGCCACGCCGATTGGGTGACCGCGTGCGCGGTGACGCCGGACGGCTGGCGCGTGGTCTCGGCGTCGTATGACCAAACGCTCAAGGTGTGGGACCTCGACTCTCGGCGCGAGCTGTCCACCCTGCGAGGCCACGCCGACTGGGTCACGGCGTGCGCGGTGACGCCGGACGGGCGGCGCGTGGTCTCGGCCTCGAATGACAAAACGCTCAAGGTCTGGGACCTCGACTCCGGGCGCGAGCTGGCCGCTCTGCAAGGCCACGCCGACAGGGTGACCGCGTGCGCGGTGACGCCGGACGGGCGGCGCATGGTCTCGGCCTCGAATGACAAAACGCTCAAGGTCTGGGACCTCGAGACTGGCGTGTGCCTCCTCACCCATCGTGCCAATGCTGCCTTCTTCGCGGTCGCTGCGACCGAGACGTCCATCATCGCCGGCGACAGCACCGGCGCGGTCTGGTTCCTCGACGGGCCGTCACCGGACCAGCGCGAGAGCTCGAGCCACGACGATCGCGGCCCTGACAACAAGCGCACGGCTTCCTTGAATACCGGGCTCCCTTCGCAGAGGTCGCAGATGAAGCACACGATCCTGTTCCTCGCCGCCAGTCCGGGTGAAGGCGGTCAATCTGTTCTCGAGCGAGAAGCGCGCGCGATCCAGAAGGAGCTAGAGAGTGCCGGTCATCGAGATTGCTTCGAGTTCGAGACCCGATGGGCCGTGGAGCCGCTCGATCTGCTCCGCGAGCTCCGCAAGCTCAAGCCGACGGTGGTCCACTTCACCGGCCGCGGTGACCTCCGTGCTGCCGGTGCGCCCCAGCTCGGTCCGACATCGCGCCAAGATGTCGGCGGTGAGATCGGCAGTCCGGCAGACAGGCAGCAGCAAGGTCTGTTCTTCCAGGATCCCGACGGCCATGACCAGTTCGTCTCGGCGGAGGCGATCGGCAAGACGTTCGGCGCGGCGGGATCCTCGGTCAGGCTCGTGGTCCTCAACGCCTGTTACAGCGAGTCACAGGCCAAAGCTTTGCTGGCCCACGTCGACTGCGTCCTGGGGATGAGCGGCTCGATCCACAAGGACGCGGCGCGGACCTTCGCGATCGGGTTCTATGGCGGCCTGGGGGAACGTGAGTCGGTCGCGGCCGCGTACGAGCAAGGCTGTGCTGCGATCAGCCTGCAAGGGTTGCCCGGCGGCGATCGCCCGCAGCTCGAAGTCCGCGCTGGCGTCGACGCGACCAAGCTCGTCCTGGCCTCGGACCCTTCGTAGCCCCGCCTCCGACGCCGAGACCGGCGGGGCTGATCGACTTCACGGCGGAACGAGCGCGACACGCCCAGTTCGTTGGGCGCGAGGTGCTGCTGGATCGGCTCGATCAGCTTTTGATCGAGGACGGCGTCGATCGCTGGGTCGTGGTGACCGGCGGGCCCGGGATGGGCAAGAGCGCGTTGCTCGCGGCGTGGCTCCTGCGGCGCGAGCACGCCGGCGCCATGGTGCCGCATCACTTCATTCGCCGCGGCGAGTACGACTGGGACGATCCGGCGAAGCTGGCGGGCTCGCTCGTGGCGCAGATCGAGGAGCGCTTCCCCGAGCAGCGCGAGCTGGAGGCGGATGCGCGCATGCACCCGGCGGCGCGGCTCGAGGCGGCGCTCCGGCGCCTTTCGGAGCGCGTGCTGGTCCCGCGCGGCGAGCGGCTGGTCGTGCTGATCGATGGCCTCGACGAGTACGATCCACCCGCGGATATACGGGGCCGTGACCCGCTCGCCGCGTTCCTGCCGCGTGCGCTGCCGCGTGGCGTGCGCCTCTTGTGCGCGAGCCGGCCGCGCCATCCGTACGTGGACATGCTCGCGGCTCGAGGCGCGGTGCAGCTCGATCTCGACGAGCGAGCCTTCGCGGCCGACAACGAAGCGACGGTGCGCGCGTTCTGGGAGCAGGCGGCGCCGGAGCTTGGCCTCGATGCGGGGTTTGTCGCCAAGGCCGTTGCCAGCGCGGAGGGCAACCTGCAGCACGCCGCGATGCTGCGCCAACACCTGACGGGGTTGCCGCCGGAGCAGCGTCGCGCCCCGGGCATCCCGCGCGGCCTCACGGCGTTGCTCGCGAGCGCGTGGGAGCGGGTCGCGACCGAGCCGGCCGTCATCGACGGTCTGGGCATCCTGTGCGCCGCGCGCGAGGCGCTCACGCTCGATGAGCTGGGCGCCGTGGCCGGCTGGAGCGGCGAGCCACCGCGACGGGCGTTCCTGCGCGGTGCGCGCGAGCTCCTCATCGAGAGCCGGCGCGAGGGAGCAGCGGCCGAGTACCGGCTGCACCACGACTCGATCCGCGGGCAGATCGCCGGGGCGATCGGCCCGGCCGCGTTGCGCGAGCATCACCGCGAGCTGGCGCAGAAGCTGGCGACCTGGCCACTCCCTGCGGAGCCAGCGGCGCGGCGGTACTCACTGCGCCACGCGCTGCTCCATCGCGGCGAGGCGGGCGACTGGGCGGATGCCTGGCGGCTGGCCGGCGACCTGGCCTTTCTGGAGGTGAAGTGCCGCGAGCTCGGCGCGCACGAAGCAGAGGCCGACGTGGCGCGAGCGGCGGAGCACTGCCGCGCGAGCGGCGATGATGCGCTCCGCAGGCGGTTCGAGGGGCTGGCCCGGGCGCTCGGTCGGGAGTCGCACTGGCTGCGAGCCACGCCAGAGGCCGTGGCGGCGCTCGTGTGGAACCGGCTGCGGCAATCGGGGTGGGACGCGGAAGAGATCGAGCAACAGTTGCAGATTCCGGCCGGAGCGAAGTTCCTGCGCGTGCAGCACGTGGCGACGCGCGAGAGTCCCGCACTGATACGCGATCTCACTGGCCATTCGGGTCCGGTGCAGGCATGCGCAGTGACGGCGGATGGCCGGCGCGTAGTTTCGGCGTCGCATGACCAAACACTCAAGGTGTGGGACCTCGAGAGCGGGCGCGAACTGGCCACCCTACAAGGCCACACCGCCATGGTGACTGCGTGCGCAGTGACAGCGGATGGCCAGCGCATGATCTCGGCGTCTGCGGACCAAACGCTCAAGGTGCGGGACCTCGAGAGCAGGCGCGAGCTGGCCACTCTGCGAGGTCACGCCGACAGGGTGACCGCGTGCGCGGTGACCCCGGACGGCCGGCGCGTGGTCTCAGCGTCTTGGGACAAGACGCTCAAGGTCTGGGACCTCGAGCGTGGGCGCGAGCTGGTCACCCTGCAAGGCCACACCGATAGAGTGATCGCGTGCGCGGTGACCCCGGACGGCCGGCGCGTGGTCTCGGCGTCTTGGGACAAAACGCTCAAGGTCTGGGACCTCGAGAGTGGGCGCGAGCTGGTCACCCTGCAAGGCCACACCGACAGAGTGACCGCGTGCGCGGTGACCCCAGGCGGCCAGCGCGTGGTCTCGGCGTCGGATGACTACACGCTCAAGGTCTGGGACCTCGAGAGTGGGCGCGGGCTGGCCACCCTGCAAGGC
>Ga0247790_10000019_pt1 | contig 82985 bp, 65 predicted proteins | sample UWRJS171409R4_FD_179913 | JGI IMG/M metagenome (GOLD analysis project Ga0247790, IMG submission 179913) | Soil microbial communities from Arlington Agricultural Research Station in Wisconsin, United States - UWRJ-S171-409R-4 | ecosystem: Environmental > Terrestrial > Soil > Agricultural land...
GGACTGGCCCCCCGCGCCCGAGGCTTCGCTAGGTGAACCCCATCAATCAGCCTGCCTCAAAAATTGATCTCCTCCATCAGAGGACGTGCTCGCTAACACAGGCCATCCCAGACCTCATTCGGTGCGAAGACATACGCCGGCACGGGCGCGAGGGTGTCATCCGTCCCTTTCCGGGTGCGCCAGTAATTGCGCGCTGGATCCCACACGGAGAACCCACCATCGGCGTGGGCGTAGATGACGATTCCCGGATTGTAGGGCCGCCCCCGCTTGCCTTCCCATGCCTGCTGCTCGCGATCGAACTTGCTCTGGTACGACACGACGCCGGCCTTGGATTCGAGCCGGAACGAGATGGTCGCCGGCTGCTTGGCCCTGCGCGGCAGCGCCTTGAACCCGGACGTGAGCTTGCCGTTGACCTCGCGTGGCCACTTTCGGGTCAACACCCACCACGCGACGTCCAGGAGGAAGCTCTTGCCCAGGCCGTTGTCGCCGGTCAGGAGGTTCAAGCGCGGTGCTAGCTCCAGCTCCAGCTCGGGAGCCGGGCCAACGTTAGTGAGGTGGAGGTATTCGAGCATCGACGTGGCCTCACGCGGTGCCAGACGTGCCAGGCGTGCCAGACCGCAATATTGCTACGAGGTCAATAGCGGTTCCGGACTCGGGCGACGGAGTGATCTTGGCACAGTCACTGGTCGGAGGTAGCAAGCAAGCCCGTGAAACGGCGACGATCTTTCAGTTGGCCGGGCGCCTGAGTCACAGCGGCGGACCCAAGGCCGGACTCGGACCGCTCGTGCTTGATGCGCCAGCGTCACCGGCCCGGTCTGGAAACCCGCAGCCCACGCGGCGGCGGAGGCGCCGCCGCAAGCGAAGCCCTGAACCGCTCCCCCGGGGCCTACACCCTGGGTATGCGCACCAGTGCCGCGTCGTGCAGCCTCGAAGAAACCTGCGCTCATTGCTAGAAACTTGACTCCATCTGGTCCCGGCCCACGATCGGCCTCATGAGCGAGGCCACCATCTCGAACCCGATGACCTGGAGCGAGATCTGCGAACGGTATCCCGATGAATGGGTCGCGCTCGTGGAGATCGATTGGGTCAATGAAACAGATTTTGATTTCCGCTCTGCCCGCGTGGTCGGTCATGGCACTCGGCGCGAACAGTACGAGCAGGCACGAGCGTGGTCGTCCCGTTATACTTCCATGGGGCACTTCTACACCGGCCGCGTGCGTGCTCCGATGACGCCGCTGTTCTTCCCATGAAGGTCACGCGGTTCGATCCGACTGATACGCTCATCATCGTCACGGCAACTGTCTGGGGACCACTCCAGAACAAGCAGCTTTCACTGGCGCTCGATACTGCCGCGACTCAAACACATGTCATTCCCGAGTTCCTCGATGAGATCGGTTATGGCCCGCAGCACGGTGATCGCATCACCTCGGTGACCTCCGCGATCGGCGATGAACCGGGCTACATGATGCCGGTTACGCGCTTCTCGGCTCTCGGATTCACGGTGACTGACTTCCGGATCCACGTGCACGACTTACCCGAGACGCTCGGAATTCAAGGGCTACTCGGGTTGAGCTTCCTGAAGCAGCTCAACTACGAGATCCGATCCGCCGAAGGCCGCATTCTCGCCGCTCGAATCTGAGCGGAGACCTGATTGCGTTGACTCGGTCGGAGGTCCGTGGCGTCGGTACCGCGTGGGCCCGTGACGGCCGTGCCGGCTGTCAGGCCGGCGACCCACAAGGAGCGCACCGGATGCAGGCCGCTTCGAGCAGTTGCTCAGCGGTAAGCGAGGTGAGCGAGAGCTCCGACCGGCTCGTCCATGTCGAGGAGCTGGAACATCTGCCGGACCGCGAACCACGCGATCCCGACCGCGCGGCTGCGCACCTCCACGTCGGGGTCGTGCATCAGCCGCCGTGACTCTGCCAGGACCGCGGCATCCGCTGGGGCCGATCGTGGAGGGCGGCACTGGCCGCTTCGTCGAGATCATCGATCGCGCTCATGACCAGCGCTGGAGGGCTTAACACCTCCGGCCAGCACGCTGCTGGTGCCGGCCATCGAGGAGCTGGCCAGACTACCTCCGAAGGCGCATGAGCGTGCAGTGGCCGAGCGCATCTTGCTAGACTTGCAGCACGCGCTCACACAGCCGCCGAGCCCCAACCCCGACGAGAAGGAGTTCATCGTGACCATGCAGAGGAGCTGGGAAGACGCGCGCATCGAAGGGCGCACCGAGGCTCGGGCGAATGCAGTGCTCGACGTGCTCCGCGTGCGCGGAATCTCCGTGCCGGCCGCCGCACGCAAGCGCATCCTGGCCGCGAAAGATCTGCAGCAGCTGAAGCGCTGGCACGAGAAGGCCATCCTCGCGACCTCGATCGAAGAGGTGATCGATGACCGGGACGAGCGCCGCGCCGTGAAGACAGGCAAGTCCGCGGCTCACAAGGAGCGCAACGGGCGCAGGCCGCTTCGCGCATCTGCTCAACGCTGAGGACCCGGCGCCGGCCAGCACGAGCTACGCGAGCTCGCGCCTGTCACCGAGGCCAAGACCGTCGCGACGGCTGGTCCCGACGACAATCGAACGAAGGAGGATCGCATGAGTCTCAACCGCAGAGCATTCCTGGGCGCGGGGTTGGCGGCGGCCGTCGTTCCTGACTTCATCGCGCCGCGGCTCGCGCAGGCGGCGACGTTCAAGAAGCGGCTCACCGGCGCGGACCTCGACACCGCGAGCCGGTGGCGCGTCGCCGGCACCGACCTCGGCATCCCGTACGTCCTCGAGAACGGCTCGATCGGCTACCTGTTCGGCGACACGTTTGGCACCGCGTGGCCGGAGACCGGCCAGGACTGGCGCTCGCCGGTCATGCTGCGGTCCTACGTCCACCCGGGCGACCCGGGCGGCGTCGTGTTCGACAGCGCGGCGCGCGTCTGGGGCAACGGCCGCGCGCCGGAGATCATGCACAACGGGCACAATGGCCTCGATCACGAGGGCCGCTTCGAGGTCTCGGTGATCCCGAACGACGGCATCAGCTTCCCCGAGACCGGCCGGCAGGTGATCTCGTACATGAGCATCGAGCACTGGAATCCTGGACCGCGCAACTCGCTCTGGAAGTCCCGCTACGCCGGCCTCGCGTACTCCGACAATGGCAATGACTTCGTCCGCACCAACCTCGAGTGGTGGAACAACGGCGACAACTCCGATCCGTTCCAGATGTGGACGATGCAGCGCGACGGCGACTTCGTCTACGTGTTCTCGGTGCCGGCCGGGCGGCAGGACGGCGGCATGATGCTGCGCCGGGTCCGCTGGGACCGGATGTTCTTCCCCGCCGAGTACCAGGGCTGGGGCTGGAACGGCAGCAACTGGGGCTGGGGCCGGCCGTGCACGCCGATCCTGAGCGGCCGGTTCGGCGAGCCGTCCGTGCGCCGGCTCGCCGACGGCACCTGGGTGATGGCGTACCTCAACGCCGCCACGGGCAACATCGTCACTCGCACGGCGACCGGCCCCGACCAAGTCTGGACGCCGGAGAAGGTGCAGGTCACCTGGGCGCAGGAGCCCAGCCTGTACGGCGGCTTCATCCACCCCTGGTCCACGTCAGAGCCGAACGGGCTGCACCTGATGGTCTCGACCTGGAAGCACAACGCGAGCGGCCAGTCGACCGCGTACCTTATGTGCCAGTACGCCGGCACCGTGTGACACGCAATCGCCGCCTCAGGCCCGGCAGCGCTCGAGGAGCGCACGAGCGCAGGCCGCTTCGAGCATCTGCTCAGCGGCCAGCATGAGATCTGGTCGGCCCGTCCGTCATGGACGAGCCGCGCCGATCAGCACTGGTTGGTGCAGTCCGGCGGCTGCGCCATCCAGTTGCAATGGTACCAGTCATTGATCTTGGACACCGTACGGCCGCCCTCCCTGTACCAGGTGCGAGTCCGATACTCGTACCGATAGAGATACGTAGTACCGTTGTTGCAGGTCTTGCTGTTGGTGCCCCACGGCCCGTAGTTACAGTTATCGTTGTTGATGGGCGTCCCGCAGGTGCCGGCGGACGACTGGACGCCGTACTCCGGCTCCTGCGGGCTGCTCGTGAAGACGCGCGCGCCGCCACCCTCGGCGTCCCACATGATCCCGAGCTCCTCGTAGCGGTCGGACTGGAGGGCGAACACGAGCGCGCGCCCCTCGGGGTAGATCTCGTCCCCGGCGGACTTCACGACGCCGGCCGACAGGTCCACCTTCACCCCCTGCTCCTCCAGCATCGCCAGCGTCGCGCGGAAGGACTCGTCTTCCAGCGCGCGCGCCAGCATGATCTTCGGCTCGGCACCGGATGACTCTCGCGTCGGATCGGTGGGCCGATCGTCCGAAGCGCAGCCCGCGATCGACAGGCATGCATACGCGAGCGCTACCGCGAGGACCACACCGGATCTACAAATCGTCATCATCAGAGACCTCCTCACACGATTGAGTCGCCACTGCCGACATGGCAGTCGATGGCCAGGCGCGAGCACCGCGAGGACCGCGGTCGCCGTTGCCTGGCGCACTTGATGCCGCCAGCAAGCACGCGTCATGCCATGGCCCCCGTCGAGCGAACGGGCGGCATGTCATCAAGTCAGGCGGGCGAGTGGACGGCCGCCGCGGCTCCCTCGCGCGGCTCGCGCTTCGTCGGAGCCGAGCTTCATGCGCCATGCTCGATACACCAGCTCGACCGCGCCGCAGGCCTGCCGCCGCGAGCGCTGGCACACGGCGGCACGGCTGGCACACACCGCGGCACGAATGGCACATGCCGCGGCTCACCGACGCAGCGGACACAGCGAGGCGTTCACCCTCGACTACGTGGGCGATGCAGCACTGCTTCCAGTGACGGAAGCGCTCACGGCGACAGCACGTGAAGGACCTGGTGGTCGATCTCGCGGAACTTGGCGACGGTGGCCTTGCGGTACACCGAGGACAGACAGCGGCCGTAGGCCGACCTGGTGTCGACGTAGTAGGGCTCGACCTTCGAGACCGCACCGGTCGCGCCTTCGAAGGACACCATGACGCTCACCGACTCGCCAGGGCGGCTCCCGGCCGGGCTCCTGGCGGTGCAATCGCGCGCCTCGTCGTCGAGCGCCGCCAGCACCTGATTGGCTGCTTCGGTGTCGAGGCGCGCGGGGGCGTCGGCGAGAGGATCGGGGATCGACTCGTCGCGCAGGCCGAAATAGATGTAATTGCCGCCATACGCTGGCGCACGTACCCCGCTGCCCGCGCGCGCGACGCAGCGGCCGAGCGGCGTGGCTGCAAAGCCCGGTGTCGGCTTGTAGTTGACGATCGACGTCCCGGTCAGGCTGAGCGACGGAACGTTCGCGCCACGCCGCTCGTTCCCGAGGCGCGTGATCAGGTAGTGCACACCATGCTCCTTCATGCACGCCAGTAGCACGGGCCGAAGGACCTCCTCCGCTTCCTTCTTGGTCGAGACGGGGCCGGTCGGAACCGCGTTGCTCGCGACCTTGCGGGGTGTGCTGCGCGCGGGCGCAGCAGGCGAGACCGTGGCCGCCACACCCGAGCCTTGCTTTCCATCGCTCTGTGGCGCTGCTGGTACCGCCTGCTCCACGGCGGGGAGCGCGGGCATCGGCTGTGCGATCTTGGGCCTCTTGTCTGAGGCCGGCGTGACCACCAGCGATCTCGACGTCACGACGACCGCCGCGACCGCTGCGGTGCCGAGGACGCCCGCGAGCGTGAGCCCGAGGAGCCGGCTCTGCGGTGCGCCACGCGATGGAGCCTCCGTGCGCCGGGGCTCACGGTGCTCACGGGTCGAGGCGATGCGCGTGACGGTCTCGCAGTAGCTGCACGTGACCACCGTCTGATCCGGTGCCGCCTTCAGCGGCGCGCCACAGTGGCTGCACTTGAGAGTCACGACGAGCCCGTCGAGCCTACCACTCGCGAAGCTCGGCAAGGAAGCACTCGCTCCTTCCGGCGCCACGTCGGCCTCGGAAACGGGCGGTCTCCGACGTCAGCGCGGATCGGGGAGGATCAGCTCGACGTTGCGGTCGCCGGGGACGCCCTCGCCGCACGGGGCGCCGCTGCAGGCGCGGCCGCCGACCTGGGGATCGTTGTACGCGAGCGTGCGGCCGATCGACGCGAGATCGAGCGTCGTGAGCGCCGTGGCGGGCGTGCCGGCGAGCGGCGCGGTCGAGGCCGCGGCGTGGTCGAGGACGGTGCCGAACAGCGAGAGCGTGCCATCGCGATTATCGAAGATCTCGATCAGGCGGCTCTGCTGGGGCCAGTCGGCTTCGGCGGCGACGCGGATGCTCCAGAATCCGCCCGTGCCCGAGGGGTGCGGGTACGGAATCACCCGGTGCGCGTGCGAGTGGCCGGCGACCCAGGCGATGACGTTCGGGTGCGCGTGGAGGAGCGCGACGAGATCCGCGGTGAGGCGGATCGGCTGCGAGCTGCGGGGATCGAGGTCGCAGCCGGGGTTGAGATCGTGACCGTGGCCGTCCTGTGCCACGCACAGCGGCGCGACCTCGTCGGGCACGTTCGCGGTCAGGTCCTCGATCGAGTGGTGGCTCAGCACCACGACGAGATCGTCGGTGGCCTCGAGCTGGCGGCGCAGCCACTCGAACTGCGGCGCGTCGATGTTGCCGGCGGAAGACACGCCGGGGATCCCGGCCTCGGCGGCCGTGTCGAGCGAGATGAACCGGAGGCCGGGGCGCGGGCTCCACGCGTAATAGCCGGCGGCGCCGGCCGACGCGCCCTCCTCGGCGGGATCGATCAGGCCGAAGCCGTGGCCGTCGGCCTGGGTGCCGGCGCGGAAGATCTGCTTGTACTGGAGCTTGCTGACGAGCCGGCGCGCCGGATCGGGGGGCACGTAGACGACGCGCCCGGGCGACGTCTGGACGAGCGAGAGCAGCGCGAGCGGGTCGAGCGTCGCGAGCGCCGAGGCGAGCGTGCTGTAATCGGCGGAGATGGGCGCCATCACCTTGACGCAGCCGGTGGCGAGCAGCTCGAGCGCGGTTGTGCCGGCGCCGTTGCCCTGAACGAGCGCGTCGTGGTTGCCGAACATGATGTACGAGGGCACGGCGAGCCCCGCGGCCTGGAACGGCTGCTGCGCGCGATCCATGAGGCCGGGATAGCGCGGCCACGCCGCGAACGGGCCGGCGGGCTGATCGGGATCGTAGAACGGGACGAGCCCCTCGAGGTAATCGTCGAAGTCCTGCACACCGGTGTAGCGTTTCGGATCGCGCGGGATCTGGCGGAGCAGGTTCCCGAGGAGGCAGGTCGCGTGCGTGCTGCCGATCGGGTCGACGCCGCTGTTGGGATCGAGGGTGCCGCCCTCCATCAGCGTGCGCGTCCACAAAGTCTCGTTGAGCTGCTGGTTGTCGGGGGCGTCGCCGGTGTTGATGACGAGATCCATCGCGCGGCGCGTGCCGTCGCCCGCGGCGATCGGGCTCGCGGGCACGAACGCGTTGAGCTGGCGCACCATCGCGTCGTCGAGGTGAGGCTGCAGCGCCTCCCACGGCCGCCACGCCCCCGAGCCGGGCCCCGCGTCCGCGACCTCGATGCGCAGCGGCGACTCCTCGTCCGCGAGCTGGAAGTCGCTGAGGTGGCCGAAGTACACGAGCGACTGCCGCCGCTGCGCGCGGCCGGGCTGCGCGGCGCCGAGCTCCTGCCGGACTGTGTGGTCCTCACCGGGGCCGAGCGTGAGCTCGCGGAACCCGGCGCCCGCGCTGGGCACGATCCGCTGCGCGGGCGTACCGAGCCCGAACGTGTCCACGGCCGCCGCGGTCGTCTGCGTGGCCTCGTCGACCGCGCCGCACCCGAGCGCGCTGGCGGAGCTTAGTAGCACTGCATATCGTGATTTCACCGCACCAACATCGCAAAGCGGAGCGGGCGATCCCAGATAGAACGATAGGCAAAGACCGTCCTCACGTCTGGAGCGGAGTAGGCGCGCCTCACGATTGGCCCACTCCCGTCTCGCGCGGGCGCCGCTTCGAGACCTCGCGCAGACCTCGGGCCAGCGCCGGGCACCTGTGGCGCTCGCGCTAGCGCTCGCGCTCGCCGTCCTCCCACACGGCGAGGCACTTCTCGTTCTGCCACCACTTCTCGAGGCTGGTGTCGGGGCGCAGGCAGCACGCGATCGTGAGCGGGCTGAGCCGGATGCTGAGCGCGTGAGAGGCCCGCCCCTCCCACGAGCCGATGTCGACGACCTCCGTGCCGGCGAGCGCGCGGCCGGTGCGGCGCAGGTACTCGGTGATCGCGGGGACCTGCAGATCGACGCCGGTCGTCGCCTCGGCGTGCGGGTTGCGGAGCACCTTCGCGGTGCGCACGAGCTCCTCGAGATCCTCGGGGTGCGCGGCGAAGTGCGCCTCGTAGCTGCGGTTGTACACGTGCTCGAGCGCCTGCTCCTGGAGCATGAACGCGCCATCGATGAGGTAGCCGACGGCCCAGCGATCCTCGCCGTACTTGCGGTCCCACTCGCGCTGCCGCTGCTCGCGCTGCTTCACCCCGCCAGCGCGACCGATGCGTCGCTCGACGATCTTCCACACGCGCGGGAGCCTAGCAGCCTGCGATCGCGCGGACGGCGCGGCCCACCGCAGGTCGCGAACCGGCATCATCCCCACCGAGGCCAGCACGCGGGCGGCGCGCATGCCCGAGAGGGAAATCGCGTGGTTGCGCTGCGATGATGAGGGCTCACTTCGCTGACAGATCGCGCGTACCGCGGGGGGCGGGCTGCACATAACAGTCTGCACCGGAAGAGCGGCTGCTCCGGTGAGTAGGTGCCGCTCGACTTCGTACACGGACCTTGAGAGTGTGTCCGCAGCAAATACATCTCTGGAGGAAGCGATGAAGTCACTCTTGCTGTCGGGCCTCGTCTTGGCCAGCCTCGGGACCGGTTGTGTGATGGAGGATCTCGACTCCGATGAAAACAGCCTCGCCGGGCTCAACTATGTCGCGCAGGGCGACTCCTATGCTTCTGGAACCGGCACGCGCGAGTACTACGACTCCGGGTGCCAGCGCTCGAACCACTCGTATGCCAAGCAGCTCGCGGCCCAGCGCGGGATGACCCTCAACCACATCGCGTGCTCGGGGGCGCGCATCCCCGACGTCCGCAACAACCAGCTGGGCGCGCTGTCGGCCTCGACCAACCTCGTGACGATCTCGATCGGCGGCAACGACGCGGGCTTCTCGAGCGTGATCACCCAGTGCGCCAAGCCCTGGCCGTACACGTGCACGACCGAGATCAGCAACGCGCGAAACTTCATCAACAACACCCTCCCGGGGCAGCTCAACTCGCTCTACACCGATATCGACACGCGGGCCCCCAATGCCCGGGTCATCGTCGTGGGCTATCCGCGGCTGTTCAACGGCGAGGAGTGCAACCTCCTCGCGCGCATCAGCCCCACGGAGCAGGCGGATCTCAACGGCGTCGCCGATCTGCTCGCGTCCAAGATCTCGGCGGCCGCGGCCGCCCACGGCTTCGAGTTCCTCGACACGCGCACGCCGTTCAACACCCACCGCATCTGCGACGACGTCGAGTGGCTGAACGGCCTCTCCAACCCGGTCGGCGAGTCCTATCACCCGAACCAGATCGGGCACGACGGGCTCACGAACCTGCTCAACGCGATGCTGTAGCGCGATCGGCGCGGCGCATGCCGCACGCGCCGCGCGCGAGGCGCCGCGCGGCGGTCACGGGAGGCTCGCGAGGACCTCGCGGCTGCGGCGATAGCCGGGATCCTCGTCCTGCGCCTGCAGGAGCTCGCGGCGCGCCGCGGCCGGATCGCCCGCGGCCAGGAGCCACTCTGCGCGGCGCGTCCGCAGGCGCCCGCGCCGATGCGGCGGGGCGGCGGTGATCGCCTGCGCCATCTCGGCGAGCGCGCCGCGGGGATCGCCGTCGAGCCAGCTCCACTCGGCGAGCGTCGCCAGGGGGCCGTGCGGGTACAGCGCCTCGCCCGCGACCTGGCGGAGCGCCGCGCGCGCGTCGGCGTGCCGGCCAGCGCCGCGCAGCGCCTGCGGCAGCAGGTGCCGCGCCTGGAAGAGCGGCCGCGGCGCTGCGCACGCGGCCTCGAGGTGGTGCACCGCGCCGGCCGCGTCGCCCTGTGCGAGCAGCACCTTGCCGTGCAGCAGATCCGCGAGCCCGGCGTCGAGGCGGGCGGCGTGCTCGGTGATCAGCGCGCGCGCCTCGGCATGCGCGCGGTGACGCAGGAGCGACGTCACCACGGGCACGAGGACAGCCGCGGCGTCCGCGACGGCCGCCAGCGCGGCGCGGGCGGGACTCTGCGCCGCGGAGACGGCCCCCTCGCGGAGGAGCCGCGCGAACGCGGCCAGCTCGGCGCGCGGAAACGGCGGCCGCGGGCGGGATGCGGCGCTGCCGGCGGCGCTGCCAGCGGCGAGCTGCCGGTACAGCGCGAGCGCCTCGTCGAGGCCGGCGACGGCCGGCGCGTCGCCGTCGTCGTGGTGCACGAGCTGCTCCTCGTAGGCGGCGGCGAGCGCCGCCTCGTCGATCGCGGGCGCGAGCGCCAAGCAGGCGGCTCGCACGGCCGCGACCACGGCGGCCCTGGGCTGCTCGAAGTCGACGAGCGCGTAGCCGTGCCGCGCGCGATCGGCGGCGAGCGCGCGGTTGTGCGCGATCCACAGCGCGACGCCCTCGGCGAGCGGCATCTCGCGCCAGCTCTCGAGCGAGCGCGCGACGGCCAGCGGGTGCCGCACGATCCCGAGCACGTGGTACGGCACGCGCGACGCGCGCCAGAACGGCAAGGTCAGCAGCGTCCGCGGATCCTTGAGCAGCGCGGGGCGGCCGTCGATCCGGGCGCGCAAGAGCCGATCGCGCGCCGCCGCGTGGTCGTCGGTCCAGCGGACCTCTGCGGGCGGCGACAGCCAGTGGCCGCCGCTGTGCGCGAGCACGGCTTCGTTGAGGCGGACCACGTCGAGCATCTCGTGGTGACCGCGCGCGTTGTCCCAGTTGCGGACGGCCTCGCCGGCCGAGGCGAGCCCGCCTGCGGCGAGCATGCCGGCGAGGCAGCTGGTGCCGCTGCGATGCATGCCGAGGACGATGATGGCGAGTGGCTCGGACCGCATCGCGAGGCGTGGCCGCAACCCTAGCCCGTCTCGAGGGGGAGCGAACCGGGTTCGGGAGAGGGCGGTCGGGTTTCTGCTCCGGAATCGTCACGCCCGACGCAACCGCTCGCGACATCGGTCGAGAGCTCCCATCACGGCCCGTCGTCCGGCCGCCCGGAGCCCATGCGCAACCGTTTCGACCACCTCGCAAAGCAGATCGGTAAGGAGGCCCTCCGCACTTGCGGAGCCACCTCCGTGCACGACGAGATCTCTCCGGAGACCCAGCACGCCGACCTGCGCCACGAGCCGGATCCAGCTCGCAAGGCCGAGCGCGCCCGGCTCGGCCTGCTGGGCCGGATCACGGCCGTCCCCTGCCTCCTCGAGGTCTATGGCCACGCGCCCAGCGCAGAGGAGTTTCGTGCGTGCCTGGCCAAGCACATCGCCTTCTGGCAGAAGCGGACCCGCGAGGCGCGCGCGCGCAAGAAGAAGCGGCGGCAGCGGCAGCGGCCCGAGGTGCGCGTCGCCCCGTCGCTCTGGATCATCACGGCCGGCGCGCCGAGGGCCATCCTGCGCAAGCTCAAGCTCGAGCCGGCACGCGGCTGGCCGGCGGGCGTCTACTTCTTCGGCGACGACATCCTCCGCGTCAGGATCGTCGTGGCAAGCCGTCTACCGCGCAAGCGCAAGACTCTCCTCGTCCGCCTCATGGCAGCGGGGCCGCTCCTGACGCCGGCCATCGAGGATCTGAGCCTACTCCCGCGGAAGGCGCGCGAGCGTGCGGTGGCCGAGCACATCTTGCTAGACTTGCAGCACGCGCTCAAACTGCAGCCGAGGCGGAACCCCGACGAGGAGGAGTTCATCGTGACCATGCGGAGAAGCTGGGAAGATGCGCGCATCGAAGGGCGTACCGAGGGGCGCGCCGAAGGACATATCGAAGGGCGCATCGAGGGGCGCGCCGAAGGGCGCATCGAGGCGCGAGCGAAGGACGTGCTCACCGTGCTCCGCGTTCGCGGCATCGCCGTACCGGCCGCGGTCCGCAAGCGCATCCTGGCCGAGAAAGATCTGCAGCGGCTGGAGCGCTGGCACGAGAAGGCGATCCTCGCCGCATCGGTCGAAGAGGTGCTCGAGGACCGGGCTGCGAGCCGCGCCGCGAAGACGGTCCGGGCCGCGGCTCGCAAAGAGCGCACCGGGCGCCGGCCGCTGCGAGCAGCTGCGCAGCGCTGAGCGAGACCGGCACAGCCGCCACGCCATGGCGGTCACTTCGGCCGCGTCCACCTGATCGCGCCGCGAGCGCAGAGCGCGCCGATCGCGCGGCCAGCGGTCGAAAATAGCCAGCCATCTCGCACATATGTGCGATTGCGTGCGTACGCGTGCGACTCCCTCCGAAGGGCGCCCGTCCGGACCGACATGCAAGACGCCAGGGTCACCAACGACCCGACCCCGCCGCTGCCGCGAGGCGCGCGCGGTCACGGCGCCTGCAGCCGTCCGCTCACTCATAGGAGGACTGTTTTGCGACTCTGTACATACGCCCTGCTCCTGTCCCTTCTGGCCACCGCTTGCACCCTGGACGGCGATCCCGCCGACGACGTGGGCGCGATCGATCAAGGCATCACCGAGCTCCGGATCGATGCCCGCGCGCTGCTCGACGCGGGCATCACGCAAGTGACCCTGCAGGCGGGCGGGCTCTCCCAGGATCTGGTGCAAAACCCGGCCACGGGCACGTACGACGGGACGCTGCTCCTGCCGAGCGGGCCCCAGAGCCTCGTCGCGCGGGCGTACGCGGGCACGACGCTCGTCGGCGCGAGCAACCCCACGGCGGTGAACGTCCTGCCCAACCAGGTCACGCGCATCGTGATGCGCATCCTCGATCTCACGAGCGCGGCACCCCCGCTGTACGGCCCGATCCTGGACTCGCTGGTGTTCCCGGCGACGGCCCAGGCCACGGCGCCGGTCTCGTTCACGGCCTCGGTCCTCGCGCCGGCCGGTGACCCGGTGACCTACGCGTGGTCGTCCACCTGCGCCGACGCGATGTTCTCGGCGCCGGCCGCGGCGGCGACGAGCTGGTCCAAGCCCACGCAGGGCTCGTGCTCGGTCACGATGCTCGCGACCTCCAACGGGTTCAGCATCTCGCAGAGCTTCTCGATCGTGGTGTTCCCCGCGGGATCGGCGAACGGCGCCATCGACGCGAGCGCCGACTTCATCACCGCGCCGAGCCTCTCGTTCGCGCTCCCCGGCGCGGGCTGCTTCCTCTTCCCCGGCGGCAACGCCTCGTGCTCCGCCACGCTCGCGTCGCCGAACATGACCTCGTACGACGTGAGCGTCATGGGCTGGGGCAAGAGCACCCCGGGCTCGCTCACGGTGTCCGACAACTGCGGTGGCCAGTTCGGCATGTCGAACACGAGCCCCGAGTACCGGACGGGCGCGTGGCTGCCGCCCACCACCGCGGGCGTCTGCATCCTCACGGCCACGGCCGTCAACGGCGACGGCCTCGCCTCGACGCTGTCGGCGGCGATCCTGGTGCGCACGGGCACGGCGGGGACGGCGCAGCCGCCGTCGATCTACGCCCAGATCTACCCGGGCCTCAACTGCTACCTCAGCTCGAGCTCGCCGGGGCCGACGCCGCTCGACTGCGGCACGGTCCCCGCGGGCTCGCAGCTGGGCCTCTTCGGCAACCTCTCCTGGGCGGACGGGACGCCGGGCTCGGTCACCCTGATCGACACCTGCAACGGCGGCCTGACCCAGCCGAACAACGCCTATAACTTCAACAGCTACTGGAACCTGCCCAGCCTCTCGGGCCAGACCTGCACGCTGACGGTCCGCGCCACCAACCTGCAGGGCGGCGTGAGCGAGGCCGCCGCGCTGTATCACCTGCAGTGACGCGAGCTGACGCGAGCTGACGCGGGCTGACGCGGGTTACCCGGGCCCGGGGCGCAGGGCGCGCTCGTTCAGCATCGCGAACGGGCGCTGGTGCCAGACGGGGTAAGCCGGAAGCACGTCGCTCGCCTCGTCGAGCAGCGCCATCTGCGCGGCGCTGATCGACCAGCCGACCGCGCCGAGGTTCTCGATGAGCTGCGCCTCGTTGCGCGCCCCGATGATCACGTTGGCGACGGTCGGGCGCTGCAGGAGCCAGTTGAGCGCGACCTGGGGGATCGTCTTGCCGGTCTCCTTCGAGACGGCGTCGAGCGCGTCGACGATCCGGAACAGGCGCTCCTCCTCGTACTGCGGGCCGGTCTCCGGGATCTCGTGCGCGCGCGTACCCGGCGGGGCCGGCTGCCCGCGCCGGATCTTGCCGGTGAGCTTGCCCCAGCCGAGCGGGCTCCACACCACGGCGCCGACGCCCTGATCGAGCCCGAGCGGCAAGAGCTCCCACTCGTAGTCTCGATTCAAGAGCGAGTAATAGGCCTGGTGGGCGACGTGGCGCGGATAGCCGTAGCGATCCGCGCACGCGAGCGACTTCATGAGGTGCCACCCCGAGAAGTTCGAGGCGCCCACGTAGCGGATCTTGCCGGCGCGCACGAGGTCGTCGAGCGTCGACATCGTCTCCTCGACCGGCGTGTTGTAGTCCTGGCCGTGGAGCTGGAAGAGATCGATGTGATCGGTGCCGAGGCGCGCCAGGGACGCGTCGACCGACTCCACGAGGTGCTGCCGCGAGGAGCCGTAGTCGTTGGGGCCGGTGCCCGTCGGGAAGGTCGCCTTCGTCGAGATCAGGAGGCGGCTCCGCTTGCCCTTGATCGCCTGCCCGAGCAGTTGCTCCGCGAGCCCGCCTGAGTACGCGTCGGCGCTGTCGAACATCGAGACGCCGTGATCGAGGCAGATGTCGACCAGCCGCTCGGCGCCGCTCGCGTCCGTCTTGCCCCACGCGGCGAAGAACGCGTTACCGCCGCCGAACGTGGCCGTGCCGAAGCTCAAGGCAGGCACGCGAAGGCCAGAAGCTCCGAGACGTCGATACTCCATGAAAGCCTCTTTCGCTGATGTGCTGACTCGCTGACTCGCTGACTCGCTATTCGATCACTCGATCTCGAACGCCTCGGGGTTCCACACGAGCATCCGGATCTTGCGGCCGGCGAGCTTGTTCATCGCCTCGCGATCCCCGGACTCGAGGCGGCTGTACAGCCCGAAGTCATCATCGGAGCCCGACATCGTGCGGCCCTGGCAGTCGTCGTCGAGCATGATCCCCACGTGCGAGCCCTTCGCGAAGCACGTCAGGCCGTCGCTGATGCACTGGCAGCCGTCGACCCCCTGCGGATCGCCGAGCGTCGCGCCGATGCGCCAGCCGCGCTCCGAGGTGACCCGCGGGCTCGCGACCCGGATGTCGAGCACCTCGCCGCGCTCGCCGGGCACCACCACGAACAGGAGCTCGCCGCCCTCGAACACGTGGATGTCGGGCACGTTGAGGCCGGGGCCGCTGTCGGCGCCGAGCCCGGGCGCGTAGACGGGCCGGACGTCGTAGGTGGGCAGGAGCGCGCGCAGCGCCTCCACGGTCGCGGGCGTCTGGGCGTTGATCGGGCCGACGCCGGCCTCCGTGACGGCGATCCCGAGCGTCGCGGGGCGCGGCGGCGGCGCCACCGGCGTGGGGGGCGGAGGCGCTGGCTCGCGGACCGGGACGGCCGCGCCGCTGCCGCCGCAACACGCGAGGCCCGCAAGCCAGAGCGCCCAGAGCCGGGTCATGCACGAACTCTACGCAAGGATCGCGCCCGCGGGTAGCTAGAGCGCGCGCAGGCGCGTCTTCTGCACCTTGCCGAGGGGCGTCCGCGGCAGCGCCTCGACGAAGCGGACGTCGCGGGGCCGCTTGTGCGGCGAGAGCCGGCTGGCCACGTGATCCTCGAGGGCGCGCGCGTCGACGGGCGCCCGCGCCACGACGAACGCCACGATCCGCTCGCCGAGGTCCGGATCGGGCGCGCCGATGACGGCGGCCTCGGCGATCGCGGGGTGCTCGAGGAGCGCGGCCTCGACCTCGCCGGCGCCGACCTTGAAGCCGCCGCACTTGATGATGTCCGTCGAGCGGCGGCCGATGATGCGCAGCTCGCCGTCGGGATCGCGCGTGGCGACATCGCCGGTGTAGAACCAGCCCTCGTCGTCCAGGACGGCGCGGGTCGCGGCCTCGTTGCCGAGGTAGCCGGCGAACACGTGCGGGCCGCGCACGGCGATCTCGCCGGGCTCGCTGGCAGCGCCGGCAGCAGCGCCGGGGGCATCGCCAGGGCCATCGCCAGGGCCATCGGCGGAGCCATCGCCGGGGATGGTGGCGCGCGCGTCGTCGACGAGCCGCAGCTCGACCCCGTCGAGCGGCGGGCCGACGGAGCCGGCCCGGCGATCGCCGTCGTGGCGCGTCGAGCAGTTGATCAAGGTCTCGGTCAGCCCGTAGCGCTCGAGCGCACGCTGCCCGGTGAGGTGCTCGAGCCGGCGGTGATCGGCGACCGAGAGCGGCGCCGAGCCGCTGACGAGCAGGCGCGCCGAGCGCAGCGCGCCGGCGAGCGCGGGGCGCTGCTCCGCGGCCTCGCACAGGCGGTGGTACATCGTCGGCACCGCGAACAGCACGGCGGGCGCGTGCGCGGTGAGCGCGGCGCCGACGTCCTCGGGGGAGAACCGCGGCACCCAGCAGAGCGCGCCGCCGCGGCGCAGGCTGCCGAACACGCCGAGCACGAGGCCGTGCACGTGGAACAGGGGCAGCGCGTGCACGACGACGTCGCGCGCGGTCCACGCCCACGCGCGCGCGAGCATGTCGAGGTTGCTCGCGATGTTGCGATCGGTGATCACCGCGCCCTTGGGCGCGCCGGTCGTCCCCGACGTGTAGAGGACGAGCGCCGGCTCGCCGCGGACGGCGCGCGCGGGCAGCGGCGGGGCGCCGGGCAACAGCGTGATCGACGTCGTCAGCGTCTCGATCGCGGCCGCGGCGCGCGGCGCCTCGGCGGCGACCGCGAGGCGCGGGGCGGCGTTGCCGAGGATGTGGCCGAGCTCGAGCTCGCCGAGCTTCGGATCGAGCGGCACGGACACGTAGCCGGCGGCGGCGTGCGCGACGAACGCCACGACGGTCTCCAGGGCCGGCTGCGTCCACACGCCGATCCGGTCGCCGGCGGCGAGGCCGCGCGCCGCGAGCGCCGCGGCGTGGTGCGCGCAGGCGATCGCGAGCTCGCGGTGCGTGAGCGCGCGATCGCCGACCCACACGGCCGGCTGGTCGCTCGGCGCGTGCAGCGACGGGAACAAGGGCTCCATGAGGAGGGCTACTTTGCCTCGCGATCAAGGCGAGCTCCACACATCGTCCAAGAAAACCGTTCATGTGGATGTCCGCACATGGGTCGCGTCAGGGCTCACCCGCCAGGCGTCGCTGGATGAACCCGACGGGTACCCCTCGGTCATTGACGAATATCTTTCGAGGATGGTTACGCTCGATGAAGGGCGTATCGAACAGCACAGAGAGGTACTGACCAGACTGGCCAATCCCAGTCCCCAATCACAGGGTCTATTCACGTACCCATCGGGACTGCTTCTGACGTGGTGCCTTCGCACGCCGCACCGTTCGATAACCCAAAGAAATAAGCCCCTCTGTATAGCCTAGTAACGGCCTGGACCCGAGCTGAAGCGCTCGAAACCCATCTGCATCTTCTGCGAACGTGTGACAGCCGAGTCCTCCGAGGCGGGGCTGCCCCGGCAGGATCGCGCTACAGCCGGACGATCGCGGAGCGCTCGCGCAGCGTGATGAGGTCGCCGTCGAAGAGCGGCTGCCGCGTGCGGTCGAACAGGGTGCGGTGGTTGAGCGCCGCGCTCGCGTAGTCGCGGGCGATGTTGAGCCACAGCGCGCCGCCGGACTGCGTGAGCATGGCGACCGACGTGCCGGGCGGCGGATCGACGACGAGCTGATCGTTGAGCCACGCGATGCCGGTGCGGCTGCCGAGCGGGTGCACGCGGCCGTCGATCTCGAGCCGGGCCCCGGGGACGCTCGTGTCGGGCACGAGCGCGCGCGGCGTCGGCACATCGCGCGGGTTGAACAGGAGCAGCGGCCGCGCGTCCTCGAAGGCGTAGTGGACGGGGACGCCGATGGTGGGGCCGCCCTGCGCGCGGACGGCCTCGGCCCGCACGAGCTCGCCGCGCTCCTCGAGGTAGTCGCCGTAGACGAGGCCGGCCCGGTCGCCGGCGGGGTCGCCAGCGGCGAGCGCGTCGACGAAGTCGCGCTCGATCGGATCGGAGCTGCGCTGGGTGGGCGCCGCCACCGAGGCCAGACCCGAGGCCAGACCCGAGGCCAGATAAAGCAGCACGGCCGAGTCGGGGAGCGCGAGCGCGTAGACGCCGCGCGCGAGCAGGCTCGCGAGCGGCCGCGCGGGCGAGACGTCGTCCTCGAGCGTCGCGAGGTGCGCGGCGACGAGCGAGCTGGTCGTGTACTGGAGCGCCTCGCGCAGCTGCGCGCCGACGCGCCGCGCGTAGCGCTCGGCGTACGAGAGGTCGCGCGCGCGCGCGTGGTCGAGCTCGCTCATCCACTTGCTGACGCGGTGGACGTGGCTCCACGTGACGTAGCGGAACGGGCGCGCCTCGGCGGCGCCCCACTCGCGGTTCCACCGCGCGATCGCGTCGTCGAGCGAGCTCGTGTACTCGACGCGAGTGAGCGACAGCGAGCACGGCGGAGCTGTGACCTGCGCGAGCGCGGCGAAGTGGTCGCGCAGCCGCGCCTCGCACCACGCCGCGCTGGCGTCGTCGAGCTGGCGGACGTGATCGCGGGGATCGCGGAGCGCGTCCGCGAGGCGCCCCGCCTCCGTCGCGCGCGGATCCTCGGGGACGTCCGCGGCCTGGATGGCCCCGAGGCCGCGCGGCCCGAAGCGCACGGCGATCCCGGAGGGCGGCAGCGCCGCCCGGCGCGGATCGATGACCTCGACGAGCTGGACCTGGAGCGCGCCGATGCGGACGGGGCGGCCGTCGATCCGCTCGCGCTGCTCGGCGCCGGTCACGCGCACCATGCGGTGGTTCGAGCCGGCGCTGAACTCGGCGGCGCGCGGCGGCACGCTGGGGTGATCGAGGATGACGTCGCAGCCGGGATCGCTGCCGACCGAGAACGGCCGCTCGTAGACATCGTGCAGCTCGCCGAGCAGGTGGTTCTGCTCGCGGCCGTGGTCGTCGCGCACATGCATCATCACGTAGGTGACGTTGTTCGCCATGACGCGGCCGCGACCGGGCGCCCCTACTCGCCGGAGCCGTAGTAGCGCGCCGAGGAGGCGCGGCTCGTCAGCCCCCGCGGCAGCGCGCGCGCCGGGAACGCGTGGCCGCGCGAGAGCAGGACCGCGAGGCCGATCGTGTGCTTGCACGGCCGCTTGCCGCTGGGGCAGCTGCAGCCGTTCGCGAGGCCGGGCATCCGCACGTAGACCTCGTACAGATCGCTGCCGCGATACTGCCCCCAGCAGGTGTCGGCGTCGCGGCCGAGCACGGCCCACAGCTCCGGCTTGGCGAGCTCGCGGCCCTTGGCGAGCGCGCTCGCGTCGGGCGACATCTGGCGCAGATCGCTCTCGCTGATGAGCTCGGCGGCGGCGGCGCGCTGATCGTCCGCGCGCACGGACCGGCACACGCCGGCGAGCTGGCGGATCGCGTCCGGGGACAGCGTGTTGCCGGAGAGCTCCAGGCCGTCCAGGTGCTCGAGCTTGGACCTGCCGCCGATCAGCACGTGGGCACCTGCATCCGTGAGCGTGCCGCCAGAGAGATCGAGCCACGAGAGCTTCGGCAAGCACGCCGCCTTGACGAGCAGCGGCATGAGCTCGTCGGTGTTCGCCGTGCGCGTGATCGCGAGCCGGCGCAGGGGGAAGCTCGCGCGCAGGACCTTGCCGAGCGCGGCCGCGGGCATCGGCGCGTCTCCCGACGAGAGCTCCAGCGACTCGAGCGCGGGCAGGTCCGACTTGCCGAGGGTGAGGAGCACGCTCGAGTCGCTCGTCGTGATCGCGAGGCGGCGCAGCTTGGGCAGCTCGAGCGCGCGGAGCTGGACCTGGTTCCCGGCGAGGCGGAGCTCCTCGAGGTGCGGCGTCGCAGCGAGCAGCGGCGTGACGTCGGCGAGGCTCGCGAACACGAGCTCGGCGGAGCCGGGCGGCAGATCGACGAGCGAGAGCACGCGCAGGGTCGACGGCAGGCCGCTGAGGATCGCGTCGATCACGCCGGCGTAGTCGTGCTCGCCGGGCCCGAGCCCGCCGATCCGCAGCTCGCGCAGGAAGCGGCCGGCGGGGTGCGCGAGCAGCTCGGCGACCAGCTCGCGCACGGTGGACGCGCCGCGGCCGGAGCCCCGCGCGATGCGCGCGGCGGCGATGAAGCCGTTCTCCCAGACGACCGACGGGAGATCGTCGTTCTGGCCGGGCTTGCGCGACTGCTTGCGCACGGCCTCCGTGAGCCGCCGCGGCGCGAGCTCGGGGTGCGCCTCGCGCAGCTTCTGCTCGGCCTTCGCGAGCTCGGCGTCGTCGGGGCGGCTCGCGCGCGCGTGCTGGATCGCGCCGAGCTCGCCGCGCGGGTGGCCCTGGCTCTGCAGCCAGTCCGCGTAGACGAGGCACCGGGCGGGGTCGGTCGGCTCCTCGATGATCTGGCGCTCGAGCTCGGGGTTCGCCGGCTCCGCCGAGGCCGCGGACGCCACCTCCGCGTAGCCCTTCGCGAGCTGCGCGGCGATCCGCTTCTCGACGTCGGCCTCGGCCTTGGCGACCGACGGGAACCGCTTGGGCGCCGGCGCCTTGCCGACGGTGCCGATCTTGCCGGACCGCGTGTGCACGGTCATGCCGTCGCGCCGGATCTCCCAGAAGCGGTCCTTGCCGCCCTCGAAGCGCCTCATCGCGCGATCATACGCCCGCCGGGCGGCGGCGAGTTGGGGAGCAGGTGGGGAGCCACACGGGGCTGCCGCGCATCAGCCGTAGCGGACCTGGATGTTCTCGATCAGCGCGCGCAGGGCCTGCTTCGCGCCCTCGGTGGTCTCGTGCTTCACGATGGCCCAGCCCTCGCCCTCGTAGGTATCGACGCGGGGCTGGCCGATCTTGGGCGTGCGCATCTCGACGAGCGCGGGGCCGCACGCGTCGACGGCGCGCTCGACGCCCTCGACGGCGACGACGCGCGCGCCGGTGCCCTGGCCGCGGAAGAACGCCGAGCCGGCGGCGAACCGGCGGGCCTTCGGGGTGAACTGGTCGAACGTCATGAGGCGCGCCCAGTCGGCGAACAGGTCGGTCTCGTGCGCGAGGCTCATGAGCGGCATGATCTGGACGCCGGGCGGCCGGGCGCCGACCTCGTTGACGAGGCACGAGCCGTCCTCGCGCAGGAACCACTCCATGTGCGTGAGGCAGGTGCCGGCGGCGGTGCTGGCCTGATCGCCGAAGAGCGCCGTGAGCGCGGCGGTGTTGGTCGGGTAGAACTGCGTCCACGTGGGATCGTCGTCCTCGCGCGGCAGGAGAACGCAGTACTGGATCCAGTAGGTCTCGAGGACCTCGAGCGGCGACGGGTAGTAGCGGGTGCCAGAGCGCCAGACGGGCACGCCGCGGATCGTCACGGTCTCGCAGGTGTGCTCGCGCGCGCGCACGTACTCCTCGACCTGGGCGGGCTGCGCGGGGTTCGGCGGCGTCAGCGCGGCGAGGTCGTGCTCGTCGTTGAGGCGGTGGGTGCCGCGCGTGCCGAGGCCGGCCTGCGGCTTGACGATCACGGGGTAGCCGACCTGATCGATGAACTGTTTGATCTCGGCCCGCTGCCGCGCGAGCATGCTGCGCGCGACGGGCACGCCGTGGGCGCGCAGCACCTCCTTCATCCGGTCCTTGTCGCGGAAGTTGCGCGCGATGGCGAGGGGCAGCCCCTCGATGCCGAGCGCGTCCCGCACCTGGGCCATCGGGAGCTGCAGCTGCTCGAGCACGCCGACGAGGCGATCGACGGGCCCGATCGAGCTCGAGATCGCGCGCACGGCCTGCGTGAGCAGCGCGCCGTCGAGCACGTCGACGACGCGGTAGTGGCCGGCGACCCGCGGGCGCAGCGCCGCGGGGATGGCCTCCTCGGGATCGATGCTGACGAGGCTGAGCGTGACGCCATCGAGCTCGGTGAACGCCCGTACATAGCGGTTCGTATTCTCGAGGAACCGTGGGGCGACGAAGACGACGTGCGGCATACCCGCACGATACAGCGACGCCGCGGCGGCGAGTAGCAGGCGAGGAAGTCTAAGACGCGTAGAGGTGAATGTCGGTCGCCGCGGCGAACGTCATCTGGCTCGCCTGCTCCCACTCGGGGTGTCGGACCACCAGATAACCATCCGAGAGCAGGGTGGCCTTCCAGTCGCGGCGCGGCGTCCCGGGGCGAAACAGGGTGTCCTCGACGATGTGCGGGCGGTAGCGTGCATAGTACTCGGTGAGGCCGGTGATCGCGGTGATCCGGCCCTGCCCCTGCGCGCGCTTGAAGATGATGCCGACGTTGTACTTGCGCTCGGTGGACGCCTCGAACCGGCCGACGGTGGCGACGCGCGCCCACTCGCGGAACAGATCGATGTCGCTCGTGTAGTTCATCTGATCGACCACGCACGCGCCGCCGGGGCGACAGGCGATCTCGCCGAACACGACCTCGCCGTCGCGCTTCTGGAACCACTCCATGTGCGTCATGCCGCTGCCCATGCCGAGCGCGGCGAGGACCTTGCGGCCGAGCTCGATCCCGCGCTGGACGTGCGGCTGCGCGAGATCGCGGACCGACAGCATGATGGGCGAGATCCACTCGTTGGAGCGCATCTCGAGCGCGTTCGGGACGTACCGCGTGACGCTCTCGTACGCGGGCGCGCCATCGATCGATACGGTGTCGTACGTGTACTCCTCGCCGTCGATGAACTCCTCGCAGATGGCCTCGGCGACGTGCTGCATGCGCGGCAGGATCCGCGCCATGTCGTGATCCGACTCGACCTTGTACGTGTCGGCGCTGCCGGCGCCGCTGATCGGCTTGATGATCGCCGGATAGCCGGTGGCCTCGACGGCGCTCCACACCTCCTTCACCGAGCGCACGCGCTGGGCGCGGGGCACGCGCAGCCCGGCGGCGGCCACGCGCTCCTTCATGAGCTGCTTGTCGCGGAAGCCGCGCACGGTGTCGACGGACATGCCGGGGAGGCCGAACCGCTCGCGCATCCGCGCCGCGAGCAGGACCAGCGGCTCCCAGTTGGCCAGCACGTGATCGATCGACCGGCCGCGCAGCCAGCCGTGGACGCGCGCGATCACGTCGTCCTCGGCCATGATCGACGGGACCTCGAGGTAATCCGTCAGGTAGCGCCGGAGCTCGGGGTCGGGGCTGCCGTCGCCGACGCCGAGCACCTCGGCACCCACCTCTGCCAGGCCGCGCGTGAACTGCCGCATCTCGGGCGGGTACCGCGGAGACAGGAATACAACTCGCATCGTTGGACCGTATCTGCCGCCCGCGGCGACCACAAGCCGGCGAGCGGCCGACCGGACCAGCGCGGGGCAGGCACGTGCGAGGCGAGGGTGGCGGCGCGTCCGGACAGCCGTGACACAGGCGTGTCGGATTTCCCAGACAGCCGCGGGGGCACGCGCGTGATACTTCGCGCCGCCTCGCGCCGCCCGGCTGGCCGGTGCATTGCAGGTCCAGAGTCCCCGTTACACCTGGGGAGATGACGAGCATGAGATGGACTGGCTTGATGGTGCTGGCAGCGTGCAGCTCGGGCAGCGGAGGCGGAGATACGACGATCTCGTTCGACGGCGCGGGCCGCGGGTTCGTCAGGAACGACGCGACCGGCGAGCTCTGCGAGGACTCGTGCGTGATCGCGTCCGAGGAGGCGAGCGCCGGCGACGCGCCGTCCGCGCAGCTGCGGCTGACGGCATTCGCGCTGTCCCAGCTCGGCGGCTGGACGGGGTGTGACGAGGTGATGGGCGACACATGCGTGGTCGCGGCGGAGCGCGCGCACGATCTGCGCGTCGCGTTCGAGCGGGACGAACACGAGGTCGCGACGCTGACCCCACCGTTTCCGATCACGACGGGTGCCTTCGCCGAGGGCGGCTTCGTCCTGGCGAGCCCGCAGCAGATCGCGCGGGTCGACGCGGCGGCCCAGCCGATCTGGACGGTGCAGCCGGGCGCCGTGGCGGTGCGGGTCGCCCCAAGCGGGGACGTCTACGCGCTGCGCGCCGCCACGGTCGCGCGCTTCGACGCGGCGGGCGCGCCGCGCTGGGAGCGCAGCATCGGCGCCGCGAGCATGGATCTCCTGCCGGGCGGCGACGTCGCGCTCGCGACGGCGGACGCCGTCACGGTCCTCGCCGCGGCCGACGGCAGCGTGCTGTGGACGCGGAGCGCACCGCTCGCGCAGTCGATCGCCGTGAGGCCGCAGGGCGAGATCGCGGTGGGCACGGGCAACGCGGTCATCCTGCGCTTCGATCGCGATGGCGCCGCGCTCGCCGACCGGGCGCTGCCGCAGACGGGGGCCTCCCAGGTCGCGTTCGACGCCGCGGGGCACCTGCACGCGCAGGTGGTCCGGTTCGAGCCCTCCCCGACCGATCCGGGCGGGTTCCGCACGCAGCGCACGATCGTCCGCTACGACGACGCGGGGGGCGTCGCGGACACGGATACGGACGAGGTGACGCAGACGGGGTCCGGCTTCGCCGTCGGCGCGGGCCGGCTCGCCTGGAGGCACCTCTTCGCCTTCTTCCACACGACCACCGTCGACGCGGGCGCGTACCTCGAGGCCAGCGACGCGTCCGGCGCCCCCGCGTGGACGCTGTCCAAGATCACGCGCGGCTCGATCGGCAACGGCTCGTCCGTGCTGAGCCAGCAGGTGCAGGTGACCGACGCGGCCTGCGACGGCGCGAGCCGGTGCGCCGTGTTCGGGACCTACCTCTATAGCAGCGGGCAGAGCCGCCTGCCCTGGATGGAGATCCTGACGGTCCCGTGATCACCGCGGCGCGAGGCTCGCCGGGCCGGCCCTACTCCTGGATCTCCTCGTAGCGCGGGAGGCCCGCGCGGGCGACGCGCCCCTCGATGTCCTCGGCCGAGCGCGCGGGCAGGCGCGTGCGCTCCGCGACCAGCGCGAGCGCGACCACGTGCTTGCACGGCTGGATGCCGCTGGGGCAGCTACAGCCGTAGCGCTCGAGATCTGCCGAGACGTACAGCTCGTACTCGGCCTCGCCCCGGTAGCGCGCCCAGCGGAGGTCGCCGTCGACGCCAGCGGCGCGCCACAGCGTCGGATCGGCGATGCCCTCGGCGGCCTGGAGCCGGCTGCCGGCCCACCGGCGCAGGCGCCGCTCGTGCGCGCTGCCGGGCCGGAGCTGGCGCCGGCTGATCACGCTCGGCGCGAGCGCGCGCGCCGCGGCGAGCCCGTCGCGCGAGAGCTCGTTCCCGCTGACGTCGAGCTCGGCGAGGGCCGGGAACGCGCTGGCCTTTTGCGCCATGTCCCGCATCGCCAGGTCGGTGAGCTCGAGGCCCGTCAGCGACAGCTGGGTCAGCTGCGCGGCGAGCGGGAGCCTCGCGAGCTGCCCGAACGTCTGCTCGCCGAGGGCGCCGCCCTGGATCGCGAGGTGCGTCAAGGCGGGGAGCCGGATCGACTCGAGGAGCGCGGGCAGCCGCGGCGCGAGCTCGGCGTCGGCGGTGACGCTCAGCCGCTCGAGGCGCGGCAGCTGGGCGCTGGCGAGGAACGCGGCGAGGGGCGCGGTCAGCGCGACGCCGAGCTCGCGCACGGGGAGCGCGGGCGGCCCGCCGCCGTCGGTGGCGATCTCGTGCACGCGCAGCTCGAGGCGCTCGAGCGACGCGGGCAGCGCGCCGGGGCCGAGCACGAGGCGGCCCCCGGTCACGGCGAGCGAGGTGAGCGCGCGCGCGAGCAGGCGCTCGGGCAGGCGCCCGGCGTGCCCCTCGAGCGTGAGCGAGCAGAGCGAGCTCGCCGCGTGCGCGGCGATCGCGGCGTCGAGCTCGGCGGGGCACGGGCGGTGGAGCGTGATCGCCCCGACGACCTCGCAGATCCGCAGCCGGAGCAACTCCGCCCAGCGGGCCGGCGGGAGCTCGACGAGCTCGTCGATCGCGTGCACGAAGCCGTGGCGCCAGCGGAGCGCCACGCGGCTCGGCAGGTGCGGCGCGAGCCCGCCGAGGAAGCGCGCCTCGTGGAGCTTCAGGTGGCGCTCGAAGCGCAGGGTGGCGTCCTCGGCGCCGCCGGCCGCCGCCACGCCGAGCGCGATCAGCTCGCCGAGCGGATCGCCGCGCTCCTGCAGCCAGTCGGCGTAGACGAGGAACGGCTCGCGCTGCTCGGGCGCCTCGCGCAGCTGGCGCTCGAGCTCGGGGTGGCGCGCGTCCGCCGCGCGCTCCGGCTCGGGCGGTGGCGGCGGCGGCGTGAGGTGCCGGAACACGAGCTCGTCGAGCGCGGCGGGCCCGGCGTACAGCTCGGTGACCTGCGCGTGCTCGTCGAACCAGTCCTCGAGCTCCTGCCCCGACGGCGGGCGCCCGAGCGTCTCGACGAGCTGCGCCAGATCGCGCCCGACGATCTCGGCGCGGCGCACCTCGAGCTGCTCGTTCTTCACGAGCTCCGCCACGAGCCGCCGGGCGCCGAGGACGCGATCCATCCTGCGGCAGGATACCCGTCCGGCCTGTCGCGAGCACCCCGTGATAGGGTGCCGCGATGGCGCGCCAGACGCGTGCGATCGTGATGCGGGCGTTCGGCGGACCGGACGTACTGCGTCCCGAAGGATTCCCGTTACCGCCGCTCGGCCCGGCGGAGCTGCGCATCCGCACGCTCGCGGCGGCGGTGAACCATTCGGACCTGGAGGTGCGGTCGGGCGCGTGGCCGCTCCGGCGCGCGGACGCCCTGCCCTACGTGCCGGGCCTCGAGGTGCTCGGCGAGGTGAGCGAGGTCGGCAGCGAGGTCGGCGCGGCGGCTGGCGCGCCCCGGGTGGGCGATCGCGTGATCACGATGATGCAGGGCCTCGGCGGCGTGCGGGCCGAGCGCGCGGGCGGCTACCAGCACGAGGTGACGGTCTCTGCCGACGTGGTGGCCCCGGTCCCGGCCGCGGTCGATCCGCTGGCGGCGGCGGCGCTGGGGCTCGCCGCGGTGACGGCGCACGAAGGGCTCGCGCGGCTGGGGTCGCTCGCGGGCCGGACGCTGGTCGTCACCGGCGCGGCGGGCGGCGTGGGCTCGGCGGCGTGCGCGCTCGGCGCCGCCATGGGCGCGCGGATCGTCGCGGTGGTGCGCGCGGCGGCGCCCGAGGCGGCGGCGTACCTGCGCGGGCTCGGCGTCGCGCAGATCGTCACCGACCCAGCGGAGCTCGGGCCGCGCTCGGTCGACGCGGTGCTCGACAGCGTCGTCGGCCCCCTGCTCGAGCCGCTGATCGCGGCGCTCGCCGACGGCGGCCGCTACTGCATGGTGGGCGCGATGGCGGGCGATCGCGCGGCGTTCTCGGCGTGGGAGCTCCTGCGCGGCCTCGTGATCACGGGCTACTCGTCCGAGACGCTCGACGGGCCGGCGCTGCGCGCGGCGACGGCGGCGATCTTCGAGCGGCTCCTGCGCGGCGAGCTTTTGCCGCCGGTCTACGAGACGCTGCCGCTCTCGCAGGCGGCCGAGGCGCACCGCCGGATCGAGGCGCGCGGGGTGCGGGGCCGCGTCCTGCTCGTTCCGGATCCCGGCACGGCGTGACCCACGGGCGAGCGCGCCGGGGTACGCTGCCGCCGTGGCGCTCACCGATAACGAGCTCGCGACCTACGAGTACAAGCTGAAGAAGCGCGGCTTCCGGCGCGACGACGTGCTGCTCCACGACTGCCCCGACTGCCAGGCCAAGGCGGTCCTGACCTACGTCATCGCCGGGCGCAGCGGCGGCCGCGACATCCGCCTGTGCATGGAGTGCGGCAAGGCGCACTCGTGGCGGAGCGTCGCCGGCCTCGAGTCGCGCGAGCGAGATCCAGCCTTCGATCTGGAGGCGTTCCTGCGCTGAGATCTAGGACGCGGCCGCGGGGCTGGGGGCCGGCGCAGCAGACGCGGCCGCGGCGTGGGTGGCGACCAGGCGAGCGATCAGCTCGGGGGCGAAGCTGAGGCAGCGGCCGATCGTGGTGATGATGTCCTCGCGCACGGCCCACTCGCTGCTCTCGAGGAACTCGGTCTGGATGTTGTAGATGAGGTGCGGCATCTTGAACGACATCACCGAGTGGAAGACCTGATCGAGGAACGCGGCGCGGTCGGTGCTCTCCTCGTACGTCCGGCGCAGCATGTCGCGATAGAAGCAGTGGTGGCGCATCTCGTCATTGCCGATCAGCGTGAACAGCTTCTTCAGGAACGGTGACTGCGAGCGCTTCGCCGTCATCAGGTAGAAGCGGTTCGTCGCGACCTCCTGGATCATCGCGTACGTCAGCATGCCGGGGACGGTGCGGTAGCAGTCGAGCTCGCAGCTCTGCTTCTGCGCCTCCGCGAACCGGAACTTCGTCACCGTGCCGAGATCCTCGGAGATCGGCAGGCCGAGCAGGTCGCACGCTCGCTTGAGCGAGAACGAGTGCCGGTGCTCCTCGCCGGTCCACAGCGTCGTGAACTGCCAGAGCTCCCAGTGATCGCGGAGCCCCTCGACGAGGCTCCAGACCTCCGAGTAGTGCGGGACGCCGTGCTCGATGACCGCGGTGCCCATGAGCGCGCTGCGATCGAAGTCGCTGATCAGGCCCGCATCGGCGTCCGCCTGGAGCTGGTTCCAGTCCAGGTCCGTGACGCGCCAGCCGGTGCGCTCCGCCAGCTCGTAATATGCTTCGTACAGCATCGAGGGCAGCATAGTCGACGGGGGCTACGCGCCATGACCGTTGGGGACAGCTTCGTGTCAGCATTGGGTCACATCGCCGACATGTCGGCCCGATTTTCCTCGACTCCGTAAATCCTGTAGCGCTGGAAGCAGGTTCGGCGGCGCCCGAGGGGGGGCACAGAGCGCGCGTTGGCGCACGTTGCGACGAGATCGCGCACGTTCACACGAGCCTTGTGCGCAATGTCCGGTAGGCTCGCCGTCCAACTAGATTCGGGAGGTTCCATGGCCAATCGGCGAGACACGTTCGCGAAGCGACAGCGCGAGACCGAACTGAAAGATCGCGCGCGCGCAAAGCAGGAGCGGCGCAACGCGAAGCGTAACGAGCCTCGCACGAACAAGGGGCCGCAGATCGCGTGGGACGAGATGGCCCCCGCCGTCACCGAAACGGCCCCGCCGGCGGCCGGCATCGCCGGCGGCGCGGCCCCCGGTGCACCGGCAGGTGGGCCCACCGCCGGCGCCGCCGCCGATGACGACGCCGACGACGCCGCCGACGCCGACGCGGCGGAGTGACGCGGCAGCGTCACGCCAGAGCTCGTACCGAGCGAGGGCGACAAACGACGAAGAAGCTGATCCTCGACAGGATCGAGCCGGTCGCGATGGCCTTCTGGATCACCGTCGCTCGTCATTCCAGTGGGACCCCGCCGCGTCGAGATCTTCCGCACCGCGCATTGAAGAATGCGTGTGATGTAGCGGCTCCGCGACTCACCGAGATCGCGTGCTGCGCGATCCACGTCCGAGAGCAGCCCTGCCGGCAGCACGCGCGGGGCGCGCGCTACTTGCCGCCGCTCGCCTTCCACTTCGCGAGCAGCGCCTGCTCGTCCTCGGCCTTCGGGCCGGCGCGGAGCTGCGAGGGATCCGCCGGGGTCTTGGGCGGCGGCAGGCCCTTGGCCTTCGCGGTCTCCAGCATCTCGCGCGTCACGCGGACCCGGCGCTCGACCTCGCCGGGGTACCAGGCGAGGAGCGACTTCACGGTGTCGGCGATGGGGCGAAACGTGAGGCCGGCCGCCTCCGCGCGATCGTTGCTCCAGCGGTGGAAGCCCTCGAACTTGCCGGACGGCGCGATCCAGATCGGGAACGCGTCCTCGCCGCCCATCTCGTTCTTCTCGAGCCACGCCGAGGGCACCCACGTGAGCTTCGCGGTGCCGCCGGTCGCCGCGACGCACGCGTCGAGCACGTCGCCCCACCGGCCGGGCGAGGGCGGCCCGACGGCGTTGAACTGCCCTGCCGTGCCGCGCTCGGCGAGCGTCACGAGCCACGCGCCGAGGTCGCGGACATCGATCCACTGCAGCGGATCGGCCGGCGAGCCGGGCGCGAGGACCTCGCCGCCGCGCGAGACGCGCACGGGCCAGTACGTGAAGCGATCGGTCGGATCGCCGGGGCCGACGATGTAGCCGGGCCGCACGATCGTCGCGCGGCCGGGGAACGCGGCCTCCGCCGCCTGCTCGCACAGCGCCTTGAGGCCGCCGTAGTTCTCGAACTCCTTGCCCATCGTCTCGACGGTCGGATCGGCGAGCGTGGCGAGCTTCGTGCGCTCGTCGCCGCCCTGCGGCGGGTTCTCGGCGTACGCCGAGATGCTCGAGATGTAGATGTACTGCGCCGCGTTCTTCGCCAGGAGCTCCGCCGAGGCCTTCACCAGCCGCGGGAAGAAGCCGGAGTTGTCGATCACGACGTCCCAGCTCTTGCCGGCGAGCTGCTCGAGGCCCTTGGGGCTCCCGTCGGGGTGGAGGAGCTTGCCCTCGGCGTCGCGCTCGTCGTCGGCGGGGAGGTTGGGATCGCGGTTGCCGTAGAGGTGCTCGACCTTCGCCTCGAGCGGCAGGTACTTCTCCCGCTTGCCGCGGTTGAAGATCGTGACCGTGTGGCCGCGCGCGAGCGCGGCGTCGATCGTCTTGGGACCCAAAAAGCCGGTGCCGCCGAGGATCAGGATGCGCTTCTTGGCCACGGGCGCTGGCGGCGGCGCTGCCGCCTGTGGCCCAGGTGCGGTGCCGGAGCGCGAGCAGGAGGGAGTGAGCCCGAGCGCCGCCGCGGCGAGGCCACCGCGGAGCAGATCTCGACGAGTGAAGTTGCGACGGGAGGTCGACATCGAGAGTCACGGTATCTCGCGCTCGCACTCGCCGGAAAAAGAATCCGAGCGCGTCGCAGACGTCGCAGAGGTCGCAGACGTCGTCGCGGACGTCGCAGTGACGCACCGGCGTGTAACCGATTCGCGGCCGCGCGCCACCATGCGTCCATGCGGATTCGCTCGACCTGTGCGGTGCTCTGGCTGATCTCGAGTGCAGTCTGGGGTCCGGCGTGCGCGAGGACGCCGGCGGGGCCGGTGCACACGCAGCGCGGCGGCGCGGCGCGCGCCGCGGCGACCACGATCGCAGTGCCGCTCACGGCGGCGACGGCGGCGGCGGTCGCGCCGGCGGCGGTGCGCGAGGACCTGTTGCCGCCGTGGACGCTCACGGCCTCCGACGGCAGCGGGCTCGTGCTGACGCGCGTCGACGCGAAGGCGGTCATCGAGGGGCCGCTCGCGTTCACGGAGCTGCACCTCTACTTCCAGAACGGCGAGGATCGCGTCCGCGAGGGCACGTTCCAGATCACCCTGCCCAGCCGCGCGGCGATCTCGCGGTTCGCGATGGAGCACGCGGGCCGCTGGATGGAGGCCGAGGTGGTGCCGAAGCTGGTCGCGCGCCGCGCGTACGACGACTTCCTGCACCGCCGCCAGGATCCGGCGCTGCTCGAGAAGGCGGCGGGGAACCAGTTCACCGCGAAGGTGTTCCCGATCGCGGCGCGGGCCGAGAAGCACCTCGTGATCAGCTACAGCCAGGAGCTGCCGAGCCCGCGGTACGTGCTGCCGCTGCGCGGGCTGCCGCGGATCGAGCGCGTCGAGGTCGAGCTGGTGACGGCCGGCGGCGACGGCAAGCGCGTGACGCAGCGGCTGGCGGAGCAGCGCTGGCAGCCGGACCGCGACTTCGCGGCGGCGGCACCGGCGGCGGGCTTCGCCGTGGGCGCGGGGGAGCTGGTCGCCGCGCGGGTCGAGCTCGCGGGCGGTGCGGCCGGTGCAGGCGGCGCCGGTGCGGGCGCGGATGTGCCGGAGGGCATCACGCTCCTCGTCGATACGAGCGCCTCGCGCGCGCTCGGGTTTCACGCGTACACCGGCAAGGTCCGCGGGTTGATCGACGGCGTCCGCGCGAAGTGGGGCGACGCGCTGCCGCTCGAGGTGATCGCGTTCGATCAGGACGCCGAGCTGGTATTCGAGGGCCGCGCGGACGGCTTCGGCGACGCAGAGGTCCGCAAGCTGCTCGAGCGCGGCGCGGCGGGCGCCTCGGATCTGGGGCAGGCACTCGCGTGGCTCGGCGGGCGCAACAAGGCCAAGGCGCAGGCGCGCGTCGTCGTGGTCGGCGATGGCGTCCTCACGGCGGGGATCGAGGGCAAGGAGCTCGCCGCGCGCGCGCAGGCGCTCGGCGCGGCCGGGGCCCGCCGGCTCGACGTGGTGCTCTCCGGCGGGCTGCGCGACGAGCGGGCCGCGGCGCAGCTCGTGCGCGCGGGGCTCGCGCGCGCGGGCGCGGTGCTCGATCTCGACACCGGCGCCGGCGCGGGCGCGGTCGCGGCCGCGCTCGGCGAGGCGGTAGCGACGGACATCGCGATCGAGGTCCCGGGCGCGGCGTGGTGGTACCCGCGCAAGGTCGCGAGCGCGCGGGCCGGGGAGTCGGTGATCGTCTATGCGCGGCTGCCCCGCGCCGCGGCGAGCGTCGAGATCGTCGCTGGCGGCCGGCGCCGCGCCCTGCCAGTGCGCGCCGCGGCGGCGCCGCTGCTCGAGCGCGCGGCCGCGGGCGCGGAGCTGGCGGAGCTCGAGGCCAGGCTCCCGTCGCTCGCGGGCGACGACGCGCTCGCGCTGCGCGCGGCGATCGCGAAGCGGTCAGTCGCGGCGCGCGTCCTGTCGAGCGAGACCTCGCTGCTCGTGCTCGAGAGCGACGGCGACTACGCGCGCTACGGCATCGATCGCAAGGCGCTCGCCGACGTGCTCGTCGTCGGGCCGTCCGGCGTGGCGTGGCTGCGCCGCGGCGAGCTCGCGCCGATCCTGCCCCGCCCTGCCTCGCAGGTAGCCGCGGCGCCCGAGGAGCCGGCGTCGCCGGCCGAGCGCCGGCCGGAGCTCCCGCGCGAACGCGTGACCGAACGCGTGATCGAACGCGTGATCGAACGCCCGCCGCCGGCCGGGGCGCCGGGCGAGCCGACCGTCGACGTCGACCGCGACGGCATCCTCGACGTCGCGGACCGCTGCCCGAGCGAGCCCGAGGCCGCGAACGGCTTCGAGGACGACGACGGCTGTCCGGATCGCGGACGCGTGGTCGTGACGAGCACGGCGATCGAGATCCTCGACAACGTCTACTTCGAGGCGGAGCGCGCGACGATCCAGCCCCGGTCGTACCCGATCCTCGACGCGGTCGCGGCGTCGATGCTGGGCAACCCGGACATCGCGCTCGTCGAGGTGCAGGGCCACACCGACGAGCGCGGCGACGCCCGCGGAAACCTCGAGCTCTCGGACCGCCGCGCGGCCGCGGTGAAGCAGTACCTCGTCGGCCGCGGCGTCGCGGCGCAGCGGCTCGTCACGCAGGGCTACGGCGAGACGCAGCCGATCGATCCGGCGCACACGCCGGCCGCGTGGGCGAAGAACCGCCGCGCGGCGTTCCTGATCCTCCGGCGCGGCAGTGAAGATCCGGCGGCGGCGCGCGCCGTACGCCCGGCGCAGCCCGCGCCACAGACGGGGCAGCCCGCGCCGCAGACGCCACCGCCTGCCCCGGTCAAGCCGCCGCCGCCGCCGCCGCCCGTGACGGGCGAGCTCGCCGCGATCCAGGACGCGATCGCCGTGCGCGATCTCGACGGCGCGCTGACCCGCGCGCGCGACTGGCACGCGCGCGCGCCCGGCGACGTGCTCGCGCTGATCGGCCTCGGCGAGGCGCTCGAGGCGCGCCGCGCCGACGCGACGGCCGCGCGGGTCTACGGCTCGATCATCGATCTGTTCCCGGGCCGCGCGGACATGCGCCGGTTCGCGGGCGAGCGCCTCGCGCGCGTCGGTGCACGCCTTCTTGACGGCGGCCTGCCGGGCGCCCGCGAGCTCGCGATCGACACGTTCCGCCGCGCGGTCGCCGATCGCCCGGATCACCTGACGGGCCACCGCCTGCTCGCGTACGCGCTGATCCGCGCCGGCCGCCCGGCCGACGCGTTCGCCGCGATCGTGACCGGCCTCGAGCAGACGTACCCCGCCGGCAGGCACGCTGGCGGGCCGCGCGTGCTCGGCGAGGACGCCGCCATGATCGGCGCCGCGTACGCCGCCGCGGTCCCCGCGCAGCGCGCCGAGATCGCCCGCGTGCTCGGCAAGCACCGCCTCGCGCCGGCGACGCGCCCGTCGACGCGCTTCGTCCTGTACTGGGAGACCGACGCGAACGACGTCGACTTCCACATCGAGGACGCGCGCGGCGGCCACGCCTTCTACTCGCAGCCCAAGCTCGCCTCCGGCGGCGAGCTGTACGCCGACGTCACGACGGGCTATGGCCCCGAGTGCTTCGCGATCGCCGGGGCGCCGCAGGCGGGGCCCTACCGGCTCTCGCTCGAGTACTACGCGCAGGGCCCGATGGGCTACGGCATGGGCCTCCTCCAGATCCAGCGGTTCGATCCGCGGCGCGGCTTCTCGTTCGACGATCGGCCGTACGTCATCATGACCAGCCGCGCGAAGGTCGACCTCGGGACGTACCGGCCCTAGCCTTCTATATAAAGGAGAGACGCGGCGCGTTGTCCTACCGAGACGTACCGGCGCCTCGACGACGCTCGCGCCCGGGCGTAGGGTACGGCCCGCATGAGCATGAGACAGCGGCTTCGCTATCGCTTCGACAACCTGATGTCGCGCGGCGTCGGGGCGCAGATCCTCCTGCTCGCGATCGTCTCGGTCGTGCTGGTGCTGATCACGGCGGTCGCCGTCGTGGCGTTCGACGTCGTGCCGGCCGACGACAAGGGCGAGGCCGACTCGTTCGGCCGCGTCGTCTGGAAGTCGCTCATGCACATGTTCGACGCCGGCAACCTCGGCGGCGACGCGGCCGGCTGGACGTTCCTCTTCATCATGCTGTTCATCACGATCGGCGGCCTGTTCGTGCTGTCCGCGCTGATCGGTGTCCTGAACCAGGGCTTCGGCGCGCTGATCGACAGCCTGCGCCGCGGCCGCAGCCAGGTGATCGAGTCGGGGCACACGGTGATCCTCGGCTGGACGCCGAAGATCCACACGCTGCTCAGCGAGCTCGCCGAGGCGAGCGCGAACCAGCGCCGCGCGTGCGTCGTGATCCTCGCCGAGCGCGACAAGGTCTCGATGGACGACGAGGTCGCGCTGGCGGTGCGCGGCAAGCGCCTGCGCGTCGTCACCCGCTCGGGCAACCCGATGGTGCCGGACGACCTCGGGCTGGCCTCGCTGGCGACGTCGAAGGCCGTGGTGGTGCTCGGTCCGGAGACGCACCCGAACGGGACGCCGATGGCGGCGCACGAGTCCGACACGGTGGTCCTGAAGTCGCTGCTCTCGATCGCGAAGGCGTCGTCCGGCAAGAGCGTGCACGTGGTCGCCGAGCTCTACGACGAGCGCACCGCGGCGGTCGCGCGCCTGGTCGCCGGTGACCGCGCGGGCCTCGTGCTCGCGTCGCCCCTGATCAGCCGGCTCCTCGTGCAGACGGGGCGGCAGTCGGGGCTCTCGAGCGTCTACACCGAGCTGCTCGACTTCGCCGGCAACGAGATCTACGTGGCACTGGAGCCCGGGCTCGCCGGCACCAAGTTCCGCGACGCGGTGCACCGCTACGGCACGTCGTCCTTGATCGGCGTCATCACCGCGGCCGGCGAGACGCTCGTGCCGCCCGCGATGGATCGCGTGCTCGCCAAGGGCGACCGCGTCGTCGCGATCAGCGAGGACGACGACACGCTGCTCCTCGACGGAGATGCGCCGAAGCTCGACGAGGCCGCCCTCGTGCCCGCGCCGGCGCGGCCGGAGCCGCGGCCGGAGCGCACGCTGGTCCTGGGCGCGGGGACGCGGCTCGGCAACGTGCTGACCGAGCTCGACAAGTACGTCGCGCCGGGCAGCGAGACGCTCGTCGTGGCCGAGGTGATCGCCCACGCCCCGGCCCTCGCCCACATGCGCGTGACGACGCGGGCGGCGGACATCACCGAGCGCGGCGTCCTCGAGTCGCTCGACATCACGTCGTTCGATCACATCCTCGTGCTCTCGGAGCTCACCGGCCGCACGCAGGAGATGGCCGACGCGCGCACCACGGTGACCCTGCTCCACCTCCGCGATCTCGTGCGCATCGCCGGCAAGAAGGTGCCGATCACGAGCGAGATCCTCGACATCGGCAACCGCGAGCTGGCGAGCGTCACCGAGGCCGACGACTTCATCGTGAGCAACACGCTCGTGTCGCTGATGGTGTCCCAGATCGCCGAGAACCCGCACCTCGTGCGGGTGTTCGAGGAGCTGTTCGGGCCGGAGGGGTACGAGATCTACTTGAAGCCCGCGAGCGAGTACGTGCGCGCCGGCTCGCACGCGTTCGGCGCGGTGTGCGAGGCGGCGCTCCGGCGCGGCCAGGTCGCGATCGGCTACCGGCTCGCGAAGACGGCCAGCGATCCGGCGGCGGCGTTCGGCGTCTCGATCAACCCGCCCAAGAAGCGTGCGGTCGAGCTCGGCCCGGACGACAAGATCATCGTGCTCGCCGAGGGGTAGGATCCCCCCCCGGCACCGAGAGTCAGGGCCGGCGCGCTTGACCGTCCGCGAGGCGCAATCTTTAATGTGCGCGCGGTAATCGAGCAGGACTGGGTTCTCCTATTGATCCTCGATTCGAGGAGGAGGCGGTGATCGTGAAATTCAATCGTTCGACCTTGTCGATCTCCTGGACAGTCGTCTTCACTTCGCTGCTCGCGACGGGCGCCGTCGGCTGCAAGAAGAAGGAAGGCGACAAGACGGGCACCGGCGCCGGCACCGGCGCCGGCACCGGCGCCGGCACCACCGTGGGCTCCGGCCCTGGCCCGACCGCCGCTGGCGGCGGCGGCGGTGGCGGCGCCGGCAAGATCGCGCTCCTCCTGCCGGAGTCGCAGACGGCCCGCTACGAGGCAGCCGACCGGCCGTTCTTCGAGGCGAAGTTCAAGGCGCTCTGCCCGGGCGTCGAGATCGTCTACTCGAACGCCAACCAGCAGGCGGCCGACCAGCAGCAGCAAGCCGAGGCGGCCATCGCCAAGGGCGTCAAGGTCATGGTGCTCGATCCGGTCGATGGCGACTCGGCGGGCGTGATCGTCAAGAACGCCAAGACCAAGAACATCTCGGTCGTGAGCTACGACCGCCTGATCAAAGGCGGCGCCACGCCCGATTACTACATCTCGTTCGACAACCACCGCGTGGGCCAGCTCCAGGCCGAGGCGCTCCTCAAGAAGCTCACGGCGACCGTGAAGGGCAAGCCGAAGATCACGATGATCAACGGCTCGCCGACCGACAACAACGCGACCCTGTTCAAGCAGGGCGCGCACAGCGTCTTCGACGGCAAGGTCGACATCGTGAAGGAGGACGCCGCGGCGAACTGGAAGCCCGAGGAGGCCCAGCAGCTGATGGAGCAGTTCATCGCGGCCGTGAAGCCCAAGGGCTTCGACGGCGCGTACCAGGCCAACGACGGTACCGCGGGCGGCGCGATCGCCGCGATGAAGACCGCCGGGATCGATCCGAAGACCAAGCCGACGGCCGGCCAGGACGCCGAGCTCGCCGCGATCCAGCGCATCCTCACGGGCGAGCAGTACATGACGGTGTACAAGGCGATCCAGCCCGAGGCCGAGAAGGCCGCCGAGCTCGCCTGCGCGCTCTACAAGGGCGAGCAGCCCGCCGCCGGCATGGTCACCGGCAAGGTCAACAACGGCACCGCCGACATCCCGTCGGTCCTCCTCGCGCCGATCGCCGTGACGAAGGACGGCGGCGACGGCACCAGCTCCGTCGCCGACACGATCGTGAAGGACAAGTTCTACGGCCCGGAGACGGTCGCGCAGATCTGCAAGGACTACGCGGACGCCTGCAAGGCGGCGAAGCTCCAGTAAGTAGCGCGCACGCGGGCCTGCGCCCGTCGAATCGAATTCCCACGGAGGGGAGCGCCATGGCGTCACCGTACAGAGTGTCGGCTGCCCCGAAGGCCCAGCCCCCGCTGCTCGAGCTGCGGGGGGTCAGCAAGCGGTTCGGCGCAGTCCAGGCCCTGACCGACGTCGCGTTCGACGTGTACGCCAAGGAGGTCGTCGCGCTCGTCGGCGACAACGGCGCCGGCAAGTCGACGCTCGTCAAGCTCATCTCCGGGATCTACCCGGCCGACGAGGGCACGTTCCTGTGGGAGGGCCGCCCGGTCACGATCCGGACGCCGAACGACTCGGCCGCCCTCGGCATCGCGACCGTCTATCAGGACCTCGCGCTGTGCGACAACCTCGACGTCGTCGCGAACCTCTACCTCGGCCGCGAGCAGGCCACCCCCCGCGGGCCGCTCGGCATCATGGACGAGGTGGAGATGGAGCTCCGCGCGGTGGAGGTGCTGCGCCGGCTCTCGGTGAAGATCCCCAATGTCCGCATCCCGATCGCCTCGCTGTCGGGCGGCCAGCGCCAGTCGGTAGCGGTCGCGCGCTCGGTCATGGGGAAGAACAAGCTCGTCTTCCTCGACGAGCCGACGGCCGCGCTCGGCGTGGCCCAGACCAAGGAGGTGCTCGAGCTCGTCAAGCGCCTCCGCGAGGAGGGCCACGGCGTCGTGATCATCAGCCACAACATGGCCGACGTGTTCGAGGTCTCCGACCGGATCTGCGTCATGCGGCTCGGGCGCCGGGTCGGCACGTTCGACGCGGGCAAGGTGAGCCGCGAGCAGCTCGTGGGCCTCATGACCGGCGCGCTCGCGGACCTGCCCGCCGCCGCGGATCCGATGGCCGCCGCGACCGCCGCCGCGGCGCTCGCCGAAAGCGTGAACCCATGAGCAGCACGCAGGAGAACGATCCGCGGGTCATCCGCGAAGCGGGCGGCCTCCGCGGCCTCGTGGCCGACTACCGCCGCCGCCTCGCGCAGCGCGACATCGGCCAGCTCCCCGTCATCATCGGGCTGATCGCGATCTGCACGATCTTCCAGCTCGCCTCGAAGGGCGTCTTCCTCGACTCGTTCAACCTCGTCAACCTGACCCTGCAGATGGCGGCCGTGGGGACCATCTCGATCGGCGTCGTCCTGATCCTGCTCCTCGGCGAGATCGATCTGACCGCTGGCGTCGTGAGCGGCCTGTGCGCCGCGGTGATGGCGGTCCTGAACGTCAAGCTCGGCTACTCCGCGCCCGTCGCGCTGCTCCTCGCCACGCTCACCGGCACGGCGGTCGGGCTGTTCCAGGGCTTCTGGATCACGTGGTTTGGGATCCCGTCGTTCGTCGTCACCCTGGCGGGGCTGATCGGCTGGCAGGGCCTCCTCCTGTACGTCCTCGGGCCGACCGGCACCGTCAACCTGAAGGATCCGGTCATCACCGGGCTCGCCGGCAAGTTCTTCCAGGGCGGGCTCGCCTACGGGCTCGCGGCCCTGTTCATCGCCTACGTGGCCGGCGGGCCGCTCCTCGCGTACCGCAAGCGCCGCGCGGCCGGGCTCACCGTACCGCCGCTCCTGTTCGTGGCGATCCGCGCGGCGCTGATGAGCATCATCGTGGTGCTCGCCGTGATGAAGCTCGGCTCCGATCGCGGCATCAGCTCGAGCCTCGTCATCTTCATCGGGCTGGTCGTCGTGATGGACTACCTGCTCCGCCGGACGCGCTTTGGCCGGATGATCTTCGCGATCGGCGGCAACGCCGAGGCGGCGCGCCGGGCCGGCATCCCGGTGAAGACCGTGCGGACGATCGTGTTCGTCCTCGCGTCGACCCTGGCGGCGTGGGGCGGCATCCTGAGCGCCTCGCGCGGCCTCGCCGTCAACCAGTCGGCCGGCCAGGGCGCCGTGCTCCTGAACGCGATCGCCGCAGCCGTCGTCGGCGGGACCAGCCTGTTCGGTGGCCGCGGCTCGGTGTGGGCCGCGCTCCTCGGCATCATCGTCATTCAATCGATCTCGAACGGCATGGACCTCCTGTCGCTGCAGCCCTCGATCAAGTTCATGATCACGGGCGGCGTCCTGCTCACCGCTGTGACGATCGACGCGGTCCTGCGGCGCGGCCAGCAGTCATCCGGACGCTAGGACCGCGCAAACAGCTCTTGTCACGCGGCCGGCGGCCAAGAGCTGCTATAGCTTTCGCAGATGTTGTTCGTCCGCAGCCTGCTCTGCATCTGCGTGCTGGCGACGGTGACGGCGACGGAGGCATGGGCGCAGGCGCCCGCTCCCGAGCCCGCCGAGCCCGCCCCCACGCCAGCGGAGCCCGCCTCCGCCCCCGCCGCCCCCGCGCCTGCGCCGACTCCCACGCCGGCCCCTGCCCCGACGCCGGCCGCGCCCCCGCCGACGCCCGCGCACGAGAGCGTGCCCGATAGGCCCAGCTACGCGCGCGTCTACGGCTACTTGAACGCGCTCCTGGGCGAGATCGCGCCGTTCACGCTCGAGCGGCCTGTCACGTACGACCGCGCGACCGGGGAGGTGATCAAGGGACAGGGGCGGATGAGCTTCGACGTCGATGCCTTCGTGATGGTCCAGGGCACGATCGGAGATCGCTATCGCTACTTCCTGAACTTCGCGGCGCTCGGCGCGGCCGATCCGAACGAGCGCCCCTCGCTCGAGCTCCGCAACGCGTGGGTCGAGGCCTCGATCTACGGCCAGGCGCTCGCGATCCGGGCGGGCCGGCTGTACCGCCGCTTCGGCCTCTACAACGAGATCCTCGACGCGACGCCCACGTTCATCGGCATCCGGGAGCCGGAGATCCTCGACAACGGTCACCTGATGGTCACGCGGACCACCAACCTGATGCTCCTCGGCGCGTACGGCGAAGGCACCCACCGGATCGATTACTCGCTCACGACCGGGAACGACGAGCGCGCGGGCAATCAGGTCCCGCTCGGCGCCGAGCTGAGCTACAGCTACGAGCAGATCCTCAAGGTCGGCGTCTTCTACTACGACACGATGGGCGAGGCGAAGCCGGCCGTCACCGTGGGCAAGGGCTCGCCGAAGGGCGGCGTCGCCAACTGGATGGCCGAGGACAGATACCGGGTCCTCGACATCTACGGTCAGCTCACCGCCGGGCCCTGGATCGCCCAGGCCGAGATCTGCCAGTCGTGGCACCGCGCCAGGCGCGATCCGGCCGCCACGCTGCTCCTGGCCGACCCGCGCGCGAGCCTCTCCCCGTACCAGTACCAGCACTTCTTCAGCGATCCGCTCGACGACACGCCGCCCACCGAGGCGGACGTCCGGCAGCGCGCGACGTACACGACACGGGCTTCCTACCTCCGGCTCGGCTACGAGCTCCGGGACGGGATGTTCACGCCGTACCTCCAGGGCGACTACTACCACAACCACGAGATGGTCCCGCTCACGGCGTTCGGCGGCGACAACGAGGCGGGCTACTCCGATCACGGAAGCTTCTTCAAGATCGCGCTCGGCGCGATGTTCCGGCCGATCGCGGCGGTCGCGCTGAAGCTCGAGTACGGCACGCACCTCAACATGGAGTGGGCCGGCACCTCGTACGCCGATCCGGAGATGCGGGCCTCGTTCTCTTACTTCTGGGAGCTCTAGCGATGCGGCCCCGCGCGCTCGCCCTGCCCGTCGCCCTGGCGCTCGCGCTCGCGCTCGCGCTCGCGGCGCTCGTCCTTCCGGCGATGGCCGCACCCGGCAAGGAGGCCGAGCCTCCCAAACAGGCCCGCCTCGTGCTCGTCGTCCACGCGGAGAACACCATCAGTCGGCTCGACAGGAGCACCCTCAAGAACATGTACCTGGGGCTGACCACGTTCTGGGTCGGCTCCGTCCGCGTGCGGCCCTACAACCGCGTCCACGAGGGCGCGGCCGGCAAGCCGTTCTTCCGCGACGTGCTCGGGATGACGCCCGCGCGGTACCGGCACACGTGGCAGAAGCACCAGCTCTCGGGCCAGGGCGTCGAGCCCGAGGTCGTCGCCACGGCCGCGAGCCTCGTCGCCAAGGTGGCGGCCAACGCTGGCGCGATCGGCTACATCCTGGACTCGGAGAGCGGCGCCGCCGACGCGCGCGTCCGGCTGATCCCGCTCGAGTAAGCCGTGCAGACTCCCTCGCAGCCCCCTTCGCAGCCCCCTGTGCAGCCACCTGTGCAGCCCCCGGAGAGCCCCCTCCTGCGGTTCTTCTCGAACAGCATCCGCGTCAAGATCCTCGCGCCGGTCACGGTGATCCTCGTGCTCCTGTTCGTGATCCTGTCGATCTACTCGACGTGGTTCGCGAGCGAGGAGGCGCAGGAGAACCTCGTGACCAAGGCCAAGGGCGCGTCGCAGCTCGCGGCGTACGCGCTGAGCAAGCCGCTCGCATACAAGGACCTCGAGCAGATCAGGCCTGTCCTCGACGGGATCACGAGCGATCCCGACGTCCGGGCCGTCGCCGTCTACGACGCGGATGGCAAGCGCCTGGCCGGCATCCGGACAGACCAGGAGCGGGTCGTGCTCGGCGAGCTCTTGAAGGTGCCCCTGCGGGCGGTGGGCGATCACCTGCTCGTAACGCACGAGATCTTCGACAAGGATCGGGACGAGCTCGGGCACGAGACGGTCGTCCGGGTCGGCGCCCTGTGGATCGACTACTCGAGCGACCGTGCCGCCGCGCGGGTGACCGAGTCGTGGATCCGCTACACGATGATCGCCGGCATCGTGGTGCTCGCCACGCTGGTGCTCCTCGCGTGGGTGCTGACCCGGCTGTTCGCGCCGATCCGGGACCTCACGCGCGTCGCCGGCGAGATCGTGCGGGGCGACCTGACGCAGACCGTCCGGGTCACGTCGAGCGACGAGATCGGCCAGCTCGCGAGCGCGTTCGGCCAGATGCTGGAGAAGCTGCGCGAGATCCCGCTGCGCCTCCGCGAGTCGACGCAGCTCCTCACGGCGTCGGTCGACAGCCTGGGCAAGTCCCAGTCCGCGCACGGCGAGACCGTGTCCCGGCAGGCGACCGCGCTGCAGGAGACGCAGGTGACCGTGCAGGAGATCAAGCAGACCTCGCAGCTCGCCGCGCAGAAGGCCGAGGCGGTCCTCAAGGTGGCCGAGCGCGCCGACGAGATCAGCCGCTCCGGCGAGGTCGCGATCGCCCAGAGCCTCGGCGGGCTCGCGGACATCCGCACGCAGGTCGAGGAGATCGCGCAGAAGATCGGCAAGCTGCAGGAGCGGACCCGGCAGATCGGCCTCATCACCGAGACGGTCAAAGATCTCGCCGACAAGTCCAACATGCTGGCGCTGAACGCCGCGATCGAGGCGGTGCGCTCCGGCGAGCACGGCAAGGGCTTCGCCGTGGTCGCGCGCGAGATCCGGAGCCTCGCGGATCAGTCGATCCAGTCCACGAACCGCGTCCGCGAGATCCTCGAGGATCTGGGGAGCGCGATCCGCGCCGCCGTCTCGATCACCGAGAAGGGCGCGCAGAAGATGGAGGGCGGCCTCGTCCAGATGACGGTGTCGGGCGAGAGCCTGCGCGAGCTGTCTTCGATCGTGAAGGACAACGCCACCGCGGTGCGTCAGATCGCGGCCGCCGTCAGCCAGCAGAACGCGGGGATCAGCCAGATCTTCGGCGCGGTGAGCGATCTCAACCAGCTGATGGACGACACGCTCTCGCGGCTCGAGCACACGGGGCAGGCCGTGGACACGCTGCGCGGCGTGTCCACGCAGGTCTCGACGGTCGTCGAGAGCTTCCGCGTCTAGGCCGCGTCTGGCCGCCGCCCGCAGCGAGGGCGAACGAGCGCTCGCGCACAGTCACGTGGGAGGAAGTCTTTACGCGATTCATATACAGAGATCGATGGAGGAGTCGAGAGAACCAGGGATGTGCCTTATTTCGGGTGCGCCCGATCTGCGCTCTGTGATAGCGAAGTTGAGGGGGACAGCATGCGACCGAAACACCAGCAGCGGGTGCTCGTGGTGGATGACTATCCGGATTCGGCGGAGGTCGTGCGCACCCTCGTGGAGATCCTCGGGCACGAGGCGCGCATCGCGAGCTCTGGCCGCGCCGCGCTCGCGGAGGCGTACGCCTTCGATCCGACGATCGTGATCCTCGATCTGGGCCTGCCGGACATCAACGGCTGCGACGTGGCGCGGGCGCTGCGCGCGCGCCGCGGCGGCCAGCACTTGCACATCGCGGCGCTCTCCGGCTGGGGTCACCACGAGAAGCGCAAGGCCGCGCTCTCGGCCGGGTGCGATCAGTACGTGCTCAAGCCGGCGGACGCAGGGAAGATCCGCACGATCCTGAACGCGCGCATCTCCGAGCGGACCTGAGCCACCTCCCGCGATGCACGACGGCGCGCGGCGCTGGTTCGTACTAGGCTCCGCTCATGGCCGATCCCGATTCGCCCGAGTTCGACGCGGTGGCCGCTGCCCAGGAGCTCGATGACCTTCTCGGCGGGTCTGCCTCGAGCGCCGTGCCGTCTGGCCCCGGCACTGGCAATGATCGGTACATCGCGACGCTCGAGTCGGAGATCGAGGCGCTGAGCGCGCTGGTCGCGCAGAAGGACCAAGAGCTGCAGCGCGCGAACCAGCGCGCCGCGCAAGCGCACGCCGAGATCGAGGCGGCGGGCAAGCGGATCGCGAACGCGGCGGGCAAGGATCTCGAGCAGCGCACGCGCAAGCTGCTCGAGATCCTGCTGCCCGTCGTCGATGACCTCGATCGCGGGATCGCGGCGGCGAAGCACCACGTCGAGTCGGCGGACGTGGTCACCGGATTCGAGCTCGTGCGCCGAAATCTGCTAGCCCGGCTCGCGCAGCTCGGGGTCACGCACGCGCCCGCGCTCGGCGCGAAGTTCGACCCGCGGCGCCACGAAGCGATCGCGCTGGTGCCCGTCACCGATCCGGCGCAGGACGGCCGCGTGATCGACGTGCTACGTGAGGGCTACCTCATCGGCGAGGACACGCTGCGCCCCGCGGGCGTCGCCGTCGGCAAGCGGCGCTGAGCACGGCGCCCCAAAGCCGCGCCCCCCCCCCAGCCGCCGCACAGGACGCGATGCCCACCGCGCCAGGACATGCCCCAGAGCTCGAACACTATCAGACGCCTCCTCAGATCAGATCAGAGAGGCATTCGAAGGAGATGCCTTCGAAACTTCGTTTCGAGCGACGAGCTCAAAGTGAAATTGCAGCCTACATCGGCTCCTCAGCGCAGTTCATCTCTGCCAGAGCGCGATCTGGACTTCAGGACTGTACGAAGAACTTTAGTAGAGGCCGGTTTTTATGTAGTTCCGCGATGAAGATGAAGAAGCTCCGCGCGTTCGAGATCCCGACGAAGCTCCCGGCCTGAGCCGCCAGGCTCCTCGCGCAGGGGGAGGTTGCGCCGAGGTTGCGCCGAAGCTGCGCCGCCGCCGCGCCGCGTGCGGTACGGCGTGCATCCGCGCCGCCGGTCCGGCAGCATGATCGGCAGCATGAGCATGATCGACGCGATCGCGATCGTGACGGCCGCGATCCTGCTCGCGCTCGCCGGCCTCCACGTGTACTGGCTGAGCGGCAGGACGTGGCCCGGCCACGACGCCGCCTCGCTGAACGCGATGGTCATCGGCGGCCGGCCCGGCGCGGCGCTGCCGCCGCGACCCATGACGGCCCTCGTCAGCGCCGGCCTCGTCGGGATCGCGATCGGCGCGCTGGCCGCGAGGGGCCTCGTCGCGCCGCCCTTCCCCGGCGCCGTCCGCGCGCTGACGTGGGTCGCCGCCAGCGTGCTCGCGCTGCGCGGGATCGGTGGCTTCTTCGATCGCTGGATGCGGCCGCACACGGCCGAGCTGCCGTTCGCGCGGCTGAACGTGCGGATCTACTCGCCGCTCGCCCTCGCACTGGCGGCCGGCCTCGGCGCCGCGCTGCTCGGCTGAGCGCGCGAGCCTAGGCCGCGACGCGGCGCGGCGCGCTACTTCGCGTACTTCACGTTGAGGTCGATGTAGACCGAGTCACGGATCGACGGGTACAGGCCGCCCGTGAGGAGGCTCGCGACGCCCGCGCCGGCGTGCGCGAGGATCGGGCCGATCTTGAGCGTCAGCGACGCGCCGGCCGAGATCCGGCCGCCGTTCGAGCCGCCGAACGAGTAGTCGTCGCCGGTGTAGATGCCGAGGTCGACGCTCGTCTTCACGACGTCCCCGAGCTTGATGATCGTCGACATCGGGATCTGGACAGCCTCCAGCGACTCGGTCTCGCCCGACTGATACATCCACACCGGCAAGAGCGAGAAGTCGACCACGCTGCTGAGCTTCACCTTCATGATCGGGCCGACGACGAACCCCGGCTTGAAGCTGCCGGTGAACAGCGGGTAGTCCTTCTCGGACAGGAGCAGCGCGCCCTCGCGCAGGTACGCCACCGACAGGAGGAGCCCGATCTCGGTGTCGTACTTGAGCCCCGGCAGCTTCGGGAGCTTCGGCAGCATCGCCTCGAGTCGCGCGGTGATGCCGCCGATCAACCTCGGATCCTCGCCGGTCATCAGCATGTCCGGCTTCTTCACCGCGAGCGGGATGTGACCGTTCACCGTCACCGACTTGAGCAGGAAGTAGCGGCCCTTGAGGTCGAGCGCGATCCAGTTGAACGCCGCATACTCGCCCATCTCGTCGGGGCCGCTCGGCAGGCGCACCTGCCCGCCCGCGTCGAAGTCGCCGCGCTTGGGCTCCTTGGGCTGCTTCGGCTCCTCGGCGGCCGGCTGCGCCGGCATCGGCGCTGGGGTCGGCGGTTGCCCCGGCATCGGCGCCGTCGGCTGTGCCGGCATCGGCGGCGGAGTCGGCGGAGTCGGCTGCGCCGGCTGCGTCGGCTGCGCGGTCGGGTTGGTCGCCTGGGCGAAGGCCGCCCCGGCGAACACGGTGCTCGCGATCAGCCACGCGAGCGCACATCGATACATCATGCTCATTGGCATCTCCCCACCGCCCAGCAAAACACCGGCGCGCCCGGCTCGTCCCGCGACTCACCGTGAGTCACGCATGAGATCCGAGCCGCTTCCTCGTGCGGGCCGAGGGGAGGATGGGCTACAGCGCCTCGAGGAAGGCGACGAGATCAGCCTCCTGCGTCGGCGAGTAGACGAAGCCGAGCTCGCGCTCGTAGTGCCGCACGACGGCCAGGAGATCCGCCGCGATGCCGTTGTGGAAGTACGGCGCGCGTGAGACCAGCCCGCGCAGGTTCGGCACCTTGAGCTTGCCGAGGTGCGCGAACTGACCGTCGCGGATGCCCTGGCCCGGATCGGTGGTCTTCACGACCTCGCCGGTGACGCGGCTCGTGAGCTCGTAGACCGCCCGGCCCGGCGCGAGATCCGGCCGCGAGGTCTGGATGTCGAAGAGCGCGCCGCCGGCGTGCTGGCCATTGTTCGCCGCGTTGTGGCAGCCGCCACAGCGACGGTTCGTGCCCACGCCGTTGAACACCTGCTGGCCGCGCCAGATCTGCCGCCGCCGCGAGTTGTCGCTGCGCTCCCACGCGTCGAAGAGATCGAACCGGCCGGCGGTGAGCGGCTGCGCCGCCGCGTGCGCCGGGCCGCCGCGCGCGCCGTCTGCGTCGAGCCGTCCGGCGCCCATCACGATGATCTGCGCGTGCGAGATCCCGAGCTCGTAGTCGGCGATCTCCTGCAAGACCGCATCGGACGGCGGCGGCCCCTCCTGCGCGCCCACGATGTTGCCGCGCGCCTGCTTCTTCAGGCCCTCCGCGAGGCTCGTGCCGACGGTGTTCGCGCCATCCCAGTTGACGGTGTGGCTGCGGAGGCCCGCCGTCGGCATCGGCCGCCGGAACCAGAACAGGCTCTCCGTGGTGCCGACGCCGAACGGATCGCTCGCGCCCGTCACGTCGTAGTCGCGGCTCACCGGCGGCTTGACCAGCCGCGTGAACAGGCCCTGGCGCAGCATCGTCGTCGCGTTCCAGCGCTCTTCGACCGTGTCCATCTTCGCCGCCGGCGTATCGGTGTCGAAGTGGCCCGCGAAGATCGGGTGCAGGCCGTCTGTGCGGAGGAACAGCTCCGTCACCGTCGGGCCGTTGATGCTCCAGCCATCCTCCGGCCGGTGGCAGGTCCCGCAGTGCCGGCCGTTCTTGCCCTGCGGCGTGAAGAACGCGTTGTCGAGATCGACGGATCCCGCCGCGCTGAACGACGCGGCGAAGCCGCGCGCGTTGGCGATGGGCAAGCTGTTCGGCAGCTCGCGGTAGAGCTCCTCGAGCAGCGCCTCGCGCGAGAGCTCGCTCTCCGCCTCCCCTGCCTCCGGCACCTCCACGCAGGCCCCGCCACCCAGCGCAACCGTCACCGCCACCGTCGCCACGAACACAGACTCGAATCGATTCATCACACTCGCCTCCTCTCGTTGGTTGCGCGGGCCCAAGAGCAGCGCGCATGCCATGCGCCGAGAGGTGACGTTGTCGGTACTTGGCCACGCCTACCGCAGGAGGTGTGTCAAGTCGGGTGGAATCGCTGCCAGCTGGGGTGGACATTGGTCCAACCTCCCGGCCATGCGCGGGCTGGGCCGGGACTCCCGACGACCCGACGCAAGCCCAGCCGGCTGCCAGGGATTCCGGGCCGATAGATTGCCAGTTACCCCAGGGCTACCCAGGCCGCGCAGTCCTCGCCCATGTAATTGTATTTGCAGGACAGTGTGTTCGGTCTAGTGGACCAGACACTGCGTGAGATGTTGCTCCGTTTCGCGGGCCGGCTCCCCCTAGCTCCTTCATGACCGGAACCTTTGACATCAAGCTCCTCGTGGTCCCGAGCCGGCTGTCGATGAGCGAGCGGACGCGCTTCCAGGCGGGTGTCGAGGCGACGAATCACGGCGCGGCGACCATCGATCCGCAGCTCTCGACGGCCACGCTCACCATCGACGGCCACCGCTCGCAGGCGTGGGACCACGCGGTCCAGAAGAGCCCGACCGACCCGCCCTGGCGGCGGCTGTCGCCCGCGCAGCGCGTGTCCATCTGGTGGCCGATCGGCAACGCCCTGTTCGACGGCCCCGGCCGCTATCAGCTCGTCTTGAAGCTGGGCGACCACGAGTCGATCGCCGAGGTCGAGGTCACGCCCTGATCGCGACGCGCGCTCAGCGACACGCGCTCAGCGACACGCGACGGTGAGGCGCAGCGAGTCGACGTAGAAGCTCGTCGTGTCCGCGACGTCGAGCGTCGACTGGACGCGGAACGTGGCGGTCGCCGGATCGCGCGTCAGCGGCGCGTCGAACGTGAAGCTCGTGAAGTTGCAGGCGGCGGCGCCCTGCAGGTTGGTGCGCCGGCCGAGCATCCCGACCGAGACGATGCCGTCGAGGATGTCGAACGTGACGATGTCGCTGTCGAGCGGCTGCGTCTCCTCGGTGGCGATGCAGATCCGCCCGACGAGCCGCGCGCTGATCGCGCCCGCGGGCAGGGCGATCGGCAGGGTCAGCGCGGTGGTCGTGCCGTCCCCGCCGCCGCCGAGGCAGCCGGCGAACGTGCCGCTGTCCGGCATGATGCGCGGCAGGCCGCAGAGCAGGCTCGGCGACGCGGGCTCCGAGCGCCACGGCGGATCGGTGCCATCGAAGTTGCCATTGGGGAGCACATCGACGGTGCCGCCGTTGCAGGCGACCGGCCGCATGTCCGCGTCGGGCGTCTCGTTCGTGACGGTGCCGCAGGCCGCGCCGAGGAGCACACCGAGGAGCGCGCCGAGGGGCACAATCGGCGCCAGCGCATACTTCGCCCAGCTCGACATCGGGCGGAAGCCTAACACTTTCGCCGCTAGAACATGATCGTGTACGTGCCCTGCGCCCCGCTGGCGGGCTGGCGCGGGAACTTCCACTTCTGCAGCGAGCGCAAGATGCACGCGGCGAGCTTCGGCTTGCCCATCTTCGACGTGATCTGCGGCTGCGCGACCCGCCCATCGGCGGTGACGAGGAACCGCACCGTCACCTCGCCCTTGCCGTCCTTGTCGTCGCACTTCGCGAGCTCGCTCGAGTGATCCCACGCCACGCGGTTGATGAGGCCCTGTGGGACCTGCGGGACTTGCGAAAGCGCCGGCGCGGAGGCGGCCGGCTTCGCGGCTGCCGCGATCGCTGGCGTCGCCGGAGCTGCCGCAGGCGCCGGCACAGACGCTGCCACCGCGGGCGCCGCGGACGCCGCCGGCTCTGCCGCAGACGCGGGCGCAGGCGCTGCGGTGTCCGCCAGGGCAGCGGACGCGGCTGCCGCGGGTGCGGGCGCGTTCGCCTGGGCGCTCGCCGCGGCGGGCCGGGCCGCCAGCGCGCCGCGCTTGGCCGCGGCGCCGTGCTTCGACCGCGACGACGCCGTCGCCGCGGCGGCCGCCTGCTCGCCCTCGCTCTCCATCTCGATCTGGCTCTCGCCCTCGCGCCCGCCCTCGCCTTGCGCGGCGACCGTCACCGCGTGGCCCGACTCGGCCGCCGCCGCGGGCGCAGCCGCCGCGGCCGGAGCCGCCGCGGCCGGAGCCGCGCCAGGCGCCGGAGCCACGGCCGGCGGCGCGGTGGCCACCGAGGTCGCGGCCGAGCCTCCGCCGCCCGACGCGAAGACGGCGATCACCGCCACACCCGCGGCCGCGATCGCCGCCGCGCCGATCGCCAGCTTCTTCGAGCGCGCGGCGCGCGGCGCCGCCGCGGCCGGCGGCGGCTCGGCCTGCTGCTGCGGCGGCGGCTCGATCTGCACCGCCGAGGCGACCGAGCGCGCGTGCGCTGGTGGCGGGCCGTGCTGATCGGTGCCGGCCGCCAGATCGCTCGGGCGCTCGAACCCGCCGCTCGAGATCCGCGGCATCTCGACCCAGCTCGCGTGCGGATCGCCGGCGTCGTCCGCGAGGAGCCACGGCTCGGGCCGCTCGCCGAACATCTTCTTGAGCAGGCTCGCGACCGCCGCGGCGGACGCGTTGAGGCCCGCGCCGACGGCGAAGCGATCGAGCGCGACGCGCAGCTCGTCCGCCGACTGGTACCGGCGCTCGGGATCGGTCTCGAGCGCGCGCATGATGATCATCGACAGCTCGTTCGGCAGATCCGGCCGCCGCACGCGCGGCAGCGGCGCCCGCCCCTTCAGGATCGCGTCCATCACCGACGCGTCGCTCGCGCCCTTGAACAGGCGCGTCGTCGTGGCGAGCTCGTAGAGCACGATGCCGAGCGAGAACACGTCGCTGCGGCGATCAATCGTCCCGCCGGTGCACTGCTCGGGGGACATATAGGACGCCTTGCCCTTGAGGAAGCCCGAGCGCGGATCGCCCTCGCGCAGCGCCGCCTTCGCGATCCCGAAGTCGACCACCTTGATCGATCCGTCGTAGCCGACGAGGATGTTCGACGGCGAGACGTCGCAGTGCACGATGTGGAGCGGCCGCTTGTCGTTCGCGCGCCGCTCGTGCGCGTAGTGCAGCCCGGCCGCCGCGGCCGAGCCGATCGCCACGACGACGCCGAGCGGGATATGCGTTCGCGCCTTCGCCGCCGCGGTGAGCAGCGCGCGGACGTCCTCGCCATGGAGGTACTCCATCGCGAAGAAGTAGTTGCCGTTCGCCTCGCCGATGTCGTTGACCTGCACGATGTGCTGGTGGTGCAGGTTCGCGGCGACCCGCGCCTCGTCGAGGAACATCTTGATGAAGTTCGGATCGTGCGCGTGCTCGGCGCGGATCCGCTTCAGTACGACGTGCCGCTCGAACCCTTCGATTCCATCCGTGCGTGCGAGCAACACATCAGCCATCCCACCCGACGCGAGCCGACCAAGTACCCGGTACCTCCCAAGAGTCTCCATATGTAGCTTCAATGGTATGACCTCGAGTCCAAGGATGAAACCACTTCGTGAAGGCTCGTCCATTACCCACATGTCGGCACCGTATCTATCCGATCTCCCCGGACTTCATCCGGAGTTGACAATCCGGAATCTCCCTAGGACACACCCGCACCTCGGCCACTCCCGCTGTATGGCGCCGTCGCCGAAGCCTCCACGACAACCCCCGGTGTAAGTTCGGCGGATGTGCCTGCTCTCGATGGGCCTTGCGCTGCCCAGGCGCCGCGCGGGCGGCCCGGAGCATGGGAGGATGGTCAGGCCGCGCTCTCCGGGCAGCGCCATCCTGAGTAAAGCGGCAGCACGATGACCGACAGCGGTGATCCGGATCTGATCTTTATCTTTCCAGGCAGCGGCGAGCTCGCGCGCCGGCTGCGGCAGCTCGACTGGGCCGCCACGCCGCTCGGGCCGGCGCGGCAGTGGCCCGAGCCGCTGCGGACCGCGATCCGCGTCTGCCTCGCGTCGCCATCGCCGATGTCCGTGTGCTGGGGCCCGCAGCTCGCGCTGATCTGCAACGAGGCGTGCACCACGCTGCTCGGCCCCGCGCAGCCAGGGCGGACCGCCAAGGAGAGCTGGCCCGAGCCGTGGCTCGCGATCGCGCCGGCGATCGAGCGCGCGCTGGTGATGGGCGAGGCGGCGTGCGCCGAGGACGTCGAGGTGTTCCTGCCGCGCGCGCTGCCACGCGAGGAGGTCTACCTCCGCATCGCGTGCACGCCGCTGCTTCCGAGCGCGGAGCCCGGCGCCGTGCCCGCCGGCGTTTCGACCGTGTACACCGAGACGACGGCCAGCGTCCTCCGCGCGCGCCGGCTCGAGACCGTGGGCCGGCTCGGCCTCGAGACGGCGAAGTCGCGCACGCTGCAGACGACGTGCAGCGCGGCCATGCGCGTGCTCGGCCGGAACCGGCCCGACGTGCCGTTCGCGGCGATGTACCTCGCCGACGAGCACCAGAGCGCGCGCCTCATCGCGACGACCGGCCTGCCCGGCGAGCACCCGCTGCCGACGATGGTCGGGGACGCCGAGCCCGATCGCGGCCCGTGGCAGCTCGACGGCGCGCTCCGCAAGCGGCGGCTCGTCGAGCTCGACGGGCTCGACTCGCTCGCGCCGCCGCTCACCGGCCACCCGTGGCCCGAGCCGGTGCGGCACGCGGTGGCGCTGCCGATCCTCATGCCGCGCGGCGCGGCCGCCGGGCTGCTCGTCATCGGCGTCTCCCCGCGCCGCGTCTGGGACGCCGCGTACCGCGCGTTCTTCGAGGACATCGCCGGCCAGATCGGCGCGTCGCTCGGCAACGCGAAGGCGTACCAAGACGAGCGCCGCCGCGCCGAGGCGCTCGCCGAGATCGATCGCGTGAAGACCGCGTTCTTCAGCAACATCAGCCACGAGCTGCGCGTGCCGCTGACCTTGCTCCTCGGACCCGTGAGCAGCGCGCTCGCCGCGGCCGAGCCCCAGCTCGGCGGCGAGGACCTCGACTCCGTGCACCGGAACGCGCAGCAGCTGCTCCGCCGCGTCAACACGCTGCTCGACTTCGTCGGCATCGAGGAGGGCCGCGTGCGGGCGAGCTACCGGCCGACGGATCTCGCCACGCTGACGGTCGACGTCGCGACGAACTTCCAGGCGGCGTTCGAGAAGGCCGGCGTCGAGCTCGTCGTGGACTGCCCGCCCCTGCCGCAGCCGGTCCACGTCGATCGCGAGATGTGGGAGAAGATCGTCCTGAACCTGCTCTCGAACGCGCTCAAGTTCACGTTCGAGGGCAAGATCACGATCGCGCTGCGCGCCGCCGAGGACGGCGCGCGCCTCACCGTGAGCGACACCGGCGTCGGCATCGCCGCGGACGTCCTGCCGCGCATCTTCGAGCGGTTCCGCCGCGTCGAGGAGCCGCGCGGGCGCAGCCCCGAGGGCTCGGGCATCGGGCTCGCGCTCGTCCAGGAGCTGGTCCGGCTGCACGACGGCCGCCTCGACGTCCACAGCGCGACCGGCTTTGGCACCGTGTTCGGCGTGACGCTCCCGTTCGGCGAGCGGCCGTCCACGCTCGCCGATCCGGCCGCCTCGCTCGACGACGAGGCGACCCCGGCCGCGCCGACGGCGATGCCGTTCGTGAGCGAGGCGATGCAGTGGCTGCAGACCACGCCGCCCACGGAGGCCGAGGGCGCGATCGATCGCCACATCCACATCATGGTCGTCGACGACAACGCCGACATGACGTCGTACCTGCGGCGCCTCTTGTCCAAGCGGTGGAGCGTCGACTGCGCGCCCGACGGGCAGGCCGCGCTCGAGGCGATCCGCCAGCACCGGCCGTCGCTCGTCCTGACCGACATGACGATGCCGAACCTCGACGGCTTCGGCCTCCTGAACGCGCTGCGCGCCGATCCGGCGACCGCCCGGCTGCCCGTGATCATGCTCTCGGCGCGGTCCGGCGAGCACGCCGAGGCCGCGCTCGAGGCCGGCGCCGACGACTACATCGTGAAGCCGTTCTCGGCGCGCGAGCTCATGGCCCGCGTGGCGGCCCGCCTCGAGCTGGATCGCCTGGGCACGCGGCTCGCGCAGGAGCGCGCGGCGGTCGCCGAGGTGTTCCGGCAGACGCCCGTCCCGGTGTGCATGCTGCGCGGCCGCGCGCTCGTGTACGAGAGCGCGAACGACGCGTTCGTCGCGGCGCTCGATCTCGACGTCCGCGGCAAGAGCATGTTCGACATCTCGCCGCACCTGGCGCGCCCGTTCGGCGTCGTCCTGCACGACGTCATGGAGACCGGGCGGCCGTTCGTCGGGCGCGAGGTGTCGCTGCTCCTGCCGCGCTACGGCCGCGTCGAGCAGACGTACTGGACGCTCGTGTTCGCGCAGCTGCCCGGCGGCGCCACCAACGAGAAGTCGGTCGTGTGCATCTGCAACGAGGTCACCGAGCAGGTCGTCGGGCGCAAGCGCCTCGAGGAGCTCGCCGAGCGCGCCGACGCCGCGAACCGCACGAAGGACGAGTTCCTCGCGATCCTCGGCCACGAGCTCCGAAACCCGCTGTCGCCGATCGTGACGTCGCTGCAGCTCCTCCGCATGCGCGAGATCAACTCGCCCGAGCAGGACATCATCGAGCGCCAGGTCCACCACCTGCGCCGGCTCGTCGACGACCTGCTCGACGTGTCGCGGATCGCGCGCGGTAAGATCGAGCTCCGCCGCGAGCGCGTCGAGGTCTCCGAGGTGCTCGCCGCCGCGATCGAGACGTCGTCGCCCCTGTTCGAGCAGCGGATGCACCGGATCGATGTCGACGTGCCGCGGACCGGGCTCCCCGTCGACGTCGATCCGGATCGCATGTCGCAGGTGTTCTCGAACCTCATGACGAACGCCGTCAAGTACTCAGAGCCCGGCACGCGGATCGCGATCGACGCCCGCCGCGTCGAGGACCGCGTGCGGGTGCGCGTGGTCGACGAGGGCGCGGGCATCGCGGCCGACATGATCGACAAGGTGTTCGACATGTTCGTGCAGCAGGCGCAGACGCTCGAGCGCTCGCGCGGGGGCCTGGGGCTCGGGCTCTCGATCGTGAAGAGCCTGGTCGAGCTGCACGGCGGCACGGTGTCGGCGCGCAGCGAGGGCGTCGGCCACGGCACCGAGCTGACCGTCGAGCTGCCGGCGGCCGCCGCCGAGGCCGCGCGCCCGCAGGTCGTGGTCGATCCGATCCCGCTCGGCGGCGCCGCCGGCCGGCGGATCCTGGTCGTCGACGACAACGACGACGCGGCGCTGTCGCTCAAGAAGGCGCTCGAGCGCCTGGGCTACGCCGTCGCGATCGCGCACGACGGGCCGGCCGCCCTGCGCACGGCGGCCACGTTCGAGCCAGAGATCGCGCTGCTCGACATCGGCCTGCCCGTGATGGACGGCTACGAGCTGGCGCGGCGGCTGCGCGAGCTCGGGCGCCTGCACCTCGTCGCGCTGAGCGGCTACGGCCAGGAGGCCGATCGCCGGCGCTCCGCCGAGGCCGGCTTCGAGGTCCACCTGACCAAGCCCGTCGACCTGCGCCACCTCGAGAGCGTGGTGCGGTCGCTCGGTTAGTCTAGCCGGTGAGGCTCCGGCGGCGGGGGAGCGCCTCGCGGCCGCCGAACCAGTCGAGCGCGCAGCGGAAGGCGTCGCGCGCGCCGCCCAGCACCTGCTGCTGCAGCGCGCGCGTCGACACGTAGGGCTCGAGCGCGTCGGCGAACTCGTTCCAGCGCGCGTCGGTCCCCGCGGCGAGGTAGGCCGTCGCGTCGGCGAGCTGCGGGAAGCGCGCGATGAGGTGGCGCCGCACGGGATCGTGCAGGAGCGCGGCTCGCTCGAGGACGTACATCCAGCCCAGCGCCTCGCCCGCGCTCGCGAACGGGGCGATCATGCACTGTGGCAGCTCGGCGATATTCGCGGCGGAGATGCCGAGCGCGAGCAGATCGCGCGCGATGAGGCCCGAGCGAACGCGGCCCCGCACGTCGAGCACGGCCGCGATCCCCGGCGTGTACGCGAGCGCCGCCTCGAGCGGCGCCTCGAAGCCGTAGACGCGCACCAGCTGGTGCATGTACGTCGCGGGCGTCGCCGCCCGCCCCGTCAGCTCCCGCCACACCCCGTCGGTGCTGACGTGGAACGCCCGCGTCTCCACGTCCAGTCGCGCCAGCATCGTGCCCATTGCAGAGATGAGTCTGCAAGCGCCGTGCAACCGCAAGCGTGCGCCTCTGCCTCAGCGAAGATCGCTTACGCGTTTACATCGACGCAGCGGCGGCGAGCTCCACCATGGGGCGGAGGTACACGACCCGCACCTGCGAGACGTACCGATCGAGCTCGGCGGCGGTGCGCCGGATCGCCTCGCGATCGGGCGCGCGGCCCGCGCGCTCGAGCACGCCCGCGAGCCGCTGGATCTCCTCGAAGCCGAGCTCGCGCCCGCTCAGCTTGAGCCTGCGCGCAGTCGTGCGGACGCGCTCGAAGTCGCGGGCGCGGCGCGCGTCGTGGATCGTGCGCGCCCCCTCGCGGACGGCGTCCAGAAAGGGCGGGATCCGGTCGACGAGCGCCGGATCGACGGTCACCGCCGGGCGGCGCGCCCACCGCAGATCGCCGAGCGGCCTCTTGGCCGCGCGGGCCGGGGCGTCGCCGATGACGCGGTTCCGGCCGAGCTCCTTGGCGCGGCGCAGGGCCTCGTCGGCTGTCTCGACGAGCACGCTCGCGGTCACTCCCGGCGGCGGCCGCATCGCCGCGAAGCCGATGCTGACGGTGACGCTCGACGCGCACGTCGACGCCTCGTGCGGGATGCCCAGCTCGAAGACGGCCGCGCGCATCCGCTCGGCGACCACGCGCGCGCCGGCCGCGTCGGTGTTCGCGAGGATCGCCACGAACTCCTCGCCGCCGTAGCGTCCCAAGAAGTCGGAGGGCCGGCGCATGCACGAGACCAGGGCCCCCGCGACCCGGCGCAGGCACTCGTCGCCGCCTGGGTGGCCGTAGCACGCGTTGTAGCCGTGGAAGTCGTCCACATCGATCATGATGACCGCGAGCGGCTGCCCGTCGCGGGACGAGCGCCCCCACTCGCCCTGGAGCAGCGAGAGCGCGTGCCGGCGGTTCGCGACGCCCGTCAGCGAGTCCACGCACACGAGCCGCTCCAGCTCGAGCTTCTCGTCGCGGACCCGGCGCAGCTCCTCGCTCAGCGAGCGCGCGCGCCGGGCGCGCCGGGCGCGCCGCGACTGCAGCTGGAGCGCCGCCTCGATGCGCGCTTGCAGCTCGGCCGCCCGGACCGGCCGCATCACGACATCGGTCGCGCCCGCCTGGAGCGCCGCCAGGGCGGCGCTCTCATCGACGATCGCGATGACCGGCACGTCTCGCAGCCGCTTCAGCACGGCCAGCGTGCTCGGCTCGATCTCGGCCAGATCGACCACGACCAGATCCGGCGCGAGCCGCTCGCCGCGGATCCGCTCCACGGCCGCGTCGCACGACGCCGCGCTCCAGATGCCGGTGCACCCGGCGAGGACGAGGATGTCTCGCACGTCATGGGCGGCGAGCGCCGTCTCGACGAGGATCACGGAAAAAGCCACGCCGCACCTGCTACAAGCCACGTGCCGCGAATCGCGGCACCCCGCGGCACGCATCGACCTACAGCGACGAGCGCGTCGCGCGACGGCGTGCATCGCGCACGCTTGATGCCCGCGCGTCGCAGCGATCGGCGCGCGCTGTCAGGAGATCGTCAGCCGCTCGATCGCGCCCGCGAGCGCGCCCACCCGAGGAAGATCGCACGACTTCGAAGGCGACGGTGAGATCGAGATCGAGCGTGAAACCCAACTTCTCCAGCAAACGATCACCGCGCCGAGGCACGTCAGGAGCGCGCCCGGTGCTGGTCCGGTCCGACTCGGTCAACAGATGCCGTAAGCGGAGCGACACAATCCTTCGCACGTGCGCAGCGGCGCGTCGTGACGGATCTGCACGCGCAATGAGGGCAATCCTCCCTGTCGAGGAGGCTGCGAACACTCTACGGGCAAGTCACGTGCCGCCGCATCGCGAGCTAGGGCCCGCAGGCCGGCCCCAGGTGATCGATCTCGGCGTACGCCTCGGGACCCGCGGCGAGCCAGACGAGGTGACGGCCGACGCGCGCCGCGCCGCCGCCCAGATCGTAGGTCGTGTACTCGCCGGGCGCGGCCGCGATCATCACCTTCGCGCCGCCCGCGTCGGCGAGCACCGCCGAGAGCAGCAGCGGGTGATCCTGCGCCTCCGTCACCTTCACCGGCGCGCCGCCCTGGCCCGCGACGAAGAACCCGCTGAACCGATCCACCTTCCAGCTGCACTGCTTGTCGGGGCCCTCCCCCTCCGGGATGGACACCCAGTTCACGGCGCCCGCCCACGCGACCGGCTTGCCGCCGACGTCGACCTGCGCGATCGACCAGAGCTTCTCGCACCCGGGCGGATCGCACGCCCGCTCGGGGATGACCGTCGCGAACGCGGCTGGGATCGGCGTCTCCTTCTTGGGCCGCGACCACGTGCCCTTGTCGTCGTGCTCGCCCAGGCGCGCGGCCACCGGCCGGGGCGGGACGATCTTGCAGTCCGTCGGCGCTCCGGCATCGGCGCTCGCGCCATTGTACGAGCCATCGTACGTGAGCACGATCGCAGAGCCCTCGCTGCCCTCCGGCGGCGCGGCGCACCCGGCGAGCTCGACGCCGTACGCGATGTTGGCCGGCGGGCCATCGACCGCCGCGGCGTAGAAGCCGCCGATCGTCGCCTTGCACGGGCCGCTGGGCGTGAGCAGCCACGCGACCTTCGGCGGCGCGGGCACGCCCGCCGCCGCGGCGGCCGCCGCGTCGATCGCCTGGTAGTCGGGGATGCCGTCGATCGAGTCGACGACCTTGTCGTGCAGCGGCAGCACCCAGCCCGTGTGGCCGCCCTTGTCGCCGCCCTCATCCGGCGTCAGGTACGAGGCCAGGTACACGGCGCCCGCGGACGGGCAGCCGAGGCCAGGTTGCGCGACGGGCTTGCCGTCGCCGCGCTTCTGCGGGCACGCAGCGCAGAGGGTGGCGACGAGGACGAGGCAGAGCGGGTGCGGTCTCACGCCCGCACTCTACAGCGAGAGTGGCGCTAATTCTCGGCGACGCCGAGGTACCGCGTGACGAGCGCACACGCCTCGTCGATCAGGCGCGGATCGCGCAGCCGCTCGGGCGCGAACAGCGCCGCGTGGTGGGTGATCGCCTCGATCGACGCCACGAGGATGAACGCGGCGATGTCGGGATCCGTGATCGCCAGCTCATCTCGCCGCGCGGTGAGCAGGCCCGCGACCATGCGGTGGCAGATCGCGTCCAGCTCGCGCAGCTTCGCGAGCCGGCCGACGCGCGGCACCTGCTCGGTGAGCACCCGGTGCAGCTCCGGCTCGATCGCGTGCGCCTTGATCGTCAGCTCGATCACCGCGCGCACCGCCTCGCCGATCGGGAGCTTCGCCACGCGCACGAGCTCGGACAGGATCGCCGCGTTCATGTCCTCGACGTGCTTCTCGATCAGCGCCGCGACCAGCGCCTCCTTGTTCGGGAAGTACTGGTAGAGCGAGCCCACCGAGACGCCCGCCGCCTCCGCCACCGCGTTCGTGGTGAGGCCGTCGAACCCGCGCTTCACCAGAACCCGAGCCGTGGCCGCCAGAACCGTGTCCACCGTCGCGCGGCTGCGGTCCTGGCGCGGGCGTTTACGAGGCGTCGTCTTGACTTGGCGGTACATGGCAAACCTTGGCGCGCCCGGGATCGAACGCGAGTTGTCAATGTGAGCAAACACTCGCATTCTGGTCAACACCGATGGCCACCCCGACGCCGAGCCCCCTGCACAAATCGCCGCCGACGCCACAGCCGGCCATGCCGAGCCCGCTGCTCGCGTCCGTCCCCACCGCGACCTCCGTCCCCGCCGTGCCCGGGCTCCCCGTGCTCGGCAACCTCCTCGCGTTCCGCCGGGACCAGCTCGCGCTGCACGACGCGGCCGCGCGGACCGCGCCGCTGGCACGGCTGCAGATGGTGTACCTGCCGGTCTACGTCGCGAGCTCGGCCGACCTCGCCCACCAGATCCTCGTCGAGGACGCGGCCGCGTTCAAGAAGTCGATGGGCCTCAAGTTCCTGATGCCGCTGCTCGGCGACGGGCTCCTCACCGCCGAGGGCGAGCCGCACAAGCGGCACAGAAAGCTCCTCGCGCCGGCGTTCGCGCCGCGCCGGCTCGCGGCGTACGGCGAGGTGATGGTCGCCGAGACGCGGGCGCAGCTCGCGCGGTGGACGCCCGGCCGGCGGATCGATCTCTCGCACGAGATGATGGAGCTGACGCTCGCGATCGCGGGGCGCACGCTGTTTGGCGCCGACGTGCGGGGCGACGCGCGCACCGTGGCCGGCGGGCTCGAGCTCGCGCAGCGCGCGGTGCGCGCCAACCTGACCTCGGTCGTGCAGCTCGGCTACCACTGGCCGCTGCGCCGCCACGTGCAGATGCGGCGCGCCGTGGCCGCGCTCGACGAGGTCGTGTACCGGCTGATCCGCGAGGGCCGGCGCGCCGGCACCGACCGCGGCGACGTCCTGTCGATGCTGCTCCTCGCGCGCGACGAGGCCGAGACCGCTGCCGAGGCCACTGCCGAGGCCACAACCGGCACCGCCGCCAGGGGCCTGACCGATCGCGAGGTCCGCGACGAGGTCATGACGCTGCTGCTCGCCGGGCACGAGACGACGGCGAACGCGCTGACCTGGACGTGGTACGAGCTCGGCCGAAACCCCGGCGTCCTTGGGCAGCTCGAGGAGGAGCTCCGGCGCGTCGTCGGGCCGACCGGCCGCGATCGGCCCGTGACCGTCGAGGATCTGCCGAGCCTGCCGCTGAACCTCGCGGTGATCGAGGAGGCGATGCGGCTGCACCCGCCCGCGTACGTGACCGGCCGCGAGGCCCTGCGCGACGTCGAGCTCGGCGGCCACACCCTGCCCGCGCGCTCGACGGTGCTCGTCTACATCCGCGGCATCCACCGCCGCGCCGAATACTTCCCCGACCCGCTCGCGTTCCGGCCCGAGCGGATGCTGCCCGAGGCGAAGAAGGCGCGGCCGCGCCACCATTACCTCCCGTTCGGCGCCGGCCCGCGCGTCTGCATCGGCTCGCACTTCGCGCTGCTCGAGGCGCAGCTCTGCCTGGCGACGATGGTCCAGCACGCGCGGCTGCGGGTGCTCGCGACCCAGGTGGCGCCCGAGCCGCTCGTCACGCTCCGGCCGCGCGGCGGGCTCCCCGCGCAGGTCGAGCGCGCCGCGCTGTAGAACCCTGCTATGGTGACTCGTGCTCGCGCTGATCGCCCGGATGGTGCTCTCGAGCGCCCTGTCCGCCGGCATTCACACCTACGTATGGATCCGCCTCGTTCGCCGCGCGGAGCTGCCGCGGCCGTGGCACGCCGCGGCGACGATCGCGTTCGCGCTCCTGTTCGTGTCGGTGCCGATCACGATCTCGAGCCGCACCTACGCGCCCGTGCTGTCGGGGACCCTGTCGTGGGTCTCGATGCCATGGATGGCGCTCGTCGGGCTCTCGTTCGTCGTGCTCCTCGCGCTCGACCTCCTGCGCCTCGCCGCGGCGCTCGGCCGGCGCGTGCGGCGCGCGCGCGGCGCGCCGTTACCGGATCCCGGGCCGGATCCCGGGCCGGATCCGGAGCTGCCGTCGCCGTCGCGGCGGCGGTTCCTCGCGCGGGTCACCGGCGGCGCGGCCGCCACGGTGGCAGGAGCTAGCGTGGCGCGCGGCATGGTCTCCGCCCGCGGCGAGCACGAGGTCGTCGACGTCGAGGTCGCGCTGCCGAAGCTGCCGCGCGAGCTCGATGGCTTCACGATCGTCCAGCTCTCCGATCTGCACGTCGGGCTCACGATCGATCGCGCGTTCGTCCAGCGCGTCGTCGATCGCACGAACGCGCTCGCGCCCGACCTGGTGGCGCTCACCGGCGACCTCGTCGACGGCAAGGTCACCGACCTGCGCGACGAGATCGCGCCGCTCGGCCAGCTCCGCGCGCCGCACGGCGTGTTCGCCGTGACCGGCAACCACGAGTACTACGCCGGCGTCGATCCGTGGATCGAGGAGCTCACGCGGCTCGGCGCGCGCTACCTGCGCAACGAGCGCGTCGCGATCCGCCGCGGCGCCGCCAGCTTCGATCTCGCCGGCGTCGACGACTACAACGCGGGCGGCCCCGGTCACGGCGAGGACCTCGCCGCCGCGACGGCCGGGCGCGATCCCAGCACCGCGCTCGTCCTGCTCGCGCACCAGCCGCGCCAGGTGCGGCGCGCCGCGCGCCACGGCGTCGACCTCCAGCTCTCCGGCCACACGCACGGCGGCCAGATCTGGCCGTGGCATTACATCGTCAAGCTGCAGCAGGGCGGCCTGCTCGCCGGGCGCTACGAGTACGGCCAAACCCAGCTCTACGTCACGCGCGGGTGCGGCTACTGGGGCCCGCCGGTGCGGCTGCTCGCGCCGCTCGAGATCACGCGCATCATCCTGCGCAGCCGCGCCTGATCGGTCCCGCATCGTTTACGATGCGCCGATGAGGGTCCGTCGCCCCTGGCTCGTTCTCACGTTTCTCCTCTGGCTCGCCGGCGCCGCCTGGGCGGACACCGGCGGCCGCATGGGCGGCGGCAGCTGGGGCAGCTCGCGGTCGTCGAGCTCGTCGAGCTCGTCCAGCTCGCGCAGCTACAGCTCTAGCTCCAGCTCGCGCAGCTACAGCTCTAGCTCCAGCTCGCGCAGCTACAGCAGCTCCAGCCCGCGCAGCTACAGCTCGGGCACGAGCTACAGCAGCAGCGGCGGCAGCTACAGCAGCAGCGGCGGCGGTGGCTGCGATGGCTCGAGCGCGTTCTGGGTCGTCATCCTGGTCATCGGCGGGGTCGCCGTCTTCTTCTTCAACGCGATGCAGCAGTCCGGCTCCGGCGACTACAGCTACCCGTCGATCATGCCCACGTACGAGCCGCCGGTCGACCACGTCGACGTGAGCGTGCTCCGCGTCGCGCTCGACGGCCGCGCGCGCAAGTTCATCCAGACCGAGCTCGCGCGGATCGCGAGCACCGCCGACACCTCCACCGAGGAGGGGCGGCTCGGCATGCTGCGCGAGGTCTGCCTGCTGCTCCGGCGCGTCCGCGACGCCTGGGTCTACGGCGGCGCGGTCAACGAGCCGATGCGCTCGCTCGGCGCGGCGAAGTCCACGTTCGACAAGCACGTCGACGACGCGCGCGCGCGGTTCTCGCGCGAGACGATCTCGAACGTCCAGGGCCAGAAGCGCCTGACCGACGGCGGCGAATACACGCCGCGCTCGGACGAGGGCGCCGGGCTCATCCTCGTCTCGCTCATCATCGCCGCGCGCAGCGAGCTGTTCACCGTCGCGCAGATCGGCGACGGCGAGCACCTGCGCCAGGCGCTCGAGGCCGCGTCGAACCGCACCGCGTCCGACCTCGTCGCGATCGAGATCGTGTGGCAGCCCGCGCAGGACGAGGACCGGCTGTCGTCGATGGAGCTCGAGGCCAAGTACCCGCGCCCCGACCTGATCCCGATCCGCGACGCGCTCGTCGGCAAGACGTTCTGCAGCTACTGCGGCGGGCCGTTCCCCGCCGAGCTCGTGTCGTGCCCACACTGCGGCGCCCCCGCGCGCGAGGATGATCCCGCGCCGCGCGCCGCGTAGCCTACGTAGCCGCGCAGCCGCGCGGCGCGCTACAAACGCGGGCCATGCGCCCGCCCGCCCCCGCGCCCGCCTCCGCGCCCGCCTCCGCACTCGCACTCGCGCTCGCCCTCGCGCTCCTCGCCGACCCGGGCCGCGCCCTCGCCCAAGGCGCGGCCGGCGCGGCCCCGCCCGCGGCGACGAAGCTGACGCTCGAGGAGGCCATCGCCAAGGCGCTCGCCGGCCCGCGCGCGCGCATGGCCGAGGGCGAGGCCGCCGCCGCGGCCGCCCGCGTCGACGAGGCCGACGCCGCGCGGCTGCCGCGGATCAAGGCCACGGCGTACGGCACGATCAGCCCGAAGATCGAGTGCGTGAACATCGACTGCACGCAGACCAGCCCCAAGAACTTCGCGCTCGAGTTCGAGGGCGTGTTCGGCAGCGCGCAGCTCGACGTCACGCAGCCCCTGTACACGTTCGGCAAGATCGCCCACGCCCGCCGCGCCGCCCGCGCCGGCCTCGCCGCGCAGCGCGCGCTCGCCGACGAGGCCGCCGGCGATCTCGCCGTCGACGCCGCGCGCGCGTACTGGGGCGTCAAGCTCGCGCGCGAGCTCGGGGCCATGCTCGACGATGGCATCGAGGAGATCGGCAAGGCGCGCGCGCGCATGGACGAGCGCACCGGCAAGGACGCGCCCACGATCCAGGACAAGCAGCGCGTCGCGGTCCTGCTCGCCGAGGCCAAGGCGCAGCGCGCCGAGGCGCGCGGCGGCGAGCTGCAGGGGCTCGCCGGTCTGCGCGCGCTGACCGGCGTGCCCAGCGCCGACATCGACGACCAGGTGCTCGCGGCGATCGAGCGCCCGCTCCCCGGCGCGGCGACCGGCGAGGCCCGCCCGCAGGCGCGCGCCGCCCGAGAGGGCGCCGTCGCCGCCGACGAGCTCGCGCGGATGGCCGCGAGCTACTACTGGCCCGATGTCGCGCTCGTCGGCAGCGGCGTGATCGCCCGCGCGCAGGGCGTCGACGATCCGCCGAGCGCGTTCGCGAGCGATCCGTACAACCGCTCCGGCGCCGGCCTCGTCCTCGCGCTGCAGTGGACCGCCGAGCCGTGGAACGTCAAGGCGCGCGTCGCGCGGGCGCGCGCCGAGGCCGCCCGGGCGCACGCGCTACGCGAGCTCGCCGCCGCCGGGGCCAGCTACGACGCGAGCACCGCGCTCGCCGAGGCCACCGCCGCGCGCGACAAGGTCGCCGCCGCCGCCGAGGGTGAGCAGGCCGCGCGCGCCTGGATCGCGTCCGTGCTCCAGGCCGACGCCATCGGCGCCGCCGAGACCAAGGATCTCGCGGACGCCTACATCGCCTGGTTCCAGATGCGCGCGCGGTGGGCGCAGTCCGTCTACCAGTGGAACGTCGCCGTGGTACGCCTGGGGCGGGCGACCGGTGAATTCCGCGCCGCCCCGCGTCGTCCATGACGAGCCGTACAGGAGCCCCATGCTGCGCCGAATCACCGTCGCTTTTCTGATCTCGTCCGCGTCTGCCGTGCCCTGCCTGATCGCGCCCGCGCTTGCCGTGGCCGCGCCGGACGCCAAGGCGCCGGCACCGGCGCCAGCGCCGGCCAAAGACGGCCCGGGCACCGCCGCCGTGAAGCAGGCCAACACGGCCATCGCGGGCCTCCTCAAGCAGAAGGTCGCGGCCGGCTCGAAGGAGGAGAAGGAGCTCGCCGGCAAGGTCACGACGAGCGTGCGCAACTTCATCGACATCGATCAGCTCGGCAAGCGCGCCATGGTCGATCAGTGGCCGAAGCTGTCGAAGGAGCAGCAGGAGCAGTTCCTCTCGCTCCTGCGCCAGCTGATCGAGGAGAACTACATCCGCGGCCTGCGCGCGAACCTCGAGTACACGGTGGCCTACACCGGCGAGACCACGGACAAGGACGGCAACATCGTCGTCACGACGAAGGTCAACGCGCAGCGCAAGGGCCGCCCGTTCTCGATCGGGGTCGACTACGTGCTCGTCAAGGACGGCGACAAGCTGCGCGCGTTCGATATCAAGACGGACGGCGTCGGCCTCGTCGAGAACTACCGCACCAGCTTCAACAAGATCGTCGAGAAGGACGGCTTCGACGGCCTCATCGCCAAGATGAAGAAGAAGCTGGACGAGGTGAAGGCCGCGCCCGCCACGCCTGCGAAGAACTAATTGCATATAGTCGGAGCGATGTCGCTCCACCCGCCGATCCGCGAGGCCGCCGAGGCGTGGCTCGCCGAAGATCCCGATCCGACCACCGCCGGCGAGCTGCGCGCGCTGCTCGAGGCCTACGATCGCGCCGACACCGCCGCGCAGCGCGACCTCACCGAGCGCTTCACCGGCGCGCTCGAGTTCGGCACCGCCGGGCTGCGCGGCATCCTCGGGGCCGGGCCGCAGCGCATGAACCGCGTGCTCGTCCGCAAGGTCAGCGCCGGTCTCGCGGCGTACCTGCTCGCCGAGGTCCCCGACGCGCGCGCGCGGGGCGTCCTGATCGGTCACGACGCGCGCCGCAACTCGCGCGTGTTCGCCGAGGACACCGCGCGCGTGCTCGGCGGCGCCGGCATCAAGGTCTACCTCGCGCACCGGCCGTGGCCGACGCCGACGACCGCGTGGGCCGTCGTCGCCAGGCAGGCGTGCGCCGGCGTGATGGTCACCGCGAGCCACAACCCGCCCGCGTACAACGGCTACAAAGTCTACTGGGGCAACGGCGCGCAGATCATCCCGCCGCACGACACCGGCATCGCCGCGGCGATCGCGCGGATCGGCCGCAGCGATCAGCTCCCCATGCCCGAGCTCGCCGCGCTGCGGGGCCAGGGGCTCGTCGTCGATCTCGACGAGGCGCTGCACGACGAGTACCTCGCGCAGGTGATCGCGCTGCGCGCGAGCCCCGCCGTCGACGGCCGCGCGCTCGTGATCGCGTACACGCCGCTGCACGGCGTCGGCGCCGCGTCCGTCGAGCCCGCGCTCCAGCGCGGCGGATTTCCCCAGGTCCACACCGAGCCGTCGCAGCGCGAGCCCGATGCCGAGTTCCCGACCGTGGCGTTCCCGAACCCCGAGGAGAAGGGCGCGATGGATCGCGTGCTCGCGCTCGCCGCGGAGGTCCGCGCGGACCTGGTCCTCGCCAACGATCCCGACGCCGATCGGCTGTGCGCCGCGATCCCCGAGGGCGAACGCTATCGCCTGCTCACCGGCGATCAGGTCGGCGTGCTCCTCGCCGACTACCTGCTCGAGGTCGGCCCCAAGGATCGCCGCATGGTGGCGACGACGATCGTCTCGTCGCAGCTGCTCGGCTTCCTGGCGCAGCAGGCCGGCGCCGACTACCGCGAGACGCTCACCGGCTTCAAGTGGATCGGCAACGCGGCGATGGACTACGAGCGCGAGCACGGCGGGCGCTTCGTGGTGGGCTACGAAGAGGCGCTCGGCTACAGCGTCGGCCCGCTCGTGCGCGACAAGGACGGCGTCTCGGCGGCGCTCGTGTTCGCCGAGCTCGCCGCCTGGAACCGCGCGCGCGGCCGCTCGGTGGCCGATCACCTCGACGACATCTACCGGCGCGTCGGCCTGTTCGTGACCGAGCAGGTGTCGATCACGCGGCCCGGCGCGGACGGCCTCGCCGAGATCCGCGCCGCGATGACCCGCTTCCGCGGCGCGCCGCCGCGCGAGCTCGCCGGCCTCGCCATCACCGAGGTCGCCGACCTCTCGCGCGGCGAGGGCGGCCTGCCGCCGAGCGACGTCCTTGTCTTCCGGCTCGCCGGTGGCCGGCGCGTCATCATGCGCCCCTCCGGCACCGAGCCCAAGCTCAAGAGCTACTACGAGGTCCGCGTCGAGGTCGGCGCCGACGAGCCGCTCGCCGCCGCGCGCGCCCGCGGCCTCGCCGAGCTCGCCCAGCTCCGCGACGCCCACCAGGCGCTCCTGGCGTAGTCCCCCGGGGCCGGTTGCGTTGCACGCCCGGCGATGGCCAGCGAGGTAGCTCTCAATACATGTTCGTGTATTCCTGCTAGCGAAACACGTACCTACAGATCTCGCATTGCACGGGCAACCGAGGCGACGCGGCACTCGCCCCGAGTAGCCCTCAGGGGGCGATGGTCACGCTCCGCATCGTGGCCTTGTCGAGTGGGCGCCAGTCCCCGGCCGCGATGAACGCCGCCCAGTAATAGGGATGCGCGTACTGCGGCTGGTGGAGCATGGCTAGCTTGGCTGCGCGCAGCGCCTGCGCGCGTCCCACCCCACGCGCAAGCGCGCCGTAGAATTCGCGCATCAGCGCCCCCGCCCCCACGTCGCTGACATTCCACAGGCTGACCACCTGCGCTTGCGTCCCCGCGAGGACGAGCGCACGGCGCAGGCCGTACACGCCTTCTCCAGAGGGCACCGCGCCCACTCCGCTCTCGCACGCCGACAGCACCACGAGCTGCGTTCCCCACCAGTCGTAGCTCGCCAGCTCCCGCGCACTCGCGATCCCGTCGGGTCGGCTGTTGGCGCCCGCCAGCGCGATCCCCGCACGATCGAGCGCATCCGAGGGATCCACGGTCGGCGGTGGAGCCGGCAGCGCCGTGGCCTCGATGAACATGCCGCGCTCCGAGCCGGGCGGAGGCACCGGCGCAGGCGCCGCGGTGCCGCGGGCGTAGAACCCGTGGGTCGCGATATGGAGCACCGCCGGGCCTTCGAGCCCGGCGAGTGCCAGCTTGGTGGCGTGCTCGCCCGTCAGCGCCCTGGGGTTGCTCAGATATCCCGCGATCGCCTGTACCTCGGCGCGGGTGCCTGCCAGCCGCCCGAACGGCGGGCCCGGACCGTAGTCCGGATCCGCCACGATCGTTGCCGTCGATCGGGGCGCGAGCCGCGAGCCCAGCCGCAGCAGATCGCGACCGCTGGTCACGTAGCTCACCAGCCACTGCTCGATCGCGTAGTGCCCCTGCGGATCGATCAGCACCTCGAAGGGGACAAGGTTGAGCTTGCCATCCGGCGACAGGATGACATGCAACACTCCCTGTCCTGCGAGCCGGTCACGGATCGGCGCGAGCAGGAGCTCGTCGAGGCGGCGCAGCGCCACGCGGGTCGCCGCCGCGTCGGCATCCTTGCGCATCATGGCGAGCACCGCGTCGACGCCGACGTCGATCGAGGCCGCTTCCCCGAGCGGGATCCACTGCGGCGCGCCTCGCCAGGGCAACAGGTAGGCCAGGTAGCGCACTTCCTGCCAGGGCGTCCCCTGGCGGGGATCGAAGCGGCGGTACTGCACGAGCTCGACCAGGGCGGCGCCGCGCGGCAGCGCCGCCTGGACCTTGGCCACCGTGACCGGCTCCGCCCGGATCCGATACTCCGCGCTTGCCGCGACGAGCTCCGCTTCGAGATCATCGATCCGGGATCGGAGCTCCGCCTGCGCGCGGGTCTGCGCCTGCACCTGCGTTGCTCGCCCATCGGGCGGCCTGCGAAGCCCCGCTGAGAGCTCGGCGCGGGCGTCCGAGAGCTCGGCGAGCTTGCCGCGAAGCTGCGACGTGAGATGGGCGCGGAGCGCTGCCCCGTGATCGACGAGCGAATCGAGGATGCGGCCCTTTCGCCGCAAGACCGTGGTCAGCGCCAGGTCGAGGGTCTGCGCGCTCGCGGGCACCGAGTGGGCGTGGAACGATACCAGCTGATCGATATCGCCGCGCAGGAGCGCCATCAGGGCCCATCGGCGCGACTCCGAGAGCCGCTCAAGCTCGATCTTCAGGCTCACTTCCCGGATCTCGGCGGCGTGTGCATAGAGCGACTCGGCGCGCGCGTACGCGCCCTGCGCCTGGTACAGCTGTGCGAGGTGACCGAGGCTGGTGGCGATGTCGGGGTGGGCCGGCTCCAGCGCGTGCTCCCGGATGGCGAGTGCGCGGGTCAGCAGTGGCTCGGCGCGCACATACGCACCTTGTGCCAGATAGAGGAGCGCCAGGCTCGTGAGGCTTATCGCGACGTATGGATGCGTCGGGCCCAGCGCGCTCTCCCGGATGGCGAGTGCACGGCTCAGGAGCGGCTCGGCGCGCGCGTACGCGCCTTGCGCCTTGTAGAGGCCCGCAAGGCCCCCGAGGACATACGCCACCTCGGGGTGCGTCGCTCCGAGCGCCTTTTCCCGGATGTCCAGCGCGCGGAGCAGGAGCGGCTCGGCGCGCGCGTGCTCGCGTTGGTCTTGATAGATGATGGCCAGGTTGAAGAGGCTAGTCGACACCTCGGGGTGCGTGGGCCCGAACACCCGCTCCCGGATGGCAAGCGCACGGGCATAGAGCGGCTCGGCGCGCGCGTACGCGCCTTGCGTCCGATAGAGCAGCGCCAGCTGGTTGAGAGTGGACGCGACTTTAGGGTGCGTCGTGCCGAGCGCCTTCTCCAGGAGCGCGAGCGACCGGTGCAGGAGCGGCTCGGCACGCGCGTACGCGCCTTGCTCGTGGTGCAGCGCCGCCAGGTTGATGAGGCTATCTGCGACGGCGGGATGCGCCGCTCCGAGCACCTGCTCCTGGATGGCGAGAGCGCGGCTCAGGAGCGGCTCGGCGCGCGCGTACGCGCCTCGCGTCCGATGGAGCGCTGCCAGGTTGATGAGGACCGTCGCCACCTCGCGATGCGTCGGGCCGAACGCTTGCTCCGCGATGGCGAGCGAGCGGACATAGAGCGGCTCGGCGCGCGCGTACATGCCCTGGTGCTTGTAGGTCAGGGCCAGGCTCGTGAGCGTGGGCACGATGTCGACGTGCGTCGGCCCGAGCACTTTCTCGCGGATGGTGAGCGCACGGCCGAACAGCGGCTCGGCGCGCGCGTACAACCCTTGCGTAGCGTAGAGCAGCGCCAGGTTGTGGAGGCTGGCCGCGACATCCGGGTGGTTCGGGCCGAGCACCTTCTCGCGGATGGCGAGCGCACGGCCGAACAGCGGCTCGGCGCGCGCGTACAACCCTTGCGCCCAGTAGAACGTCGCCAGGTCATTCAGGCTGTCCGCGACCGCGGGATGAGCTCCTCCAAGGGCCTTCTCGCGAATTGCAAGCACTTGCTCGGCCAGCGGAATCGCCTCCTGGAACTTGCCCTGCTCGTACAGCGCTTGGGCCGCCTTCTCGAGCCGAGTGGCCTCCTCGAGCGGTGCTTGCGGAGCCGTCGTTCTCGGCTGTGCAACGGTGCGCCGGGGCCCCCCCGCCACTCCGAGGAGGGCCAAGAGAATGATCAGAACAGCGAGTCGCCCTGTCGCATGGACGGCTCGTATCGAGGTCCGCATCATCGCCCACCCCCCTCCTCTTCGTCGTCCGTGATGCTCTGCTACCGCGCATCGTAATGGATCTCATGACCGCGCAGCAATGTAGTCCATGTCCGTCTCCGTGGTCCGCCCCGGCCTCCACCGGCGCCTCCGGCACTTCCGGCACTTCCTGTGCTGTCCACAAGTCCAGAACTGCCGCCGACTTCGACGCCTTCGGGCTCAAACGGGCGCGCCCTGCTCGCGACCCGGCGGACATTGCTCGAGGAACCGCTGCATCCCGCAGCGAGTGCGCGCAATTTCCGCTGTGCGCTGGGCCGAGCCATCAGCTTCTTCCAGCGTATGCTTGCCACGCGGCAATCTGTAACAGACTCGCAGGCCGTTCGTAGGAGGGGGAGGACATGCTGACTTCGTGGTTTCTCGTCGGGTGTGCGGTGGTGTTCTCGCTCGGCTACGGCCTGCCACTCGCGTTCGCGCCGCTCGCGTGGGCGCGCCGCTTCGGCTGGGAGGTGCGGCAAGACCCGCTCACCGTGTACCTCGGCCGCTGCCTCGGCTGCGTCATCCTCGCCGTCGCCGCGGCCGCGGTGCGGGTGGCCTGGCAGCCCGCCCCGCGCGCGTTCCTGCTCGAGCTGCTCGTGATCGCGTTCGGCGCGATGACCGTCGTGCACCTGGTCGGCTGGGCGCGCCGCACGCAGCCGCGGCTCGAGACGCTCGAGATCCCCGGCTACCTCGCGCTCACCGCCGTGACGATCTGGCTGCGCTGGGGCTGATCGCCGCTGGCGCTACAGTAGCCTGCGAAGCTCGCTGCGAACCGTGGACGCCAGCGTTGACGATCGGACGTCGGAGCACGGCGAGCCGCGGAAGAATCCGGCAACGGTCGCTCATGCCTGCGCGGGCTCGGGCTCGCCCGAGCCGCCGATCCATCCCTCGCTCTCGAGCCGCTGCCACGCCTTCTCGATGTGCCGCTCTCGATAGCGCGCCTTCTTGCGTTCGTTCCAGCTCTGCACGCGATCACGCGCCTCGGACGCCGTGCGCGCTCCCTCGTGCGCGGCGACCCAGTGGACAGTTGCCAGGAGCTCCATGCTGTACGGCGTCTCGTAGCCGCGAATCAGCCGCCCCACCCGCTCGAGCCGTGCCCTGGCCTCGACGTCGTCTCCGATCAGTTGATCGGCCATGGCCGTGGCCTCCGGCAAGAGTCGGATCTCTGCGCGTGGGGCATCCGCGATCACACCCGTGAGGAGCGTGCCCTCCATGTCGATCAACACGTGACGCAGCTGATCCGCGTACGGTCCGAACTGCTGCTTCGCATAGCGCAGCCTGAGATCCTCCCCGGCGACCTGGAGGAAGTACGCGAGCTTCTGGATCTCGATCTTGGTGAGTGCGTAGTCGAGGGTCGCGTATGCATCAATCAACTTCACGAGCAGCGCGCGTGCGCGACTGAGCGGCTTGCCGGCAGCATCGCCGGGGACGAGCGTGGGACGGATGTCGCTCGGCGCAAACACCACGACGCGAACCTCGGGGAGTTCGGCCATCGCTTGCTCGATCAGGGGCTCGACATCGGGCCATGCGAGGCCGCCGTTTCCGCAGCCCAGCGGCGGCACGGCGATCGAACGGATGCGCCGCGTGCGGATCTCCTCGACAAGTGCATCCAGGCCGGCGCGCACGTACTCGAGCCGAGACGGATCGCGCCAGTGCTTCTTGGTCGGGAAATTGATGATGTAGCGAGGTCTCGCCAGCTCATTCGTTTCCACCACGTGCATGCGGCCGATCACGACTTCGCCGCGCTTGCACGCTGCCGCGTAGGCATCGAAGCTCGCGGGGAACCGGCGCTTGAACTGAAGCGCGAGCCCCTTTCCCATCACGCCCACCGTGTTGACCGTGTTGACGAGCGCCTCCACGTCAGCGGCGAGCAGATCTCCCGAACCGACCTCGATCATGGCTGAACCTCCTTATAGTACCAACCCGGCCTGACGCTCACTCGTGGCGCGTGCGGCGTGCCCGAAGCGCTCAAGAGGATCTCCTCGACCCTGCTCTTGATCGCGGCATCCATGACGCCGATCTCCTCGATGACCTCCCACGGCACGCGCTCGTGGACGAGGAGCTCCGCCTGCCGGCGGCGTTCACGATCCGGGTCGTCCTCGGTGTCCTTCCAGTAACGGGCTCGCATCAGCGGGAGATCGACTTGCTCCTCGATCAGATCGGCATCGTCGAACGTATCGCTGAGAGACGCCAGCGGGTGGCCATCTGTGTAAACGAACCGCAGCCCGGCCGAGGTGATCGTCGCGACCGAGGTCACCAGGTAGACCAGCGGTCGTTGCCCCTGCGTGTACGCAGGCAGGTTGCGGTAGCTGATGCGGGACATCATCGGAGACCGCGGCCCGAAGTGAAACGGAACGTAGTCGTGGAGCGTCCCGCCGGGACCGCAGGGCACCGCCGTGGCGGCGCGCTTGGCCTCGATCTCCTCGTTCGAGATCGTCTGAAACTGAATGCCCTCGGCGTGGACAGCTCGCCGGCACAGGAGGCCTCGCGTGACCAGCGAGGGGAGGAGCTTGCCGTGCGCGACGCGGTACAGCCGGATATCGGCCCTGGCAGTCATGGCATCGCCGCGGCAGACATGCCGGCACTCTACCGTCGGCGGTAAGCCGTGGACGCCTGCGTTGACGATCGGACGCTGGGGCGCGGCGAGCCGCGGAAGAAGCCGGCAAGGGTCGGGCGATCGGAGCGGTACGCGTGTTGCTCCGCGTCGCTCCGATGATCATGCGAGAGCTGCAACGGCGCGCCGTCGACGGCATCAAGCGCCACGCGTTGACGATGTCGATCGGCTCGCCGCGGGCCGAGGCGCACATCCTCGAGGAGTACCTGTGGAGCGAGGAGAGCGCCGAGTCGGACGCGCTCCGGCAGACGCTCGGCGCGGCGGCGCCGCCGCGCTGGCTCTCGAAGCTGCTCGATCGCCAGCTCGCCGACGAGCGCCGCCACGCCCAGCTCCTGCGCGCCCGGATGGCCGAGCTCGGCGCGGCCACGGCGCGGCCGCTGCCGGCGATCGCGCGCGCCAAGCTGTGGTGGATCGAGCGCGCGTGCGCGCCGTACGCGGGCTCGTTCGCCGCCGGCCCGGTCGTCGTCCTGCTCGCGATCGCGGCGCAGTTCGAGGCCACCGGCGTGCGCATGTTCGGACGCCACCTCGGCGTCCTCGAGGAGCACGAGCGCGCGTCCGGCGCGAGCCACCCGACGGCCGAGGTCGTGCGCGCGATCCTCGCCGACGAGCGGCGGCACGCAAAGAGCTGCGCCGCGGCGCTTGAGCGGCTGGTGCTCGATGAGGAGCGCGCCGCGCTGGCCGAGCTGCGCGAGCGGATCGCGACGGTCGATCGCTCGTTCGGCGTGACGCTCGCGCTCGGCTTCTGGGCGCTGACCGCCACGAACGCGCTGCGCGACCGCGGGAGGGCCTCGTGATCGCCGCCGTGCCCGCGCTCCGCGCGCAGCGCGCCGCGGCCGCTGCGACTCGCGAGGCGGCTCCGGCCGCCCCCCGCATCGCGATCGTGACGGACACCGTCGACGACATCAACGGCGTCGCGCTCGGCCTGCGCCGGCTCGTCGCCGCCGCCCGTCGCGCCGGATGCGCGGCGACGCTGATCGGCCCCGCGGCGCCCGGCCCCGGCCCCAGCCCCAGCTCCGGCCCCGGCCCCGGCGACGACGCGATCGTCCGGATCTCCGCCGCGATGAGCGCCTCGCTGCCGTTCTACCCCGGCATGACGTGGAGCGTCCCCGAGCTCCCCGCGCTCGCGGCGCACCTCGCGCGCTCGGCCGATCTCGTCCAGCTCGCCACGCCCGGCCCGATGGGCATCGCCGGCCTGATCGCCGGCCGCATGCTCGGGCTGCCCGTGATCGCGCAGTACCACACCGAGGTGGCCGAGTACGCCGGCCGGATGACCGGGCTGCCGATGGTCCGCGACCTCGTCGGGCCGATCGTCGGCTGGTTCTATCGCCAGGCGGAGCTGTGCCTCGCGCCGTCGGAAGCGGTCGTGCAGCGGCTGATCTCGCTCGGCGTACCGGGCGAGCGCGTCTGCCGGATCCAGCGCGGCGTCGATCTCGAGCTGTTCCAGCCCGCGCGCCGCGATCCGGACCTGCTCGCGCGCCTCGGCGTCCGCGGCGGCGGCCCCGTCGCGCTGTACGTCGGCCGGCTCTCGAAGGAGAAGAACCTCGACACCCTGCAGCGCGCGTGGGCGCTCGCCCACGCCGCGCGCCCCGACGCGCACCTGCTCGTCGTCGGCGAGGGCCCGCTCGCGGGATCGCTCGCCGCGCCCGGCGTGATCGCCGCCGGGCCGCTCTTCGGCGAGGAGCTCGCGGCCGTGTTCGCGTCCGCCGACGTGTTCGCGTTCCCGAGCGAGACCGAGACGTTCGGCAACGTCGTCGTCGAGGCGGCGGCGAGCGGGCTCCCCGCCGTCGTCGCGGCGGCCGGCGCTTCGCACGAGCACGTCATCGACGGCGAGACCGGCCTCGTGATCGATGGCGCCGACCCGCGCGCGCTCGCCGGCGCGCTGCTCGCGCTCCTCGGCGATCCGGCGCGCCGGCAGACCATGGGCCGCGCCGCCCGCGCGCACGCGGCGCGCTACGACCTGGTCGGCGCCATGCGCGCGACGTGGGACCTCTACCGGGAGCTGTGGTGCTCGCGCTCGCTGCAGGCCCCCAGCTACGAGGCGGCATCGTGAGGATCTCCGTCGTCGCGGAGACCTGGAACCTCGGCGATCCGGCCGCGGCCGCCGCCGGGCTACCCAAGCTCCTCGCGACGCTCGCACCGCAACTCGACGCTGCGCACGCCGAGCTCGTCGTGACGCACGCCGGGATCGACGCCGACGCGCGCGCGCGGATCGCAGCCGCGCACGGCCGCGCGATCCGCTGGATCGAGCTGCCCGCCGACGCCAACTACTACGAGCACAAGAACCAGGGTTTCGCCGCCACGACCGGCGAGATCGTCGCGTTCGTCGACGGCGACTGCGATCCGTCGCCGCGCTGGCTCGCCGCGCTGACTGGCCCGATCGCAGCCGGCGAGGCCAGCGTCGCGGTCGGCGCCACCTCGTACCCCGGGCCGCTCGCGCGCCTGGCGAACGAGCTCGACTTCCCGTACTTCGACGAGGCGCGCCGCCGCTGCGCGATCGAGGACGCGCCGCCGACGGTGCGCAACTTCTTCGCGAACAACGTCGCGTTTGCGCGCGCCGTGTTCGCGGCGCACCCCTACCCCGCCATCGACGACATGTTCCACGGCCAGTGTCAGGTGCTCGGCCTCACGCTCCTCCAGGCTGGCTACACGTTCCGGTTCGCGCCCGAGGCGCGCGTCGTGCACGCGTGGCCCGACGGCTTCGCCGAGTGGCTCTCCGTGCGCCTCCTGCGCGGCGCCGACACCGTCTCGCTCCTGCCGTTCGTGCTCGCGGCCTACGCGCCGCGCGCCGTGCCGGCTACGCGCGCGCTCGGCCCGCTGCCGGCCCTGGCGATCCTCGGCCTGCGCGCGCTGACCGGCTCGTGGGCCGCGCTCCGCCGCGGGCCCGTCGTCCGCGGCCTCGGCCTCGTCGCGTGTGTGACCGTGCTCGACGCTCTCGGCGCCGCCGCGGCTCGCACCGTGCACCGCCGGATCGGCTAGCGTGACACCCGAGGGGCTCCCCGAGGAGCTCATCGAGGCGCTCGGGCTCTACGCCGGGACGTTCCTCGTCGCCGCGATCAGCAGCGTCGTGCCGCTCGTCGCGATCGAGATCTTCCTCGTCGGCGTCGCGCTCGCGCTCGCCCCCGCCGTCGCGCCGCTGCCGGCCCTGGTCCTCCTCGCCGCCGCCGGCCAGCTCGCCGGCAAGCTGCCGATCTACTACGCCACGCGCGGCGTCGCCGGCCTGTCCGGCCCGCACCGCGCGCGGCTCGAGCGCGTGCGCGCCTGGGTCGATCGCGGCCGCAGCAAGACGCTCGTCCTCGCCGCGAGCGCCGTCTTCGGCCTGCCGCCGTTCTCGCTCGTCGCGACCGCCGCCGGCGCGCTCGCGATCCCGGCCCGCACCTTCTGCCTCATCGTCTTCGCCGGCCGCGCGCTGCGGTTCGCCGTCCTCGTCGCCGCCGCGGCGCTCGCCGCGTGACTACCACCGCTGCGGCATCACCAGACTCGCTCACACGACGAGGCTAGTCCGGATCGACGCGGCCGAGCGCCTCGTCGGTCGCGAGCTCCAGCTCGCTTTCTTCCTCCTCGGTCAGCGCACGGATCCGCTCCAGGAGTGCAGTCTTCGGTACGGCGCGCATCTGGAACGCGAGCGCGACCGAGGCCGCCGGAGGAGCGCCATCCCGAGGCTCGATCATGGCGGTGCCCGCCAGGTGAGCACGGTCGAGGTTCGTGGTCAGCGGGATAACGAGGATGGACTGGAGCACGCGCGAGAGCGCATCGCTTTGCCAGATGACAACCGGTCGACGGCCGGTCTGTTCTCGGGGCCGATGATCGCCGAGATCAGCCCACCAGATCTCGCCTCTCCTCAAAGGTCATCCTCATCCTTCAACGACCGAGCCCAGTCCTCCAGGCCCGTGCTCGCAAGCTCGAGATCTTCCTCGCCGCCATGTTTCGCGAGGCGATCCAGGTCCCAGCGAGCAGGATCGAACTGTCGCCTCACGATGATGCGGACGCGCTCGCCAGGACGAAGCCGCAGCGGCGTGACCGGTCGCAACACGCCATCCTCGTAGTCCGCTTCCACTGAAGCCACGGGCGAGAACATAGCACCCCGATGAGGCAACGGCCGCCACGACGGCGCCTAGCTGCGGCGGGCGTGGCGCTAGCTGGCGGCCTGGTACCGCTCGAAGGTGGCGCGGGCCGGGCTGCTGCTCAGCCACTCCATCGTGCAGACGCGGTTGAGCACCTCGCCGTCGTGGATCTGCTCGGGATGGAAGTATGCCTGCATCACCGGCAGCTCCGGATCGATCACGTGCCGGAGCGCCTCGTCGCGCAGGTACTCGGGACGGATGATCGGGTGCCGGTGGCGCAGCCGGTAGCCGTACGGCCGGATCCACGTCGGGCGCTGGATGTTGGCCTGGCTGAGCAGCTTGTACCGCAACGGGACGCGGTCGGCGGGGCAGAACCCACGCGTCGTCGGAGACCGGGCGAGCGAGGGGCGGAGGATCTCGATCATGCGCGCCTGGAGCCGCCCGTACTGCTTGAACGCGACCGGGATCGCGGCGGTGCCCTCGACGATGGCCGCCTCGAGGAACGGGAACAGCACCCGCCCGAAACGGTTGTTGACCGCGATGTCGCGCGCCGTCCAGTAGCGGCCGCGATGCAGCGGGTACAGCGCCTCGATCTCCTCGCGCGTCTTCCAGCGCCCGCCGGTCGAGATCGCGCTCTGCATGTCGGCGACGAGCCCGGACTCGTACTCGTGCACGTCGAACGCTGGCGTGCATGCGCGGGGCAGGAGGTACGAATAGAAGACCGGGACGATGTGGCTGAGCTGATACGGGCGGTCCGGCAGGTTGAAGAAGTTGCGGAAGATCTCGCCGCACGAGCCGTTCAGGAGGATCTGATCCCCGGCGACCCGCGCGAGCCGATCCTCGGCATCGGCGCCGTTGTTGAGCACGCCGTACCCGTTCCACCCGTCGATGCCGTCGTGGGCGCGCTGGAGCCGGTGCACGGGATCGAGCGCGCTGGCGTACTGGCTCTTGTCGATGTGCTCGATCGCCAGCCCCTCGCTGCTCGCCACGCGGAGGGCGAGGTCGACGTCCGGCGAGGTCCGGGGTCCGTACACGAACAGCTCCGGCCGGCTCCCGGCGTCGAGCAGGAGCGCCAGGATCAGCCGCGAGTCGTAGCCGCCGGACATCCCGAGGCGGAACGGGCCGCCGCCGGCAGCATAGGTCCGGACCAGGTCGCGCAGCCGCGCCGCGTGGAGCTGCGCCGTGTCCTCGAAGCTGGCGGTCGAGCGCGCCGCCGGGGCGAGCCGCCATGTGTCGAGGACGGTCGGCCGATCGGTCAGCTCGATGAGCATGCCCTGGCGGAGCATGCGGACCTCATGGAAGAAGGTCTTGTCCCCGAACGTGGTGCCGTTCCACGCGTACTCGTAGCAACCCTGCTTGTCGATCGTGACCCGCGGCAGCGCCGCCTGGACGGCGAGGAAGGAGCTCGAGAAGCACCCCTGCTCGCGGTCGTGATAGACCTTGTAGGCGCCGAGCGCGTCGGTGGCGAGGAAGAGGCGCCGCCGCCAGCGCAGGATCACGGCGAAGTGCCCCCGGCACTCCGCCCACGGGAAGCGCTTGCCGTCGAAGCGCTCGAACAGCGCCTCGAGCGCCTGCGTGCCGGTCTTGCCCCCGAAATAGAAGGTGCCAGTCTGGGCGATGAAGTCGCCGTCGCCACGATCGAGCAAGCCAGCCGGCCGGCCATTGAGCTTCCCGAACAGGCGCAGCGTATAGCCAGCGGCCGAGCGCTGGAGGGGAGCACCAAACGCGTGCGAGAAGGTGCCGTCGGCCGCCGCCGACGGCACCTCACGAGAGATGACGACCTCACGAGACCGTGCAGGCAACGAGCTGGTGCCGTCGGCCGCCGTCGGCGGCACCTCACGAGAGAGCGTGAACATGCCCATGGCCGCGGACTTATGCAGAGGGCGAGCCATCGAGGCGCACAAGCGGTGCGGAGGTGTCAGGCGCACGGGCAAGATCGAGCATGGCTGGTTTTTCGCCACTATTCCGGGTAGATCGCCCGCCTGCTAGCGGAGCTGTGGGGCGCTCTGCCGGGGCGCTCGTGCATCCCGCAGAAATTGCGGGGCGGGCGCAGGGGCCGCAGACGATGCACGATGCAGCGATCCGCTGCAGGTGACGGGCGACAGGCGCGTGGCCGCCTGCGCCTGCGGCTGCGGCGGCGGCTCGGCCGTGATCCGCGGCGGCGGCGGGCGCTGCCGGTGAATGGCGGCGCTGCGCGGCCGCCGGTACAGGCCGCCGGTACAGGCCGCCAGTACAGGGAACAAGACTGAATAATACATATGTATATATAAAATTAATCCAAGGAGACGTGCCAGAAGTCGAGATCGCTCGCCGACGAGCATCGTCGATGAAGCACAGATGCCAGGAACCAAGGCCGATGTCGTAGTGGTGTGTTACACGCCATTCGTGCCTGGAGCACTCCTGTCTAGAATCCTCATGACGTTCGACCGCTCGACGCAGTCACGCGGCCAGGCGTACGCGCGGCGTGGTCACGTCATCGCGCTCTCGGTGCAGGGCCGCACCGCAGAGGCGCGGGTCATCGGGACGCGGCCGTCCCCCTATCAGGTCACGGTGGCGTGCCCGGTCTCCGCCCCGGAGCGGCTGCGCACGTCGTGCTCGTGTCCGCTGGGCACGGGTCGAATCCCGTGCAAGCACATCTATGCGGTCATCCAGCTCCTCGATCAGCAGCACGTCGATCTGGGCGCCGAAGGGCGCGTGCTCAGCGTCGAGGCCCAGGATCCCGGCGAGGTGCAGCAGTCGCTGGGGTTCGAAGGCGACGGCGCCGAGGCCGATCTCGACGCCATCGACGACGACGACGACGACGACGACGAGCGCGCCAGCCCCCGTCCTGCCGTGCGGTCGCTCGTGACCCCGCCGGTCGTCGCCCCGCGGCGCACGACCGCGGCGCGCGGAGGGCGCGGCGCGAATGCTGGTTGGCGCGCCCGGCTCGGCTGGATCCAGTACGTCCCCGCCCGGGCGCCGGCCTCCGCCGCGATGGCCGAGATCGAGCTCGTCCTCGCGCAGCTCCCCTTCTGCGACGAGCGGGGCGAGGCGTGCGTGATTCCGGCCGACCTGCGGGTCGCGATCCACCGCCGCTCGCGCAAGCGTGACGGGACGCTCGCGCAGCGGACGATGTTCCAGCTCGGCAAGGACTGGAGCGTGAGCGCGTCCGACCGCGCGTTGATCGAGCTGCTCCTCGGCTGCACGCCGACGTTCACTCGCGCGCATCGTTACTACAGCTACTCCGCCCATGGATTTTCGCCGCGCGATGCGGTCGACGGCGATCGTCAGATCACCGGGGCGATGATCCATCCGAGCGCTGCCGCCCGCGTGCTGCCGGCGTTGTGCGCGAGCGGCCGGTTGCAGCTCGATCCCCAGCCCAAGCTCACGCCTGGGCTCCGGCGCCAGCCCCCGGCTCCTGCCATGCGGGAGCCGCCGACGCCGCTGCGCTGGGATGGCGACGAGCCGTTCACCGCGCGGCTCCGCGCCCAGGATACCGCGCGCGGGATCGCGCTCTCGCTCGAGCTGGTGCGCGGCGATGAGATGCTGGCCGCGGACCGGATCACCGCGTTCGCGAGCACGAGCTACTTGATCGCCGGTGATCGGCTGATCCGGGTCGACGGCTGCGACGAGCTCGCGCGCTGGTTCGTCGCGGCAGGGCGCGAGCCGCTGCGGCTGCCCAGCCGTGAGCTCGCGGCGCTGGTGGAGACGATCGGCGGCTCGCCGCGGGCCCCCGAGCTGGTGCTCGATGCGCTGGGCTGGACCACGGTGCAAGGGACGCCCGTGCCGCGGCTCTACCTCGAGCCGCTCCCGAAGACCACGCGGCTCGGCGGTCGCTTGGTCTTTCGCTACGGCGAGATCGAGGTGGCCACCACGGCCAGGGGAACGCTCGTGGTCGATCCCGACGCCCGGCGGGTCTTCGTGCGCGCGCAGGGCGTGGAGGCCGACGCGCGCGCCCAGCTCGCCAGCGAGCTCGGGTGGATCGCGCAGCCTGCCTATACGGCGCATGCCGCGTACGAGGTCTCGATCGACACCGCGCGCTTCGTCGAGGCCGTGCCGAAGCTGCAAGACCTGGGCTGGGAGCTGTGGGTCCGAGGGAGCCGGCTGCGCCGCGCTGGCGGGCTGAAGGTACGGGTCGAGAGCGACATCGACTGGTTCGGCGTGTCGCTGGACGTGGACGTCGAGGGGATCGGCGCCGAGCTGCCCGAGCTCTTGCGCGCGCTGCGCGAGGCGCAGCCGTTCGTGCGGCTCACCGACGGGAGCATGGGCCTGGTGCTGCCCGAGTGGCTCGCCCAGCATCGCCGGCTCGCGACGCTGGGCAAGCCCGGCAAGCCCGACGGCAAATTCGGCGAATTCGGCGATGACGCGCTGCGGGTGCCGCGCGCCGCCGCGCCGCTCCTCGACGCGATGCTGGCCACGCTGCCCGATGTCGAGATCGACGCGGCGTTGCGCAAGCTGCGCACCCAGCTCGCCACCGCGACCGAGATCAAGCCGCGCACCGAGCCGCGGAGCTTCCGCGGCGCGCTGCGGCCGTACCAGCGCGAGGGGCTGGGCTGGTTCCGGTTCCTCGACGAAGTCGGCCTCGGCGGCTGCCTCGCCGACGACATGGGCCTCGGGAAGACCGTGCAGGTGCTGGCCCTGCTCGCGGCCAGGCGCGCGCCCCGGCCCTCGCTGGTGATCGCGCCCAAGACGGTGGTGTTCAACTGGCTCGACGAGGCGCGCCGGTTCGCGCCCCAGCTGCGCGTCCTGGACTACACGGGCCCCGATCGAGCGGCGCGGCGCGCCGCCGCCGCGGAGGTCGATCTGATCGTGACCTCGTATCCGATCCTCCGGCTCGACTGCGGCGAGCTGTCGAGCTGGGAGCTCGAGTACGTGATCCTCGACGAGGCGCAGGCGATCAAGAACCCCGACGCGCGCGTGACCGAGGCCGCGCGCCTGCTGCGCGCCCGGCGGCGCCTCGCGCTCACGGGCACGCCGGTCGAGAACCACCTGGGCGATCTGGCCTCGATCCTCGAATTCTTGAACCCGGGCCTGACCGACAGCAGCTCCGCGCTCCGCGCGCTGCTCGCGGCGTCTCCCGAGGGCGCCGCCGAGCTCGCGCCGCTCTCTCGCGCGCTGCGCCCGTTCCTCCTGCGGCGCACCAAGGAGCAGGTCCTGCCCGACCTCCCGACGCGCACCGAGCAGGTGCTGCGCTGCGAGCTCGGCGCCGATCAGCGCCGCCAGTATAGCGAGCTCCTCGCGCACTACCGGGCGGCGCTCTTGCCGCAGGTCGCGCGCGACGGCATGGCCCGCTCCACCATGCACGTCCTCGAGGCCCTGCTGCGGCTGCGCCAGGCGGCCTGCCACCCGGGCCTGCTCGATCGCAAGCACGCCCACGCGGCGAGCGCCAAGCTCGACACCCTGCTCGAGCACATGACCGAGGCCACCGAGAGCGGCCACAAGGCGCTCGTCTTCTCGCAGTTCACCGCGTTCCTGGCGCTGCTCCGTGATCGCCTGGACGCC
>Ga0247790_10000021_pt1 | contig 80160 bp, 65 predicted proteins | sample UWRJS171409R4_FD_179913 | JGI IMG/M metagenome (GOLD analysis project Ga0247790, IMG submission 179913) | Soil microbial communities from Arlington Agricultural Research Station in Wisconsin, United States - UWRJ-S171-409R-4 | ecosystem: Environmental > Terrestrial > Soil > Agricultural land...
GTCTGTAACGACGGCGGCGCGACGGGCTGTCCATGAGCGCGCACCGTCATCGGCATCGTGCCGGCGCGATCGCGCTCGGGCTCGCGCTCGCCGCGGCGCTCGTCGGGCTGATCGTGTGGCGCACGACCGGCGAGCCCCCGGCGGCGCCGCGCGCCAGCGCCAGCGCCGCGCCCGCGCCCGCGCCCGCGCCCGCGCCAGCGCCCCGGGTCGCCGCGGGTCCCGCGGCCGCGCCGCGGCAGTGGGGCGTCCCGGTCGTGGCGCCGGCCTCCGCGCCCGGGGGTGCGGGCGTCTCCACGGACGACCCGCTCACCGCCTACCGCAAGCTCAACGTGTACCCGCCGGCGTCGCGGCCGCTGACGCGCGAGCAGACTGACCTGCTCCGGCCCGGGGATCGCCACGAGCAGCGCCGGCCGACCGATGCCGATGACGGTGTGGACTTCCTGTTCACCGCCGACCGCTACTTCGTGTTCGGCGACGAGGCGATCGCGCCGTCGCTCGACGTTCGCCGCGACGGCAAGCCCATCCCGGTGACGATCACGCAGTCGTTCGCCGCCGTGATGGATCCGGCCAACCGCAACCCGGCGCGCTTCCCGATCGAGCTCCGCGGCGGCCCGCCGCTCCGCGGGGCGTTCGCGCCGTCGGCGATGGGCGTGTCGCGCCAGGCCGCCATCGGGCTCTACGTCGAGTTCGACTACGGCGGCGCGCGGCAGCGCGCGCGGATCGATCTCCAGTACACGCCATCGGCCGGCATCCCGGCGCGCTTCACCGGCTCGTTCCAGGACGCCGCCGTGAAGGGCTCGCTGGTGGTCCGCGCCGGCATCTCCGTCGCGCGCGGCGGCCACTACCTGATCGACTGCAACCTCTACGACGCGGAGGATCGCCCCGTCGCCTGGACGCGCTCGAAGGTCGAGCTCACCGAGAGCACGCGCGAGGTCGAGCTCTCGTTCTTCGGCAAGGTGCTCACCGATCAGGGCGCGCGCGGCCCGTTCAAGATCGGCCAGCTCCGCGGCGCACGCTTCGACGCGGGCCGCGACCCGGATCTCGAGCAGATGCAGCCGTTCACCGGCAGCTACACCACGCGCGCGTACCCGGCCGACGCGTTCTCCGACGCCGAGTACGACAGCCCGGAGAAGCAGCGGATGCTCCGCTTCCTCGCCGAGCAGCAGGCCAAGGGCGTGCACCAGGCCGGCGCGCGCTCCGCCGATCCGGGCACCCCCGGCGACGACAAGTAGCCCGCGTCCGCCGCCCTATACCATTTATTGATTCAGTGCCGTATTTACTCGGCAGGCCTCGAGGCCGCCGGCGCGAATCGATGTCCGAGATCTCGATATGTCAGAGACCTCGAATAGCGTCACGGCATGGCTCGCAAGAAGATCAAGCAGCGGCGTCCCCGCTCCCCGGGGTGGACGGTCCAGCTTCTCGGTAGGCAGGCGCCGCGCCGTATGTCCGACACACTGGTCGAGTTCGCGGGGCCGGAGCTGCTCTGCGAAGCAGAGTCGGCCGAGGAGTGGCGGTCTGTATTGACGCTGGCAGCCGCGGTCTGGAACGGCGCGCTGCTCGGCAAGACCAGCGAGGAATTGCTGAAGATACTGTGCGAAGAAGGAGCGCCCGCGCCCGAGCCCGAGCTCGAGGCGCTCATCAAGCACCTCGTTCGGCGCAGGCAGACCACCTATGCACAGGACAAGCGGTTCGTCGCCGCCGTCGAAGTGCACCGGACGGACGACGAAGTCCACGTGACCGCCGCCTACGCGATGTTCGCGAGCTCGGTGCCGCCCACGGGCCCTGCTCGGCATTGAGATGAAACACTGCTCCAGTCCTCGGCTGCGCGGCTGTCGGCGCTATTGACGCTTTCTTTCCGCAGCTGCGATTGCGGCAACGACTGAGATCGTGGTCTACGCCAGGCAAGTCGTGAGGCGTGAGGCAAAGCCTGCCCCAAGCGTGCGTACGCCATCTGCAGATGGGTCGGCGTCGGATAGTGAATCCGCCCATCGTCACGCCGGCCGCCAGCGTGCCACGCAGCACCTCGTCTACTCTTCAGCAGCGTGCACGAAGCGCTCCGCATGAGAAATATATCCAGTCACGCTTGGCTTCTGTGACCCGGGCGCACGTCGTAGTTTTTATGCACTCTTTAGGCTCAAGACGTTGTGGCAGGAAATGAGGATGTGGTTTATCCGGGCACGTCGTGACGAAAGGCAAATCGATGGCGAAGTCGGCTCGGCTCGCGCCGGGCGGGTCCACGCTCGCCGAGTCCCTCTACCCGACTCAGATCGGCGCCCTGCGCGTGCCCGAGACACAGCTCGAGCTCGCGCCTCGCCAGCTCGCCGCGCTGAAGGCCGCGCGGGCAGCCGCCTGGGTACACGCAGGCGCGGCGAGCGAAGCTGGTGCCGCCATGCTGCCGACCGCCGCGGAACGCTGGCGTCATGTCACCGCCCCCGACTACCGCATGACCGCCTGCGCGATGCGCAGCCAGCTCGCCGATGAGCTCCAGAAGGAGGGGAGCACAACGGTAGGCGCCGCCGCCATCGCGAACGCCGGCAGCCTCGCGTGGGAGACTTCGGCGAAGCAGGGGGAGCCCCCCTCACCGGAAACGATCGCGCACGGTACGGTCCGGATGGAGGACCACCCCGACTGCAGCGCACTGCTCGACAAAGCCTCCGCGGAGGGGGTCGTGATCAGCTATGGCAATAAGGCCCGCGTCAAGCGCACGCAGTTCGTCGATGGGGCTGGGGAGCCCTTGGAGATCCGGCTGGAGTTACAGTTGGTGCGAGGAATGCGGTACCTGGATCTCGAGCATGAGATGGGGCATATTCGCCAGCTTGAGCGTTTTGGAGATGCGCGGCCGATCACGGGGAAGGTAGTGAGGCGCGACGAAATCGAGGAGAGGGCCCGAGACCCTCTGGCTGTGGGCGTGTTGACCGAGAGAGAGCGCTCGATCTTCGAATATCACAATCGGCTGGATGAGTTTATCCGCCTCGCAGAGCGCAAGGTTCCATCTCCCCTCCTCGAAGAGTGCGCGGAAGAGCTCGACTTCTGGAGAAGGGCGGCAGAGACCGCGGGGCTTGGCCACGCTGGCAACCTCAACGAGTGGGCCCAGCGGTACTTTTCAGACATTCCGGAGCTGGAAGCCCGGTGCCGTGAGCTTGGCCTCGTGCTCGTGCCCACGACAAGCCGGTGGTAGCGATACGATGAGAGAGTACCCTGAAGCCAATTACTTCCTGAGCGTATCGCCGGTTGGAGAGTCCATTGATTTGCAGCTAGGCCGACTCCTGCCGCGCTCTTATCTGATCGTTGTAAACCTGGTCACGAAGATCGCCTTCGTATCCTGGCTCCCGGCATCACCGTGGCCACCGCCCTACCCGACCAGCTGGGATCACTGGCGGGATCGCGACGAAGCAGCCTGGTACCTGTTCGCGACGGATGCAGTCACGGTGGCTCCGACCGAAGAGCGCGAAGCACGGATCCAGACCGTGGTATTCGACGAGTATCCAGAGACCGCACACACGGTATTCTGGCGCCCGCGAGCAGACTACGAAGCGTTGCTCGCGGACCTGGAGCGCGCCTACGGCACCCCGGATCCCAGCGAGCTGCGACTCGACGAGCTGGCCGAGGGCCCCCTGGCCGAGTTCCTCAGGCACGATTTGCCGCATGCCGACTTGAGCGCCTACGAGCGCAAGATCCTCTGCCTCGCCTCATCATCGGACTCGTCGAGCTGATCGCCGCAGTCCCCACAGCACCCGCGGCGGCCGAGCGCGCGCCTACGCCGCCAGCGCCGCGCGCAGCGCCGCGGCGACGTGGTCGATCTGCGCGTCCGTCAGGTCCGGGAACATCGGCAGCGAGATCATCTCCCGCGCCGCGCGCTCGGCGACCGGGCAGCTGCCCGGCCCCTGCCCCAGGTGCACGTACGCCTTCTGCAGATGGATCGGCGTCGGATAGTGGATCGCCGTCCCCACGCCGGCCGCCGCCAGCGCGTCCCGCACGGCATCCCGCCGCGCCGCGTCCACCCGCACCACCATGAGGTGGTAGACGGGCACTGCCCCCGGCGCCTCCGCCACGAGCCGCAGCCCCGGCACGCCGGCCAGCTGCTCGCGATACCGCGCCGCGTGGCGTCGGCGCGCCTCGTTCCCCGCCTCCAGGCGACGCAGGCTGATCGACAGACACGCGCACTGCACGGCGTCGAGCCGCGCGTTGTAGCCGACCGCCACGTGATCGTGCCGGCCGGCCTGGCCGTGATCGCGCAGGCTGCGCACCACCTCGAGCAGCGCCGGCTCGCTCGTCGTGATCGCGCCGCCCTCGCCGAACGAGCCGAGGTTCTTCGTCGGGTAGAAGCTGAACGCCGCGATCCGCGCGGCCGAGCCGGCCCGCCACGCGCCGCGCGCCGCGCCGTGCGCCTGCGCCGCGTCCTCGAGCAGCGGCAAGCCGAGCGCCGCGAGCCGCCCCATGTCCGCGACCTGGCCGAACAGGTGCACCGGCACGATGCACGCAGTCGCCGCGGTGATCCGGCGCGCCACGTCCGCTGGATCGATCAGCAGCGTCTCGTCGTCGACATCGGCGAGCACCGGCTTCGCGCCCGCGTGGCTGATCGCCTCGGCCGTCGCGAAGAACGAGCTCGCGGCCGTGATCACCTCGTCGCCCGGGCCGACCCCGAGCGCCCGCAGCGCGAGCAGGAGCGCGTCGGTGCCGGTCTTCACCGCGCACGCGTGCGCCGCGCCGGTGTAGCGCGCGAACGCCTCCTCGAAGTCGGTCACCGCGGCGCCGCCGACGAACGCGCCCGTGTCCAGGATCTTCGCGAACGCCGCGAGGTACTCGTCGCGCGATGGCCGCACCAGCGCGGCGAGATCGACGAACGGGACCTTCATGCTCACAGCGCCCTCACAGCGCCCTCACAGCGTCACCCTCGCCCCGTCGGCGCGCAGCGAGCGCTGGGCCGCCTCGAGCATCCGCACCACGCGCAGGCCGGTGTCGCCGTCCGACGGCGACGGCTCGCGATCGAGGCACGCGGCCGCGAACGTGCTCGCCATCACCGACAGCGCCTCGCGCCCGTCGAGCTTCGGCGACAGGACGTCGCCCGAGCGGTACTGCACGTTGAGCGCATACGCCGACTCCTTGTCGATGTGCTGCACGTCGACCGAGCTCTCGTAGAGCTTCACCGGCTCGACGGGCGACGTGTCGTCCCAGACCAGCATCTTCTTCGTGCCGGCGATGATCATCCGCCGCGTCTTCACCGGCGCCACCCAGTTGACGTGGACGTGCGCGAGCAAGGACTCGTCGAACCCGATCGTCAGGTACGCCAGGTTCTCGTGCCGCCCGTAGTGCGACACGCCGATCGCCGAGATCCAGCGCGCCGCCGTGCCGAGCGTCTGCGACAGGACGTAGTCGATGATCGTGAGATCGTGCGGCGCGAGGTCCCAGATCACGTTGAAGTCGGGCTGGAACAAGCCGAGGTTGATCCGCACCGAGTCGACGTACAAGACGCGCCCGAGCTCGCCGCCCGCGACGAGCTCGCGGATCTTGCGCACCGCCGCCGTGTACACGAACGTGTGATCGACCATCAGCGTGCGCTGCTGCGCGGCCGCCAGGCGCACCAGCTCCTCGGCCTCGGGCACGCTCGCCGTCAGCGGCTTCTCGACGAGCACGTGCTTGCCGGCCAGGAGCGCCGCCTTCGCGAGCGGGTGATGCGTGACGATCGGCGTCGCGATCGCGATCGCGTCGACCTCGGGGTTCGCGATCAGCTCGGCCGCGTCGGCCGTGACCGGTACGTGCGGGTAGTGCGCCTGGGCGACCTTCTGCCGGCCGGGGCTGCTCTCGGCGATGCCGGCGACCGTCGAGCGCGCCGCGGTCGCGAAGTTGCGGACGAGGTTCGGCCCCCAGTAGCCGAATCCGATGACACCGACGCGCAGTCGCACGCTGCGACGGTCACACCCGCTCGGCTCGCCGTCAAGCGGCGGTGCTATCATGCGACGTGCTGTCCAAGCGCCTGCGCGATCGCCGGACCACGTACTGGGCGCGCCGGCTGCTCGACGATTTTTTGCCGCCGGTGATCCGCGAGTGGCGCCCGCTGAGCCGCTGGATCGCCACCGCGTTCCACGGACCCCGCTTCGATCTCGACTTCAAGCAGCGCGCGTTCGCGATGACCGGCCGCGAGATCGCCGCCGCGTACGCCGCGCTCGACGCCGGGGCCGCCCGCTACCGCGACACCGACACCACGCCGGCGCAGATCGACGCCGTCGCGGCGGCCGCGGTCGGCTCCGTCCTCGAGGTCGGGTGCGGCAACGGCGCGATCGCCGCGCGGCTCGCGCGCGCCGGCCACCGCGTCGTCGCCGTCGACGTCACGGTAGGCTCCGCGCGCGCCACGCGGCGCGCCTCGGGCGCCACCGTCGCGCTCGCGGGCCTGCCCGAGCTGCCGTTTCGCGATCGCGCGTTCGACACCGTCGTGTGCGCGCACACGCTCGAGCACATTCCGGATCTGTGGCGCGCGGCCGCCGAGCTGCGCCGCGTCGCGCGCCGGGTCGTCGCCGTCGTGCCGCGCCAGCGCTACTACCGCTACACGTTCGACTACCACCTCCACTTCTTCCCGAGCGCGGCGCCGCTCGAGCACCTGCTCGGCGGTCAGGCGCGGCTCGTCGACGGCGACTGGCTCGTCGTCAGCGACGGCGGCGACGGCCGCTGACGACGGGGCCACGCCGCGGCCGCGAGCGCGAGCACGAGCGCGAGCAGGTAGCCGCCCTGCTTCCAGCGGACGCCGCGCGGCTCGAAGCGCCACGCGACGCGGTGGTGGCCCGCGGCGACGTGGACCGCGCGCAACAGATAGTTCGCGCGCACAGGCACCGCCTCCGCGCCGTCGATCGCGACGCGCCAGCCGGGGTAGACGAGCTCGTTCAAGACGACGAGCCCCTCGCGCGGCGCGTCGAGCTCGAGCACGATCTCGTCCGGCTCGTAGGAGACGAGCCGCGCCTCCGCGCGCTCCGGGCTCGCCGCGACGAGCCGCGCCGCCGCGTCACCGAGCAGCGCGGCATCGGCCGGCTCGAGCACGGCGTGGCGGCGCCCACCGTCGGGGAGCTGCGCCGCGCGCATCGCGGGCAGGACGTCCGCCTGCGCCGGCGCGATCGCGATCGCGCCGTACCACACGGCGAGCGGCACCGGATCGCGCGCCTCGTAGATGCCGTCGCCGCGCGGCACGAAGCTCGGCGGCACCGCGCGCACCAGGCTCGCCGTGTCGGCGAACCGGAAGTGCGGCGCCCGGAGCAGGTACCGCACGTTGAAGTCCGCCAGGATCGCGGCGTCGCGCTTGACGTAATCGAGCACGTCGACGTAGCGCGCCTGGCACAGCGGATCGATCGCCGGGTAGCCGCGGAAGTCGCGCACGCCGAGGCGCTGCCCGGCGCGCTCGCCGAGCACGTACTCGTCGTAGATCCGCCAGCGATCGCCGATCCCGTCGAGGCGCGCGAGGATCGCGGCGTCGCGCTCGTGGAGCCGGCGCGAATCCGACGCAGGCGGCCGGCGCGGCGTGTGCGTGAACCACGGCGCGTCCCACAGCGCGAGCGGCGCGAGCAGCGCCAGGCACACCGCGCGGCGGCGCGACCCGGCGGCCGCCGTCACGGCGCCGATCACGAGGCCCGCGGCGACCGCCACCGTCGCGATCGACTGCCACGCCGCGCGGTTCTTCGGCTCGGCCGCCGCCCAGCCGAGCGCGAGCAGGGTGACGAGCGCCGCCACGCCGCCCGCGCACGCGATCGCGCGGCGCCGCGACGCCCCGGCCGCCCCGGCCGCCCCGACCGCCCCGGCCGCCCCGGCCTCGCCGAGCGCCGCCACGCCGTAGCCGGCCGCCGCGGCGAGCGCCCAGGCCGTCACCAGCTTGTAGCGGCCCGGGATGCGCAAGAGGCGGAAGCCCGGCACGTGCTCGACGAGCCACGGCAAGACGCTCGCCGTCGAGCCCGCGGCGAGCACGACGCCGAACGCGGCGACGCCGCACAGGAGGCACGCGATCCCGCGATCGAACCGCGGCCGCAGGACGACCGCGCACACGGCGCACAGCGCGATCGCGCAGCCGACGTACATCTCGGAGATCCCGGCGACCGGCGAGATCACGCCGCGCGCGGCCGCCGAGAACGGCAGCGACAGGTGCAGCGCGAACCCGCCGCCGCCCCAGCGCTCGCGCGCGGCGAGCGCGACCAGCTCGCCCGTCGGCGTCACCGTCACGAGCAGGACGAGCCCGGCGACGACGGCCGCCGCGAGCGCGGGCACGGCGAGCCGGCGCGGCGGCACGCGCTCGGTCGCCAGGCGAAGCACCGCGTACGGCAGGATCAGGAGCAGCGCGTAGAACAGCCCCGGCGGCGAGCCCGCGGTCGCGCACAGGAGGAACGCCGCGCCGACGGCGACGCCGCGGCGCCAGGTCGGGCGCGCGAGCACAGCGTCGATCGCGAGCCACACGAGCGGCACCCACACGAGCGGCCAGATGATGTTCGAGCCCTTGTGGACGAGCAGCGGCGCCGACGCGACGAGCCCGAGCCCGCCGACGATCGCCGCGCGCGCCGGCAGGCCGCGGCTGCGCAGGAACAGGTGCATGCACGACGCCATCGCGACGTGGTGCGCGAGCACCTTGATCTGCACGAGCCACCACGACGCGCCCGCCGCCGCGCCCCACGCGACGAACGGCCCGTTGAACGGGTAGTACCGATCGACGACCGGATCGGCGTAGACCGGGTAGCCGCCCTTGTCCCACGGGTTCCACAGCGAGAACCGGCCCTCGCGCAGCTCGCGGCTCATGTAGTCGAGGTCCGGCCCGTGCGTGTCGATGATGTCCCAGCCCAGGCCCGTCGCGACGCCGTGCTGGTGCCACAGGTCGCGGTAGATCCACGCGACGGCGATCGCATAGAGCGCTGGCGCCCACCACCACTCGCCGCGGCGAGCGAAGTAGGCGCGTACGTGGCTCCACACCGCGCCGGCATTCTACAATACGTCCTACAATACGTCCGCGTGCGCCTCGCCCTCGCGATCGTGCTCGCGCTGACGAGCACCGCCTCGGCGCGCGGGATCCGCGGCCTCGTCTACGACGACGCGAACGGTGACGGGCTCCCCTCCGCCGGCGAGCACGGCGTCGCGGGCGCCGTGGTCTCGTACGAGGGCCGGCTGTTCACGAAGACCGACGCCAACGGGCGCTACGAGCTGGCCGTGCCGCCCCGCACGGGCGGCATCGTGTGGGTCCGGGTTCCGGACGGCTTCGTCCCCGGCCCGGCGTGGGCGCGCCTCGACGACCGCGAGGAGCACGACGTCGGGCTGCGCCGGCTGCCCGCGCCGCCCCGGGGGCCGCTGACGTTCACGGTCGCCGCCGACACGCACCTCTCGGGCGACCGGCCGTTCGCGCTCGATCTCGGCGCCGTCGCGCGCGCCGCGACCGCGCTCGAGCCGCCGCCCGCGTTCTTCACGATCCTCGGCGACGTCACCGGCGGCAGCCTGCCCGCGCACTTCGATCTCGTCGCGCAGAGCCTCGAGGGCCTCGAGGTGCCGTACGTCCCGGTGCCCGGCAACCACGACTGGTACGACGGCGGCGCGGCGTGGTTTGCGCGCTACGGCCCCGACAACTACAGCTTCGACATCGGGTCCGTGCACTTCCTCGTCTGGAACATGGCGCTGCCCGAAGACGAGCTCGACGCCTACCTCGGCGCCGAGCTCGCGCTCGTGGCGCCCGGCATGACCGTCGTCGCGCTCACGCACGCGCCGCCGAGCCCCGACACGCTCCGCACGCTGCGCGAGCTCGGCGTCGATTACCTGCTCACCGGGCACACGCACTCAAACCGCGTCGTCGATCACGGCGGGCTCGTCGAGCTGACGACCGAGCCGCTGCTCATGGGCGGGCTCGACTTCACGCCCGCCGGCTACCGGATCGCGACGATCGATCGGGGCGTCCTCTCGACGGTCCACCGCGCCGTCGTCGAGGCGCCGTTTCTGGCCGTGATCGCGCCCGAGGCCGGGCGCTGCACGCCGCCCGGCGCGCAGCTCATCGCCGCGGCCGAGCTCGACGCCGGAGGTGCCGCGGTGACGGCGCGCCTCGACTGCGGGCCGCCGTTCCCGCTCGTCCGCGCCGGCGGCTGGAGCTGGCGCGCCGCGCTGCCGCCGCTCTGGCCCGGCCGGCACACCGTCACCGTCCTGGCGCGCGCGCCGTCCGGCGCCCGCGCGGAGCGGGCGATCGCGTTCGACGTCTGCCGGGACGCGGACCCGGCCGCGGCGGCGGATGCGCCCGCCGCGGCGCCGCCCGCGGACGCCGCCTGGCCGCAGCTCGGCGGCGACGCGCGCCACACCGGCGCCGTGCCGCGCGTGATCGCGCCGCCGCTCGCCGCGCGCTGGGTCACGCCGATCGGCGGCCACGCCCTGCAGGCGCCGCCCGCGGTCGCTGGCGGCCGCGTGTTCGCGAGCGCGACCGATCTCGGCGACGGCCGCGGCGGCGGCGTGATCGCGCTCGGGCTCGCCGACGGCGCCGTCCGCTGGCGCGCGCGCACGGAGGTGCCAGTCCGCGGCGGCCCCGCGATCGCCGGCGACGTCGTCGCGGTCGCCCTGACCGACGGCACGGTGCTCGGCCTCGACGCCGCCACCGGCGCGCCGCGCTGGCGCCACGAGCTCGGCGCCGGCCTGCCGCCCGAGGCGGCGACCGTGCACGCGTCGCCCGCGGTGAGCGGCGGCGACGTGATCATCGGCAACCAGCGCTACCTCGCCGCGCTCGCCGCCGCGACCGGCGCCGCGGCGTGGAGCGTCGATCCGGTCCCCGAGGGCGAGAACAGCCAGTCGCTCGCGGCCGTCGCGATCGGCGACGGCGTCGCCGTCGGCACGTTCAACCGCGCGCTCGGCGGCGTCGCGGCGTGGGATCGCGCCACCGGCCAGCACCTGTGGCGCCTCGAGGGCGCGCGCACGGTCGCCGTCAACGCGACGCCCGTGATCGACGGCGACACCGTGTACGTCGTCAACGGGCTCACCGAGGTGCTGGCGCTCGAGCTCGCCACCGGCGAGCCGCGCTGGCACACCAAGCTCGATCCCGCCGGCTTCGACTGGGGCCACGCCACTGCCGGGACCCCGGCGGTCGCGCGCGGCGTGCTCGTCGTGCCGATCCTGTACGGCGTGCTCGTCGGGCTCGACGCGGCGAGCGGCGCCGAGCTGTGGCGCCGCCCCGGGACGCCCGGGCCGCTGCGCACGACCCACTACCGCGGCGCGGGCGAGGCCGGCTACGAAGCCTCGCCCGTGATCACCGGCGACATCGTGTGGGCGGCGGACACGTCCGGCCGGCTCGAGGCGCTCGAGCTTCGGACCGGCGCGCTGCTCTGGCGCACCGAGCTCGGCGCGCCCGTGCTCGCCGGGCTCGCCGTCGCCGGCGATTGGCTGATCGCCGCGTCGTTCGACGGCACCGTGCGCGCGCTCGCGCCCGTCGCGCGCGAGGCCGCCGCGGCGACCCCGCGGGCGTGCGACGTCCCGATCGCCGCTGGCGGCGGCGGCTGCTGCGACGCGGGCACCCGCGCGCCCTCGGCCGCCGCGCTCACGCTCGCCGCTGCGCTCGCCGCCGCGCTCGCCGCCGCGCTCGCGCCCCGTCGCCGCCGCCGCCGCCGTCGCAACCGCTAGCGCGCCCGCGGCCGACCGATCGTGAGCGACGCCGCGACGCGCGCCGCGTCGGCGAGCGCGCGCGCGACGACCCGCGGCCGGGCGCCCGTGGCCTGGCCCCGCGCGCGGCGGTGGAACGGCACCGGCACCTCGACGACGCGCGCGCCGCCGCGGGCCGCACGGATCACGCGCTCGCCCTCGGCGAACACGCCCGCGGCGACGAGCGGGCGATCCAAAAGCTCGCGGCGCGCCAGCTTGATCGAGCCCGGATCGCCGCCCGGCGCGCCCAGCGCGCGCACGATCCGCTCGTAGGTCCACGACAGGGCGCGCCGGTACGGCGTGTAGACCTCACGCTTGTTGCCGCGCACGCCGATGACGAAGTCCGCGCCCGCCTCGGCCGCGGCCGCCATCGGCACCAGCGCCTCCATCGGCCACTGCCGATCGGCACTCATCAGGAACACCCAGGCACCGCGCGCCGCGCGGTAGAGATCGCGCATCGACGCCTCGATGCCCCGGTTCTGCGCGTGCTCGACGAGCCGGACCGGGTAGCGCCGCGCGATCGCGGCCGTCGCGTCGGCCGATCCGTCATCGCAGACCACGACCTCGAGCTCGCCGGAGGCGCCCGCTCCGACGCGCAGCGCGTCCTCGATCGTCGCGCCGATCGAGCCCTCCTCGTTGTACGCGGGGATCACGATCGACAGCGATGGCAGCATGCGGCGCCCCCGCGGCTCAGCGGACCAGCGGCCGCGCCGGGTTGCCAACGACCGTCACGTCCGGCGGCACGTCGCGCGTGACCACCGCGCCCGCGCCGACCACCGCGCCGCGGCCGATCCGCACGCCGCACAGGATCGTGGCGCCCGAGCCGATCGAGGCGTCGTCCTCGACGTGCGTCTCCTCGAGCGTCCAGTCCTCCGGCCCCTTCGGCGTGCCGTCCGGACGGCACGCGCGCGGGTGGCGATCGTTGACGAACGTGACGCCGTGGCCGACGAACACGCGGTTGCCGATGTGCACGCCCGAGCAGATGAACGTGTGCGTCGAGATCTTGCAGTGGTCGCCGACCGTGGCGTCGCGCTGGATCTCGACGAACGCGCCGACCCGCGAGTGCGCGCCGATCCGGCAGCCGTACAGGTTCACGAACTCGTGGATCGTGGTGCCCTCGCCAACGACGACGTCGGGCGCGATCGACTGGAACCGAGCTGACACGGCGACATTGCCGCACAACAGCCCGTGCGACGCAAGCGCACGCGCGCCGCTGTAGGGACCGAGCGGTGCTGTAACCCATGAACCGACCCCACGCAGTGACGCCTGATCTTTTCGGTGGCAAAGCTTCATCGCCTGGTGCGGTGCCGAAGAAAAAGTCGCGACCGCGCGCGCCGTCGGTCCCACGAACAAAGGTGATGATCAGAAACAGCTTCCTTTTGATTGCCGCGGCTACCTTGGGCCTCGCTGCGTGTGGCAGCGACGACATCGACTCTGACGAGGAGGCCCGCCGCGCCTACTTCGGCCTCGACGAGTCGATCGGGAAGTCGCTCACCCTGGGCTTCGCCGGCTTCAGCTCGGCCTCGAGCGCGAACATCATGCCGCAGATGGATACCGGCGAGGTCGCGGGCACGCTCGTCATCACGGGCCAGGTCGATCAGGGCTCGTCCTCCAACAAGGGCATGCGCCTCCGCGTCGCGATGGTCGACTACACCGACGGCCCGCTCATCGTCGTGAACGAGGACGGCAAGGAGGAGGAGCTCGACGTCGATATCACCTACGACACCTCGACGGACGTGGCGCAGCAGCCGTTCCTCGATCTCAAGCTCCAGAACTTCCCGAGCGGCACGCTGGAAGGCACGCTGACCGGCACGTACCTCATGACCGGAGACATCGAGGGCGAAACCACGCTGAGCCTGACGTTCTCCGGAACGACCATGCCCGATGGCTCCGGCCGCCCCACCGGCGTCGTCCGCGTGCCCGGCAGCACGACGGTCACCGGCACGGCCACGAGCGGCGACGGCACCTTCGAGGTCAACCTGAAGCTCTGATCGCGCGCGGCGGCGCCCGCGCCGGCACGCTATATCTCCGTCGTGTCGACGCCGCGCCTGCCGCTGGTCTGGGACATGGAGACCGGCGATCCGGATGACTTCCTGACGCTCTTGCTCCTCCTGGATCATCCGCGCGTCGAGCTGCTCGCCGTCACGATCACGCCGGGCACCGCCGAGCAGGTCGGCGTCGTGCGGCGCGCGCTCGCGTGGCTCGGACGCGAGGACGTCCCCGTCGGCGCGCGGGATCTGGCGAGCGAGAAGCGCGCGGTGTCGCCGTGGCACTACGAGGCGTACCACGAGGCGTATCACGAGGCGTACGGCGAGCCGGCGCCGTCGCGCGACGCCGAGCCCGCCGACGAGCTGCTCGTGCGCGTCTTCGGCGCGCGCCCGCACGCGACGCTGCTCACCGGCGGGCCGCCGAAGAACCTCGGCGCAGCGCTCGCCCTCGCCCAGGCGCGCGGCGCGCCGCTCGCGCTCGGTCGCTGGGTCGCGCAGGGCGGCTTCGCCGGCGAGGGCGTCGTGCCGCCGGAGCGGCAGCTGCCGAAGTTCCGCGGCCTCACCACGTGCCCGTCGTTCAACCTGAACGGCGCGCCGAAGGTCGTGCTCGCCGCGCTGGCCGCGCCGGGGATCGGCGCGCGCCGCTTCGTGTCGAAGAACGTGTGCCACGGCGTGATCTACGACCACGCGATGCACGAGCGGTTCGCCGCGGCCAAGGACCGCCGCCGCTCGATCGCGCTCGTCCACCACGGAATGGAGCACTACCTGCGCACGCGCGAGCACGGCAAGGCGTTCCACGATCCGCTCGCCGCGGCGTGCGCGATCGACGAGTCGATCGGCGAGTGGGCCGAGGTCGAGCTCTACCGCGAGCGCGGCGAGTGGGGCTCGCGGCTCTCCCCCGGCAGCGGCACGCGCATCATCGTCGGCTACGACCACGAGCGCTTCGTCGAGACGCTGCTCGCCTGAGCTTCAGGCGAGCGTCGCGCGCAGGCCGTCGACGAGCTGCGTCTCGGCGACCACGCCGAACGCGTCGCGCAGGCGGTCGACCCGCGCGCGCGACTTCAGGATCTCGCCGGCCCGCGACGGCGCGTGGTGGATCTCCGAGCGGCCGCCGCACAGCTCGACCACCGTGCGCGCCAGCTCGAGCACCGAGATCTCGCCGCCCGTGCCGACGTTCGCGATGACGCGGCTGTTGCCGTCGCCGGCCGCCGCCGTGAGCGCGCGGACCACGTCGCCGACGTAGACGAAGTCGCGCGTCTGGCCGCCGTCGCCGAAGATCGTGAGCGGGCGGCCGGCGCGCGCGCGGTCGGCGAAGATCGAGATCACGCCGGAGTACGGGCTCGACGGATCCTGGCGCGGGCCGTAGACGTTGAAGAAGCGCAGCGCCGTCGTCGGCACACCGTGGACGCTGGCGTAGTAGTCGAGCGCGAATTCGCTCGCGAGCTTGTCGATGCCGTACGGCGAGACCGGCTGCTTCGGCGTGTCCTCGTCGACCGGCATCGCGCTCACGTCGCCGTAGACAGCGGCGGACGACGCGAACACCACCTTCCTGACGCCCATGGCGCGGGCGTACTCGAGGACGTGGAGCGTGCCGCCGTAGTTGACGGCCATGTCGACGAGCGGGTTCGCCACCGAGGCGACGACCGAGACCTGCGCCGCGAGGTGGACGATGCGCTCGACGGGGCCGTGCTTCGCCGTGAGCGGCGCGAGCGCGGCGAAGATGCCGTGCGAGACATCGCACGTGACGACCTCGAGCGCAGGCGCCGGGCCGTCGAACGAGTGCCGCGGATCGGCCCACCGCGCGAGGTTCGCGCGCTTGCCGGTGCGGAAGTCGTCGAGGACGATCACCCGGTGCCCGATCTCGATCAGGCGATCCACGGTGTGCGAGCCGATGAAGCCGGCGCCGCCGGTGACGACCGCGATCGGAGGTGCGCTCATCTGGGGACTATAACCAACAACCAACCGCCCCGGCTCCCCCGGCTCCAGTGGTACCGTGCGCCGCGAGGCGAGCCATGAAAGCGATCCGGATCGAGCGTACCGGTGGCCCCGAGGTCCTGCAGCCGGCGGAGATCGACGCCCCCGGCGAGCCGGGCCCCGGCGAGGTCCGCGTCCGTCACCACGCGTGCGGCGTCAACTTCATCGACATCTATCACCGCACCGGCCTGTACCCGGTGCCGCTGCCGGCCGTGCTCGGCTGCGAGGGCGCGGGCATCGTCGAGGCGGTCGGCCCCGGCGTCACGCACGTGGCACCGGGCGACCGCGTCGCGTACGCGACGACGAAGCTCGGCAGCTACGCCGAGGCACGCCTCGTGCCGGCGACCCCGGTGGTGAAGCTCCCGGACTCGATCGACTTTCCCCGCGGCGCCGCGATGATGCTGAAGGGCCTGACGGTGCAGTACCTCCTGCGGCGCACGCGCCCGCAGCGCCCGCTCCAGCCCGGCGACCACATCCTGTGGCACGCCGCGGCCGGCGGCGTCGGGCTGATCGCGTGCCAGTGGGCGAACGCGCTCGGGCTCAAGCTGATCGGCACGGCCGGATCCGACGAGAAGTGCGCGCTCGCGCTGCGCTACGGCGCCGCGGCCGCCATCAACTACCGCACCCAGGACGTGGCGAAGACCGTCCGCGAGCTCACCGGCGGCAAGGGCGTGTCGGTCGTGTACGACTCCGTCGGCAAGGACACCTGGGAGATCTCGCTCGACTGCCTCGAGCCGCTCGGCCTGATGGTGAGCTTCGGCAACGCGTCGGGCGCGGTGCCGCCGGTGGCGCTCGGCCAGCTCGCGCAGAAGGGCTCGCTGTACGTGACGCGGCCGACCCTCGGCACGCACATGGCGACGCGCGAGGCGGCGCAGGAGATGACGGCCGATCTGTTCGGCATGGTGACGTCTGGCCGGATCGTCATCGACGAGCCGCGCAGCCACCCGCTCGCGACCGCCGCCGACGTGCACCGCGAGCTCGAGTCCCGCGCCACGACCGGCGCGTGCGTGCTCGTCCCCTGAGTCGGCGCGCGGCGCGCGGCGCCCGGCGCCCGGCTCACGGCGCGCGGCGCTGGACCGCGAGCGGCGTGAGCCCGCGCTCTGCCAGGAGCCGCAACAGCGGCGCGCGGTGCTCGTCGAGGAAGCCGGCGAGCCCCGAGCGCTCGGCCCCGCTCATCAAGATGTACGCCTGGAACTCGTTCTGCATGAGCTCCTCGTCGTTCGCGTTGTAGCTCCCCGCGAGGCTCACGCGGATCCGCGCGCGCTGCGGCTCGGCGAGGCCCTGCCAGTACGCCTCGATCGCCCGGCGGTAGGCAGGCTGCGTGAAGTACTGCGCGTGCAGGATCTCGTGGCTGACGACCTCGTCGTCCGGAATCCAGCCGGCGTGCGCGAACGTGACGAGCACGAACTTCGGCTTGTCCGCCCACGCGCGCTCGAGCAGCGCGCGCAGCGCCCGCTCGGGCTCGTCGAGGCACAGCGCCGCCTGCGCGGGGCACGCGCGATCGACCGCCGCGTAGAAGTGCACGAGATCCGGCTGCGCCGGATCGGGGTGGTCCTTCAGGAGATCGAAGCCGCCGACCTGCGCCAGCTGCTGCGCGTAGATCGGCTCGCCCTTGTCGACCACGATGTGCCGCCGCAGCTCGATGAAGATCGCCGCGCGCGTGAGCGGCGGGTTCATCGCGAGCCGGTCGTAGCTGCCGCACAGGAGCACCTGCTCGAGCTCGGCCACCCACCGGCACTCGGTCACGCCCAGCGCGTGCTCGTCGCGGTGATCCGCGGCGTACTCCGCGATCCAGTCGGACCACGGGATCAGCTCGCGATCGAGGCGCACCGGCGCCGCCGAGAGGCACGGCGAGACCCCGTCGAGGAGACAGCTCCGCCACGGCACCCGCGCCGCGGCGGCGGCCCGCGCCGTGCCCGCGCCCGCGCCGGCCGCGCTCCCAGGCGACACCGGCGTCGCCGGCGTCAGCTCGGGCGGCGCCGCGCCGTGCCCGCACGCGCCCGCGAAGGCGAGGCCAGCGGCCGCTAGGTATCGAACGCCATGCGCCATAGCTGCCCGAGCATGACATCGAGCGCGACCTTGTTGTCGCCTCCTTCAGGCACGATCAGGTCCGCCCACCGCTTGCTGGGCTCGACGTGCTCGAGGTGCATCGGCCGGACCGTCGCGTAGTACTGATCGCGCACCGACTGGAACGTGCGGCCGCGCTGCTCGAGGTCCCGCCGGATCCGCCGGATCAGCCGGATGTCGGCGTCCGTATCGACGAAGATCTTGATATCGAACTGCTCGCGGAGCGCCGGCTCGGTGAACACCAGGATGCCCTCCACGATGATCACGCGGGCCGGCGTGACCCGCCGCCGGTCGGGGCGCCGGGTGTGCGTCGAGAAGTCGTAGATCGGGACGTCGACCGGCCGGGCCTGTCGCAGGAGCCGCAGGTGCTCGGCGAGCAGATCACTCTCGAGCGATGAGGGATGGTCGTAGTTGATTTTCTCGCGCTCGGCTTGCGTGAGGTGCCCCTGATCGCGGTAGTAGGCATCGTGCTCGATCGTCACGCATCGACCGGGCGGCATCGCCGCGGCGAGCTTGGCCGCGACCGTGGTCTTGCCCGAGCCAGTGCCACCTGCGATGCCGACCACGAGCGTGTTCGAAGAAGCCATCGCGAGGGTTCTACTACGAGCACCGTGCGCCATGGCGCACCCGCGCCGCCCTCGCTCGCTCGCCGCTCGGAATTTCTGGGAGCGCGCGCGGACCGGACCGAGCCGGATCACCTGGTTCCACGAGCAGATCTGCCTCACGCGAGCCAACCAGAAGTAGGCGCGCTCATTGCTACTTTCTAGGAGCATAGCCGCCGGAGGTGGCCCATTATGATTCGACTAGCCATTGCAGAAAATCACACCATCGTTCGCTGGGCGTTGCGCGAGGCTCTCGGTAAGGAGCCGGAGCTCGAGGTCGTCGGGGACGCAGGCACCGCGTCGGAGACGCTGGAGATGATCCAGCGCGTTCGCCCGGATGTGCTGCTCCTCGACATCAGCCTGCCCGATCGCTCCGGGTTCGATGTGCTCAACGAGATGCGCGAGAGCGACACCGCGCCCCTGGTCATCGTGCTCACGTGGCACACGGAGCCGAGCTACGCCGCCCGCGCGATCGGGGCGGGCGCGCACGGTTACCTGAACAAGTCGGTCACGCCCGAGGACCTGATGGCCGCGATCCGCGCCGTGAGCCGCGGCGAGCAGGTGATCCCGCCTGGCGTCGAGCAGCTCTTGGCGACGGGCGATGGTCACCCGGCCAGCGCGCTCACCGCGCGCGAGCAGCAGGTCATGGAGATGCTCGGGCGCGGGATGACCAACCGCGAGATCGCCGAGCACCTGCAGATCAGCATCAAGACCGTCGATACGCATCGCGGTCACGTGCTGAAGAAGCTCGGCCTGCGGAACAACTCGGAGCTGACGCGGTTCGCCGTCAAGCACGGCTACGTGTCGCTCTGAGCGAGCCCGGGCGCGAGCCGATCGCTCAGCGGGCGCCGCCGCTCACGGCCGCGCCGGCTGGACCCACGCCTGCTTGCCGTCATCACGTGTGACGACGGCGCGCACATAGCCCGCCCTGGGCAGGGCGCGACGCGCGACGCGCTCCTTCACGGTCGCGACGCGCGCGCCGTTCTCGATGAACTCGATCGTGTGCGGCCGCCGCTCCGCGGCGCCGATCTCGACGACCAGCTCGCCGGCGCTCACCTCGGCGCGCTCGAGCACCACACCCGTCGACGCGTAGAACCGACCCACGGCGAGCGCGTCGAGGATCGCCTGCGGCTCGCGCCGCGCCTTGACGGCGATCCAGCCGCCGCCCGCCGGCCACTTGCCGTGGCCGTCGTAGTGGTGCGCGTCGTCGGACGCGACGCCCCACAGCGTGACGCCCGCGGCGAGCGCCTCGTCCCACAGCGCCTCCGTCGACGGGTGCGCCGCGTCGCCGCGGTTCCACCGATCGAACTGCACGTTCGAGATCTCGACGAGCCGCATCCCGCGCCGCCCCAGCTCCGCGAGCAGATCTCCCGTCATGCCCCAGTACCACTGCGGGTGATTGAGCTGCGCGAGCCCGCCGAGCGAGCGGTGGAGGGTCAGCGCCGCCTGGTACTTCGCGATCCGTTCGTCGGGGAGCCCCTGGCCGAGGCCGAACGGGATCTTGCCGGGCGGGCGCGCCGGGGGGCCGATCAGGTTCACGTGGATGCGGCACTTGCCGCTCTCGTGGCCCCGCGGGACGCACCGGGCCGGGTTGTACGTCAGCTCGATCCCGGCGAGGACGATCAGCCCCTGTGCCGGCGCGCGCACCGCCGGCTGGCCCGCCGTCGAGCCCTCGACCTCGCTGATCCGGTTGTGATCGGTGAGCGCGATCCAGTCGTAGCCGTGCGCCTCGTACCAGCGGATCACGTCGGGGATCGGCATCTGGCTGTCGCCCGACGGCCGCGCGTGCACGTGCGTCGAGCCGCGCAGCCAGACCTCGGCATCTGGCTCGGCCGCGGCCGCCGCTATGATGGGCGGCTCCAGCTCGACCGCGGCCTCGGCGCCTCCCGGAGGCGACACCGGCGGCGGCCCCTTCCCCGGACCATCCGCGCCCACGCACGCCACCAGCGCCAGGACCCAGCCGCAAAAGCTCCGCCGGGTCGATCGCAGCGCGATCTCCGACGGGATCGGCGCGGCACCGCACCGGTCCCCGTGGCGGCGGCGAGGCGCCAGGGCCGGCGTCACGGCGTCATGGTCCCGTCGAGGGTGACCGCGCCCCCGGGCGTCAGGTTCGTGGTGACGCCCCACTCGCGCTTGCTCCACACCCCGCGCAGCGCGAGGAACACGCCCGCGTGGTCCGTCAGCATGCGCCGCTCGACGGGGCGCAGGCCCGCCACGTCCGTCCGCTCGATCGGATCGTCGACGAGGTCGTTCACGATCGGCGCCCCGCTATTCGTCACGCGGATCTTCCAGCGACCGATCCGCACCGCGTGCGCGTACTCGAACATCGACGAGTACGACGGCTGCGCCCAGCCGCGGCCCGCGCCCTGCGCGAGCGGGATCAGCGAGCGCCCTTGCCCGGCCGCGGCGGGCGGCGCGCCAACCGCCTCGAGCACGGTCGGCAGGAGATCGACGGCCTCGGCGCCCTCGTCGACGATCGTGCCGCCCGGGAAGCGCGCCGGATCGCGGATGAGCAGGGGGACGCGGATCAGGAGATCGCGCAGCGAGCTGCCGTGACCGCACTGGCCAAACTCGAACAGCTCCTCGCCGTGATCCGCCGTGAGGATCAGCATCGTCTCGTCCCAGATGCCCCACGACTTGAGCTGCCCGATGAGCCGGCCCAGCTCCCGATCCTGGTAGCTGATCGCCGAGTCGTAGATCGCGATGAGCCGCTCGATGTCGCGCTTCGGCGGCACCTTGGAGCAGCCCATCGACGTGGGCTTCAGGCCCAGCTCCTTCGCCGTGCCGAACTCCTGGAACGGGCCGTTGTACGGCGGCGGCGAGTAGATGTCGATCCACGGCCGGCGCACGATCCACGGCGAGTGGCAGTCGACCGTGCCGAGGAACAGGTACGCCGGCTGATCGCGGTGGCGCTCGAGCTGGGCGAGCGCCGCGTTCACGACCGTCTGGCCGTAGACGATGCCGCCCACCACGCCCGGCTCGCGCATCAGGTTGCGGTACTCGCGGAAGCCGCGCGTGTAGCCGCCCCACTCGTTGATGAAGCCGTTCGCGGTGGCACCCATCGTGGCGAAGCCCTGGTCGGCGAGCCGCTTCGCGATCACGTCGAGCTTGGCCGGGAGCCGATCGACGCCGCCCACGCCCGCCAGCCGCACGTTGTGGACCGCCGGGTAGACGCCCGTCCACATCGTCGAGTGGCTCGTCTGCGACTCGTTGCCCTGGACGTAGTACTGGCGGAACACCGCGCTCGTCTTCGCGAGCTCGTCGAGGTGCGGCGTCTGCGCGCGCGCACCCGGCGTGAACAGCGGCACGCTGAGCGCGCGCACCGTGTCCATCACCCACAGGATGACGTACTTCGGCGGCGGCGCCGCCCGGCGGAGCTCCGGCGCTGGGCCGTGGATCGCGATCCGCGGCGCGGTGATCGTCGCGCTCGGGCAGTCGCGCGCCGTGAGCCCGAGCGCCACCACGCGGCCCGCCATCGGCGTCAGATCGACGCGCGCGTCGTGCGCGCGCAGCGCGCCGCCCGCGAACGCGCCGTCGCTGTTGCGCGCGCGCACCTCGATCGTGCAGCCCTCGGTGACGCTCGCCACGAGGTGGCCGCCGTCGGGCACCGTGACGTACCAGACGAGCGACGCGTCCTTCGCGAGCTCGATCGCGTCCGCCTTCGGATCGAACGCGGCGGCCGCGCGCGGGTCCTCCTCGCCGGGGCGCTCCTTGGTGCGCTCCTTGCCGACCCGCATCCACGCGACCGCGACCGGCCCGCGCGGGGCGATCGTCTCGAGCGTGACCTGGTTCTCGCCCACGCCGAGCCGGCCCTCGGGGATCGGCATCGCGACCGTTTGCCAGCCCCCGGCCAGCGTCACGCGGGTGCCCGCCGCGTCCTTGCCGTTGATGCGCAGGCCGATCGCCTGGCCCTCCTTGGCGTGCACGCGCAGCGTGAGGTGCGTGGCGTCTCGCGCCTGATCGCCGCCGAGCGGCAGCTCGAGCGGCGCGAGCCGATCGGCGATCGCGGCGCGCTCGCCGTCGACCACGTGGCCGTAGCGCCAGCGCGGCACCGGCACGCCGAACCGCGCGTAGCGGGCGAGCCCGACGCCCGCGGCGTCGATGACGAGCTCGCCGTCGACGTAGCGGTGCGCCATGAGCCGGTTGTCGACGAGCCGGAAGACCGCGTGCTCCGTCCGCGCACCGGACGCTGCCGCCGCCGCACCCGTCGCCGCCGGATGGCGGGCCGGGTCCGCGGGCCGGGCCGGGTCCGCGGCGGCGGGCGGCGGCGGGCGCGCCGCGATCGCCGCCCCGCCCTCGGCTTGCTTCGCCGCATCCGCATCGGCCGCCGCCGCACCCGCCGCCGCCGCGATCGGCGCCCTGTGGTGCATCACGTCCCACCCCGCGCGCGCCCCGACCCCGAGCGCGAACGACCCGATCGCGCCGCAGACAAGGCCAAGCGCCAGCCGAGCTCGCACCCAGCCATGGCTGTATCACGGCCCGCCCGCCCCTTCTAGTTCCTGGCACTGGCGGCCCCTGCCGGGTGTACCCTCGGGCCCATGCGGGTTCTCCTGATCGCGGGCCTGCTCCTGCTCCTGCTCGTCGGGTGCCGGTCGATCCTCGGCATCGAGGAGCTGCCCCCTCCTCCCCAGGCGGTGGCGTGCGCGTCGAGCGAGGATTGCCCCGCCCCCACGCCCGTGTGCCTGGTCGCGGAGGAGCGCTGCGTCGAGTGCACCGCAGAGGACTCCGCGAGCTGCACCGGGGCGACGCCCGTGTGCGCCCCCGATCACACCTGCACCGAGTGCCGCGCGCACACGGACTGCACCTCGCAGGTGTGCCTGCCCGACGGCCGCTGCGCGGACGAGGCGGACGTCGCGTACGTGGACGGGGCCGCGCCCACCACGGCGACGGCGTGCACCCGAGCCGCGCCGTGCCATCAGCTGACGCTGGCGCTGGCCGTGAGCCCGGCGCGCCCCGTCATCAAGGTCATGGCCGGCATGGTCGTGGAGGACTCGAGCAGGTCGATCTTCAACCGGACCGTCACGATCGTCGCCGATCCGGGCGCCGTGCTCACGCGGACGGGCACCGGCGACTTCCTGCGCGTCGAGGGCGGGGCCGCGCGCGTGACGATCCAGGATCTGGCCGTGGCGAACATCCAGGGCTCGGGCGCAGCCGTCTTCCTCCGGGACGGCGAGCTCTTGCTGGACCGCGTGGAGATCTCGAACAACGGCATCGGCGTCCGGGTCGGCGGCGGCGCGCTCCGGCTCGCGCGCTCGCGCATCACCCGCAACCGCGATGCTGGGCTGTCGATCGACAACAACTCGGCCTCGTTCGAGGTCGTCGGCAACGACTTCCTCGGAAACGGCAACGCCGGCTCGATCTCCGGCGCCGTGCGCATCAACAACGCCCAGGGTCCGGTGGCGCGGCTCGAGCTCAACAGCTTCTATGGCAACCTGGCGGGCGGCCGCGGGGCCGCGATCGACTGCGACGGGCCGCTGGTTTTGCGCAACAACCTCGTGAGCGGCGCCGTGGGCGCTCCGCCGATCCAGCAGCTCAGCGGCAACTGCACGCACGCCTATTCGATCTTCTATCTGCTCTCCAATCCGCTCCCGGCGGGGACCAATAACCGCGCCGAAGATCCCCAGTTCGTGGATCCGGCGAACGGCGATCTCCACATCAAGGCGAGCTCTCCGGCGGTCGGCTCCGCCGATCCGGGCACGCTCTTCGATGCGCTGTCGGAGCTCGATCGCGATGGCGACCGCCGGGCCGCCCCCGCCGACATCGGCGCCGACGAGACGCCGTAACAAGTGCCGTAGCGCTACTTCTCCGGCCCGCGCGGAGCGCCGCGCTGCGCCGCCTCGAGCTGCTGGCGCATCGCCTTGCCCCGGGTGTGGTGCGGCTCGAGCTGGAGCGCCTGCTCGACGCGAGCGCGCGCCTCGACCAGATCGCCGCCCGCCGCGCTCACGGCCGCGAGCTGGAGGAGCCCCTCCGTGAAGTACGGGCTGAGCCGCACGACGCTCGTCAGCTCGCGGCGCGCGGCGGCGAAGTCACCGCGGCTCGCCGCCTGGCCCCCCAGCAGGAAGTGCGGGAGCAGGAGGTTCGTGCTCTCCGGGGCATCGGCGAGGCGGCGCAGCGCCGGCTCGCCGCGCGGATCGCGCAGCTCGAACAGGGCGAGCGCCGCCGCGAGCCGCACGCGCAGCGAGCTGTCCTCGAGCCGGCGCGCCAGCGCGTCCGCCGCGCCCGTCGCGCGCGCGGCCGCGAGCGCCTCGCAGCCCTTGGCGCGCAGCAGCACATCGGGGCTGTCGAGGAGCGGCAGGAGGGTGGGCGCCGTCTTGGGTCCGAACCGGCGCCCCGCGAGGACCGCCGCCGCGCCGCGCAGGGTCGGCGCCTCCGTCGCGTCCGTGATCACGTCGCGCAGCGGGCGCGCGCTCTCTTTCGCGGTCTCCGGATCGAACGCGTTGGCGAGCCGGAGCCGCCGCGCCTGCCGCACCTTCGCGTTCGGCCACCACCCGGCGAGCTGGGTCGCGAGCGCCGCCGGCGGCTTGTCGGCGTGGCACACGCCGCACGCGCTCGGCACGCCGTGGCGCTCCGTGTTCTCCGGCACCGGCACGTCGATCGAGTGATCGGCGAACTTGTCGAGCACGCCGCTCACGATCGGCGCCATGTGGCAGGCGACGCAGCGCTGCGCCGCGGGCGCGGTGTGGTGCGTGTGCGCGCTGCCCGCCTGCGCGACGTCGGCGTGGCACTTGCGGCAGCTCGCGTCGGGATCGTTGTCGCGCAGCTCGGCGTGGCCCTGCTTCGAGCCCAGCTTCGGATCCAGCTTCGGATCGTGCGGAGCTGTGTGGCACGTCAGGCACGTGGCGTTGCCCTTGCGGAAGCACGCGGCCTGGAGCACCGCCTGGTACTCGAAGCTCGACGTCTTCGGCTTGCCGTCGACGAAGAACTCCGGCGAGATGCCATCGCCCGTCACGACGGTGACCGGATCGTAGAACTCGTCGTACGGCTGCCCCAGCTCGAACTGGTGGTCCGGATCGAGCATCGGGAACAGCGGCTTGCGCGGGCCGTGGCAGCGCGCGCACGCCGACTGCCCGACGGCGCCCGCGTGCGTCGGGTGCACGATGTCGCGCTCCTCCTGGCTCTCGGCGTGGCGGCTCCCCGGGCCGTGGCAGCTCTCGCACGCGACGGTTCCGTCGGTGAAGCTCGTCGACCACTTGCGCGAGGGCTCGTCGTACGCGACGCGGAGCGCGGTCACGTGGCAGTCGAGGCACTCGTGGTTCGCCATGCGGCGCACGTTCGTCCAGTAGAACGGGTGCTCGGGCGTGAGCGCGCCCTGCTTGGTCTCGGTGTAGTCGACCCACTCGCCCTTGCCCGTGACGTGGAAGTACACCGGCAGGACCTGCCACCGCCCGTCGGGCATCACGGCGACGGCGTCCTGCATGCGCTTGCCGCCGATGACCCAGCTCACGTCGAAGTCCGCGGGCTTTCCGGCGACGTCCGTCGCGCGCATGACGTGGCGATCGCCGACGCGCTTCATCCACGCCTCGCTCGAGCTGCCCTTGAAGTGCGCGTTCTCGAAGTTGCCGACGACGTACGGCCGCTTCCCCGGCGACAGCGCGCGCGCGTGCCAGCTGGCCTTCCACCGCGCGTGCTCCTTCTCGTGGCAGTCCCCGCAGCGCGCGCTGCCGACGTACGTGCTCGGCGCCTGCTTGCCGGCCGCGGCCGGTGCCGCCGCCGAAGGCTTCGCCGACCCAGCCGAACCGGCGGCCGCGGCCGTGCTCGCCGCGGCCGGCTTCGCCGACCCGACCGCCGCGGGCTTCGCCATACCGGCGCGCCCCGCCTCCGCCGCCACGTCGCGAGGCCCCGCCACGGGCGCTGGTGTCTGCGCGCCATCTCGCCGCGCGTACGCGACGACCGCCGCGATCGCCGCGGCGCCGACCAGCGCCGCGATCACGGCGCCGCGGCGCCGCGACCGCGCCGGCCGCTCCTGCGCCTTGGACGTTTCCTGCGCCCGCGGCGCCTCCCGCGCCGCCGCCGCCGCCGCCGCCGCCGCCGACGCCGCCGACGCCGCCGTCTCCGCCGTCTCCGCCGAAGCCTTCGCCGTCTCCGACGTCTTCGCAATCTCCGGCGCCTCCGCCGTCTTCGCCGCCTCCGCCCGCTCCGGCTCCGCCGGCTTCGCCTCCGCCGCCTTCTCCGCCGTCTCCGCCGCCTCCGCCGCAGCCGCCGCCTCCGCCCGCTCCGGCTTCGCCTTGGCCGGCGCGGCCGCGCGGGCCCCCTTCGAGCCCCGCTTCGTGGACCGTCGAGCGCTCATCCCCTTCTGCGTAACACGGATCCGCGAGCTCACGAGCCGAAGTCGAACGAGTCGAACGAGCCGCACGACGCGCGTGGCCCTCGGGTGCTACCGTGGCGGGCGCTGGATGTCCCGACCGCGGCAGCAGTCATCACTGGCGTACGTCCAGCAGCGCCGGCTCGCGCGCGCCCGCGAAGATCTCATGAGCGCCGCCCCGGGCACGACGGTCGCCGAGGTAGCGCGGCAGCTCGGCTTCGCCGCGGCAGGCCGCTTCAGCCTCGCCTACCGGCGGTGCTTCGGCGAGAGCCCGTCGCAGACGCTCGCCCGGGCGGCGCGCTGACGGCGCCGTCCGGGCGGGCGATCACTCGCTCAGTACGCCTGGATCGTCGCCCAGACCTCCGTGCCCTTCGTGTACACGACGGCGGCACCCGCGCCGCCGGGGAGCGGGCCGGCGATGGGCGACCCGCCGACCGAATCGATCGACCGCCGTAGATCGCCTTCTCACCACGTCGGCCACGCTATGCAGCGCGACGCTTTCGCCGTCGCACTGCTGCTTTCTTTGTGCCCTTGCGTGGACCGATGATGAGCGTGGCATCGTTCGAGACGGCGCGAAGTAGCTCCTCAAACTTCTCGATCGTTGGAATCGCGTCGCCCTGCTCGTAGCGCGCGTACGCGTTCTTGGATGCGCGCCCCATCGACTCGGCGACCTGCGACAAGGAGCGCCCGCTGCGCAGCCGGAGTCGTTGGAGGACGAACGCTGCGAGCACCGCCGGCCTGTTGCTCTCGATCGTGACGCCGCCTTCATCGTCGAGTTCCTCGACGGTGATCTTGACCTTCGGATCATCGATGAGGGTCTCGAAGGCGTCCGCGAGCATCGCAAGCGCATCCTTCCTCGATCGTCCCTGCGTGCACACGTCCACGATCTCGGACTCTGCCAGCCACATGGATCCGTCTTTCCAGATTCGACCGCTGATCAACATGATTCGATCTCCTATCTATTCTATTCGCCTGCGGCGGCCTGCCGGAGGATGCTCCGCGCGAGATGCTCCTTGATCTCCTTGTGGCGCGGAATGGCGAGCTTGCGCTGCCTCGTCGGATGCGCCCAGAGATCGTGACTCCCGCCATGCTTGAGGAAATACCAACCGAGGGCCCGCAACGCCGCCTCGAGCTCCTGCCGTTTCACAGGTCGAACGTACCCATATACGGGTACGATGGCAACATGGCCTCGCCACGAGCAGGAGGAGGACGGCCCACATGAGCGAAGGTACTCCGCGGGACGGTCGAGAGGTGCCCATGAGCCGCTCGCAGCGAGCCGTCGAAGGAGGCGCACATCCTGCGGAGCGAGCCCTCAGGGCTGCGGAGGCACTTCGGCCATCTCCTCCGCGGCCCCGCGCGCATCCACGGGGCCGTGACGTGGGAAGATGCGCCATGAGCGAGGGGATGATTCGGCTCAGCGTCTGCACCGCCGCCGATATCGACGAGGTGACGCGGCTCCTCGGCGCGGCGTTCGCTCACCGCGATCCGCCAGCGATGGCAGTGGGGCTGACTCCCGCCGAGTTCGAGGCGTTCGTCCGGGTGCTCGGCCCCCGGGTGGTCGCTGATGCGCTCACGATCGTGGCGCGGTCCGCCGAGACGGGCGAGCTGATGGGCGCGCTCGTCACCGAGGATCTCGCCGCCGGGCCGCCCGCAGGGATGGAGGACTTGTCCCGCAAGTTCGATCCGATCTTCGACCTCCTGGGCGAGCTGGACCGCGACTACCGGGCGAGCCATCCCGTCCATGCGGGTGAGGTGCTCCACCTCTACCTGCTGGGGGTCGATCAACGGTTCAGCGGCCGTGGAGTCGGCCACCAGCTCGTCGCGGCGTGCCTCGCGAACGGGGCCACCCGGAATTACCGCCGCGCGGTGACGGAGGCGACCAACCCGACCTCCCAGCACGTCTTCCGCAAGCAGGGCTTCGTCGAGAGGGTGCGCCGCTCATATCGCGATCACCGCTTCGACGGCCAGGCCGTCTTTGCATCGATCGCCGAGCACGGCGGGCCGATCCTGATGGAGCGCCACCTGGACACGCGCGAGCCAGACCGGCCGTGACCTTGGATGGAGCCCCTGGGCGAGCTGGTCCGCACGCCTATCTCCAGCCCTGGAGCTCAGTGTCGCAAACCCGATCGGTCGTATCAGCCGCAGATTAGCTGCAAGGCTGTAGCGCTTCGCGCCAACTGGAAGCGCGCAAAGCAGCCCGCAGATAGCGAGTATCTACGACTTGGAGTCTTTGCCGCCGAGCTTCGCAAACGGGTTGTTCGTGAAGCCGGAGACGCCCCAGCCCGGCCCCTCGTCGCGGCGCGGGCCGCGGTCGTCGCGCGGGCCGCGGTCGTCGCGGCGCGGGCCGCGATCGTCGCGCGGGCCGCGGTCGTCGCGGCGCGGGCCGCGATCGTCGCGCGGGCCGCGGTCGTCGCGACGGCCCTCGGGGCCGCCGGGGCCACCGGGGCCACCGGGACCGCCGGGGCCGCCGGGGCCGCCGGGACCGCCGGGACCGCCGGGACCGCCGGGACCGCCGGGACCGCGCTGATCGCCGCGCGCGCGCTGATCGCCGAACGGGCCACCGCGATCGCCGAACGGACCACCGCGATCACCGCGCGGGCCGCCGCGATCACCGCGCGGGCCGCCGCGATCACGCTGATCGCCGGGACCCTGCGGCCGGCGCTGATCGCGCCTCCCCTGGCCCGGACCGCCGCCGCGCTGCTCGCCCTGCGGATACCCCGGACCGCCGCCGCGCTGCTCGCCCTGCGGATACCCCGGACCGCCGCCGCGCTGCTCGCCCTGGCCGGGCTCGCCGTGGCGCTGCTCGAGCTGGCCCTCGCCGTGGCGCTGCTCGAGCTGGCCCGGCTCGCCCGGGTGCTGATCGAATTGGCCCGGCTCGCCGTGGCGCGGCCCGCCCTGGCGCGGTCCGCCCTGGCGCTGGTCGAACTGGCGCTGATCGAACTGACCCTGCCCAGGGCCCTGGCCCTGGCCCTGGCCCTGGCCCTGCCCTTGGCCACCGCGGCCGCGCCCACGGCCGCCGCGCTGGCCGCCGCCGCCACCGCCGCCGCCGCCGCCGCCTTCGCCGCGCTGCTGCTGCTGCCGGCCGCCGCCACCGCCCTCGCCGCGCTGCTGCTGGCCGCCGCGCTCGCCGCGCTCGCCGCGCTCGCCGCGCTGCTGCTGGCGCCCGCCGCCGCCCTTCTTCGCGGAGAGCGCGATGCGCTTGCGCTGCGTGTCGACCTCGAGCACGCGGACGGTCAGCTTCTGGCCGACCTTCACGACCTCGCTCGGATCCTTCACGAACTGCTCGGCGAGCTGCGAGACGTGGACGAGGCCGTCGTTGTGGACGCCGATGTCGACGAACGCGCCGAACGCGGTCACGTTCGTGACCAGGCCCTCGAGCACCATGCCGGGCTTCAGGTCCTCCATCGACGTCACGTCGTCGCGGAACTTCGGCGGCTCGAACTCGGCGCGCGGATCGCGGCCCGGCTTCACGAGCTCGGCGGCGATGTCGCGCAGGGTCGGCTCGCCGACCTCGGCGGTGACGTACTTCGAGAAGTCGATCTTGCCGACCAGGTCCTGGTTGCCGATCAGCTCAGGGAGCCCGACGCCCAGATCGGCCGCGATCGTCTCGATGAGCGGGTAGCGCTCGGGGTGCACCGCCGAGCGATCGAGCGGGTGGCTCGCGCCCGCGATCCGCAGGAAGCCGGCCGCCTGCTCGAACGTCTTGGGCCCCAGCCCCGAGACATCCATGAGCTGTTGCCGCGAGCCGAACGCGCCGTGCGCGTCGCGGTGCACCACGATCTTCTTCGCGAGCGACTTGCCGATGCCGGCCACGTAGCCGAGCAGCTGCGCGCTCGCCGTGTTGAGCTCGACGCCGACGTGGTTCACGCAGTCCTCGACCACGTCGCCGAGCTTCTTTCCGAGCATCGGCTGGTGCACGTCGTGCTGGTACTGGCCGACGCCGATCGACTTCGGCTCGATCTTCACGAGCTCGGCGAGCGGATCCTGCAGCCGCCGCGCGATCGAGATCGCGCCGCGGATCGTGAGATCGAGCTCCGGGAACTCCTCGCGCGCGAGGTCCGACGCCGAGTACACGCTCGCGCCGGCCTCGTTCACCTGCACCACGAACGGCGCGTCGGCGGCGTCCTCGCCGCCCTCGCCGCCCTCGCCGCCACCGCCGCCCCCGTCGCCACCGCCGGCCTGACGCGGGCGCAGCCCGGCCTCGGCGAGCGTCTTCTTGACGAAGGCTTCCGCCTCGCGGCCGCCGGTGCCGTTGCCGACGGCGATCGCGCGCGGCCGGAACCGCTGCACGAACGCCAGGAAGTCCTCCTTGGCCTTCGCGAGCTGCGCGTCGCCCTGCGTGATGTACACGGTCACGGTGCCGAGGAACTTGCCGGTCGCGTCGATCGCGGCGCACTTGCAGCCGGTGCGCAGCCCCGGATCGACGCCGAGCACCGACGCCGAGCCGAGCGGCGCCGCGAGCAAGAGGTTGCGCAGGTTGCCGGCGAAGATCTCGACGGCGGCGCCGTCCGAGCGGAGCTTCAGCTCGGCGCGGACGTCGTTCTCGATGCTCGGCGCGAGCAGCCGCTTGAGCGCGTCGGCGATCGCGAGCCCTAGCTCGCCGGCCCACGGGGACGCGGCGTCGAGCTTGGCGAGCCGCTCGATGCCGCCGGTCACCTTCGCCGCGTCCACGGCGACGTGCGCGCGCAGGACGCCCTCGGCCTCGCCGCGCCGGATCGCCAGGAAGCGGTGCGACGGGATCGCGCGCACCGGCTCGGAGAACTGGTAGTACTGCTCGAACTTCGTCGGCTCGGCGTCCTTGCCGGGGACCACCGTCGACGTGAGCTCGCCGTGCTCGGCGTACTCGCGGCGCACGTACGCGCGCACCTCGGCGGTGTCGGCGATCTGCTCGGCCACGATGTCGCGCGCGCCGGCGAGCGCCTCGTCCGCGGACGCCACGCCCTCGCGCACGAACGCCTGCGCCTCGGCGGCCGGATCGCCGTCGGAGGCCTGCGCCAGGATCCGCTGCGCGAGCGGCTCGAGCCCCTTCTCGCGCGCCACCGACGCGCGCGTCTTGCGGCGCGGCCGGTACGGCGCGTAGAGATCCTCGAGCTCCGCCTTGCCGGTGGCCGCGCGCAGCTTCGCCTCGAGCTCCGGCGTCAGCTTGCCCTGCTCGGCCACCGACGCGAGGATCGCGGCGCGCCGCGCCTCGAGCTCCACGAGGTACGCGCGCCGCTCCTCGATCGCGCGGATCTGGACCTCGTCGAGGCCGCCGGTGCGCTCCTTGCGGTAGCGCGCGATGAACGGGACGGTGTTGCCCTCGTCGAGCAGCGCGACGACCGCGGCCACGGCGCCGCGCGGCAGGCCGAGGTCTGCCGCGAGCGCGGGCACCGGATCGAAGTCGGGAGGAGGTGCGGCGGCGGTGGGGGTAGCAGCAGTCTCGTCGGTCATGGCGGCTCTCTTGGCAGCTCTCTTGGCAGCTCTCTTGGCAGCTCTCTGGGCGGCTCTCTGGGCGACTCTCTAGCGGGCCCGCGACCGTACCGAGGGCGCCGCGGGCGAGCAAGGCCGCAGCCCGACCGTCTCGCGTGCGGCCTTACGCTAAGCTCGCGCCCCCATGCCCGATGCCGCCGCCAGAGAGCGTCTGATCCGCCGCCTCCCCAAGGTCGAGCTCCACTTGCACATCGAGGGCACCCTCGAGCCCGAGATGATGTTCAGCCTGGCGAGCAAGCACGGCGTGGCGCTCCCGTACGCCTCCGTCGAGGCGGTCCGCGCCGCGTACGCGTTCCACGACCTGCAGTCGTTCCTCGATCTGTACTACGCCGGCTGCGCCGTCCTGCGCGACCGCCGCGACTTCTACGCCCTCGCCATGGCGTACTTCACGCGCGCGCACGCCGACGGCGTGGTCCACGCCGAGCTGTTCTTCGATCCGCAGACCCACACCGCGCGCGGCATCCCGATGGAGGTCGTGGTGTCCGGCCTCCGCGACGCGATGGAGGACGCGCTCGCCCGCTACGGCATCAGCTCCGAGCTGATCCTGTGCTTCCTGCGCCACCTCTCCGAGGAGGACGCGTTCGCCACGCTCGAGGCCGCGCTGCCGTTCCGCAGCGAATTCGTGGGTGTCGGCCTCGACAGCGGCGAGCGCGGCAACCCGCCGTCGAAGTTTGCGCGGGTGTTCGAGCGGGCGCGCGCCATGGGGCTGCGCGCCGTGGCGCACGCCGGCGAGGAGGGCCCGGCCGCGTACATCCGCGAGGCGCTCGATCTGCTCGCCGTCGAGCGCATCGATCACGGCGTCCGCTGCGACGAGGACGACGCCCTGGTCGAGCGCATCGTGCGCGATCGGATCCCGCTCACCGTGTGCCCGCTGTCGAACCTGAAGCTGTGCGTCGTGCGAGACCTCCGCGAGCACAACTTCGCGCGCCTGCTCCGCCGCGGCGTCGCCGTCACCATCAACTCCGACGATCCGGCGTACTTCGGCGGCTACATCGCCGACAACTACCGCGCCACCGCGGCCGCGCTCGAGCTCACGAACGGCGAGCTCGTGCAGGTGGCCGAGAATGCCGTCCGCGCGGCGTTCTTGCCGGCGCCGGCGAAGGCCACGCTCCTCGGCAGGATCCGCAGCGAGGCCGCGCGCGCCTGACGCGCCTGAAGCCCCGCGCCCGCGCCCGCGCCCGCGCCGCTACTGCGCCGGGCACATCGGGTCGGTCGTCACCTCGATGTCGTCGATGAGCGCGCTCTGCGGGGTGTAGTTGCTGTTGTCGCAGAGCCCGCTGCCGCCGTAGTGGCTGAGGCTCACCGGCTGCACCCGACCCGCGAAGATCGGGTTCAGGCAGACGGTGTACTGCCGGTACCCGCCGCCCTCGGTGAGCATCTGGCTCGTCGCGCCGCGCGCGGCCAGCGACGTCTGCGCGTCCGCGTTGACGCCGACGTTCGCGAACAGCTTGAGCGCCGGACCGGCGCCGCCGCTCGCGGCCGGCACGATCGGCAGCATCGTGTAGCCAGAGCTCGAGCAGCGCCCGAGCGACTGCAGGGTGAGCTGCCGCGCCCCGCCGTGCGGGGTGGCGGTGCCGATGGTGGCCGTCGCCGTGCTGTAGCTGGACGTGCCGTAGGCGCCCCACGGCGTGGCGCCCTGCTCGAAGCCGGGGTTCGTGATGTTCTCGGTCGAGCCGCACGCCGGATCGTCGACGACCCGGGCGTTGTCGACGGTCACCTGGAGGTTCAGCACGTCGGCGCACACCCCGGAGCCGCCGCTCTGCGAGACCGTCAGGGGGAGGACCTGGCCGCGCAGCGCCGGCGGCAGGCACATGTGGACCGTCCTCGACTGCGCCACCGGCGAGGCCGCGGTGAACACCGTCGTCGAGTACAGCTCCGTGAACGTGAGGGTCGGGTTCGCGTTCGGGCCCGCGTTGACGAACATCTCGAACGCCGGGTTCTCGACCATCGGGACATTGATCTGGGTCTGGACCGATGCCGAGTCACAGCGCTGGCCGAGCGTGATCCGCGCCCCGCGCGTCCCGTTCGCGCCGGAGCCGGTGACGAAGTTGCCCGACGACGTGCCGGTGACGCTGAACGTCCAGCCGCCGGTCGTCTCGGCGTCGGCGTTCACGCCCTCGCCGAACCGCTCCGAGCACTCGCCCGCGTTCGCGGCGACGATCGCGGCGTGGTCGACGGCGAAGTTGGAGATCGTCGAGTTCGGGCAGCGGTTCGGCGTCATGAACGGACCGAACGCGAACGTGACCGGCGCGCCAGCGCCGGCGGTCCCGGGCGGCGCGTAGGCACCCTCGGGGAGGCAGATCCGGGTGCTGTGGAACATGGCGTCGAAGAAGTTCGGGAACGGGCTCCAGTTGCCACCGAACGAGACGCCCATCAGCACGCGATCGCCGTTCTGAATGTCGTACGCGTTCTTGTAATTGAGCTCGAGCACCAGCGGCTCGGACTTCGCGAACGTCGGCATCGTGACCGCCTGCTTCACGTGCGCGAGCCCGCACAGCGCGCTCGGCAGGAAGCTCGCCTCGCCCGGATCGACCCCGCCGACGGCCGTCGGGTTCATGAGCGCGCCGTTCGCCGGCGTCCACGCCGTCGGCGACGCGAGCCCCGGATCCTGGATCGTGCCGGTGAACACGCAGCCGTTGACGCCGTCGGTGTAGCCCGCGACGCAATCGCACGTGCGCCCCGCCGCGGTGGCGTTACAGAACTGGTGCGCGCCGCAGTCGGTGTCCTCTGTCGCGACCGTGCACTCGCACGTGCCCGTTTTGCACGGATCGTCGTCGGAGTCCACGACCTCGCCGCACGCCACCACCACGAGCGTCAAAATGCATAGCCCCAGCTTGCTCATCGCCACCCATCCTGCCAGCGACGGGGGCCTCGTGGCGCTTGCGCGTGCTGACTTCGATCATGTGACCACCCGCACCGGGTGCGTGCGAGTGGGTATGAGCCGGGCTCGCTTCAGATCACGCCGTCGGCGACGGCGATCGCGCGCACCGCGTCGAGCGTGTCGGCCTCGGCGGCCGTCTTGTCGGACCGGTAGCGGACGACGCGCGCGTGGCGCAGCGCAAAGCCGCTCGCGTAGGTGGTCGAGCGCAGGACATCGTTGAATGCGATCTCCGCCACAAGCTCGGGTCGCACGTGCACGATGTGGCCTTCGCGAAGGGCCTCGCGCGCGAGCAATTCGGCGGTCTGCCACGCGAGCATCTCGTCGGTCATCCCTTTGAATGTCTTGCCGAGCATGGCCCAGCCCGCGCCATCGCGCGCGCCCAGGTGAATGTTGGAGAGCAGGCCGCGGCGCCTGCCGGAGCCCCACTCGGCGGCGAGCACCACCAGATCGAGGCGGCGCACCTTCTTGATCTTGAGCCACGCGGCGCCGCGGCTGCCCGCGTCGTACGGCGCGTCGAGCGACTTGGCCATCACGCCCTCGTGGCCCGCGGCGACGGCGGCGGCGTAGAACGCGGCGGCCGCCTCCGGATCGGCGGTGACGATGCGCGGCACGGCGAGCCTGGGCGCGAGCGCCTCGAGGGCGGCGAACCGCTCGCGCGCGGGCGCGGCCAGGAGCGTCTGATCGTCGATGAGGAGGGCGTCGAACAGGGCCAGCGAGAGCCCGCCCGCGGCGGCGACGGCCTTGCGCCGCATCGTGTCCTGGAACGGCAGCGGCCGGCCCTCGGGCCCAAACGCGAGCGCCTCCCCGTCGAGGATGAGCCGCGCCGGCGGCAGCGCGCGGACCGCCGCGACGAGCTCGGGCACGGTGCCGGTGACGTCGTTGAGCTGCCGCGAGTACGCGCGCACGAGGTCGCCGTCCTTGTGGAGCTGCACCCGGAAGCCATCGAGCTTGTGCTCGAGCGACGCGGCGCCGCCGAGGCTCGCGAGCGCAACGGCGGCGTCCTCGGCGGTCTGCGCGAGCATCGGCAGGATCGGCCGGAACAGCGTCAGCCCGAAGCGGCCGAGCCCCGCCGCGCCGCCCTCGAGCGCCGCCTCGGCGACCGCGCCCAGATCGCCCGCGAGCATGTACGCGGTGCGCACGGCCTTGGCGGGCGCGCCGATCACGAGCGCGAGCGCGTCGACGACGATCGCGTCGAGCGCGCCCTGGCGGAGCTCGCCGATCACGAGCGCGCCGAGGAACGCCTGCTCGATCCCGGTCGCCGCCGCGAGCAGCGCGCCGTACGCGTCGCGCCGCGCCTTCGCCGAGCCGCTGCCGCTCGCCGCCGCGATCTCGGCGAACCGGCGATCGACCTCGGCGAGCGAGAGCGTGGCGGCGGCGGCCGGCGGCACCTGGCCGCGCAGCTCGCCGGCCGTCGCGTAGCCGATACCGAGCTTGTGGCCGACGTCGCCCGCGAGGTACCGCGCCGCGATCGCGCGCTCGCCGGCGGGCACCTCGGCGAGGAGCTTGCCGAGCAGCTCGGTCTTCTTCTTCTTGCCCGCGGTCTGTCCGACCGCGGCGCTCGTCTGCGCGACCTGCTCCAGCAGCACCGAAAAAAAAGAACGGCACGGGAAGGGTCCGTGCCGTTCGCGCGAGGAGTCTGCTCAGCAGGGGCCTCGCGAAAGAGTTGGCGCACACTAGTTCGTCCGGACTCGCGTTGTCCAGTGTTGTCTCGCCAGAGATCGCCAGAAAAGTTGTCTTCGATCGATGACAGATGTTCTCGAGGCGCTTCGAGATCAGAGATCGTCGCGGATCGCCGCGCGCGCGGCCGTCGAGGAAGATGTAGGCGATCGATGGATTCGTCCTGAGCAATGATATTCGGGCCACGCGAGCGGTCGCGCGACTCAGGGATTAACCGACACGCCGGCTGTCGAGTCAGGTCTCGCAATGCGGATCCCGGCCCCCCTGATCGCCGGTGCAGTGCTCGCCGCCTGCACCGGCTCCTCCACCCCCGCGCCGCCCGACGATCCCGGAGCCAGCGGCACGACCGTCTACCTCTCGCCCACGCAGCACCTGACGCGCGCGTCGCTCGCGCTGCGCGGGATCAGGCCGTCGATCGAGGACCTGCGCGCGGTCGAAGAGGATCCGGCCGCGCTGCCGGGGATCGTCGATCGCTACCTGGCCTCACCCGAGCTCGCCGAGACGATGCAGGAGCTGCACAACGAGACGCTGCTCCTCCGCGTCGAGCAGGGCTTTTTGACGTTCCCGGCGATCGGCGGGCTGACGGGCGCGACGGCGGCGCGGATCAACGGCGCCGTGTTCGACGAGCCGCTGCGCCTGATCGCGGACATCGTGGCGAGCGATCAGCCGTACACGAAGCTCGTGACGGCCGACTACACGATGGCCGACGGCGCGGTCGCCGAGATCTGGGGCCTGCCCCACGCGGGGCCGTACGACGCGTGGGAGCGCACGCGCTGGACCGACGGCCGCGGCGCCGCCGGCGTGCTCGCCACGTCGGTGCTCTACCACCGCTACCGCTCCACCGGCTTCAACTACAACCGCGGGCGCGCGAACCTCATCTCGAGCGCCTTCCTCTGCCACGACTTCCTCGAGAGCGACATCCAGATCGACGCGACGGTCGACCTGTCCGATCCGGACGTCGTGGCGAACGCGGTCGTCGCGAACCAGTCGTGCGCCGGCTGCCACCAGGCGATGGATCCGCTCGCGAGCTACCTGTTCCCGTTCCGCGGCCAGATCGGCGTGGGCAACATCACGGCGTACCCGGTGCCGCACTTCCAGGCGAGCGCGGCCAACCGGTGGCAGGTCACCAACAAGCGGCCGCCGATGTACTTCGGCCAGCAGGTGTCCGGGCTCGCCGGGCTCGGCCGCGCGATCGCCGACGATCCGCGGTTCGCGCGCTGCGCGGCGCAGCGCTTCGCGTCGTACCTGACGGAGGTGCCGCAGCGCGCGCTGCCCGGGGCGTGGATCGCGCGCCTCCAGAAGGACTTCGTCGCGGGCGGCTTCTCCGCCAAGCAGCTCGCGAAGGCGATCGTTTTGTCCGACGAGTTCCGCGTCTCGCACGATCCCGACGCGGCCGCCGCCGAGGGCCTGGTCGGCGTGCAGAAGCTCCGGCCGGAGCAGCTCTCGCGCGTGCTGCGCGACCTCACCGGCTTTGTGTGGACGACGCGCTCGAACATCCCGCTGCGCGGCATCCCGTACGGCCAGGCCGACCTCCTCGCGAGCGACTTCATCGGCTTCCGCGTGCTGGCCGGCGGCATCGACTCGTACTTCGTGACCGAGCCGGTGCACACGGTGAACGCCACGTCGAGCCTGGTCGCCCACAACGCCGCGGCGGCCGCAGCCGACTTCGTCGTCGAGCGCGACGCGGCCGCGCCGGCCAGCGGGCGCACGCTGTTCGTCATGGCCAGCGTCGATGACACCGCCGAGCCGGCGGTGCGCGCCGAGCTCGCGCACCTCCACGCGCGGATCTACGGCGAGCTCGTCGAGCCGATGTCGCCGGAGGTCGACGAGACGTACCAGCTGTGGCAGGACGCGCTCGCGAAGGCGGGCGCCGCGCGGCGCGCATGGAAGGTGACCTTGATCGGCATGCTGAGCGACTTCCGGAGCCTCTTCTACTAAGTGCGACCAGGAGCAATGACCATGAACCGACGAGACCTCCTCAAGTACGCTGGCGCCGCCGGCGCGCTCTCGATGCTGCCCGCGCGCGGGCCGGCGCTCGGCCGCGCGCGCGCGGCGGGCGACGGTCGCCGCCTCCTGCTCGTCTGCGCGCAGGGCGGCTGGGACACCACCTACGCGCTCGATCCGAAGGCGCAGTCCGCCGTGTGCGACGTGCCGGCAGGCGCCGTGCAACAGTTCGGCGAGCTCGACGTCTTCACCGACGGGAGCCGCCCGAACGTCACCGCGTTCTTCGCGAAGTACGCGCCGCTCACCGCGGTCGTCCGCGGCATCTCGGTCGCGAGCGTGGCGCACCGCGAGTGCCTGAAGCGCATGGCCACGGGCACGCGCAGCGAGACCAACGCCGACATGGGCGCGCTGATCGCGCACGACCTCGGCAACGATCTGCCGCTGCCGTACCTGATCCTCGGCGACACCGCGTTCACCGGCCCGTACGCGGTGAGCGCTGGCCGCGTCGGCGCGACGAACCAGATCATCGCGCTCCTCGATCCGGCGCAGGCGTACCCGACGAACGGGCGTCCGCAATTTACGACCACGGCGGCCGAGGACGCGCTCCTCGCGCGCTACGCCGCCGCCTCGATCGATCGCGTGCGCGCGACGCGCGGCCAGGCGGGCTACAACCTCCGCCGCACGAGCGACTTCCTCGAGTCGATCGAGCGCGGCGCGCGCCTGCGCGAGGTCCGCGCCGGGTTCGGCACGCGCGGGCGCACGCTGCTCCTCGACAGCCAGGTCGACCTGGCGCTCGACGCGCTCGCGCAGGACATCTCACAGGCGGTGATGCTCAATACGCGCCTTGGGTGGGACACCCACGACACGAACACCGATCAGGCCGGCTTCCACGAGACCACGTTCCTGGGGCTCTCGCGGCTCCTCGACGGACTCGCCGCGCGGCCGGGCCGCCGCGCGGGCACCACGATGCTCGACGACACCGTCGTCGTCTGCTTCTCCGAGTTCAGCCGCACGCCGAAGCTCAACGCGGCGGCGGGCAAGGATCACTGGCCGGTCACGTCGGCGATGGTCATGGGCGCTGGCGTCCGGGGCAGCCGCGCGTACGGCGCGACCACCGCGGGCGTCGAGGCGATGCCGATCGATCTCGCCACCGGCGCGCCCCGCCCGGACGGGATCACGCTGATGCACGGCCACTTCGTCGCCGGCGTGCTCGCGCTGTGCGGTGTCGACCCGCTCGCCCACCTCGGCCCGACGGAGGTCTTCGATGCGTTCGTCGCCTGATCTCGCTGGTGCGCTCGCCGCCGTCGCGCTCGCGGGCGCGCTCGCGGGCGCGCTCGCCGCCGGCTGCGGCACAGACCCGCCGAGCGGCGGCGACCCCGTCGATCCCGGCGCGTGCGAGACTTCGTATCTCGATTACACGAGCTTCGGCGAGCCGTTCGTCCTCGACTGGTGCAGCGGCTGCCACAGCGCCAGCCTGCCGCCGGCCATGCGCCAGCAGGCGCCCGTCAATGTAAGCTTTGACACGCTCGAGGGTGTGCGCCAGTTCCAGGGCCGGATGGCCGCGCGTGCCACGGGCGCAATGCCGACGATGCCGCCAGCGGGCGGTCCCTCCATCGAAGAGCGCGCCCTGCTCGCCGAGTGGCTCGCCTGCGGAGCCAAGTAGAACAAGCTTCTCCGAAATGAATAATAGGATCCCGGGAGGAATCCTCTACAATGGGGGTTTCGGAGGAACCCATTGCAGCTTACACATTCGGAGTTACTGGATGCTTATCGCCGTATGCGCACGATCCGCGCGTACGAGCTTGAGATCGAGCGGCTCTGCGCCACCGGGCGGCTGAGCGGATTTCCGCACCTGTCCGCCGGACAGGAGGCAGTGGCCGTCGGGGTCTGCCTGCTCTTGCGTGACGGCGATCTCGTCGTGTCCTCGCACCGCGGCCACGGCCACTGCATCGCGAAGGGCCTCGATCTCACGGCCATGACGGCGGAGCTGTTCGGCCGCGCGACGGGCTACAGCCGCGGCAAGGGCGGCTCGCTGCACATCGCCGATCCGGATCGGGGCATGCTCGGCACCAACGGGATCGTCGGCGCCGGGGTCCCGATCGCCACGGGCGCCGCGCTGTCGACCTGATGTTCATCGACTTCCTCGGCACCTGCTTCGATCCGCTGCTCAACCAGGCCGGAAAGCTCCGCTACATGCTCGGCGGCCGGGTCCGCGTGCCGCTGACGGTGCGCGCGATGACGGGCGCCGGCATGCAGACGGGCGCGCAGCACTCGCAGTCGCTCTACGGCATCACCACGAGCATCCCGGGCCTAAAGACGGTGATCCCGGCGACGCCGCACGACGCCAAGGGGCTCCTGCTCGCGGCGATCCGCGACGACGATCCGGTGATCTTCTGCGAGCCCAAGGGCGTCCTGTTCACGATGGGCGAGGTGCCCGAGGGCGACTACGAGGTGCCGCTCGGGCAGGCGCGCCTGGCGCGCGAGGGCCGCGACGTCTCGCTCATCGGCATGGGCGCGACCGTGCCGATGTGCGAGCAGGCCGCGGACGAGCTCGCGAAGGAGGGGATCTCCGCCGAGGTGCTCGATCTGCGCTCGCTCGCGCCGCTGGACGAGGCGGCGATCCTGGCCACGCTCGCGAAGACGGGCCACGTGGTCGTCGCCGACGAGGCCACGCCGCGCTGCGGGATCGCGAGCGACGTGGCCGCGCTCTGCGTCGAGCGCGGCTTTGGCTCCCTGAAGGCGCCGGTCGCGCGCGTCACCGCGCCGCACGCGCCGGTGCCGTTCGCCAAGTCGCTCGAGGACGCGTACAGGCCCTCGGCGGCGAAGATCGTGGCCGCCGTGCGCGCTCAGCGCCGCGCGCGGCGCTGAGCGCCGGCGCGGGCTAGAACACGAACGGGTAGCCGAACGAGCCGCCGTTCGCCGTCTTGCGGAACGTCGCCCGCTGCATGGCGGACGCGACGCAGCTGCCGAGCCCCGGATCCGGCGTCGCCGTCACGTTCACGCTGGTGACGTTGCCGTCGCCGCTCACCTTCACCGAGACCTTGACCTGGCCCTTGGCCGACGACTTCTCGCCGCACGCCATGACGCGCGACTTCACCTTCGCGACGCCCTCCGAGATCATGGTGCGATCGAGCCCGTCGGGGAGCCCGCCACCACCGCCGCCGCCACCGCCGCCGCCACCGCCGCCGGCCGGCTTGGCGCCGCCCTTGCGGAACTTCTGGCAGCACGCGCCCTCGTAGTTGCTGAGCACGCACGACACCTCGTCGCAGCCGCCGCCGCCACCGCCGCCCGTGTCGGCCGGCTTCTCGGTCGTCGTGCCGCCGCCACCGCCCGCCGGCTTCGTCGTCGTGCCGCCACCGCCGCCCGCCGGCTTCGTCGTCGTGCCACCGCCGCCGCCCGCCGGCTTCGTCGTCGTACCGCCGCCGCCGCCCGCCGGCTTCGCCGTCGTGCCACCGCCGCCGCCGGACGGCTTGGACCCCGCCCCGGTGTCGGCCGGCTTCTCGGTCGGGGTCTCGGGAGGCTTCGCCCCCGTCCCGCCGGTGCCGCCCGTGCCGCCCGTGCCGGCGCCGTCGGTACCGCTGCCGGCCGGCTTCGGCTCGTCGGGCTTGTCGGGCTTCTCGCCGTCCGACCCCTTCTTGTCGCTCTTGTCGCCCTTGTCGTCCTTGTCGTTCGCAGCCACCGCCTGCGCCGGCGGGGTCTCCTTCTTCCCGAGCATCACGACGACGAGGATCACCGCGGCCACGGCGAGCAGGCCGACCGCGCCGATCAGCACGAACATCATCTTGTTGTTGCTGTTGGCCGGGCGTGCCGTCGGGACGATCACGGCGGGCTCGCTGAAGCCGCCGCCGCCAAACACCGGCAGGTCGTCGATCGAGCCGATCGCCGACGAGGTCGCCGGCCTCGCCGCGCCGCCGGGGCCGCCCAGGTACGCGTTCGCCATCGAGCGGATGTCGATGAGGCCGGAGCCCTCGCCGCCCGCCGAGCCGGTCGCGTGGCCCGACGACGACGGCGCCGCCGTGACCGGAGCCGGCTTGTCGCTCGCGAGCTGCGCGAGGTTGTTGAGTGAGAACAGCACGGAGTTCTCGTTGCGCTCGCCGCGGAGCTTGGCCGCCGCGGCCGCCGCGTCGGCGGCGGAGGCGCCGCCCGCGGCGGGCTGCCGCGAGCCGGTCCCCGGCTTGGCACCGAACAGATCGCCGCCGTCGTCCTCGCCGCGGCGCGGGCCCGCCGAGGCCGCCGCGAACAGATCGCCCGGATCGCTGCGCATCGTGCCGCCCTCGTCGCCGATGCCGGTGCTGCCGAACATCGACGACACCGCGTCGCCGGCCCCCGCGCCGGCCGCCGCGCTCTCGCCCCCGCCGCCCTGCGCGAACGACGCGAACGCGTCGACCTGCGAGAGCGGCAGCCAGTCGGTGAAGCCCTCGCGCCACGCGTACGTCTCGGCGTCGATCTCGCCAGCGGCGAAGCGCTGCTGCACCTCGGCCGCCGTCATCGGACCGACCTGATCCTGGTTGATGACGACGTGCCACACGGACTCGTCGCCGGCGGCCGCGCCGCCTTCGTAGTCGTAGCCGTAGACGCGCGTGTCCTTCTCGGCCGCGGGGGCCGGGGCGGGCTCTGCGGCGTTCGCGCCGCCGCGCACGACGATGATGTTGCTGCACTTCTTGCAGCGGATCTTGAAGACCTTGCCCTGGACCTTATCGTCGGAGATCGAGTACTTGGCCTGACACGCGTCGCATACGATCTTCATGGGGCATCCTGCTAACGGGTTACGCTCTCCGACCCCCGGGCCCGCCGGACCTTGGAGGAAAAAACAGTATCATGCGGAAGCCGCGTGGGCCGAATTCACTACGCGTCGAACGGGTCGCGCAGGCGGATGGTCTCCGAGCGGTCCGGCCCTACCGATACCAGGCAGAAGGGTACGCCTGCCATGCGCTCGATGGTCTCGACGTAGTCACGTGCCGGACCGGGTAGATCAGAGATCGCCTGGGCTCCGCCCGACAGCGGCCCCCACCCCGGGAAGGTTACATAGACGGGCTGGGCGCGCGCGATGTCGTCGGGGTCGATGGGCGGCTCGTCGAGCTCGCGGCCGTCCACCTGATAGGCGACGCACACGCACACCTCGGGAAGGTTCGCGAGCACGTCGAGCTTCGTGAGCGCCAGCGAGCGCATCCCCGATAGCCGTGCGCCCATGCGCAGCGCCGGCAAGTCGAGCCAGCCGCAGCGGCGCGGCCGGCCGGTCGTGGCGCCGAACTCGCCGCCCGCGATCCGCAGGCGGTCGCCCGCCTCGCCGGCGAGCTCGGTCGGGAACGGGCCACCGCCGACGCGCGTGGCGTACGCCTTCGTGATCCCGATGACGCTGTCGATCTGCGTCGGCCCGATGCCGGCGCTCTGGCAGGCGCCCGCCGCGATCGTCGACGCCGACGTCACGTACGGGTACGTGCCGTGATCGAGATCGAGGAGGCAGCCCTGCGCGCCCTCGAACAGGACGTGCGCGCCCTCGGCGATCTTCTGGGCCACGTGGCGCCCGGCATCCCCCGTGTGCGGCGCGAGCTGCTCGCCCGCGCGGAGCGCGTCGTCGGTCCAGCGGTCGATCTCGGCCTGGGTGGGGGCCGTCCCGCCGAGGTGCTCGATGACGGGGATCAGCTCGTCGAGGTTGGCCGCGACCAGCTCGCGCAGGCGATCGGGCTTGCCGAGATCGCGCATCCGCACGCCGCGGCGGGCGGCCTTCGCCTCGTACGCCGGCCCGATCCCGCGCCGCGTGGTGCCGATCGCCTTGCCGCGCTTCGCGCCGCGGTCCTCGCGCAGGCCGTCCATGAGCTTGTGGTACGGCAGGATCACGTGCGCGCCGAGCCCGACGAGGAGCTCGCCGCGCGCGAGCAGCCCGCGCGACTGGCACTCGGCGATCTCCTCGAGCAGCGCGTGCGGATCGATCACCATGCCGTCGCCGAGCACGCAGCTCTTGCCCGGGTGGCACACGCCCGACGGCACGAGGTGCGTGACCAGCTTCTTGCCGTCGATCACGAGCGTGTGCCCCGCGTTCGCGCCGCCGCCGTAGCGCACGACTGTGTCCGCGCGCTCGGTGAACAGGTCCACGACCTTCCCCTTGCCCTCATCACCCCACTGGGCGCCGACGACGATCACGACGGACATCACGAGCCTCTTATCACGAGGAGCCGCGCGCGGCTCGTCCGCGACCGCCACTCGCGCTGTCTTCGCGGTGGGCGGCCTTCAGGTGGCTGCTGGCTCCGGCAGCAGCGCCGCCGCGACCGCGTCGGCGTCGGGCCGGATCGGCCCGCGGCTGCCGTCGGCGCGCAACAGCTCGCCGCTGGCGGCGAGGACGGCGGCGTCGAGCCCCGCGCCGCGCAGCCAGCTCGCGCCGGGCGCCGACGCGCACACGACCGCGCGCAGCCCGCGCGCGCGGAGCTGGCGGGCCAATTCGGCGGCCCCGGCGCCGTGCACGGCGACGCCGCGCGACGCCGCGGGGGCGCCGACGCCCGCGGTGCGCTGCGCCTGGGCGAGCGCCTCGACGTCGATCGCGAACCCCGTCGCGCGCGCGGCGCGGCCGTACCGGCCGATCAGCTCGTCGTAGCGGCCGCCGCGCAGCACGGCGTCGGGCGCGCCGCCCGCGTACCCGGCGAACCGGATGCCGGTGTAATAGTCGAAGCCGCGCACGTCGCCGAGATCGACGGTGAGCGGCGGCGCCGGGGGATCCGCCAGCTCGGCGAACGCCGCGAGCACCGCGCGCAGCCGCTCGAGCGCGCCGCGCGCGTCGTCCGGCCACGGCAGCGCCGCCGCGCGCGCGAGCGTCGCCTCGGCGGGGCCCCACAGCGAGCCCAGCGCCTCGGCGAGCGGCGCGAGCTCCGCCGGCAGCCCGCGCGCCGCCGCCCGCAGGCCCGCGCGGTCCTTGCGCGCGAGCGCCGCCGCGAGCTGCGCGCGCGCGTCCGGATCGGCCGCCGCCTCGAGCACGCAGCGCACCGGCGCCACGTGGCCCACGTCGAGGCGGGTCTCCGGCAGCCGGCTCGCGGCGAGCGCGGCGGCCGCGACGGCGAGCACCTCGGCGTCGGCCTCCGGCTCGGGCGCGTCGATCAGCTCGATCCCCGCCTGCAGGATCTCGCGCTGGCCCAGCTCGCCGGCGCGCCGGGTGACCGCGCCCTCGTAGCACAGGCGGATCGGCCCCTCGACGTCCGCGAGCCGGGTCGCGGCGACGCGCGCGATCTGCGGCGTGATATCCGGCCGGAGCGCGACGATCTCGCCGGTGCCCGGCTCGACGAACCGGATCGCGGCGGCGCGCGCGTCGCGCCCGAGCCCGCGCTCGAGGACGTCCGCGTGCTCGAACACCGGCGTGATGATCCGCGCGTACCCCCACGCCTCGAACACGCCCGCGATCCGCTCGGCGAGCGCGACGCGCCGGGCCGCCGCGCGCGGCAGGAAGTCGCGCACGCCGGACGGCAATCGGATCGGGGGCCCGCCTGACACGGCGGCCTACTCTAGCCGATCACCGCGCCCCATCGCTCCCCACCGCCCCCAACCGCTCCCCCCAACGCCGGGCGCCACGCCGACGTCCTGGAGCGGCAGCGGGCGCTAGAACGAGCCAGTGAGGCCGACCGAGAAGCCGGAGCGGTCGTAGCCGATCGCCGGCGCGAACGACGGAGCCGGCACCGCGACGCGCTTGCGCGCGATGTAGCGCGCGTCGATCGCGGCGGCGGCGATCGCGCCGAGGCCGGCGCCGATCGCGAGCCCGATCGTCGACTCGTCCGAGTCGGGACAGCCCGTCTCGGAGTCGCACACGACCTGGTTCTTGGGGCCGATCAGGTTGCCGGCCATCATGCCGAGCCAGGGGAGGCCGATCCGCAAACCGAGGCTCTTGAAGCCGCCAAGGCCCTGGCCGTTGGCCCAGTGCACGATCGGCGCGCCGAACGCGTAGACGTTCACGCCGCCCGCGATCATCGCGAGCCCGGAGTACGGATTGTCCTGCAGGAACGCCCCGGTGATGAGCACCGCCGCGATGCCATCGGAGATGAGCGTCTGGTGCCCGTAGCTGACCTCGCGCGTGACCTTCGGCGGGAACGGGGCTGGCGCGTACGGCGGCTGGGCGTACGGCGGCTGGGCGTACGGCGGCGGCGCGTACGGCGGCGGCGCGTACGGCGGCGGCGCGTACGGCGGCTGGGCGTACGGCGTCATCCCCGGCGGGCCGCCCCCCGGCGGGCCGCTCCACGTCGGATCATCGGCGAGGGCGGCGGCGGGAGCCGCGAGGAGGACGAGGGCGATGATCGCGAGGCGCATGCGAGGCGGAATTGCAGCAGGTGTGCCGCGGCCAAGATACCGAGATCCCGAGCCGAAGGCGCGGGCGAAGGGCCGGATCCGGACATCGATGTCGCGCTCTCCCGGGACCGACTCGAATCATCCGCAACCGGGCAGCATGACGGCCGACAGGATGCGCGCGGTCCAGGTCTCGAGCGCAGCCGCGGACGAGACGGCTGACCGCGAGTCATCGACATGCACGAGGCGAGATCGTGAGCGAAACCTTTGCAGAGCTACTCGTTCAACGGCTCAAGGCGCAGGCCAGCCTGTTGCGCAGCCTCACCGGCCACCCGACCCTCGTCGGCACGGGCCGCGAGAACGCGTTCCGGCAGCTCCTCCACGAGCTCGTGCCGCAGCGCTACGAGATCCTGGAGGGTACGATCGCAGGTGATTCCGGAGCGCGAGCGCGCCGGCAGGTCGACTGCATGATCGTCGATACGTTCGAGTTCCCGACGCTGTTCCGCAGCGGGAACCTCGCGGTCGTCCTCCGACAGGCAGTGCGAGCCATCATCGAGCTGAAGGGCACCATCGTCGCCATCGACAAGCCCAGGTCCGAGGCGTTCCGGGACTTGCTCATCCAGATCGGGCGGACCCAGGAGCAGCTCCAGCTCGGCGTGGATGTGATCACCGTGTTGTTCCTCTTCGACGAAGACATCACGGCGTCTGAGCTCCGGACCTGGATCGAGGAAGCGATCGCGGCGCGGAACCGATGGGCGTCGAGGGGCGAGCACAAGGCAGACCGCGACGCGCTCAGCGCAGCCGTACTCCCGAGCTACATCGTCACGAGCGAAGGGCTGGTCGTCGAAAAGATCCTCGATATGCCGGTCTATCGGTTCTACAAAACCGATCCCGCAGTCGCAGTGGCGTTCTTGATAGCCAACCTGTTGCGAGCGGTCGCGTTCCCGCCCGAGAAGCGCGAGCCCCCAGAGATGCTGGGCACCGACCCAGCCAAGACGGTCCCCTCGCCGAGGCTCCTGGCAGCGTATACTGAGCTCGCCGAGCACTTTGGCTCGCCGACTCTGCCGGACCCGTCCGGCGCCGATCTGGATCTGACCAACACACCGAGCATGAGCTGAGCCATGTCCATCATCCAAATCAAGGATGCTGACCACCTGCTCGCAAAGGCGCGGGAGGTCCATCGGCCGATCCAGATCTCGACGTTTTACACCGTGCGTCCCGACGAGCATAACGTGCGGCGTCCTGGCTTGCTGCTCCAGTACTCGCTCCAGCTCAACGACGACGATGAAGAGACGCTGACCTGGACGTTGATCGAGATCGCGTTCGCGGACAAGAAAGGCAGCGTGGATCTCAGCGGCACCCTGCTCCACCGCCTGCAGCTCCAGCAGGCTGGCGCGGAGCCGGTGGCCTTCGAAGTGTCACGCTGGCGGCGCGCGATGTAGCGCGCGCCGCCGCGAGGATCAGAGCGGGCTCGGGACGGGGACGAACTGGACGTCGAGCGCGGGGAAGCGCTGGCGCAGATCGTCGGCGAGGCGCATCGGGCCGAAGACCTCGGTCGCGTAGTGGCCGGCGGCGACGAGCGTGATCTGGAGCTCCTTGGCGAGCTCGCCGGCGCGCTCGGCGAGCTCGCCGGTCAGGAAGAGATCGCAGCCGGCGGCGGCGGCGGCCTCGAGCAGATCGGACGCGGCGCCGGAGCAGACGCCGACGCGGCGGACGCTGGGCGGGCCGTGCGGGAAGACGAAGCGCGGGGGCTGGCCGCCGCAGACGCCGGCGGCGATGCGGGCGAGCGCCTCGTCGCGCGAGAGCGGAGCAGGCCAGGTGCCCGAGAGGCCGAGCGGCGTGCCGCGCACGTCGCCGAACGGGTCGCGGGCGGAGCCGAGCGCGAGCGCGTCGCAGAGGCCGGCGTTGTTGCCGAGCCGCGCGTGCTTGTCGAGCGGCAGGTGGTACGCGGCGAGCGAGACCTCGTTGCCGAGCAGGAGCTGCAGGCGGCGCGCGAGCGGGCCGGCGATGCGCGTGAGGCCAGGGCCCCAGATGAGGCCGTGGTGCACCACGATCAGATCGGCGCGCTGCTCGATCGCGCGGCTGATCAGCTCGGCCGAGGCGGAGACGCCGGTGACGACGGTGTCCACCTCCAGCGCGCCCTCGACCTGCAGGCCGTTGGGCGCGTAGTCGCGGAAGCGATCGATCTCGAGCGTCGTGTCGAGGTACGCGATGACCTCGCGCAGGTGGACCGGCATGGGGAGACTCTACTGCTTCCGCGCCCCGGCGAGCGCCTTGCGGATCGCGGCCGCGGTCTCGAGATCGAGGAGCGCCGCTTCGATGTCCGAGAGCCGGACGAACGCCGAGCCGCTCCACGCGATGACCTGGTTGAACGCGCGCGGCGTGGCCCCCGCGGGCCCGGCCCCGGACATCTGCCGCGTCATGAGGATGGCCTCCTTGCCAGGCTTGCCATCGACGTCGATGAACAGCACGGCGGGCACGCCCTCGAAGCGCCCCTGCGACAGCGGCGGGAGGTCGATCCGCTCGGCCTGGGCGCCGGGTTTGGCGCCGGGCTGGGCGCCGGGTTTGGCGCCGGGCACCAGCACGAACCCGGACACCTTGCCGTCGCGCTCGACGACGACGAGCACGCCGTCGGGCGCAGGCCCGAGCGGCCCGCGGAACGGCTGGTGCGCCACCTGCTCGCCAGCGCGCAGCCGCGGCGTGACGAGGGTGCGCACCTCCGTTTCGGAGAGCGCGCGGAAGTCGTCGACGGGCACCGGCGGAGGCGACGAGCCATCGCCCGGCGACGGCGCCGACGCGGGCGGCGAGACGGCGGCCGCCCCGGACGCGGCCGTCCCGCTCCCCGAGCTGGATGCCGAAGCTCCGGTATCGGCGCCCTGCCGGGAGTTACACGCCGCCGCGGCCGCGGCGAGGCCGAGCGCGGCGCCCAGCGACAGCGCCCATGTCATTGCCAGCACCCAGCAGATGTTCGACCAGATGTCCGGCGCCATCAAGCCGCAGCTCGTCGACCGAGGGCGAGACGTACGGCGGCCGACGCGCATGAGCCGGCCGTGGAGCCGCCGCGCCGTGGTACACCGGCGGCATGGCCCCGGTGAAGAAGCCTGAAGCCACGCGCGACGCCGCGGACCGTACGGACCGTACGGTCCGTACAATGAGCGGGATCCCGCTCCAGACCAGCTACCGCCCAACGGATCTCGAGGCGCGCGGCTGGCGCTACGACGAGCAGCTGGGCGATCCGGGGCAGTACCCGTTCACGCGCGGCCCGCACGCGACGATGTACCGCGGCAAGCCGTGGACGATGCGCATGTTCGCCGGGTTCGGCACGCCCGAGGACACGAACCGCCGCTTCAAGTTCTTGCTCGAGAACGGCCAGACGGGCCTGTCGACGGCGTTCGACATGCCGACGCTCATGGGCTACGACCCGGATCACCGCCGCTCGCTCGGCGAGGTCGGGCGCGAGGGCGTGTCGGTCGCGTCGCTCGACGACATGGTGCGGCTGTTCGGCGACATCCCGCTCGACAAGGTGTCGACGTCGATGACGATCAACGCGCCGGCGGCCGTGCTGCTCGCGCTCTACGTCGCGGTGGCCGAGCAGCAGGGCGTCTCGCCGGACAAGCTGCGCGGCACGCTGCAGAACGACATGCTCAAGGAGTTCATCGCGCAGAAGGAGTGGATCTCGCCGATCCGCGGCCACATGCGGATCATCCGCGACATGCTCGTGTGGTGCGCCCGCACGATGCCGCAGTGGAACACGATCTCGATCAGCGGCTATCACATCCGCGAGGCGGGCGCGACGGCGGTGCAGGAGCTCGCGTTCACGATCGCCGATGGCATCGGCTACCTGCAGCTGGGCATCGAGGGTGGCCTCGACGTCGACGAGTTCGCGCCGCGGCTCTCGTACTTCTGGGACGTCCACAACGACTTCTTCGAGGAGGTCGCGAAGTTCCGCGCGGGCCGCCGGATGTGGGCGAAGATCCTCAAGGAGCGGTTCGGCGCGAAGAACCCCAAGTCGTGGCTCCTCCGCACGCACGCGCAGACGGCGGGCGTGTCACTGATGGCCCAGCAGCCGCTCAACAACGTCGTCCGCACGACCTTGCAGGCGCTCGCCGCGGTGCTGGGCGGCACGCAGTCCTTGCACACGAACAGCTACGACGAGACGTACGCGCTGCCGACCGAGGACGCCGCGGAGCTCGCGCTCCGGACGCAGCAGATCATCTACGAGGAGTCGGGCGTGGCAGCGGTCGCCGATCCGCTCGCGGGCAGCTACTTCGTCGAGACGCTGACGGATCAGGTCGAGGCGGCGGCCTGGGAGTACATCCACAAGATCGACGCGATGGGCGGGATCGTGAAGGCCGTCGAGGAGGGCTACCCGCAGCGCGAGATCGCGCGCTCGGCGTTCGAGTTCCAGCGCGAGGTCGACGCGGGGCGGCGCTCGATCGTCGGCGTCAACAAGTACGTCACGCCCGAGGAGGGCGACCACATCCCGACGCTCAAGATCGATCACGCCGCCGAGCAGGGCCAGATCGATCGGGTCTTGGCGGTGCGGAGCCGGCGCGACGCGGGCGCCGCGGAGCGCGCGCTCGCGGCCGTGCGCGCCGCGCTCCGCGACGACAAGCAGAACGTGATGCCGCCGATCCTCGACGCGGTGAAGCAGCACGTCACGCTCGGCGAGATCTGCGATCTGTTCCGCAGCGAGCTCGGCGAGTACCGCGATCCGGCGTACCTGTAGCCGGCGCGTGACCCTGGCCATGCCCCTGACGGATCGGCGGCCCCGCGCGGCGGTGGCCATGGCGGTGGCCGCGGCCGCGGCGGTGCCCGCGTGCGGCGGGCCGCGGTTCCACCGCGTGGGCCCGGTGGCGCCCCAGGCGACCGCGATGGCCGCGGCCACGGCCGCGCCGCCGATCGCGATCGATCGGATCGAGCTGCAGTGGAGCAACGTATATCTGCTGACGCGCGGCGACGCGGCGGTGCTCGTCGACAGCGGCAGCCCGGGCGATCGCGACGATCTGGCGCGCGCGCTGGCGGCCCGCGGCGTGCCGCCTGCGAAGGTGCGCGCGGTCGTGATCACGCACGGCCACGCCGATCACGCGGGCTGCGCGCGCTGGCTGCAGACGCAGGGCGCCGCGATCGTGCTCGGCGCGGGCGACGCGGGGCCGGCCAGCCGCGGCCGCAACGAGCGGCTGCGCCCGACGGGCCTCCTCGGCGCGCTCCTGGCCTCGATGTTCATGTTCCCGTTCGAGCCGTTCTCGCCGGACGTCGCGGTCGACCGCGAGATCGATCTGGCCGCGCACGGCTTCCCGGAGGTGCGGGTGATCCCGGTGGCGGGTCACACGCCAGGCTCGATCGCCGTGATGCTCGGGGACGAGGCGTTCGTCGGCGACATGATCAAGGGCGGCGAGCTGTTCACGCACGCGCCGACCGAGCACCTCTACCAGACGGATCGGCTCGCCGATCACCGCGAGCTCGCGGGCCTGCGCGCGCGCGGCGCCGCGCGGCTGTACCTGGGGCATCGCGGGCCGCTCGACGGTGACGACGTCGCGGCGTGGCTGCGCGGCGCGGGCGGCGCCGGCCGCGACACGGCGATCTGGCTGGACCTCGACGCGCGCGGCGAGCGCGGCAGCGGCGACGGCGAGCTCGGCGCGACGGGCGGCGTGCGCGCGCGCTACGCGATCGGCCGCGCGAGCGCCGCGGGGCTGGGCTACGCGCTGGGAGCCGACGTGCGCGCGGGCTACCTGGGCCGCGCGCACTACGAGGCGGACGCCTTCCCGCTCGGGTTCGCGGCGCGCGCGTCGGGCGGCGCCGCCGTGATTGTGGCCGCGGGCGCCGGGATCGGCGGCCTGCGCGGGAACGGCGCGACCCACGCGATCATCGAGCTTGGGGCCGAGCTCCCGGCGGGGCCGCTGCACGCGTTCGCCCGCGGCGCGGCGGGGTGGCGGCTGGGCGGCGCGGCGTACGGCGACGACGCCGGGATCGCCGACGAGGTGACGGCGCTCGCGGGGCTCCGGCTCGGGCGCGACGCCCGGTGGGGTGACTACGCGGCCGGCAAGGGGCCGTTCCTCGCGCTCTCGTACCGGAACCTGGGCGGCGCGCAGTGGCTCGGCGTCGCGGTCGGCGTCGAGCTGTTCGCCGGCCGCTGACGCCGCTGGCCGGCGCTATCTCGTGTCTTGTGTCCGGTGTCCGGCCGGTGGCCGGCCGCGTTGTCCGGCATTCGGACAAAATCCGCGCCAGCGCCGTGCAAGCTCGCGAATACACGCGCGCCGTGAGCTGGCGCGCCGCTTGGAGCGCGTATCGACCATGTCCAAGCGAACCTCCACTCACCCCCTCGAGCTCCACCCCGCCTTCCGCGCCACGGTCGCCGCGGCGACCCCGCTCGCGATGCTGGCGCCCCGGCTGCCCGCGCCGGAGCTCCTCGGCACGCTCGCGATCGCGTGCAGCGATCTCGCCGATGGGTTCGCGGCGCCGCCGGATAGCCAGCGCCGCATCCAGTCGCACCAGCGCGCGTGGATCGCCGTCCGTGAGATCGATCGCGCGATCGTGGCGGCCCGCCGGAAGCGGGCCGTCCCGCCGGAGCTCGTCGCGCGGGCTCAGCGCGCCATCGATCGGGCCGACGTCCTGATCGGCGCCCTGCTACCCTCGTGATCCGCGGTCAGCAACCGCTCAGGCCATGGGTTTGAACGCGCTGGCATCGGGGGTCCATAGTTTCGGAACCATGCTTTCGTTTCACTGGAAGCAGAAGGATGCGTCATGAGCGCTTCGCAAAGCAGGGACGCCGCCCCCATCCTCGTCATCGGGGCGACGGGCCACACGGGCAGGCACGTGGTCTCGGGGCTCACGCAGCTCGGCCGTCCGGTCCGCGCCGCGACCCGGGGCGCGCATGTGCCGGACAGCACTGCCGAGCCCGTGCGCTTCGACTGGGCCGAGCCGTCCAGCTATGACGCCGCCCTGGCCGGCGTGGAGCGGATGTATGTGATGGCCCCGGACCTGGTCGCGGATCCCTTGGTCCTCATGCAGCCCTTCCTCGAGCGCGCGTGGGAGCGTGGCGTCCGGCGCGTCGTCCTCCTGGGCGCCTCCTCCAGCCCCGAGGGGGCGCCGGGGCTGGGCCTCGTGCACCGGCTCCTGAGCGAGCGATCGCCCGAGTGGGCCGTGCTCCAGCCCTCCTCGTTCATGCAGAACTTCGTGAACGAGCGGCACCCCCACGGGGCCGGCCTCAAGAACGATGGTCTGCTCGTGACGGCGACGGGCGACGGGCGCGTCGGGTTCGTCGATGCGCGGGACATCGCGGAGGTCGCCGTCCGGGCGCTCGCCGACGAGACGTCCCATAACACCGCGCACCTCGTCACGGGCCCCCAGGCGCTCCGGTACGACGACATCGTGGCGGTCATCACCGAGGTGGCCGGGCGCCCGATGCGGCACGTGAAGGCGACCCCCAAGGAGGCCCGGCGTCACCTGACGACCTTGGGCATTCCGGACCGGTCCGCGCGGATCCTCGTCCGCCTCGATGAGGCCATCCAGCAAGGCGCCGAGAACCGCGTGACCGACACCGTCGCGCGGGTGACGCGGCACGAGCCGCGGACCTTCGAGGCGTTCGCGAAGGAGCACGCCGACTTCTGGCGCGCGGCGTGAGCCGGCGCACCGGCGCGGTCAGCGCCGCCCGGCGAGCGCGCGATCGATCGCGGCGCGGAACGTGGCCGGGCTCTGCAGCCCGAAGACGCGCTGCCCGTTGATGAAGAAGGCGGGCGTCCCCATCACCTTGAGCTCGGCGGCGGCCGCGCGGTCGGCCTCGAGCTTGGCCCGGTAGGTGCCCTGCTCGAGCGCGGCGCGGAGCTTGCCCACGTCGAGGCCGGCCTGCGGCGCGAGCGCGAGCGCCGAGTCCGCCGTCAGCTCCTCCTGGTGCGCGCGCAGGAGATCGTGGAGCTCCCAGAACTTGCCCTGCGCCTCCGCGGCGTAGAGCGCCTCGGAGAGCGCCGCGGTCAGCGGCGACAGCGGCATCTGCTTGACGACGACGCGCACCTTGCCGGCGTACTCGTCCTCCAGCTGATCGAGCAGGCCGAGCGCCCCGCCGCAGTACTTGCACTTGAGGTCGGTGAACATGACGATCGAGACGGGCGCCGCGGCGGGCCCGCGCGACGGCCCGCGCTCGAGGCCGAGCCGCGCGATCGTCGCGGCGGGCACGATCTCGTCGACGTCCGCGTCGCTGGCGGCCGTGGGCTTTCCGTCCTTGCACTTCTCGCAGCCGGGATCGCCGGGACCGCCCGGACCGGGTCCCGCGGCGGGCGCCTTGGGCCCCAGCGCAGCGGGGGCCGCCGTGGCGGACGTGGTGGCGGACGTGGTGGCGGACGACGCGGACGGCGGCAGGGACGGCGCGAGCGCCGCCTGGTGCGCGGGCCCGGGCGCCGGGACCGGCGCGGCCACGGCGGGGGTCGCGGCCGCGGCGAGGGCCGCGGGGGACGCGGCGGACGCGCCGCCGCGCGAATCGTGGACGAGGTAGGCAGTGGTGCCGGCCGCCGTGATGGCGACGGCGGCGATCGCGAGCTTCAACATGGATCCTCCGTGCGAGACACTGGTTTTGGCGATGGCACGGGACGGACGGATGATCGGCGGCAGCGCCAGCACGACGGCGGCCACGAGATCGCGGCGCGGCTTGCGCTGGCCGCGCAGCGAGCGCTCGACGAGCGACGTCAGGCCGTTGGCGAGGCACTGCCGCCCGCGCGCGAGCCGCTGCAGCGTGGCGGCCTCGGAGATCCCAAGCGCCGCCGCGACCTCGCGCACCGAGCGCTGCTCGCGGTAGTACAGCACGAGCACGTCGCGGTACGTCTCGGGCACCCGCGACAGCGCCTCGCCGACGACCCGCTCCGCTTGCGCGCCGGACACCGCGTCGAACGGGTTGTCGCTGGCCACGGCGATCGGCTCCTCGATCGGCGTCTCCCGATCGGTGCGCCGGCGCGCCTTGCGGGCGAGGTTGCGCGCGATCCCGAAGAGCCAGGAGCGCAGGCTCCCGGGCTCGCGCAGCTGATCGAGCTGCTTCCACGCCGCGATGAACGTCTCCTGCGCGACGTCCTCGCTGAGCGCCTGATCTCGCGTGCGGCTGTACGTGATCGCACAGACCACGTGCTGGTATCGCTCGACGAGCGCGCCGAACGCCGCGCGCTCGCCGCGCCGGCTCGCCTCGAGTAGCTCGCCGTCCGTCATCGCGATCGTCTGTCCCATGTCGGCCATCAGTGCCTCCGGCCGGGCCGGATATGACAAACAATCTGCATGCTGCCGTAACCGGCCGATCTGCGGGAGGAATTTCCAGCGGGGCGCTAGATCCGCAGGCCGACGAACGCGCTCGGCCACCACACGACCCTGACCTCGCGCGTCATCAGGGGCGCATCGGGATCGCCGGGATCGCCGGGATCGGACGTGCGGCGCTCCAGCACGAGCGGCGACCGCGGATCGCTCGAGACGTGCGTGTTGAACGCGCCGCCGGCGACCACCTGGAACGGGCCGAGGCCGTAGGCCATCGAGAGCCGGAGCTGGCCGAGCAGGGAGAGTCCGTCGTAGTGCGACGCGCCGTGGTTGATCTGCCAGCCGATCAGCTCGAGATCGAAGACGGCCGCCCCGGTGCGCCCGGTGCGCCCGGTGCGCCAGGAGGGGCCAAAGCCCAGGCCGTACATCCAGACGTCGTCGCGGCCGCTGCCGGCAGCGCCGCCGCTGATACCGTCCTTGTCGACGGGGTGGCCGCCGACACCGTAGACGTTGTGCCAGCGGCGGCCGCCGTGGCGAAACAGCAGCGTGCCGAGGCGGCTCGAGTCCACGGCGGCCTCGAGATCGGCGCGGCCACCGGGGACGATGTTGATGAGGCCGAACGAGAAGCCGTCGGCGGAGCCGACGTTGATGACGCCGACCTGGACGCCGTCGACGCGGCGCGCGACGTTGATCGGCGCGATCTGCACGCCCGCGAGGCGGCGCGCGACGTTGACCACGCCGGCGACCTGGATGTTCGCGGTGCCGTGCGCGACGCTCGCGACGCCGGAGGCCTGGACGCTCGCCACGCGCGCCACGCTCGCGACGCCCGCGGCCTGGATGTTGGTGCCGCCGCGCGCCACGGCGGCCACGCCCGCGACCTGGATCCGCGCCGCGCCGTCGGCGGCGGCCGCGACGCCAGCGAGCTGCGTGCTCGCGCGGCCCCGGGCGACGGCGGCGATCCCCGCGATCTGGAGATCAGCCGGGCCGCGCGAGACCGCGGCGACGCCGCCGATCTGCGCGCCGTCGGCGGCGTCGGCGACCGCGGCGGCGCCAGCGAGCTGCACGCCGCCGAGCTCGCCGGAGACGGCCGCGACACCGCCGACCTGGAAGCCGGCCACGCGCCACGCGAGCGAGGCCACACCGGCGACCTGGAAGCCCGACACGCGGCCGCGCTCGACGTCGGCGACGCCGCTCACCGTGACGCCCGTGGAGCCGCCGGAGACACCGGCGATCAGATCGAGCGACAGGAAGTGCTGCACCTGCCCGACCCGCGTGAAGTCAGTGGACAGCCCGGGGACGAAGCCGAGGCCGAGCAGCGTGGACGGGCGCTCCGGCGCCGGGGCCGGCGCGGCGCGCACCGAGGCGTCGAGCGAGCCGGCGGCCGAGCCCGCGAGCGCGGCGGCCGAGGCCGCGAGCGCGGCGCCGGGCGGCCCTGCGGCCGCCGTGCCCAGGGCGAGCGCAGGCGCAGGCGCGCCATGCGGCGCGGCCGCCACCGACGGCGCGGCCGCGGGCGGCGCGAGGGCCGCGGGGACATCCGCAGGCGGCGCCACCGGCGCGGGCGGCGCCACCGGCGCGGCGGGCGGCCGCGCGGGCTCGGGGAGCAGCGCGAGCACATCGGCGGCCTCGTCGCGCACGAGGTTGCCCGCGAGCAGGGCGATGACGACCGGCCACTGCGCGGGATCGGCGCCGAGCTCGACGGTGCGCGCGCGCGGCGCGCCCCGCAGCGGCGTGAACGCCACGGTGGCGCTGCCGCCATCGACGGTGATCGACAGGCACGGCAGCGCGCACGCACCGCCGTCGGGCCGCGGCACGATCGGGGTCTTCAGCTCGGCGGCGAGCCGGCCCTGCACGGCGGCCGCGTCGAGGCCATCACCGATCGAGACGGTGACCGCGACGCGCGCGGCCGCGACCGGCGCGGTAGGCGCGGCCGGCGCGGCGCCCGCAGGCGACGGCGCCGCGGGGAGCGTGAGCACGAGCGCGAGCAGGATCGAGGCGAGCCCGCCCCGCGCGCGCCAGGTCCGAGAGGTTCGAGCGTTCATCGCCCGTCGTCCCCGCACCGCGATCGATCGTTCAACGGCGGGTGCGAGCATCGAGCGGGCAGCGATCGGCCATCGCTTGCTCACCGATCGCCGTCCGGCAGCCGCTCGATCAGCTGCGTCGCCTCGGCGCGGCGGTACCCGCCGACGATCTCGCCGCGCGCGTACGGCGCCAGCGCGTCGCGCGCCTCCGCGTAGCGGCCGACACGAATGAGCAGCAGCGCGCGGTTGTAGCGCGCCTCGGCCATGAACCGGCCCGTCGGCTCGGCCGCGAGGTACGCGTCCCACGCGGCGATCGCCGCGGCGTGATCGGAGCCGTGGAAGTGCAGCTCGTGCGCGCGACGGTAGAGCGCCTCGATCGGAGCCGCGGCGACCGCGCGCGGCGCGGCGGCCGTCTCGCGCGGGCGCACGGTGACCTCGGCGCGAGGTGCCGGTACCGGTGCCGGTACCGGTGCCGGTACCAGTGCCGGTGCCGGTGCTGGCACCGCGGCCCGCGGCGCGGGAGCCGGCGCAGGCGCCGCTTCCGGCACCGGCGACTCCATCTGCTTCATCCTAGGCGCAGGTGAACTCAGCACAGACTTCGGCCCCTCAAGACCCACCTGCTGCTCTGGCACCATTGGTGCTTCTCGTCGCAAAAACGCCCGACTGAGCGGAACCGCCGAGCGCTGCGACTCGATCCGATCATCGTACACTGGCGCCGGATCTACGATGGCATGCCACACCGCCTCCGCACGGCCGGTCGCGAACGCCCATGACATTGTGCCGGCAAGCAGGATGCCGGTCCCCGTCAGGAAGCCGGCGAGCTGACGGCGTCCGCGGTGGCTCGCCTCGAGCGATCGCCGCACGCGCAGCCGCGTCGCCGCGCCGTCGGCATCGACCGGCACCTCGCGCAGCGCCTCCGTGGCGGACGTCAGCAGATCATCCGTCACGTTCATCCTCCAGGATCTCGCGCAGCTTGCGCTTGGCGTGGAACAGCCGCGTGCGGACGGTGCCCTCCGGCGCGCCGACGATCGCACCGACCTCGACGGACGTCCGCTGCTCGGCCTCGCACAGCACGAACACGACGCGCTGATCGATCGGCAGCCGATCGAGCGCCGACCACAGCCGGTCCGCCAGCCGCTTCCGCATCAGATCGTCGGCGGGCGTGGCGGCGGCCGGCGGCGGGTACACCTCGTCGCGCGCCGCGAGCCGCTCGGTCGCCCGGCGGCGCCGCATCGCCGAGCGGACGTGGCGGCGGCTGTGGTTGATCGCGACGCCGATCAAGAACGCCCGCAGCGAGCCCTCGCCGCGGAACCGGCGGATCGCCCGCGGCAGCGCCACGAACGCCTCGTGCACGATGTCCTCGGCCGCTGCCTCTTCGCCGACCAGCCGGCGCGCAAACGCGCGGACCGCCGCGTGGTGCGCGACGTACGCCTGCTCGACGGCGGCGCGGTCGCCCGCGCGCAGGCCCGCGACGAGCGCGTCATCGGCGGCTTCCTCCGCAGCACCGAGTGGCATCGTCATCGGGATCGCAGTCACCGCCGGAATGTGCCCGCTCGCTCCGGGACCGTTCAAATCGATCGTCAGCTCGTGCACCGCTCCGGCGCCTATTGTGGCGATTGTCTGGCCTTTGTCTGATTTTGTTGACGCTCGGTCAGCGTTTGTGTCCAGGCGATTGGACTTGTCGTCCGGTAGTTCGAGGTCTTGGAGCTGGTCCGGGACTTGTTAGAGCCACCTCATCCCCCCAGGAGGTCCCCGATGCGCACCCTGCTCGCTCCCGTCTCCGCACTGGCGCTCGCGCTGTCTGGCAGCACCGCGTGCACCGATCCGGTCGAGCTACTGCCCGGGCCCGCCCCGCTCGAGCTCGCGATGACGGCCACGATCCCGCCCGGCGCGGAGGTCGAGTACTGCCAGTTCGTGACCGTGCCCAAGACGTGGGTCACCCGGGACACCGTCACGTTCACGTCGGGTAGCCACCACGTGATCGTCGTGCAGACGCCGTACACGTCGATCCCGACGCAGAAGAAGGACGGCACGCCGATCGACACGAGCGGCGTGTTCGACTGCAGCGAGGGCGCGATGAACAGCTGGCAGGCCTCGAAGATCGTCGGCGGCTCGCAGAACCGGCTCGGCGCGTCGCTCCTGGCGTTCCCCGAGGGCGTCGGCATGCGGATCGGCGGCATCCTCCTGGTGAACGTGCACTACCGCAACAGCTCCGACGCGCCGCTCGACGTGACGGCCCGGATCTCGTTCGACACGGCCGCCCCCGAGACGCTCGCGCAGGAGGGCGACGTCATGTTCCTCTACAACCCGCTGATCGCGGTGCCGGCGGGGAGCACCGCGAGCGCGCGCTGGCGCTGCCCCGTCTACCAGGACATCACGCTCGTGACCGCCCAGTCGCACATGCACGCGCGCGGCGTCGGCTTCGAGGCGCACGTCGACGGTGGCGCCCCGTTCTACGCCAACGATCGCTGGGAGGACGTGCCGGTCTCGTCCTACCAGGACTTCTCGGTGAAGGCCGGCTCGATGCTCGACTACCGCTGCGACTACCGCAACACCGGCACCACGCCGATCTTCCAGGGGCCCCGCACGACCGACGAGATGTGCGTGCTGACCGGCGCGTACTACCCGGCCGACCCGCGCACCTCGTTCTGCCTCGACGAGACGGGCAAGCTCCCCGGCGGCGAGTGGATCGGCCAGGGCACGGCGACCTGCCTCGAGACGATGCGATGCCTGCAGGAGGCGCCCGGCTTCGCGGCGCAGACGAGCTGCATGCTGTCCGCGTCGCCGACCGTCTCGCGCGAGACCTCCGAGCTCCTGCGCTGCTTCATGGGCGCGACCGATCCGGTGTCGCAGTGCGTCCCGCAGATGCAGACCTGCGCGGCGCGCTGAGCCGGGCCCCGGGCCCGCGGGCCGCGCGCGAGCGCGCGCAGTAACGTTTCGTTTCGGCGATTGCACGAGACGTGACCACCGACGGCGCGAGCCCCCAGCGGGTTCGCGCCGTTGCGCGTGGCGTGCGTCTTGTAACGGCTCCGCTCGCCGCCGCCTGTTGATCCCTCTGTTGATCCTCCCGTGAACGATCCGGGCTCGAGAGGGAACACGCGGACGAAAAGGAGAACCGATGAGACCCCTGGCTGCTTCCCTCCCCGCCCTCGCGCTGACCCTGGCCGGCGCCGCCTGCACCGACGACGTCACCGAGCCGAAGCCCGAGCCCCAGCCGACGCTCGAGATCGGCATGCAGACCACCATCCCGGCCGGCGCCGAGGTCGAGTATTGCCAGTTCGTGACGGTCCCCGAGACGTGGGTCACGAAGGACAAGATCGAGTTCACGGCCGGCAGCCACCACGTGCTCGTCTACCAGACGCCGTACACGTCGATCCCGACGCAGAAGTCCGACGGCACGCCGGTCGACACGAGCGGCGTGTTCAACTGCAGCGACGGGCCGACGAACGGCTGGGAGGTCACCAAGCTGGTCGGCGGCTCGCAGAACCGAAACGGCGCGGCGTTCCTCTCGTTCCCCGAGGGTGTCGGCGTGCGGCTCGGCGGCGTCCTGCTCATGAACGTCCACTACCGCAACGGCTCGGACGCGCCGCTCACCACCGACGTCAAGGTCGTGTTCGACACGATGGCCGCCGAGGACGTCGTGCAGGAGGGCGACATCTTGTTCCTGTTCAACCCGCTGATCTCGGTGCCGCCGGGGCGCACGACCCGCGCGCACTGGCGCTGCCCGGTCTACGAGGACATCACGATCGTGAACGCCCAGTCGCACATGCACGCGCGCGGCGTCGGCTACCAGGCGCGCGTCGACGACGGCGCCCCCTTCTACGTGAACGATCAATGGGAGGACGTGCCGGTGAAGGGCTACGAGAGCTTCACGGTGAAGGCCGGCTCGAAGCTCGACTACTACTGCGACTTCCGCAACACGAGCGGCACGCCGGTCTACACGGGCCCGCGGACGACCGACGAGATGTGCATGCTGATCGGCTCGTACTACCCGGCCGACCCGCGCACCGCGAACTGCCTCGATGAGCAGGGCGGGTTCGGCGGCGGCGAGTGGATCGGCCAGGGCACCGCGACGTGCCAGCAGACGCTGGGCTGTATCCAGCAGGCGCAGGGCCTGCCGGCGATCACCGACTGCATGCTGGCCGCGTCGCCCGCCGTGTCGCGCGAGACCTCCGATCTCCTGCGCTGCTTCGCGAACGCCAAGGATCCGGTGGCCCAGTGCGGCGCACAGATCCAGGCCTGCGCGGCGCGCTGAGCCGGGCGCGCGGAGCCGGCGCGCGGAGCCGGCGCGCGTGACGATCGTGCGCGGATCGCGGGCCGCCGCGCTGCCTTCGTGGCACGCAGGCGGCCGCCGCGCTCGCGCCGCCGCGTACTTGGAGGCGCGCGCGCCGCTGGCGCGCCGCTTGGTACTCGCCCGGGGCATGTCTCGCTGCCTCCGCGTCCCCGCCGCCCTGGCCGTCGCCCTCGCCTGCTCGCTCTCGCTCCCCGCGCGCGTCTCCGCCGAGACGACGGCCACCACCTCCGAGCGGCCGGTCCCCGGCGAGGATCAGGTGCTCTACAGCTGCAAGCAAGGCAAGGCGCCCGTCACGATCACGCTCAAGCCCGAGACCGACGTGAAGGATCTGCTCACGTGGGTGATGAGCTTCACGTGCAAGACGTTCGCGCTCGATCCACGCGTCGTCGTCACCGGCAAGAAGGTCACGATCGTCGCCCCCAAGGCGATGACACCCGCCGAGGCCTACCGCGTCTTCCTGGTCGCGCTGTCGACGGTGAACCTCGCGATCGTGCCCAAGGGCGACGTCTACCGGATCGTCGAGGCGCCCATGGCCAAGCGGGAGACCGTGCCGATCCTCCGGCGCGGGCTCCCCGATGCCTCCGAGGAGATCGCGCGCTACGTGTACCGGCCGGCGTACGCGCAGGCCGAGACGATGAAGCAGGCGTTCACCGCGCTCAAGTCGGAGGCCGGCGAGATCCAGCCGGTCGGCGCGATCCTCCTGCTCACCGACTACGGTAGCCACCTGCGCGACATGCTGTCGCTCGCGAAGCTGATCGATGTCCCGGGCGGCACCGACGGTGTCTACACGATCCCGGTCCGCCACGCCGACGCCGCCAAGCTGGCGCAGAAGCTCGAGGGCTTCCTCGGCATCTCCGGCGCGAGCGCCGCGGCGAGCCGGCCACGGCCCGAGGCGAGCGCGCCAATGCCGCCGGAGGTCGCCGCGATCCCGTCGAAGATCATGGTCGACGATCGGACGAACACGCTCGTGCTCGCGTCGAGCGAGGCCGGCTTTCTGCGCGTCAAGGCGCTCGTCGAGCGGCTCGACATCCCGCTCGAGGTCGAGGGCGGCGCCGCGTTCCACGTCTACCGCCTGTCGAGCGCGATCGCCGAGGAGCTGGCGCAGACGCTGAACCAGGCGATCCAGGGCTCGGCCCAGGCCCAGGCCCAAAGGCCGCAGCCCGGCGGCACGGGCAAGCCCGCGGCGTCCGCGCCCGCGCCCGCGCCCGCGCCCACCGCGCCCGCGCCGGCCGGCGCCAATCTCGGCTCCTCGCTCGAGGGGCCGGTGCGCGTGATCGGCGACAAGCCGTCGAACTCGCTCATCGTCATGTCGAGCGGCCGCGACTTCCTGGCGCTCCGCAACGTCATCCGCGAGCTCGATCTGCCGCGCCGCCAGGTCTACATCGAGGCGCTGATCCTCGAGGTGGCGGTGGAGAACGGCCTCGATCTCGGCACGAGCTCACACGGCGCGATCCCGTACGGCAAGGACAAGAGCAGCCTCGTCGTCGGCGGCGTGCAGACCGGCTCGGTCAGCTCGCTCTCCCCGGCGTCGCTCGCGTCGGCGACCGGCCTCGCGGGCGGCCTGCTCGGCGCGCCGCTCGCAGGCGCGTCGAAGCTCTTCGGCACGAGCATCCCGTCGTACGGCGTCCTGTTCCAGGCGCTCGCCGACTCGTCGAGCCTCAACGTCGTGTCGGCGCCGAGCATCATCGCGCTCGACAACGAGGAGGCGAAGTACAAGATCGGCGTGAACGTCCCGTACGAGAAGGCGTCGTTCACCGGGCTCGGCGGCGGCGACGTGCCGGCGAACGCGCAGCAGACCACCTACGAGCGGCGCGACCTCGTGCTCCAGCTCGCGATCAAGCCGCACATCTCGACCAACGAGGACCTGCTCCTCGAGGTCAAGCACGAGGCCGAGGAGCTGCAGCCGACCCCGTCGGCGGGCGGGCCGATCTGGAGCACGCGCGCGATCGAGACCCGCGTGGTCGTGCGCGATCAGCAGACGGTCGTGATCGGCGGCCTGCTCCAGGAGCGCGAGACCTCGAGCGTCACGAAGGTGCCGCTCCTCGGCGATATCCCGATCCTCGGCCACCTGTTCAAGCGCACGCAGAAGGCGAAGCGCAAGACGAACCTCGTCATCATGCTGACGCCGTACATCGTGAAGGACCAGCTCGAGCTGCAGGCGATCCGCGAGCGCAAGGTGCGCGAGCACGAGGAGTTCATGCGCTCGGTCCACACGCTCGCGGCGATGCCCTACGCGCCGCGCATCGACTACCGGCGCAAGCGCGGCCTGCTCGAGGAGATCAACCGCACCGTCGCGGACGTCGAGGTCGAGGTCGCCGCGCGCGCGTCGCTGCGCCAGGCGCCGTCGGTCGTGCCGGGCGTCGTCGAGACGCCGGCCGCGGCGCCGTGACGCCGGCGCTCCCTAGAACGTACCGGAGTGCCCGATCATCACGATCGGCCGGTCACCGACAGAGCGGTCGAGGCTCACCGCGCCGCCGAGCCGATCCAGCGCCCCTCGGTAGTCGTGCGCGCGACCCGCGGCCCAGACGTCGAAGCCGAGCGTCAGCCCCATCTCGAGCGCGAGCGCGAGGCCCGCGCCGAGGAGGCGCGGCCGATCGGTGCGCCACCCGACGCCCGCCATCGCCAGGCCGCCCGCGATCAGCGTGACCTCGACGATCTTGAGGACGGTGAACTGCTTCGACACGCCTGCCATGCGCGCGCGCTCGGCCGTCACGAAGGCCGCGGCGTCGCGATCGATCTGCTCCCCGAACTTGTCGATCCGGCGATCCGAGGCGACGTAGACGAAGATGCCGGCGGCGAGGTGCAGGAGGCCGACCGTGAGGAGCGGGTACGCCGCGCCCCGCGCGCGGAGCGATGACGATCGATAGAGCAGCCCGCCGGACGCGAGCCCGGCGACGCCGAGCCCGGCCAGGATGAAGCCGCCGAGCTTCTCGCCGGCGAAGTAGTCCTCCATCGCCGCCTTCGCCTCCGGGGCCGACACCGCGGGCGGCGGGCGCAGCGCCTCCTGGGCGAACGCGGGCGAGGAGCCGAGGACCATCACAGCGAGCACGAGGCAGGCGCGCAGCATCGGGCGACTGTACCGCCGCGGCGCGGCGCCGTGCGGCGCCAGCGCTCAGCGGTAGACGAGCACGCCGCGCGCCTCGAGGTCGGCGAGCCACGGCGGCGGCGCGAGCGTCGGCGTCCAGCGCAGATCGAGCTTGTCGAGCCGGGGCAGCCCGGCGAGCGCGTCCGGCAGCGCGGTGAGCGGGTTGCCGCGCAGATCGAGCTGGCGCAGCTCGCGCAGCGCGCCGATCGAGGCCGGCAGGGCGGCGAGCGCGTTGTCCCGCAGGTGCAGCTCGCGCAGCTGCGCCAGGCGCCCGATCGCGTCGGGCAGCGCCCCAAAGCCGTTGCCCGAGGCGCGCAGCTCGACGAGCCCGGCGAGCTCGCAGACGACCTCGGGGAACGCGCCGAACGCGTTGTCGCTGATGTTCAGGTAGCGGAGCCGCGCGAGCCGGCCGAGCGTGCGCGGCAGCGCCGTCAGGCGGTTGTCATGCAGGTAGAGGAAGTCGGTGAGCCCGGCGAGGTCGCCGAGCGCGTCCGGCAGCGCGGCGAGCGCGTTGTGGCCGAGATCGAGCATGCGGAGCCGCGCGAGCCGGCCGATCCGCCCGGACAGCTCGGTGAGCCCGTTGTCGGCGAGGACGAGCGCCTCGAGATCGCCCCGGTCCCACACCTCCTCGGGGACGGCGCCGAGCTGCTGCTTCCACAGGTTGAGGCTCACCACGGCGCGAGTCTACGGGAGCCGCGGTACGATGCGCGCGTCATGCGACTCATCGCGGCGTCGTCCCTGATCCTGCTCCTCGCGATCGGCTGCAACAAGGACAAGCCCCAGGGCGGCGGCACCGCCACCGGCAGCGCCGGCAGCGCCGGCAGCGCCGGCAGCGCCGCCACGGGCAGCGCGGGCAGCGCCGCCGCCGCCGATCCCGGGGGCGGCGCGCTCGACATCGACAGCAAGGACGTCCTGGCACGCACCGAGGTCGCGCGCGAGTCCTACGTGCAGCACGTGCTGATCTCCTGGCGCGATCGCGAGGCGTTCTACACCGCGAGCTCCGGCAGGATCGATCCGCGGGCCAAGGAGCGCGATCAGGCGGCCGCCGCGAAGCTCGCGCAGGAGGTGCTGGCGCAGCTCCGGGCCAAGCCGGACTCGATCGGCGAGCTGATCGACAAGCACTCCGAGGATCCGCTCTCCAGGACGGGCGATCCGTTCCGCATCGAGCCCGGCAGCGGGTTCCCGCCGGGGTTCGTCAAGCTCGCGCTGCGGCTCAAGGAGGGCGAGGCCGGCATCGTGACGACCGACTTCGGCTACCACGTCACGCTCCGCGGCCCCAAGCCCGTGCCCGATCCGCTCGCGTCGGCCGACATCTTGAAGCGCGAGGAGGAGACGCCGCCGATCTACTGGCAGCACATCGCGATCGGCTGGGACCAGCGCCCCGCCAACACCGATCCGCGCGCGAAGGCCCGCACGAAGGAGGCCGCCGACACGCTCGCCAAGGAGCTGCTCGCCAAGGCGCGCGCCAAGGGGGCCGACATGGCCAAGCTGATGAAGCAGTACTCCGAGGATCCGGCCTCGAAGGACAACGGGCGCATCGAGAAGACGCTGGACACGTCCACGGATCCCGCCGAGCGGCTCGCGCTCCGCCTCAAGATCGACGAGGTCGGGATGATCCGGACCGCGCTCGGCTGGGACATCATCAAGCGCGTCCCGCCGCCGCCGCCGCCGCCGCCCGACAAGCTCGAGTCGATCGCGATCCTGAAGCGCAAGCCCGAGACCGCCATGGCGAAGGTCAAGCACATCCTCGTCGGATGGGCCGATCTGAACGCCGGCGACGATCGCGCCAAGACGCGCACGCGCGCCCAGCTCGACAAGCTCGTGCCCGAGATCATCGATCGGGCGAAGAAAGGCGAGCCGTTCGAGAGCCTCATGATCGCGTTCTCCGAGGACGCCCCCGCGGCCGTCAGATCCGGCAAGGCCTACGACGTCACGCCGGACGCGCCGCTCGCGATGCCGTTCGTGAACCTCTCGCTGCGGCTCAAGGTCGACGAGATCGGCGTCGTGCGGACCGACTTCGGCCTGCACATCATCAAGCGCGTCGAGTAGCCGCGGCCGGCCCGATCCATCTCACGAGCTGCACGACAGCATCGAGCAGCCCGGCTTGTGGCGCGCCCAGTCGGGCCGCTTGGCGGCGAACCGCGCGCGGTCCGGCTGCTCGTCGTACGGCCGGCGCAGCACGTCGAGGAGCTCCGGCAGCGCCGCGCGATCGCCGCGCTCGGTCGCCTCGATCACCTCCTGCACGAGGTAGTTGCGCGGGACGTACAGCGGGTTGACCGCGTCCATCCGGCGCTGGCGCTCCGCGTCGTCGACGCCCTCCGCGGCGAGCCGCGCCGCGTACGTGCGCAGCCAGCCTCCGAGCGCGGCCTCGTACGCGGGCGTGATCGCGTCCGGCGCGTAGTACGCCTCGCGCAGGATCGCGAGCGCCTCGCCCGACGACGCGGCGCGCGGCACGCGCGCGAGCCGGCGGTAGAACAGCGTCATGTCGGTCTCGGTCTCGAGGAGGAGCGCGCCGAGCGCTGTGAGCAGCGCGTCGTCGTTCGCCTGGGTATCGGCCTCGGTGTCTGCCTCGGAGCCCTGCCCGAACAGGCCGAGCTTGCGCAGGTTCGTGTGGCGGTAGTGCGCCGAGAACTCTGCGGGGAACCGATCGATCGTGGCGCGCAGGGGATCGAGATCGTCGCCGACGAGCGGCGCGAGCGCGCGCGCGAGCTGCGCGAGGTTCCAGTGCGCGACGGCCGGCTGCGCGCCGAACCGGTAGCGGCGCCCCGACGCGTCGGTGATGTTCGGCGTCCAGTCGAGGTCGAACGGCTCGATCCAGCCATACGGCCCGTAGTCGATCGTGAGCCCGAGGATCGACATGTTGTCGGTGTTCATCACGCCGTGGACAAAGCCGACGCGCATCCACTCCGAGACGAGCCACGCCGTGCGGCGCGCGACCTCGTCGAAGAAGCCGGCCACGTCGAGGCGCTCGCCGTGCACGTACCGCGGATAGAACCGCTCGAGCGTGAACCGCACGAGTCGCCGCAGCGTGCCCAGGTCGTCGCGCGAGGTGAAGATCTCGTAGTTGCCGAACCGGAGGAACGACGGCGCCACGCGGCACACGACCGCGCCCGGCTCGTCCTTGGCGTTGCCGTCGTAGAGCAGATCGCGCATGACCGGCTCGCCAGTCAGGACGAGCGACAGCGCGCGCGTCGTCGGGATCCCGAGGTGGTGCATCGCCTCGCTGCACACGAGCTCGCGGAGAGAAGACCGCAGCACGGCGCGGCCGTCGGCGCGCCGCGAGTACGGCGTGGGGCCGGCCCCCTTGAGCTGGATCTCCCACGTCTCGCCCGCGTGGCCCTCAACCTCCGCCAGCGTGATCGCGCGCCCGTCGCCGAGCTGCCCCGCCCACGTCCCGAACTGGTGCCCGCCGTAGCACGCCGCGTACGGCGCCATCCCCGGCAGCACGCGGTTGCCGGCGAGCACCTCGACGAGCTCCGGCGTCGGCTCGGGATCGAGGTCGAGCAGCGCCGCGACCTCGGGCACGAGCACGAGCAGCTCCGGCCGGGCCACCCGCGTCGGCGCGACGCGCGAGTAGCACGCGCCCATCACCTGCCGGATCCGGTTGTCCTCGCGCGAATCGCCCGGCAGCTCGCTCACGAACCGCGATGCGAGCCGCAGCCGATCAATCGTGTGTGCCTGCACCCGGCGTGTTTACGCCGAGAGCAGCGTCCTGGCCAGCTTGCCGCGGCCTGTCAGGCGCCCGGCGATGTAGCGCGGCAGAGCGGGTGCCTCCAGCGATCGATCACTTCCTCATACCTCCCGCGCGGAAGCGGCAGCACTTCGAGCCGCCCATCAGAGTAGAGCGTCACGATCACGGTGCCCGCGCACGGCACCTCAAGTTGATCTGCTTTGGCCGCACGAAGATCGTCGGTCAGGTGCCGGTATTGCGGCAGGGTCCATTGCTGGTGGTACCAAACGACCCGCTGCCGCTGCGTAGCGATCTGATCGGCGTCGCGAACAATGCGTCCGTCGGCTTGGATGGTCTCCAACGGGCCATGACACCGCCCCGTCACCTGCGTGCACAGGAGCCGGCACTTGCCGCCGGTCACGGGAGCGATCCACTCTGGCCGGGGATGCCCGTGGGCGTTGTTCGTCCCCACCGAGATGAGCGCGGTCTCGACACCCACTTCACGGTACAAGCGATCCACGTCCCATTTCGGTGGCACTCCACCGTCGTTGATGGCGCCGCCGTGATGCGGGATCCGAAACACCTTTGCCGGCAGCTCCTCTGGCGGAAGCTGGCTCCAGGAGAGCAATGGCGCGTCGCCACCGACGAGCATGGCGTTGCCGCCGGCCTCGACGCGCAGGATCGACGAGTAGCGGTTGGGCTCCTCCCAGCTGGCGTCACGCGCTTGCTGCACGTATTGCGCGACCGCCGGAGCGAGAAGCGTGATCGCCCAACCCGTCCCGTGAGCGATGGGCCGGCTATCCCGGAAATTGTAGTGGAGCTCCCAGCGGCGCCTTCGCGCACCCTCGTCCCGACTCTGCGCTGCTGCGTAGTCCAGGAGCTCCTTGGCCCGCTTCGCACTCTCGTGGCTGTCAGAGACATCGCGATCCCGAGGCAGATACACATCGCGAATCTCACCTCCGAATCCCAGCAGAAAGTCCAGCGCGCCAGCGACGTGATCCCAATCCAGATGGCTCAGCACGAACGCCTCGATCACTTTTATGTTCCAGTCATCGAGAGCCTTGCGCAGCACGTGGTCATCGGCGCAATCGAAAATCACCGCCCGATCATCGGGCAATACGATCAATGTGGAGTCTCCCTGGCCCACGTCGAGCATGCAGACTACAAGCCGGTCTTTCACGTAACGTCTTCCTGCATCTGCTCGAGCAGCTCGACCAGCTCGCTATAGCCGAATCCGCGGCCGGCCGGCCTCACGGCCTCAGCCGGGCCGCTCGGAAATCCGTCGCGATAAACGGGCACACGGACGAAGTAAAGTCCGTCGGTGGTCTTTGGCATCAGCTCCAGTGGAATCTTCACCGGTGGAAGGCGGCGCATCGTAGGGATCAGCTGCCCCTCTTCGATCCGGCCCACGATCCAGCGATCTGGAGCGTGCTGGAGCCCGATATCACTGTTGAGCGCGTCCACGTACGAGAGGAGCACGCCCTTGCGACGGATGTCCTTCTCGCTCAGATCCGAGGTGATCGTCGAGATGAGTCGCCGTGCCTCTTCGCCGAGCTTGCGCACGAGTGTCTCCAGCACCTGCGAGGGTGTCTCGGCGCCTATCTCTGTCCAAGGGAGGGCCGGAAGCTCAGCGATCCAGTTGCTCGGAGATCTGTAAACTCGCACCTCCGTCGGTTGCAGGAAGCAAATCCGCCCCTCTGCTTCCGTGCCATCCAGCCGAAAGGCCAACTCCTCGCAGCGAAGCCCCTGCTTCCAGCGCCCGAGAAGTGCATCGCGACCCTCGGCGACATCGGGAAAGAGATCGAACGGCACTTCGAGAATCGGCTCGATGAGCTCCAGCGAGAGCTGCAATGCCTTGACCTCCAGCGCCGTCCACGCGGGCCGAACCCGGAGCAATTCGTCTCGACGCGGGTGGTCCTCGACGCGCTCGTAGCCACGCTCGACGGCTCGCCGCGCGTCTACGAGCCGGCCAAGACGCACGAGGGTCTGGATGACGCGTTGGTGCCAGAGCGCGTTCTCTGGCCATCCACCGAGGGCTTGCTCGTAATCCTCGAAGCATGTCGCGTCATCGAGCGCACCTGCGCGAGAACCATTCCAGGCACGATAGTGCCGGACGTAGGAGAGCAGCCGCTGCCCCGCCTTGTCTAGGATCCCGTATGCGCTCGACCTTAACATCCGCAGCACGCTGTCGTACTGCTGCCATGCCTCTGAGAATCGCTCATTCAAGCTGGTTCGCCGGGCGAGATCGATGAGGCCGTGGACGTGCAACACCGCCGTGCGCTCCGCGTTACCGATGTCGCCAAGTGCAACGAAGATCGAGTGTGCGAGGAGTACTCGGTCGGCGTGCTCTGGCTCGAGGCCCTGAACGGTGTTGACGGGAGCCAGCAGGTGATGCGCTAGCTTCGGCAGGAGCTCCGAGTGCTCTTGGTCCGTGAGCGGGCGGATGCCATACGCGCTCAAGGCGGGAAGCACGGAGAGTCGCCCGGACCGCTCCTCCACGAGCTCCAGCTGCTGCAGGCTGTGGAGTGCACCGTGCGCCTCGCCCGGGGTGAGCTCGCGAGCCACAGATTCTACGCCTGCACGGCCACCGAGGACAAACTGTAAGGCGTCCCGTGGAAGCTCGCCGAGCGCAGTCAAGAGTGCCAGTGCTCGCTGCCAAGACTTCGGCGCACTCACTCGGAACGCCTGCCCGAACCGCTGGAACAATGCTGCGACATCTACGTCGCCTTCAGCTGCCTCCTCCAACAGCGCATTGAAGTCCGTGGCCGGAATCAGCCTCACGAGCACCCGGGCAATCATAAGTGCGCCCGGGTTGTTCCGTGCGAGCCTGGCCAGCCGTTCCCAGTTTGGGAAGCTATCCGAGGATCTCCGCAGCTTGATGGGCGCTCTCTGGGGAGCGTGATGAAGGTAACGCGGTTGCTCGTCGCTGGGGCGCCGCCGACTGATGAGGAATGTTGGCGAGCACTCCAGGCGCCCGATCAACCAGTCCCTGAGCGCGTTCTTGTCCTCCTGCCAGAGCGCCGTGGCTGGTTCCTCCAGGTTGACAGGCTCGACGAGCAATCGCTCCGCCGCGTCTACCACCAGCGGATGCCCGTTGATCACCTTCTCCGCCACGGCGAGCGCCGCAGCGAAGCCCTCGCGCTTCGCTGCAGCGAGCAACGTTTTTCCGTCAGCGCCGAGTTGGCGCGCCAGATCGGATGCGAAGCGCTGTCCGAGCAGCGGCCCCGACATCACACCGACGCTGATGCCTCCCAGGTTGGCTGCTCGTACGGCGCGCGACTTGCCGCTCCCGATCATTCCGTAGACCCAGCCGCCACGTTGCTGCTGAGCGCGCTCTCGCACCCAGCCCGTGGTCTCGACGGGGACATATTCGGTATCGAACAGGAAGCTCACACCGACACCTACTTCGTTGAAGCTACGCGGCCTACTCGCGATCGTCAACGCCACCGAGAGGTCCGCCAGCGAGCCCGCAGACCCAGTAGCCAGGTCGCTCTACGCCGAGGGCAGCGTCCTGGCCAGCTTGCCGCGGCGAAACACCCAGAGCGTGCCGGGCTCGCCGTGCGTCCACGTCTCGTCGCGCGTCAGCGGGGCGGTGGCGACCACCGCGACGCGATCGTTGGGCGTCGTGACCTCGGCGAAGTCGACGCAGAGGTCCTCGTCGCAGAGCGTCGCCTTCTTGAACGGCGCCTGGCGGACGATGAAGCACAGCTTCGTCGCGCAGCGCGCGAACAGCTGGTGGCCATCGCCGAGCAGCATGTTGAACGTGCCGTTGCGGCCGATCCGGCCGGCGTGGCCGGCGACGGCCTCGGCGAACGCGGCGGAGGAGCGCGGCCCCGCCGGGAAGTCGTGCTGGAGCGCCGCGAGCAGCGCGCAGAACGCGTGCTCGCTGTCGGTCTGGCCGACTGGCCTGAAGTGGCCGAGCTTGTGCCGGCGGACGCCCTTCACCGTGCCGTTGTGCGCGAACACCATGTGGCGGCCCCACAGCTCGCGGACGAACGGGTGCGTGTTGGAGAGGCTCACCTCGCCGCGCGTCTTCTTGCGCACGTGCGCGATCGCGAGCAGCGTCTTGATCGGGTGCTCGCGGACGAACCGCGCGAGCGGCGAGCTCGCGGCGGGCATCGGATCGAGGAACAGCCGCGCGACCCGGCCCTCGTAGAGCGCGAGCCCCCAGCCATCGGCATGCGGACCGCACTTGCCCCCGCGCGCCGAGAGCCCGGCGAACGAGAACACGATGTCGGTCGGGACGTTGCATTCCATCCCGAGTAGCTCGCACATCCCGCGAGTGAGTCTCGCACGACCGAGCGGTCTCCGCGAGCCGCAAGCGCGATCCCGGCCACGGCCGGCGGCGCGCCCCGCCGTGCTACCAGCCTTTCTTCCCGCGCGGGCGGCAGCCGCCGCCCATGACCGACGAGTCGACGTTGATGACCGGCGTCGCGGCCCCGGCCGGCGCGGCGACCACGCCGCCACCGCCGCCGCCCATGCCGCCCATCATCAGCATGATGAGCATCATCTGCATCGGATCGGAGCCGCTGTTCTTCTGGCTCGCGAGGTCTTTGATCGAGCTCGTGATCTGCGTGAGCATCGCGGTGACCTGATCGCTCGAGCCGCCCGTGGTGCGGCTGACGCCGCCGGCGACCTTCTCGAGAGCGTTGAGATCGATAGAAGCGAACGGGTCCTTGGGGGTGGACATGGGGGTGGGGCCTTCCTGGGTGGTGGTGACAGGAGGTCCATAGAGCAGCCGACGTGCCACGGCCGTTTGGTCGCCAGATCGCGTACTTGGGTGCGATGACGCTGGGTAACGCCTCCGAGATGCGCATCCTCGGGGTTACGGATCCGGCCGGCCCCTCGCCCCACCCGCGCCGCTCGCGCCGCCTGGGCCGCTTGGGCCTGAGGGCTCGTCAAGGCCGCGCGTGCGCCGTCATCCAGGCCGGCGCGAGCGCCGCCAGGTACGCGCGCGGCGAGCTCGGCAGCAGCCGGTCGCGGACGGGGGCATCGATGCGCGCGCCCGGAGCCGCGAGCGGGGGCTGTCCGAGCGCGGTCCGGAAGCCGGACTCCGTGCAGGCGACCGCGTCGCCGAAGATCGCGTCGAGCCTCGCGTACTGCGCGAGCGCGCGGCCGATCACGGCGGCGCTCCGGGACGAAATGCCGGTCACGCGGGCGACCTCGGCCGCCTGCGCGGCGGCGTCGGGATCGTCGGCCATCACGGCGGCGATCTCGCCGCCGCGGGCGGCCTGCGCCGCGTCGCCGCCGCCCGGCGCGAACGGGACCAGGGCCAGCGCCAGCGTGCGAAACCAGACGCCGCGCTGCGCGAGCGACGCCTGCGCCGCGTGCGGCCCGACGACGAAGAAGTCCGGCGGCTCGCACGGGTCGTCGAGCAGCGCGCGCGCGCCGGCCGCCTGCGCGTGCGCCTCGCCGAGCGCCGCGAGGATGTCCTGGTACAGGAAGCGCCGCGCCAGGTAGTACATCCACACGAGGTGCTTGAACGCGAGGTAGTGCGCGCCGAAGTCCAGCACCGCGGCGCGCTGCGCGATGATCCCTGAGACCGCCGAGACCGCCGAGACCGCCGCGCTGGCGCCCGCGCTGGCGTCCGCGAACGCCCGGCCCGGCTCCACGAGCACCTCGAGGAACCGGACGATCATCTTCTCCGAGGCGGAGCACACCTCCGTCTCGGCGAGCATCGTCCCCGTCCGCTCGGCGGCCTCGAGCAGCGCCTCGGCCGTCATGACCGGGATCACCTGCGAGGACAGCATCTCGACGAGCAGGCGCTGCGCGAGGATGCCGGTGCCGAGCGTCACCTTCGAGAGCGCCGCCGCGTACGCGGGCGCGCGCGCGTCCGGCGCCCGCAGGATGTGGAGCCACGGCAGCGCCGAGCCGAGCTGGCTGACGCGCCAGACGTCGAGCACATCGGGGGCGTACGCGCCGCGCGCCTTGGTGTACGCGGCGCGCAGGAACGCCAGCGCGCCGACGATCTCGTCCCACCGCGCGCCCATCTGCTTGAGGGCCGACACGTTCATCGGCTTGCCGAGCCGCGAGCCCGCGTACGGGCACGTGCGGTACTCGATGTCGTCGGCCCGGAGCAGCTCCGGCGGCGTGCGCCCCTCGCGGACCGGCCGGTCGTCCTCGGCGTCGCGGTGGTGCTGCTCCTCCACCATGCGGAGCACGAGCAGCGGATCGGACGGCCCCGGCATCCCCGGCACGGCCTGGCTCAGGGCACCGCCACGAGCAGCCACTCGAGATCCGCCGTCGCGTCGGCGAGCTCGAACGAGCGGCCGGCGGGCACGGTGAACGCGTCGGCCTCCTCGAGCCGGTGCTCGCCATCGAGCGTCGCCGCGCCGCGGAGGATGCAGCCCCAGAGCAGCTCCCCGCCGTGGCGGTGGGTGAGCCGCGCGCCGGCCGCAGTGGGCCGCAGCACGTGCGCGCCCGCCAGGCCGGCGGTCGCCGCGGCGATGCCCAGATCGCGCGCCTGCCAGCCGGCGTGCGCGGCCGGCTCCCAGCGCGCGTCGGCGGCGCGGTGCCAGAGGAAGCGCTGGCCGTCGTAGGAGCGCGGGCTGCGCGCGGGCAAGTTCGTCCGCGGCATCAGCGGCAGCACCATCTCGTGCTCGGCGCGCGTCTCGTGCCGCGCGGGCGAGGTGAGCTCGAGCACCTCGAGCCCGGGGGAGCACTCGAGGACGCGGTGCCGGATCCGCGGCGGCTGCAGCACGCAGTCGCCCGGCTCCATCACGAACGGCTCGCCCTGATCCTCGTAGACCACGCGCACCCAGCCGCGGTGGCAGTAGATCAGCTGGAACACGATCAGGTGGTAGTGCACGTAGTCGGGGACCGGGCCGCCGTCGGGCACGCGGATGTGCGAGGCGATGAACCGTCCGCCCTGCCGATCCGGGATCAGATCGCGGTACAGCATTCCGGCGCGGCCATCGCGCCACGCCGCGGCGCCCCGCGCGTGCGACACCGTGTACGACGGCGCCGGCGGCGGCAGCTCGAACTCCTCGTTCTCGGCGACGAGCTCGAGGCGCGCGCCGCCCGGCAAGGTCAGCGCGCGCGCGCCGGCCAGGGTCGTCTGGGGCTCGCGGCACAAGAGGCGCACGACGGGCGCAGGCGTCGCGGCGCCGCGGTCGAGCCGCAGGCGCAGGCCGTGGCCCGCGACCACCGCGACGGCCGGCTCGTCGGCCGGGAACACGCTTTCGAGCCGAAAGCCGAGCGGCTCGAGCCGCTCCATCGCTGCATCGAGATCGGTGCACGGCACGATGACCTCGGCTCCCCGTACGTGGCTCGCCGGCTGCTCCTCCATCCCCGCACTGTCGCAGATCCCGGGCCGCGGACGCGATCGAGATCGACGCTACAGCTCGGCGACCCACGCGCGGATCGCGGCCTCCGAGTCCGGGACGGTCGACCGGATCTCGGCGTGCTCGCGGCGGAAGCGGATGCGGTGCCGCGCCTCGAGCGCGCGCACGAGCAGGCCCAGCTCGCGCAGCGGCGGCACCCGGGCGCGGAGCGCGAAGTCGTCGCGCTCGTGGACGGACGGCACGTCGATCACGCGGATCCACGACGCGCCGCTGCGGTGGCAGAAGCAGAAGCCCCACTCCGTCGAGGCGACCGCGATGCGGAGCCGCGTCTCGGTCGCGGGCAGGGGCGCGCCGACGACCTCGCGCGAGCTATCGCGCGAGCTATCGCGCGAGTTATCGCGCGAGCTATCGCGCGAGTGACCGAGCGAGATCGACACGTCCCACGGCGTGCGCGGCGAGATCCACAGGCCGCGCTCCGAGAGCCAGCTCGCCGTCGCGAGCGCGCCCGCGGAGCGGCCATTGCGATAGCTCACCATCACGTCCCGTCGCCGCCAGCGCTCATCCACCGTCAAAGCGAACATCTTCATCCTAAATGATGAACATGACCGAAACACAGCGAGCGCGGAACCTAAATTTTTCTATAGATCTCGCCGTCTCAATCTCTTCTTGATCTCCTCTTGGAATCGAGTGAGCCGCGCTGCTATTTCCGTTCGATGAGAAGGCTGATGAGAAGGCTATCGGCAGGCTCGCTCGCGCTCGCGACGGCCGCTGCGGCCGCCGCCGCGGCGCCCCTGGCGCCCCTGGCGCCCGGGCCGCCCTTCGCCAACCCAGCGCCCGCCAAGCGCAAATCGCCGACGGACAAGTACGCGCCGGAGGCCATCGAGCCGTTCGTGGATGGCGTCCTGGCCGACAAGGCAGGGAACCTCGCTGTGGCTCTGCGTCGATATCAAGACTCAAACAAGATCTCGGAGCAGGCCAACACACATTACAATATCGCCGACGTGCAGCGCCGGATGGAGCGCTGGAAGCAGGCGATCGAGAGCTACAGGAAGTACCTCGCGCTCGCGCCGGACGCGCCGGATCGCGCCGAGGTCGAGCGCCTCGTCGCGCAGCTCGAGCAGCGGCCGGGCACGGCCGTGATCGACGGCGAGGATCCGGGCGCGATCGTGTACGTCGACGGCAAGCTGATCGGGCCCTCGCCCGTCGTGCTCCAGCTCGCCGATGGCCGGCACGCCGCCGATCGCATCACGCCGACGGCTCACGCGCACCGCACGTTCGAGGTGAAGCCGGCCACGACCGAGCACCTCCGGCTCAACCCCTCGCGCGAGGAGCCCGGCAACGTGATCCTGAGCAGCAACGCCCGGTTCAGCGGCTCGTGGCGCGACGGCGAGCGAGAGTACCGGATGCCCGGCCGGATGGTGCTGCCGCCGGGCCGGCACTCGACGTACCTCGTCTCGCCGAAACGCGCGTGCTCGCCGGTCGTGTTCGACGCGCCGAAGGCCGACGAGCTCGTCTACGTCTACATCGACGTGGCCGAGGCCGAGCGCGGCGGCTGCCTGCCGATCAAGATCACCCAGACGAAGGTGAGGTTCTCGCCATGAATGCGCGCCGTCCTCGAGCCTCCCGCGCCCGCGCTCGTGCCCGCGCGCTCGCGTGCGCGCTGGCCGGCGTGCTGGCGGCCTCCCGCGCGGCCTCCGCCGACGACGCCGCGAAGCGCAAGAAGACGCCCGACAAGTTCACGCAGGCGGCGGGCGAGGCGTTCCGCGCGGCGGTCGCCGCCGATCAGGCCGGCGATCTGCGGGCCGCGCTCGGCCTGTACCAGAAGGCGTACGGGATCTCGCAGCACCCGAGCACGATCTACAACATCGCCGACGTGCAGCGCCGGCTCCAGCAGTACGGCGACGCGATCAAGAGCTACGAGACGTACCTCGCGCTCCTGCCGGCGGCCGACGATCGCAAGGACGTCGAGGCGCTGATCGACAAGCTGACGAAGACGCCCGGTACGCTGTACCTCCTGACCGCGACCGCGTCCGATCCGAACGCCGTCGACTTCAAGGCCGCGTACGTGCTCGTCGGCGGCGAGATCAAGGTCAAGCCGGGCACGGCGCCCCAGCCGCTGCCCGACCACGGCAACCAGATCGGGCTCGCGATCCCGATGGTCGGCGGGACGTACATCGTCGACGTGATCACGCCGATCACGCACGGCCACCAGACGTGCCGCGTCGACGTCGGCGGCCGCGGCGTCTGCCGCATCACCGCCAAGCCGCGCATCGATGGCCGGCTCGTCGTCAACGCCTCGGATCGCTCGCTCAACGTGCGCACCGATCCGAAGCAGCGCCCCTCGCTCACCGGCCAGCGCTTCGAGCTGCCCGCCGGCAAGCACAAGCTGCACGTGCGCGATCGCTCGTACGAGTGCCGCCCGCTCACCGTCGAGCTGCCGGCCGGCGGCGACGTCCAGTACGTGTTCCTCGCGACGACCGAGTACGAGCTCGAGCGCTGCCGCGCGATCGACGTCAAGCAGCACCGCCTCGGCTTCGCGCCGTAGCGCGCGAGGCGGTGGCGATTTCGGCGCGACGCCTCGCGGAAGCCTCCTCCCCACCTATCGCCGGAGCCGAATAGCTCTGGCGAGCTCTCTTTCCGCATTGTGGAGCGGCGTGGCCTCCGGGGCAGGGGCTCACCGTGGCTCATGCCCCGGATCAGGTGAACAATGGAAAAGCTCAGCGTCAGAGGAATCGGTAGTGGTGGCCTGCTTGCCGTGTTGTTTACCAGTGGAGCGCTCGCCGCGTGCGTCAGCGAAGCGCCAGAAGACGACGACCTCGGGGTCGTCTCGGGGGAGTCGCAGTGCGGTCCCGCCTGGGACGTACAGGACGTCGAGCGTTACAGCGGCACGCTCGGAGTCAGCCAGGCCTTCGTGGCCAAGCACGAGCGCCACGTGGGGTACCACGTCAGGCCCGGCTGCACGGGCACGCTCATCTCCGACGATCTCTTCATCTCGGCCGGCCACTGCGGCTACCTGGTGAACGACCTCGTTCGCTTCGACTACCAGGTCAATGCGAGCGGCGTGGCTCGCGCCACCCGCGACTTCCGCGTCACGCAGGTCGTCGAGCAGGAGCAGAATGCCTCCTACGACTACGCCATCGTGCGCCTCGCCGACAACCCGGGGCGCGAATATGGTCACGCCGCCATCGCCGCCGTGGATCCTCCCGTGGGCAGCACGGTCGCGATCATCCAGCACCCCGCGGGCGACCTCAAGAAGATCCACGCCGGCTCCGTGCTCGACTACTCGTCGGGTGTCGGCGCCAACTGGTTCCGCCACCAGGTCGACACCGTGGGCGGCAGCTCGGGCTCGGCCGTGCTGAACACCAATGGTCAGCTGGTCGGTATTCACACCAATGCCGGCTGCGCGACCTCTGCGCCCATCGCGGGCAACAGCGCGCTGCGCATGAGCCAGCTCGTGCCGCACTCGCGGACCCTGCAGGCGCTTGTGCGCTCGCGCATCCTGTGGCGGCACACGACCGGCAAGATCTCGCTCTGGTCGGTCAATGCCGATGGCAGCCCGCGCAGCTACGTGGAGCACGGACCGTTCGCCGGTTGGACGCCGATCAGCATGGCCAACAACCGCATCCTGTGGCGGCACACGACCGGCAAGATCTCCTTCTGGGTCGTCGACGATGCCGGCAACCCGGTGAGCTACGTCGAGCACGGTCCCTACGCCGGCTGGACTGCGGTCAACCACGCCAACAACCGCATCCTGTGGCGACACACGACCGGCAAGATCTCCTTCTGGGTCGTCGACGATG
>Ga0247790_10000023_pt1 | contig 79091 bp, 67 predicted proteins | sample UWRJS171409R4_FD_179913 | JGI IMG/M metagenome (GOLD analysis project Ga0247790, IMG submission 179913) | Soil microbial communities from Arlington Agricultural Research Station in Wisconsin, United States - UWRJ-S171-409R-4 | ecosystem: Environmental > Terrestrial > Soil > Agricultural land...
CGGCCAGCGAGAAGGACGCGTCGATGATCCTCGCGTTCCGCGTCGGCGGCGCCATCACGACGAAGTAGCCGCCGCCGCCGCCGGCCGCCGCCGTACCCGACTACTTGCGGGTGCGCTGAGCGGCGCGTGCCCGCACGACGGCGTCGATCTGGGCCATATGCTCAGCGGGGGTGCGGACGATGCCTTCGCCGCGGTCGAGCTCAGCGAAGCCGTCCTCGGCTTCTTTTCGGACGTAGTCGAGCCACTCACGGCTCGGGCTGCCCTCTTGCTCCATCGGGATCTCGAGATCGGCCCACAGCTCGGCCAGATCGAGCAAGATGGCGTCGAACGGCTCGGCGCGGACCTTGGCGTCGTCGCAGTGCACGGCGACAGTGAGCCAGCTGCCGGCGTGGAGCCGGAGCACCTCGAGCGTCTGCTGCAGCGGGTTGACGATCCAGACGTTGCGCACGCCGTGCGCCGCGTAGATCGGCAGCTTCTTGGCGCGATCGAGCTTCTCCGTGGCGTCGGAGAGGACCTCGCATAGCCAGTCGGGCGCGATCGTGAAGTAAGCGACGTCCTCGATCACCGGGAGCCGCTCGCGACGCCACCCCGCGAGATCCGGCACGACGATCTCGTCGCCCAGGTGCAGCTCCGGTCTATCGAGAGTGATCCAGCCGCCGGGGCCACCGCGACCACGCCGGAACGGCGGGCCCAGTTCGCCACCGAGGTTCGTCGCGACGGACGTCTGTGGTAGCCCGGGAAGGGGCGACAGCCACAGCTCGCCATCGATGACCTCGGCGATCACATGTTCCGGGGCGTCGAGGACGTCCTGGTAGGTCGCGCGTCGCTGCTCGGGGCCAGACATGCACCGGACTATACCCCTGCTCGCCGACGGGTCACGTCACGCCAGCGGCGTCGCGACGTCGGCGCGGAGGCGGGCGATCCGCTCGCGCATCGCGGTGCGGGCCTCCTCGGGGCCCTCGATCCACGCGTGGCGGCCCAGGCCCAGGACCCAGCTCGTGACCCACTCGAAGCCGTCGCAGTCGACGAGCAGCTCGGCGGAGCCGTCGTCGTGCGACGTGACCTCGCCGACCGGCCAGTTCACGCCGATGCGGGTGACCGCGAGCGGCGTCAGGTGGACGCGCACCGTGACCGAGTCGGCGGACGGCACGTAGAGGCGCTCGCGCCGGTACGCCTCGAGGTCGAAGCCGGCGGGCGTCTCGAAGCGGTCGCCCGTCAGACGCAGCGCCGCGATGCGATCGATGCGGAACGTGCGGACGTCGCCACGCTTGTGGCAGTGGCCGACCACGTACCACTCGCCCGCGTGGTGCACGATGCCGTACGGATCGATCGGCCGGCGCTCCGCCTGCGCGCGCGAGACGGCGGCGTAGTCGATCTCGACGCGCTCGCGGCGCCGCGCCGCCGTTACGAGCGCGCGCAGGTGGCTCGCGACGACGGCGTCGGGCTCGGCGACGACGGTGCCCGTCGCGAGGCTCTCGGCCTCGCCCGCGTCACGGCCGAGCGCGGCGAGCAGCTTGTTCTCGGCCGACTGCATGGCCGCGTCGAACGGCGCGATGCCGCTCTCGCGCAGGGAGCGCAGCCCGAGGAGCAGCGAGCAGCCCTCGGCCGGCGTGAGCCGCAAGGGCCGCGTCAGACGGTGCGCGAGGTCCACGAACACGCGGCCCTCGTCGACGGACACCAGCAGGTACTCGCCCGGATCGCCGTCGGGCGGGCCCACCTGCGAGAGCAGCTCGAGGTCGGCGAGCAGCTCGTCGCGCTCGGCGCCAAGCATCTTCGCGAGCTGCTCGACCGGCACGCCCTCCGGGTGCTTGGCGACGTACGGCACGATGTAGAGCAGGCGCCGGAGCTTCTGCGCGACGTCCCGCATCAGTTGGCCCCGGCGGTCGGCTCGGCGGTCGGTTCGGCGGTCGGCTCGGCGGTCGGCTCGGAGATCGGCTCGCCGTAGCACGCGGCGATCGCATCGAGCTCCTCGGCGATCCGCGCGCGCAGCCGCTCGCCGCGCACGAGGCGGATCGCGCCCTTCGCGGCGAGGATGCGCGTGGCGGCGAACTCGAGGTTCGTGCAGTCGAACGTGATCAGCGTGTGCTCGCCCAGCTGCCGCTTCACGGCCGTCGGCCCGAAGTCCTCGTTGCCGACCTCGGCCGCCGAGGGCGACAGATCGAGCTGGACCTCCTCGGCCGAATCGGTCGTGAACGTCCACGGCGAGCGCTGCGCGTACGCCTTGACGTCGAAGTCGGCCGGCCGCTCGAAGTCGGGCGACTTGGGCTTGGGCGCCTGCACCGCCTCGGAGACCCGATCGACGCGGAACGAGCGGACGTCCTTGCGCAGGTGGCACCAGCCGACGACGAGCCACGCGCCCTCGCGGTAGACGAGCGCGTACGGATCGACGTCGCGCTTCGACACCATGCCCGTCGTCGCCGTCTGGTACGTGAGCGTCACGCGCTTGCGCAGCCGCGTCGCCGCCTCGAGCGTCGCGTAGATCTCGCCGAGCTGCGGGCGCGCCGCGATCTGCTGCTCGGGGAAGTGCACGAGCACCGGCGCGGGCCGCGGAAACTCCGTCGGCGTGTCGGGCAGCTCCGGCAGATCGAACGCGAGCTTCTTCAGCGCGAGGTCCACGATCTTGGGGTACGCGCCGCCCGGCATCGCGTGCGCGACCGAGGCCGCGAGCACGAGCGCCGAGATCTCGTCGGGGGTGAGCCGGACCTCCGGCATCTTGAACCGCTTCAGATCGATGATGTAACCGCCGTCCTCGAGGGAGTCGTCCTCCTCGGGCGTGATGTAACGGATCGGGACGCCCAGATCGAGCAGATCGGCCTTGTCGCGCTCGAACGCGCGCAGCCCCGCCTCGGCGTTCAGCGTCTGGTAGCCCGAGAACTGCTCGCGGATCTCGCGGTAGGTGACCGGCGTCCGCGCGCGCAGGAGGATCATCACCAGATCGAGCAGCCGCTTGCTGCGATCTCCTCGCACCTGGCTGTCGTCGCCGCGCGGCACGCGGGCCGTGCGCGGCGCGCCAGGCGCCTTGCCCGTCCCCTTGACCGACTTGCTGGCCGACACGGCGCCGTTCTTAGCGCACGGACCTCGCCGAGTGAAGCGGGAGCGTCAGCCCGCGCCGCCTCGATCAAGATCTGGTCAGATTCGATCCGATCTGGATCAGGTCCCGATCCGATCCGGCGCTCCCCAGGCCAGGTTCCGATCCCGATCAAGCCGGATCCAGGCGTGCCAGCACGGCGCGGCCGGCGCGGCCGGCGCGGCGCGGGCCAGCGCGGCGCGGCGCGGGCCGAGCCGGCCGGATCAGCTCGATCCGCGGACGCCGAACGCGGCGCGCACGGCGGCGCGCACCGCCGTCATCTGCGAGCTGCCGTTCTCGACGAGGTAGCGCCCGTCGGTCATCGTGACCTGCGCGAAGTCGACGGCCTTCACGACCTGCTCGAAGTCGATCCGCACCGGGATCGTCGCGCTGCCGCCCGCCGGCAGCGTGATCGAGAAGTCGAGCGAGAGCGCGAGGTCGGAGGTGTCGCGGACCGTGAACGGCCGGAACTCGCTGTTGACCTTGACGGTCCCGATGATCTCGTAGGCGTACTCCGCGGGCGATTCGTCGCTGTCGCCGTCGAGCTCGAACAGGAGCTGCGAGTAGAGGCCCGGCGGCGCGCCCGGCACCGGCAGCGTCGTCGGGGCGATGCCGCGGGACCACTCGAGGTCGTCCCGATCCAGCTGGAACGTGCCGGCGTCGCCGACGACGCGCAGGTTATCCTGGTGCACGACCGCGCGCTCGACCGTCAGGTCTGACGAGGGCTCGCTCGGGATCAGGGCCGGCCGGCTCTCCCACGTGACGCTGAGGCCCGCGCCGCCGCCGCCGTCGTCATCGCCGCCATCGCCGGGTGGGTTCGTGTCACCGATCTCGCACCCGGCGACCATCGCGCCCAGGGCGACGGCGAAGGTGAGAGAGAGCAGCGAGCGCATGGCACGGACCTTGGGTGCAACGCGAGTACCAGCGGCTATGGTATCAAAATCCGGGGACACGCCGCCGGCTGGCACGCCGGTTGCGCACGCTTCGTACAGTCCGATGGCGACAGAACACCTGACAGCGGACGCTGGCACGCTCGTGGCGAGCGCTCCGGGGCCACGCGCCTTTCTCGTCGTACAGCTCCAGCTCGGTGATGGTGAGCCCAGCTCCCGGGTCATCGATCTGATCGACGGGGGCGAGGTGACGTTCGGCCGCTCCCGCGGCGCGATCGTGTCGGTGAAGGACGATGACGTGTCGCGCCTGCACGCGCGCGTCCGGCGCACCGGCGACGCGATCGAGGTCGAGGACCTCGGCAGCCGCAACGGCACGTGGGTCAACGGCGAGCGGATCACCGCGCCGCGCCGGCTCGCTGCGGGCGACGAGCTCAAGCTGGGCTCGATCCTCGCCGTCGTCGGCCGCACCAGCGGCCTCCGGCGCGCGCGGCCCGTCTCCGACGCCGACGCGGGCGAGGCGCGGCTCGCGGCCGAGGTCGATCGCGCCGTGCGGTATCGCCGCCCCGTGACGTTCGCGCTGGTGCGCTTCGCGGGCCGCGCCATCGACGCCGCGCTCGACGCGATCGCCGGCATCTTGCGGCCGATGGATCTGATCGCGGACTACGCGGGCGACGATCACCTCGTGATCCTGCCGGAGCTCGATCGCGCCTCCGGCGGGGCGGCGCTCGCGAGCATCGTCTCGGCCGCGCAGCAGGCCGGCGCGACCGTCAAGACCGGCTCTGCGGTCGCGCCCGACGACGGCACGACCGCCGACACGATCATCGCGGCGCTGCGGGCGAGCCTGCACGGCGGCAAGCCCGCGGGCGCTGCCGCCGCCGCCGCCGCTGCGCCAGCGGCAGCCGCTCCGCTCGACGGGCCGATCGTGCTCGATCCGGTGATGCAGCGCGTGTACAAGCTGGTCGCCAAGATCGGCGAGTCGTCGATGACGGTGCTGATCCTCGGCGAGACCGGCGTCGGCAAGGAGCTGGTCGCCGAGGCGATCCACAAGGGCTCGCCGCGGCGCGATGGCCCGCTCATCAAGCTCAACTGCGCGGCGCTGCCCGAGACGTTGCTCGAGAGCGAGCTGTTCGGCCACGAGCGCGGCGCGTTCACCGGCGCCGAGCGCCGCAAGCAAGGCTTCTTCGAGGCGGCCGACGGCGGCACGCTGTTCCTCGACGAGGTCGGCGAGATGCCGCTCTCGCTGCAGGCCAAGCTCCTGCGCGTGCTCGAGGGCAAGGTGATCACGCGCGTCGGCGGCACCGCCGAGACCGCGGTGGACGTGCGCGTGGTCTGCGCGACGCACCGCGATCTGCAGGCCGACGTGCGCACCGGGCGCTTCCGCCAGGACCTGCTGTTCCGGATCGGCGGCTTCACCGTCGCCGTGCCGCCGCTGCGCGATCGACGGAGCGAGATCGTCCCGCTCGCGGAGCACTTCGTGCGGCTCGCCGCGGCCGAGCAGCGGCGCCCACCGCCCGCGCTGGCGCCCGACGCCCGCGACGCGCTGCTCGCCTACCGCTGGCCCGGCAACGTGCGCGAGCTCGAGAACGCGATCCAGCGCGCGCTGGTCCTGTGCGAGGACACGATCACGCTCGCGGACCTCCCCGATCGCCTGCGCGACGTCGCGCCGCGGGGCGGCGGCGCCGCCGCCTCGGCCGCCGTCGGCGACATCCAGGGCCAGCTCGAGGAGCTCGAGCGCGGCGCCATCGCGGCCGCCCTCGAGGCGCACGGCGACAACCAGACGCGCGCGGCGCGCGCCCTGGGCCTCTCGCGGCGCGCCCTCATCTACAAGATGGAGAAGTACGGCCTGAAGCCGCCGCCGGGCGCGGCGCCGACGCGCCGACCTTGAGCGCGCCGCCCTCTTGACTCCCGAAATCTGTCTCTCGCGGCTCATGGAGCCGGGAGATCTGGTAGCCCTTGCCCGGAGGTTTCATGAACGACAAGTCGAACTACGACGTCGAAGCGACGCGGGAAGCGCTTCGGGGAGCTGCCGACAACGCGCCGAGCGGCGAGACGGTAGCGCGGGAAGCACGCCGTGTGATGACGGCCCTGGTGATGGAGGCGCCGCATGCCATGATCGCGATCCTGGACGGCGACACGTTGTCACTAAAAGCGCCCGACGGATCGGCACCCGTCGTTGTGACCTTCCGGCAAGAGGGGCCCTCCTTCGGCGTCCGCCGCGAAGGACGACAAGGATGGGAGGTGCTTGTCGAACTCCGTGGCGGCATTCTATGGGACCGCGATGACAACGCGGACGCGCTCGTGAGCGTCGCCCGTACCATCAAGCGCATGTTCGGACCGGTCGAGAACTTCAGCGGCGTTACACTCGCGTGATCGACGCGCGGCTTTCGGATCGCCTTTTACGGATTAACCGACCAGCGTGAGGCCCGTGCGGCCGTGCGGCTGTAGACGGTGTCCTCACCCGGAACTGTGGGCGATGTTCAAGAAGCTGGCGCTGAACGGTGTATCGCTCGGCGTGCCCTAGGTCAACCGAGCCCGACCCCAGACTCGGCCACCTACGGCTTGCTGATGGGCGGCGCTCACGCTGTGCCACACGAAGATCAAGTTCATGACGTCGATGCCGATGAGCTTCGCGGTCGGCGCGACCGTGAGCTCGACGAACGTCAAGGTCATCCGGCGAGGCGAACGCGAAGACACGATGACGCGCAAGGGCGTGACCGTGATACAGAGGCCGGTCGCCGCCGTTGATGGATGCACCAAGCAGGCCGCTGCCGCCTAGCAGGAGCTTGACGGAAGGATCTACTCGAAGGACGAGTTCGAGATGGTGAGCAAGCACTGCGACGAGTTTCGCGCCAAGCAGAGCGCGAAGTAGCCATGCGGGTATTGAAAGGGCGCGGGCCAGCCACCTACTGTCGCGAAGTGAGTGCACGCCTCGATGCGCGCTTCTGCGTCCTTGCTCGGCGTGAACTGCCGCACTAGCACGCGGCGCAGTGCGCCCGCGCCTCGGCCAGCGTACCTCTATCTGCCGTTCAACCGGCCCTTGTCGATGAGCTGCTGCTGCGTCTCGGGCTCGCTTCCATCGCCACCGGCGCTGTGGCGTGCACCTCGATGGCAACAAGCTTGCCAGATGACTAGGTCGCACTGTGTTGCGGTAGCCCGCATCAGAGATAATGGTCCACCAAGTAGCCATAATGACAGCGGTTTCATCCTCAGTCGTCCTTCTGAGCCCCGGCATCTCCCAGTTGCAGTTACGGTCACTTCCCTCATGGCGATCGCGTCATTGCATTGCTCAAGGTGCCCGCACGAAGAAGACCTCGAGTCGTGGTACGGCGAGTTCCTGTGCCCCCGCTGCTTCGCGGCCGAGACGGCCTGCCTGGTGTGTGGCGCCCGGAGCTGCCCTCCCGGGCTCACGCCGCTTTGCTTGAACCACAAAGGACTGGCGCAGGATTCGATCGCCGAGGCGCAGCGGTCCTATCTCGAGCGCTCGGCGCGGCAGCTCGTCGACGAACAAGCGCTGAGGCACGACGGGGGCCACGTCGCGTTGCTCGCCTGCGTGCCGCCGCCCCCGGGCCAGGAGCCCACTCAGCACCGCGAACGGCTTCTCGCGTGGGCGCAGCGGTGGCTCGGAGCCCGCGACACGCTGGGTCGAATGTGGTCGTGGAGCGACGCGCTCGGAGAACTTGCGGCGCTCCTCAAGGTGCGATGCCTCTACCCGGGTGTGATCGGCCACCTGTACGGATCGCAGGCGGCGGCCGTGAGGCACATGGCGACGTTGAGCAGGTTCGGCGCGAGGGACGAGCTTGAGGCGTGCGGACTGTTCCTCGACCGCGCGGACTGGCAAGCTCCGACGAGGCACCCGCTTCATCGCCTGCAGGTCGCGCTGTCCGCAGCCCGGCGCCGACTCCCACCGGTTGCGCGGGCTCTGCTCGCGTGCAGGCGACGGCCCGTCGGCATGGTCGCGCGCATCGCCGCGGCTGTCGCGATCGCAGTCGCGACCGCCCTCCTCGTGATCCGGCCGTGGAGCCACGATCGTCCGCGCGTGGTCGTGCTCGACGATCCACCGGCACTCCGTGGCGCGCAGGTCGCACGCGGCGTCGGCGTGAACGACTCCCCGTTCCGCTGTCCCGACCCTGAGCTCATCAAGGCGATCGTCGCGCTCGATCATGGCTCTCTGAAGCTGCGCTGGCGCTCGAGCGCGCCGGTTCGTTTCGACGGCCAACTTGACGAGACGAGCGTCGTCGTGGAGATTCCCGGGTTCGTCGAGCAGCCGGAGTGCCGTCCCCGCATCGAGCTGACCGTGATCGCCGGAGACACCGCGGGAGTGGCCGCGGTGCAGCGTGCGCTACGCGAGGCCCTCGCGCGGAGCACGTCGCCATGACTGCGCGCTGGCTCGCCCTGATCGTCGTCGTGTGCGGTTGCGGGAAGCGCGGCGATGCGCCGGACGGCTCGTCGAGAACGATCACTCACAAGGATCTGGCCCGGTGGTCGGAGCCAGGGCCTCGGCTGGGGCTCGATTGTCTCGATGAGCAGCTTGTCAAGGATCTGCGCTCCACGCACTCCGACGGCCAGACGCCCCGCACACAGATTGTCGTCAACCCGCCGCTCGAACTCGTCGAGAAGCCGAACGTCTTGCCGATCTACACGATCGAAGCTGCAGACACCGACATGCTCTGGCTGCGCAATAAGGCATTCACGATCAAGGTGGAACTCCCTCGCCTCTCAAAGGAAGTCTCGGTTATCGTCGTCGATCGCAACCTGCTCCGTTGGATGGGCGAGCAACTGGGTCAGGTGTTCGCCGGGCTTGAGATGGAACTCGATCGAGGGGTATTTTCCCAGGGCGGATCGGTGTTTGCAAAGACCATCCTGAAGAGCCAGCGCGACCTCGGCGGATTCGGCAAGCCAATCCCCGAGCGTGTGCCGTCACCCGAAGCTGTCCTCCGCTACTGCAAAAAGGCACCGAAAAACGGAGACATCATTACTGTTGCGCTGCTGCGCGATGTCGTCCTGTGGACGTTGCGCCACGAGATCCACCACATGTGGAACCCGCAGCCACAGACCGCACCCTCAACCGTCTCCTGTCCGTCACGGGATCAACTCGAGCGCATGGCAAAGCCCGAGCGCGAGGCGGATGCGTTCGCCAGCCGTGCACTGGAGATTGACGACCTTGACGGATTCATTGCACCATGGCGAACACAGCTCGACAGATGGGCTAAAACGTACGGCAATCCAGGTGCGTCACCGCTTAACATGACCACACGCCTCGCCGCGCTATCCTTTATAGTTGCGCATCACGAAAGCGATACCATCGTCGCGCAACAGGAGTGGATTGCTACAGGGCGAACCCGCGACATGTTGCGACGCGCTGGATTCCCCTCTGTGGCGGAGGGTATGGATTTTAACCGCGCCCAAGCGGCAGCTGGCAGGTGCCCGAACTGGCATGCGATTGAACAGCAGTGTGAGACGTGCAAGCATCAACCGGGCGGATGTACGACTGTTGCGGAGACCGCCTGGAGTTGTAACGCAATGTTCGAATTCGACGATGGAGTCGCCGTCCAACAGGACGGGTTGCTGCGCGACGCAGTCGTCCATCTGCAGTCTGAGGATTTCACTATAATACCAAACAGGAGTCTCAGTAACAATTTTCTGCGCTGGTATAATGTCTGGGCTGGCGGGTCCGAACTCGCACGCCTGTTCTATGTCCGCGGCGTACGGAGTCCGAGTATGACGCTCCCAGAGCGAGTGTTACAGAAAGCCCTGTACGCTCAGGGTCAAAATACGATCGTGGGGGGGCTGATGGTGATCCCATCCAGGCGAGGTGCCGGATCTGAGGCGGTCCTCGATGCAATGTATCGATGGGAATTCGACAGCCTTCGGAATCGATGCAGGGAGGGCGACGCTACATCGTGCCTCTGGGAAGGGGTTGCGTACCTTTCAGGGGAAGGTACCCCGATCAACCTGTTGACCGCGCGCCAGCGTTTCGCGCAGGCGTGCGATGCACAGATTGTCGAAGCTTGTGACATTGACAAGGAGATTGGCAAGGAGTTGCTCGAGTTACTGCGAGTGCTGCAAGGGCAATAACACACTCTGCCGCGAGCTAATGGTGCTCGACCCCGATGATGCTCGATGAGGATCGCCGTGGTCGCATCTCCTCAGCCGGAACCCTGATTGGGCTTTCGTGCCGCGCGTACCTAGGCTGTGGGCTCGGAGGTAACGCGATGACTACCAGCACCGTCGAGACTGCGCCGCGAGGTACCGAGCCATGACGATCCGACCGACCGAGCGGATCGATCTTCGCGCCCGCGCCGCACCACTGCCGCCCGCGCTGCGGTTCGATCAGATCGCCGCACGCGATCCGGCTTTCCGCGCCCGCTTCGGCCGGCCGTGCCGGCTGGCCGAAGGCGGGGTGGCCGAGCTTTATGTTGTGTTCAACCGCGAACTGCGGGTGTACACGTGCCTGAAGGCGCTGGATGCCGAGCACGCGGCCGTCGCCCGGTTCCGCGACGAGTTCGCGCTCGAGGCGTTGATCGCTGCGCGCGCGAGTGTCAGCCACCACCACACCGCGCAAGTGATCAGCCTCGGCACAGTCCAGCGCCGCGACTACATCGAGATGCGGCTCTACGACGGCAGCCTCCACGAGCTGCTGCACGGGTCGGCAATGGACGTGCATCAGGTGCTCTCGCTCCTGTGCCAGGCGCTGGACGCACTCGCCTGCTTCCACGCGCAGGGATTCGCCCACGGCGATATCAAGCCAGCGAATATCCTGGTCAGCGGCGGGGTCCACGCCGCGGTGAACGACTTCGGGAGCGCGACGCACACGGGTCCCTGGTCGAGCCCGACCCCTGCGATCGCGGTCGCCGGAGGCTCGACCCAATTCGTGGATCACGATTTGTCTAACCTGCTCGAGCGTGTCGAGCGCATGCATCGCACGCACGGCGTGATGGCCACGTGGAGCTTCCTGTCGCCATTCCAGATCCGCGATCGGCGGCCCTCCGCAGCGGGCGACGTGTTTGCTGCGGCGATTATCGCGTACCTCGCGCTGACCGGGGGGGCTCATCCGTTCCAAGTCGCCGGCATTCCCGAGGGTGATCACGTGCGGCTCGCCACCACCCCGATGCCCACGGTGACCCAGGGGCTTCTGTGGTCGGGGCGCACCGCGCGGCCGCGCTGGCCCGGCGCGGAGGCGGTGGTCAATCACGCGATGAGGGGCAAGCTCACGGCGCGTCAGATGGCTGCAGCGCTGCGGCGCGCGCTGATCGAGGAGCGGGCGGAGCGAGACTTCGTGACCAAGCGCGCCGCCGAGATGAAGCGCCCGGCACGGTGGTGGTCGTGGCTCACGTGGCGGCGGTGATCGCGCCGGGCACCGGCACCGTGCACGCAGGGCTGGCTCAACCATATGACCTCGCAGTACCCGTCCTGACCGTCCTGACCAGGTGAAGCTGTCGTGGTAGCCGCGATCCTAGCCGACCGAGGCGACGTGCTATTGCGCTGTGCAGTTGACGCCACCGTCCGGTTGCTCAGCCCTCACCGCGGGCTGATCACACGGCGGTCGATCGGCGCCTTTACCTGTCCGAAGATCGGACACCGTGAGTCGTATGGTGAGGTCCGAATGCGCCTCGGCTCGGACCGCCGCTTGCTCATGAGCACCTACTTACGTCCGCTCGGATCTGTGCAGGGACGGCCCAAGTCGATGGGACGAAACCGTTCCTACCGCGACATTCCTCAGGTAGTTCCGGCGGCGGTTTCGCGAAGGGCCTCCTTTAGAGCAATAAGAATCCTGGCAATTCTAGTCACTTAGACGGAATGCCTGGTTTCCGTCGAGCACATTGCTGCCATGCCATCGCGCCGCGCGCTCCGTCCGCTTTCTCGACGAGGCTCTGTGTCGAGCGCGATCCTTCTGCCATTGGCGAATTGGCGATGACATTCGAAGATCTGAAGTAGCGCTCGGCGTACGCGCTAGGCTGTCATTGCGCGCTAACCCATGAGTATCACTTGACTACGTGCCGACATAAAGGAGCCACACACTTTCTCGAATCGTCACCGCTCGATCTGGCACTGCAGGACTGCGCCCATTTCACGTGCCCCCATGACGCAGTCGCGCTTCTTCGGGCCCCATTGCTCTTTCTCGCAGTCGGACTCGATCTTGGTTGCCTCGTCACGCATCGAGGCGCGCATCATGGCACGCATGAGCAACGGCGGCGCTTGGTCACCATGCCGTTCGCTCAGGATGTACACGTAGCGCCGGCCGACGGCGGCGCAGCTCGAGGTACCAGGCGGCGGCGGTTCGTAGGGAAGGTCTTGCGTGTCAGTGATAAGCCGGCAGCCGGCCATGTCACTGTTCTTGGCCGTCCTCATCACGCACTGCAGGTCGTCTTGTGTGAGCTTCATGGCTTCACATGTGGTTGTTGCCTCTTTCAGGATCGCCGCTTTGTTCTTGTCGAAACTCTCGCGGCCCTCGGATGTGGCGCGCTTGGAGGCGAACATGAGTTCGACGGCATGGGCGACAGCCTGTACGCAAGTCACCTTTTCAGAGGGTCTTGCGTCGCCGCCACAGCCATGGAGGAGCGTCGCGACAACCACGGGGCACAGACAGGATATCACTCGCATAGGTCCTTTCGTCATTCCGCCAAACGTTGTGCTTAGATAGAGTAGCTGCCTTCGTGCGCGTTTCGCTCTCATGGAGAGCCCGCTCTGGTCCAGTCGCCGTGCTTGTCCTCTCTGACCCAGCGGCCGGGCAGGGTTCGCATACGAAGAGCCTCATCGCGGTCGGACACTATGCGCGTCTAACGTTCGGGTCAACCTGCGTAAGTCGCCCGGCAACCGCGCTCTCACGAGCGAGCGAAGAGGTACCCGCTATGGCGCCGCCGATGGATTCCGATGGAGCTGCTTGCGAACAGAAAGCGGGCGAACGCGAAGCTTTGCGAGGCGATCGTCACCCTGTTCGTGCACGGTAGCAGCCGGGCGCTCGGGAGGCCGGTGACCCTGCATGAGGGCTTACCGCTTGGGTCGCGCGTCTTGCCGCCGATCGCGCCCGGCCACTCATTCTCCGGGCGAGTGTAGGCGAGACCTCTTCGAACTCCGGTCACCACGGCGTGCCTCGTCCCCCTAGCGCCACGTGCACGTGCGGTCGGTCCGGGTGCGCGGGGCCAAGCACGCAAGTCACGATAGCTGACGGGTCACGGTTTCCTCGAGCGCTTCGTCGAGCGCACGGGCTTTTTGCCCTTGGTGCCGCTGCTCTTGATGCCCTCGTTGACATACGTCGCGTGGGGTGAATGCTCAAGCATCTCGGTGGCTGCAAGGCGAAGCCACTCGGTCAGGCTGATGCCGCGCGTATCGGCTGCAGCCTGCCAAGCTTCGCGCTCGTCCTCGGTGACCCGGATGCCGACGATTTTTGACGGTTTGCCGCTCGGGTCTCGGGTCTTGCCGCCGATCGCACCCGGCCACTTCGTTCCGCGTGCCAGCATCGCAGAGACCTCCTCCAACTCCGAACGGGAGCCGATGTACGGGGTGCGCGACAGCCAGCCTCGGATCTTCGACGGGAACAGGAGGAGAGCCCCATGCTTGTCCTCCCCGACCCAGTGATCAGGGTGCTCCTTCGAGCGGTAAAGCTTGAGGCTCGCCATTCGGCGGGGCCACCGTACCGCCCCCGCTCGGGAGCGAGCAACGGGCAGCGGCCACGTCGACCTGTTTAACAGGGCCAGCAACGATAACGCGTATAAAGGCTAACACAGGTCGCCGCTGTTGGTGCAATGTCGACATGTTTTACAGAGGAGACATGTCGATGTTCGAAGAACAGATCCCCTCCAACCCGTCTGCTCCATCCAACGCCGTTAGCACTGCCAACGCGATGCACGCGCCGGACCCTCGTCCGCATGTCGCCGCGCTCCTCGAACTGGCCTCGCTCGGCTGGTACGTGACCTCCATCCGCCCCGACCGGTCTCTCTGGCGCGTTACCGTCACGCGGTACGACGGCGACGCGACGATCGGCGTGACGGACATCGATCCGGACGCTGCGCTCGATGAAGCGCTTCGTTATGCCTCCGTTGACGATGAGCCGACCTACAAGGTCGAGCCCGCCTCTGAGACCGCCAGCAGCGAGCACGCCGCTCACCCGCAGGAGCCGTGAAGACGCAGGGACACAGTCCTGCTCTGCGACGCTCAGGCGCGCGACGCGGAGTCCAGACGAGGACGGAGGCACCGGCCGCGAACAAGGCGGCCGGCTACCAGAAGACGCCGCCTGGCTTCACGTGGCACCACCACGAGGACATGAAAACGATGTTACCCGTCCCCGAGCGCCTCCATGATGCAGTCAAGCACACGGGCGGCGTCGCGACCTTCAGGCATGCGTCAGGAGTCACGAGCTATGGACACTAACTGGCCTCGCATGGATCGACGCGGCCCACATGTTGGGGAGGCTGAGGTGGCCGCGTTCGAGCGGCGATTCGGGCACCCGCTACCGGATGACTATCGACGCTTTCTCCTCGAGGTAAACGGCGGCTACCCCGCCGATGAGAATTCCTGGATCGGGCACTTTACCGTCAATCGACTGTTCAGCCTCTGCGATCAGGATGACGAATCGAGAGACCTCGAGACGAGGGCAGGCTGGGCACGAACGTCGCTGCCACACAGCGATCTGCTGTTCATCGGCCATTTCGACGGCGCCCGGATCCTGCTCGCTCTCAACGGCGGGCATCGAGGCGAGGTCTGGAGCCAGGACACCGTGGACCAGCGACCGAGCTCCAATCCGCGCGTCCTGTGGCACGACCGCCGCGACATGGAGAAGGTCGCGGACAGCTTCGCAGAGTTCGCACGCCAGCTGGGACCGCTTAAGATCTCGGCAGGCTGAAGCTGGAGGTTCGTGACCTCGAGTACGTGACCTCTAGTAGCCGTCTATTACGGCCTGAAGCCGCCGCCGGGCGCGGCGCCGACGCGCCGCTCCTGAGTCCACGCACCACGTCGACCGCGAGCCGTGGGCCGCGTCGGCTACGGGCCGTCCTCGTAGGCCGCGCCGCCGTAGACGGCGATCGTCTCCGACGCGAGGCTGCGCTTGCGCTTGGGCGGCGGCGGCGCCTCGAAGTCGGCCCACAGGTCGGCCAGATCCAGCTCGATGGCGTCGAACGGCTCGGCGTGGACCTTGGTGTTGTCGCAGTGCACGGCGACGGTGAGCCAGTTGCCCGCGTGGAGCCGGAGTACCTCCAGCGTCTGCTGCAGCGGGTTGACGATCCAGACGTTGTGCACGCCGTGCGCCGCGTAGATCGGCAGCTTCTTGGCGCGATCGAGCTTCTCGGTGGAAGGCGAGACGACCTCGCACAACCAGTTCGGCGCGATCGTGATGAACGGGGCGTTCGCGACCTTCGGGAGCCGCTCGCGACGCCAACCCGCGAGATCCGGCACGACGATCTCGGGGCCAAGGTGCAGCTCCGGCTCGGACAAGATGAGCCAGCCGCCGGGACCGCCGCGGCCGCGTTTGAACGGAGGCCCCAGCGAGTCACCGAGGGCCGAGGCGACGGCCGTGTGCGGCCCCGCGGGGCGGGGCGATAGCCAGAGCTCGCCGTGGACGATCTCGGCGACCACGTGCTCCGGCGCATCGAGGATGTCTGCGTAGGTCGCGCGCCGTCGCCGTCCAGACTGGAACATGGACCGGACTATACCCCCCCATTCTGACGAGGCACGTCCTTTGGCTGTCGATGCTGGTCCCGGTGCGAAGCACGCGAGCCACGAGAGCGCTGGATCACGACTTCCTCGAGCGCGTCGTCGAACGCGCGGGCTTCTGGCCCTTCACGGCGGGCGCGCTGCTCCGCGCGGCGTAGCCCCCGGCTAGCCGACTGGCTCGCCTGCGAGCCGGGGCGGGATCTGCCGGACTGATTCCGGCCGTGCGCCTCCTCCGGCGCATCGATCCTGAAGGAAAGAAACGATCCCGGAGCGATCGGGTGAATATAGGGCTCGTCCGCCGCGGATTGAGAGCTCACGATCTCGATCGCCGAGGTCTTGCCGCGCTTTATCGGACCGGTTACCACAAGATCTAGCTGTGGCGACGTCGGCTCCATGTCCGCTTCCGGTCTCGGTTCAACTCGCCGACATCGCTCAACTCGAGGATGGCTGGCTGGACGGAGATGGCTTCGCCTACGCACCTCATGCTCTAGCGCGGGCTCGCGAAATTTTTGAGGCGCTCCTGGCCTTAGGTGGGATCGTGATGCCCTATATCTATCCGAGCCCCGAAGGTGAGTTCCGCGCCGAATGGAATCATTCTGACCGCGACATCGTCGTCACCCTCGATGCGGATGGGAAGCGCATTCGACTGCTCGTTGTGGGGGCCGGCGACGACATTCCAACTCGACGAGAGACCTTCGAGGCAAATGCGAACGGGGTGAAGATGCTCGCTTCGACGTTAGAAGCACTTCTCAAGGCGGAGGTTGGTCCGTGAGGTTCTCGACGCGCTCACTGACGAGAAGGAACTTCTGCTGCGCCAAGTGAAGTCCCCGCCAGGACAAGCACCTACGCGCAGTCGCTGAGCGCGTCTATCGGCCGTCTAGCCCTTGGCTACCGGACCAGCGTGAGACCAGCCGGCGCATCTGGCCGTACACCGTCCCGTCACTCGGGATCGTGAAGCACCATCGGCCTCCACATCGGGTGGCCGGACGCCGCGACCGCGCGATGACCGTCGACGCTGGGATCCGCTCGGGCGTTCGCTCCGTGCTCGAACTCGGCGCGCGCGGCCTCATTGAGCGCCGGAGTAGTCCGTGGCGATTGCGCGCCGGACGCTGCCGGATCTAGGATGACGCCCGAACAGCGAGGGGACGGGGGCGCATGATCGACAGACCAGGCAAACGCACGCTGACGAGCACCCTGCCCAGCGTGTCCAAGAAGAGCGGGACACCTGACCTCGCGATCGGCAAGACGTCGGCGGCCGGCTCGATCCACGCACCACCCAAGCGCGTGGCAGAGAAGGACGCCGCGCAGCCCAACGCGGTCATTAAGGTCGTCGCCTACTCGAAGGGCAAAGTCATCGGCCAGCCGTGGGGCGCCAAGGCGCGCTGGGAGGGCCCGCTGCCGCAGCGGTACACTGGAACCCGCGGCGCGGCCGGCTGGACGTGGGACAACCCGAACGCGAAGACGGTGCGCATCGGTAGCGATCTGCAGGGCCAGGGCGGCCAGACCCTCGAGCAGTGGGCCGGTGCGAGCGCTGACCGGATCGTGATGAACGCGGCCGCGCTGGAGGCGGTCGCGAACGTCAAGGATGCGAAGCCGGACGAACACGCACCGGGTCAAGCGACTGACGAACGCGATGCCGGAGACGGCTCGCGGAGTTCGGCCACGCCCTCTTCCGCGGCCACGCCCTCCTCATCCAGGAGCCAAGGTGCTGAGCGCGCGTGGGATGGCGACGCCACGAGACGCCCTGGCCACGGCGCCGTTGGCGCGCCGGACGGCACGGGTGAGCTCGAAGATGCGCCCCATACCGACGGTTCGCACACTGATGGAGCCGACGAGGCTCTCGGCGCTGAGATCGATCAGCTCGTCGATGAAGCGGCGGAGGCGTTCGGGGTCGATGGCGAGGGCGACATTGGTGGCGAGCACGATGGCCGCGCCGGCGATGACACGCGCATCGGCGGCACCGGCCCGGGCGGCGAACGTGCGCGCGGCGACGGAGATGGCGAAGGCTCGGACGATGGGGGTAGCGGCGGAACCTCGGAAGGCTCGCGCGACGGCGGTGAGCGCGGCGCCCCTGACGGCTTGTACGGCGGCGAAGGCAAGCCCGGTGACACCGGGGTCACCGCCGGCAGCGGCATCATCGGGATCGTCGGGGTCCCGGCCGTGCTCCGAGGTGCCGTCGAGGTCGCGCTGATCGCCGCCGACGGCAACATCACCGGGGCGGGCTCGGGCCTCTTCAAGAAAGGCCTCGGCAAGATCACGTCAGCCGTCGCGGCCCGCGAGATGATCGCATTGCAGGCGCGCGCGGCCGCGGTCAAGGAGACCAAGGCCGCGCTCAAGCAGATCGCGACGAATGCCACGACCGCGGCGGCGTGGAAGGCCGCGAGCAAGGAGGCGAAGAAGGCCGCCGCCAGCCGCCTGTACTGGGGCATGCAGCGCCGCTACTTCGACGCCTACCTCGCGGCCGCGAAGCAGGCCAAGCGCGACGCGAGGGCTGCGCTGAAGCGGTCGGCGAAGGACGTGGCTGCGCGGCAGAAGCTCGCGGCCTCGGAGATGGCGGAGGAAGCGGCGACGGCGAAGCCCATCGCCGGGCGGCTGCCTCAGAACCACCAGCTCGCTGGCAAGCAGTTCCCAGCCGACCGCATCTCCCCAAAGTACCGCTCGAAGGGCGTTAGGTTCACGCCTGAGGGCTACCCGGACTTCAGCCCCCACGCCAAGCAGCTCCCCAACGGCAGGAGCCACGTCGAGATCGAGTTCACCGGATCGCGCAGCGCCGACGAAGCCGCCGCGAACGCAAAGGCGGGACTATCAAGCACTCCGAGAGACCACACATGGCATCACGTCGAGGACGGCAAGACGATGATCCTGGTTCCCACGGCCCTGCACCGCGCCGTTAACCACACCGGCGGCACTGCCGCATACAAGCACGCACGGGGGATTGCGAAATATGGAAACTGAGTGGCCGCCCATGGAGCGTCGGGGACCGGTTATCGACGAGTCGACTGTGACGGCGTTCGAGCACAGCATCGGTCACCGCCTGCCGGACGACTACCGGCGCTTCCTGCTCGAGGTGAACGGGGGGGACCCAGCCGACTCGAACCGGAGGGCGCCGTTTGGCCTCCTGAACCGGTTCTTTAGTCTCGCCGACCCGGACGACGACATGAGCCTCGAGACTGCCAACAGCTTTCCAGAACCCCCCAGCCCCGAGTTGCTGTGCATCGGCGCCGACGGCACCGGAACGGCCGTCTTCGTGGTGATCGCGGGGGGGCGTCGCGGGCAGGTCTGGACCCTGGACACCGAGAATCCTCGACCAGTGGGATCGAACCCGCGCGTCCTGTGGCACGACCGCCGCGACATGGAGAAGGTCGCGGACAGCTTCGCGGAGTTCGTACGCCAGCTGGGACCGCTTCAGCTCGCTGGCGTCTAGCGGCCGTCTATTGGCGCTGGGTTCTCGCCGAGGAGTTCGCGCGTTGGTACGGTTGGCGTGGTTGGGAAACACGGAAGCCACGCTGTTCTGTGCGATCGGCGGCAGCGGGTCGGCGGCGGCGGCGCCAGCGGCAATGCCCGGTCAGCGGCGGCCGGGGGGCAGCGGGCTGTAGCGCTCGGCCTCGGGCGCCGCGGCGGTGCCGCCGCCGAGCCAGATGGTGCCGTCGCAGAGGGGGACGGCGTGGTGGCCGGCGCGCGGCACGGCGAGGCGGTCGCCGGTGCGGACCACGGAGACGGCGCCGTTGACGACGTCGAGGCTCGCGATCGCGGCGGTGTCGACGGGCGCGGCGCCGGAGGCGGGGCGGCCGCCCGCGATCAGGATGCGGCCGTCGGGCAGGCGCGTCGTCGTGATGTCGACGATGCCGATGCCGGCGGGGAGCTCGCCCGCGGGCACGAAGCCAGCGTCGATCACGAAGCGCTCGAGCATGCGGACGGGCTGCCCGGCGCCGTCGATGCCGCCGATCATGAGGACGCTGCCGTCGGGCATGAGCTCGGCGCGGTGGCCGCGCCGCGGCGTGAGCATCATCGGCGAGAACGTGGCGGGGCTCGCGAGATCGCCGGACAGCGGCTTCCATAGCTCGGCGACGGCGACCGGGCCCGCGGCGCCGAGGCCGCCGGCGATCAAGACGGGCGCGCCGACGTCATCGCCGAGACGCGTCGCGCTGTGCTCGGAGCGCGGGTGCGCGAGCGGCGCGCGCGCGTTGCGCAGGTCGGGGTCCGCGCCGTCGGCGGTCAGCTCGAGCAGCTCGGCGACGGGCGCGCCGGTGCCGCCGCGCCCGCCGATCACGACGACGCGCCCGTCGGTGAGCGCCGTGGCGGTGGCGCCGATCCGCGCGAGGCGCACGTCCTCGATGCGATCGATCCGCGCCGGACCGCTGGCGGCGGGCTGGATCAGCTCGAGGAGACCTGCGGGCTCGCCGCCGGCCTCGCCGCCGACCACGGCGAGCCGCGGCGCCTCGGCCGGGCCGATCGTCGCGGTCACGGCGCCCGTGCGCGGCGCGAGCTGGCCGATCTCGGTGAGCTCGCCAGTGCGCGGGTCGAAGCGCTCGAGCACGTCGGAGCCGCCGCCGAGGAAGAGCGCGCGGCCCGCGAGCTCGATCGCCGCGCCGCCGGTGCGCGGGGCGGGCGCGAGCGGGATCGTGGCGAACAGGAGGGTGCGCGCGAACCACAGGTGAGGCGCGGGCGGATCGGCGCCGGCCCCCACGGAGAACGTGCACGTCCGGCCGTAGGCGGTGACGCTGGCGCCGGTCTGGCCGGTCAGGTGGACGACGAGGTCGTCGTCGAACGGGACCACGCTCAGCTCGACGCGCTCGCCGGGCAGAAAGCTCCGCGACGCGAGGTCGACGGCGCTGCCGGCGTGCGCGACGGAGAGCACGAGCCCGGTGAGGTTGGTCGGCTGCGCGAGGGCGTCCTCGGCGGACGGCAGCTCGAACACGGGCTCGAGGCGCACCGCGCCGTCGTCGCACGCGGCGAGCGCGAGCGCGAGCGCGGCGGCGGCGACGGCGGCGCGGCGCCTCACGGCAGCGCTCCGGGGCCGACGATGGTCACGCCGCGCGGCGCGTCGTCCGACAGCCCGAGCGCGAGCGGGAGGACGATCGCGGTCGCGAGCCCGGCCGCGCCAGCGGCCCACACCCAGCGCGACTGGTACCACCGCGCGCGCGGCGCGGGGCGGAGCACGTCGCGCAGCGCCTCGCCGAGCGGCGCGAGCGCGCCGGGCGCGGGGGCGGCCACGGCCACGGTGCGGCGATCGCGCTCGCGGCCGTCGAGCCCGAGCCGGCGCAGGGTCGCGATCCGGCCGCGGACCTCGGCGAGGACGAGCCCGCTCGCGCCGCCGGCCCGCGCCTGCACGAGCGCCTCGGCCTCGGGCGGCGGCTCGAGCGGCGCGGCCGAGACGCGCACGCGCGCGGCGGGCTCGACGGCATCGACGCGCGCGCCCCACGGCGCAGCGCCGGGGCACGCCGCGGCGACCCAGTGCGCGCCCGCGGAGAGCTGGAGCTCGCGCTGCGCGACGCCGGCGCCGTCGACGGTGAGCGCGCAGTCGGCGGGCGCCTCGATCGAGACGGCGACGCGGGGCCGCGCGGTCGCCGCCCGGCGCGCGCGCTCGAGCTCCTCGATCGTGCGCGGCGGGAAGCGCGCGGGATCGAGCACGCGCGCGGGCGCGACGACCATCGCCGCGACGAGCTCCTCCCACGCGCCCTCGGCGTCGCCGCGCTGGGTGCGGATCGCGCCGCGGTAGATGAACAGGTCCGAGAGCCGCGCCGGGGTGGCGGCGGCCGCGCCGGTGCGGTCGAGCGACGCGCGCACCTCCTCGAAGATCGCCCACGCGCGATCGAGCTGGAGCGCCTCGTAGCTGTCGATCCCGCGCCGGATCGCCGCGTCGGGCGGCTCGGCGGCGACGGCGCGGGGCGAGCGATCGATCAGGGCGGCGCCCGCGGCGCGCGCTGCGGCGGCGAGCGGCGCGGTGTCGTGCTCGGGGGCCCAGACGATCACGACGTCGGCGGCGGGGGCGGCGGCCGCGGCCCGCGGGGCGGCGACGAGGGCGGCGGCGACGGCGGCGACGGCGGCGGTAGCGGCGGCGATCGCAGTGATCGCGCCGGTCGCACGCGCACGCACCACCGAGCGAGTCGCGATCATCGCGGCGCCATTCTCCATCGGTACGCCGCGGCGAATCAAACGCGAACCGGCCGCGAGGCTATACTCGGCGCGATGTCTCGCGCGCTCGGGCGCTACGAGCTGCTCCGGCCGCTCGCGCGTGGCGGGATGGCGGAGATCTACCTGGCGCGCCGCCGCGCCGCGGGGGTCGAGAAGCTGCTCGTCGTGAAGCGGCTGCGCGCCGAGCGCGCTGGCGATCCGCGCTTCCTCGATCTGTTCGTGCGCGAGGCGCGGCTGTCGATGAGCCTCGCGCACCAGAACATCGTGCCGGTCTTCGACTTCGGGCGGAGCGGCGATCACATGTTCCTGGCGATGGAGCGCGTCGAGGGCAAGGACCTCGGCAGCTCGCTCGCGCGGCCAGGCGTCGGGCCGCTGCCGGCGGTGGTGGCGGCGTTCATCGCCGCGGAGTGCTGCCAGGCGCTCGACTACGCGCACCGCAAGACGCGCGAGGGCGGCGCCGCGCTCGGCGTGGTCCACCGCGACGTCACGCCGCGCAACGTCCTCGTCTCGTGGTCGGGCGAGGTGAAGCTGACCGATTTCGGCATCGCCGCCCTCGCAGGGGAGGAGACCTCGCGGCTGATCGGTACGCCGGGATACATGGCGCCCGAGCAGGCGCGCGGCGAGGCGATCGACGCGCGGGCCGATCTGTACGCCGTCGGGCTCGTGCTGCGCGAGGCGCTGACGGGGCAGCGGGCGCGGCCGGGGAGCGATCGTGACGCGCTGATCGACGCCGCCAGGCGCGGCGAGCTCGCGCCGTGGCCGCCGGGGTTCCCCGCGGCGCTGGTCGCGATCGCCGATCGGGCGACCGCCGCCGATCCGGCCGCGCGCTACGCCGACGCGCGGTCGATGCTCGTCGCGCTCGACGCGTTCATCGTCACCGAGCGAGCCGCCCAGCCGGGGGAGCCGCCGGGGCGCCGGCTCGCGGCGTGGCTCCTGGCGGCGTGGGAGAGCGCGCGCGAGGAGGAGGCGGCGGCCGAGGCGGCGGCGCTCGAGCGGCCCGAGATGCTGAGCATGCTCGACGATCCCGCGGCGATGGGCACCGGCACCGAGCGGTCGCTCGCGGCCACGGCCGCGGGCGACGAGCCGCTGCCAGCGGCGGCAGCAGCGGCAGCGACGGCGGCAGCGGCAGCGGCGTCCGCCCCGGCGCCTGCGTCCGCCCCGGCGCTCGCGGCGGTGGCCGCGCCTGCGTCTGCGTCTGCGCCTGCGCTCGCCGCGGTATCTGCATCCGCGTCTGCGCCTGCGCTCGCCGCGGTATCTGCATCCGCGTCTGCGCCTGCGCTCGCCGCGGTATCTGCATCCGCGTCTGCGCCTGCGCTCGCCGCGGTGGCCGCGTCTCCATCCGCGTCTACGCCTGCGCTCGCGGCAGTCGCGGCGCCCGAGGCCGCGGCGGCGTCCTCATCTGCGTCCACGCCCGCCGCGGCTGCGTCCGCGTCCATGTCCGCGCCAGCGACGCGGCGCTGGCCGCGCTGGCTGCCGCCGCTCGCCGGCCTCGTGGCGACCGGCGCGGTGCTGCTCGCCTTCCTGCGTGGCGGCGATCGCGCAGGCCCGGTGGGCGCCCCGGGCGCGCGCACCCCCGACGCCGCGGCGACCGCGGTGCTCGCCGCCGACACAGCAGCCGCGCCCATGCTCGCCGACGCCTCGATCGCGCCGGCCGACGCACCGATCGATCCCGCCGCCGCCGCCGCGGACGCCGCCACGCCCGCGCCCGCGCCCGCCGACGCCGCGCTCGAGCTGCCGCGGCTGCGGCTCGCCGACGCCGCGGTACGCCCGCCACTGCCGACGCCGCGCCCCGACGCTGCGCTGGCGCCACCCGATGCCGCGCTCGCGGCCGCGGCTCGCGCGCCGCGCAAGGTCCGCGTCAACGCGCGCCCGTGGGCGACCTTCACCGTCGACGGCGGCGCCACGCAGCACGAGACGATCTCGACGATCGAGCTTCTGCCCGGCCCCCACCGGCTCCACTTCTCGAACCCGCAGCTCGGGGTCGAGCGCGACGTCACGATCGAGGTCCCGGCCGACCGCGATCTGGACCATGTCGAAGATCTGCGTCGCTGACCTCGCGCCCACGCGCGTCGGCGCGCGCGCGCGCTGCGCATTTCCCCCCGCTGGCTGAGTACGTACAATGCACAACGCGGCTCACACCGGGTCACCGTAAGGTGCGGCCATGGGAACCGCGCGAACCGCGCCAGTCGCGATCTCCATCGCGTTCGTCCACACCTTCGCCGTCAGCTTCGCGCTGACCGCATGCACCAGTGACACGATCGAGCCCGAGCTCCCGCCGCCGAACGCCGATCCGTTGCTCGGCTGCTCGATCGACTGCCACGGCGACGACATCAGCAACGCGCCGCCGAAGAGCATGTCCGGCGCGACCGCGACCACCGACGTCGCCATCGGCGCGCACCGCGCGCACCTGAACGTGGCGGCGACGTGGCACCGCCAGGTCGCCTGCTCCGACTGCCACGTCGTCCCCGCCGAGGTCGGCGCGCCCGGCCACCTCGACGGCGACGGCAAGGCCGAGGTGACGTTCGCGATGATCGCTGGCGCCGGGGCCACCTGGAACGGCACCACGTGCACGACGCGCTGCCACGGCAGCACCATGATCGGCGGCGCGCAGCCCACGCCGGCGTGGACGCGCGTCGACGGCTCGCAGGCGACGTGCGGCAGCTGCCACGGCGTGGCGCCGCCCGCGCCGCACCCGGCGAGCGCCGCGGCCGCGTGCGCGTCGTGCCACCCGACGATGGAGGAGGGCAGCGCGACGTTCCGCGATCCCCAGAGCCACATCAACGGCGTCATCGACGTGACCGCCCCCGGCGCCACCGGCGGCTGCACGACGTGCCACGGCTCGACGAGCAGCTCGGCGCCGCCGAAGGACCTCGGCGGCAACACCGCCGCCACCGCGCGCGGCGTCGGCGCGCACGCGGCGCACCTCAAGCCGTCGACGTGGCACCGCGCGATGCCGTGCACGAGCTGCCACGTCGTGCCGATCACCCTCGACGCGCCCGGCCACCGCGACGGCGACAACGTCGCCGAGGTCAAGTTCGACACGCTCAACCCCGCCGCGACGTACACGGCCGGGACCACCACGTGCGCGAGCCTCTACTGCCACGGCAACGGGCGCGGCAACACCGGCACCGCGTCGTGGGTGACGCCGGGCGCGCTCGCGTGCACCTCGTGCCACAGCATCAACGGCACCAACATGTCCGGCGATCACCGCCGCCACATCGGCGAGGAGAACATGCGGTGCTCGCAGTGCCACGCCACCGTCGTCGACGCGAACCGCAACATCATCAACGCGAACCTGCACGTCAACGGCCTGCACGAGGTGAAGATGGCCAACGGGACGTACAACGCGACGACGCGCGCCTGCTCGAACACCGGGTGCCACAACACGAAGATCTGGTAGCGCCCCAGCCGCGGGAGCTCGACCGGTCGAGCAGGGCGGAAGCCCTGACGGTACGGCGGGAGGATAGTCGGCTCGGATCGGGCCGCCAGGCGGGATCTCGGTCACTGACAGACGTCAGAACTGGCGGTTGTACGCACTATGCGCAACACGCGTCGCACCCTTATGCCTAGGATGCCTGCCATGCGCGCCCGGTGGGTCGCCGTCCTCCTCGCCGCCTTCCTCGCCGCTCTGGCTGCCGGGTGCGGGTTCGAGTCCCCTGCGGCCATGCCGCCGCCGTTCGCCGATCCGAACGCCGGCTGCGCGATCGAGTGCCACGGCGACGACACCAGCAACGCGCCGCCGAGGACCAAGTCCGGCCTGACCGCCACCACCGACGTCGCCGTCGGCGCGCACCGCGCGCACCTCTCCGTCGCGTCGACGTGGCATCGCCAGGTCGTGTGCGAGGACTGCCACGTCGTCCCCGTGAACGTGGGCGACCCCGGTCACATCGACAACGAGGACGGCAAGGCCGAGGTGACGTTCGCGATGATCGCCGGCATGGGCGCGACCTGGAACGGCACCACCTGCGTCACCGCGTGCCACGGCAGCGCGGCGGTCGGCGGCGCGCAGCCGACGCCGCTCTGGACCCGGGTCGACGGCTCGCAGTCTCAGTGCGGCAGCTGCCACGGCACCCCGCCGCCGCAGCCGAAGCACCCGGCGAGCACCCCGACGGCCTGCGCGGGGTGCCACCCGACGATGGAAGAGGGCGGCACGGTGTTCCGCGTGCCGGACAGCCACATCAACGGCATCGTCGAGAAGACAGACCCCGGCGCCACCGGCGGCTGCACGACGTGCCACGGCTCGCTCACGTCGGCGCCGCCGAAAGATCTGGCCGGCAACACCGAGCCCACCATGCGCGGCGTCGGCGCGCACACGGCGCACCTCACGCCGTCGCCGTGGCACCGCCAGATGCCGTGCTCGAGCTGCCACACCGTGCCGCTCACGCGCGACGCGCCCGGCCACCTCGACGGCAACAACGTCGCGGAGGTCAAGTTCGACCGGCTCAACCCCACCGCGACGTACAACACGGGGGCCACCACGTGCGGGAACCTCTACTGCCACGGCAACGGACGCGGCAACACCGGCGCCGCCTCGTGGGTCTCCACGACCGACCTCGGGTGCACCTCCTGCCACAAGCTCGACGGCAGCGGCATGTCCGGCAAGCACCGCGATCACATCCAGCGGAACATTCAGTGCTCGCGGTGTCACTCCACCGTGATCGACGCGAACCGCACCATCATCGCCCCGGCGCTGCACATCAACGGCCTGCACGAGGTGAAGCTCTCGGCCGGGACCTGGGATCCGCTGCGGCGCCGCTGCTCCAACTCCATCGGCTGTCACGGCACGAAGGACTGGGAAGAGGGCGGCGGGGGCGACTTCGGCGGGGGCCCCGGCCCCGGCGGCGGCGGCGGCGGCAGAGGCCCCGGCTTCTGATCAGCGGCCGGCGATCCGATCGATCTCGCCGGCGAGCTCCTCCCACAGCGGCCGCAGCGCGGGGCTCGTGAACAGCTCGAAGTGATCGGGATCGATCGCGTCGCCGTGCCACCGCCCGACGATCCGCGTCGGCGCGGCGGTCGGGATCCGCGCGGCGAACGTGATCGCGTCGTGCGGCGTGCACATCCAGTCGCGGTCGCCGACGAGCGGCAGCACCGGCACAGCGATCGCGCCCAGCGCCGCCAGGTAGTCCACGCCGCGCAGCGAGGTCCAGCGCGCGGCGCGCGTCCACCCGGTGAGCTGCGCGACGAACGTCCGCGGCTCGTCGGCCGTGCCCGCCCGCACCGCGCGGATCGGCGCGCGGCCGAGCGCCGCCGTGACGCCGCGGTAGACGGCCATCAGCGCGCGGCGGTGGAAGAGCCCCCGGCGGCCCGTGAGCCACACCGCCGTCGCGGGCAGGACGAGCCCGCGCGGGGACGGGATCCGTCCGGTACCGAGCGCGGCGGTCGCGACGAGCCCGCCGAGCGAGTGGCCGATGAGCACGAGCTCCTCGGGCGCGCACGCCGAGGCGTGGGCGGCGGCGGCGACGATCGCCGGCAGATCGAGCTCGACCAGGTCATCGAAGCTCCAGTCGTCCGGGCCGGCGCGCGGCGGGACCGAGCGGCCGTGGCCGCGGAAGTCGGCGACGAGCACGTCGAGATCGGCGGCGGCGAGCGCGTGCGCGAACGAGCCCGCGCGGCGCGCGCCGAAGTAGCGGCCGTCGGTCATCATCGCGTGCAGGCAGACCACCACGCCGCGGCGCGCGCCCTGCGCGCGGACGCGATCGATCCGCAGCGTCACGCCGTCGGCCGTGCGCGCCAGGAGCTCGTCGTGCGCGACTGCCATGTACTTCCGATCTTGCTCAGAAGTAGTACCGCACGCCCGCGGCCGCGTTGAACGCGAAGCCGACACCCTGCCCGTCGGCGAACCCGTACTCGAACACGCCGGCGACCTCGAAGAACGCGTCGAGCGGGTTCTTGAAGTCGAACAGGAGGCCGCCGACGGCGCGCAGCCCGAGCGCGAAGTAGCCGCCGGTGGCCTCGTCGCCGCCGTACTGGATGATGCGGACGCCCGGGCCCACGTACGTCGCGAGCACGAACGACTCGCGCGACTGCACGATGTATGGGTGAAACGCGTAGTCCGCGTGCAGCTGGACGCCGCCGCCGAAGAACGACGCGCCGATGGCCGCCTGGATCGCCTGATCGTCCTTGAGGTAGAGCCGGCCGCAGACCCCCAGCGGCTCGCCGATCATGAGGCCCACGCCGAGCGTGCCTTTTTCCTCCCCCACTCCGGTACCCGCGTCGTCGCCGCTCGGGGCCGGCTCGTCGGCGTGAGCGGGGGCCGCGCCGAGGATGAGGAGCGTGACGAGGAGCGGTCGCCGCATCTCGTGACGCTACTCGTGGACAGTTCCACATGCAAATCGGCAGAGGCGTCGGTGCTCCTCTGATACGCTGGCGACACGCGTGAGGCCGGGCGAAGTCATCGACGGCAAGTACCAGATCGAGGCCGAGCTCGGCGAGGGCGGCATGGGCCGCGTCCTCGCCGCGTCGCACCTCGCGCTGGGCAGCGCCGTGGCGATCAAGGTGCTCAAGAGCGACGCGCTCCGGCTCCCCGACGTGCCGCGCCGCTTCATGCGCGAGGCGCGCGCGGCCGGGCGGCTGCGCAACGAGCACGTCGTCCGGGTCACGGACGTCGGCGCGCTCGCCACGGGCGAGCCGTACATGGTCATGGAGCTCCTGCACGGCATCGATCTGGCCACGATGCTCGAGCAGAGCGGGCGGCCGCCGCCGGAGGCCGCCGCCGAGTACATCGCGCAGGCGTGCGAGGGCCTCGCCGAGGCGCACGCGATGGGCATGGTCCACCGCGACATCAAGCCCGCGAACCTGTTCGTGACGCAGCGGCCGAACGGGGCGCCGCTCGTGAAGCTGCTCGATTTCGGCATCGCCACGGCGGCGATCGGCGACGTCGATCACAAGCTGACGACGACGGCGACGGTGATCGGCTCGCCGAGCTACATGTCGCCCGAGCAGCTGCGCGCGGCGCGCGACGTCGACGCGCGGAGCGACATCTGGTCGCTCGGCGTGACGCTCTACGAGCTCCTGTCGGGCGAGCCGCCGTTCACCGCGCCGACGGTCACGGCGCTCACGCTGAAGATCGTGAGCGAGCCGCACGCGCCCCTGCAGGGCGCGCCGCCCGCGCTGGCGGCGATCGTCGAGCGCTGCCTGGCGAAGGAGCGCGACGCGCGGTTCTCGAGCGTGGCCGAGCTCGCGGCCGCGCTGGCGCCGCTGTTCCCGAGCGGGCGCGCCCAGGCCCAGATGGTGGCCAGCGTGCTCGGCGGGCCCGGCGCGTCGCGCAGCGGGGCCGACTCGTCGTCGGTCCTCGGGCTCGCGGCCAGCGGCTCCGCCAGCGGCTCCGCGCCGCCCGGCGTGGTGCCGCGGGCGGCGTCGTCGGTGCCGTGGGAGTCGCCGACGACGTCGACGGCGGATCTGACGGCCGGCGAGTCCGCGCCGATGCGGCCGGCCTCGCGGCGGCGCGCCGTGTGGATCATGCTCGGCGCGGCGCTGGCCGGCGCGCTCGTGACGTTCGGCATCGTGCTGAGCCAGCGCGGGGCGAGCGGCGCCGCGGCGCCGCCTGCCGAGGCCGCGCCGCCGGCGGCCGTGGAGGCCGCGCCCGCGGAGCCCGCGCCGCCGCCCCCGGCGCCCGCGCCGGAGCCGGCACCTGCGCCGTCCGAGCCCGCGCCCTCGGAGGCGCCTGCCGCTGCGGCTGCGGCTGCGGCTGCCGCTGCGCCGCCTGCGCCGCCTGCGCCGCCTGCTGCGCCTGCGCCGGAGCCTGCGGCCGAGCCGATCCTCGAGGAGCCTGCGGCCGCGCCCGGCAAGCCGCCGCCCAAGCCGCTCGTGCGGCCGCCCGCCCGGCGCGTCCCTGCGAAGCGCACGGACTACACGAAGCCGCCCGTGAAGGAGCCGGCGAAGAAGCCGTGCGCGCCGAACGATCCGACGTGCGGGCTGTGATCGCGCGCGGCCGATCGCGGCGAGCGCCGCGGGGCGCAGCGCTGTGCGCGGCGGCGCTGTGCGCGGCGGCGCGGCTCGCGGACGCCGCCACGTGTCCCGACGGCTCGCCGCAGGCCGCGTGCGCGCTGCATGACGAGGGCGTGGCGGCGCTCACCGCGAAGCGCTACGACGAGGCCGCGGCCAAGTTCCGCGGCGCGATCGCGGCCCACCCGTCGGCGCGCTCGCACCTCGGCTACGCGCAGGCCCTCGAGGGCCAGGGCAAGCTCGCGCTCGCGTACGAGGCGATGCTCGCGGCGCAGCGACTGTCGAACGAGGAGATGGCGGGGTCCGGCGCCAAAGATCCGGCGAAGATCGGCCGCGCGGAGCGCATCAAGTACAAGCTCAGCGAGCTCGGCGGCCGGGTCGGCTTCGTCTCGCTGCGCCTGCCCGAGGGCGTCGCGCCGCAGCGGCTCGTCGCGGTCCGCCGCGAGGGCGAGGGCGATCTGTCGTCGCCGATCGGGCGCTGGGTCGCGGTGGCGCCGGATCAGCAGGTCCTGATCGCGTCGCTCGACGACGGCTCCGAGGTCCAGGTCGTCGCGAAGGTCACGGCCGGGGGCCAGAGCAACCTCGTGCTGCCGATCCCGGCGCAGCGGCAGCCAGGGCAGCCAAGGCAGCCAGGGCAACCAGGGCAACCAGGGCAGCCGGAGGGATCGTCGCCTTCCGAAACAGGTCCGGGGCAAGGCGCGCCGAGCGGCACGCTGCACCAGAAGCCGGCGGGGCCGGCGCCGCTTCCGACGTCGGCGCTCGCCGCCGGCATGACGATCCTCTCCCGGGGGGCGGAGCTGCCCGGCGGGGAGGGCGCTCTCGGCGTCGGCCTCGGCGTGTTCGGCCTCTTCGAGCGGCGCCTGGGCCGATCGATCGGGCTCGTGCTCCGGGCCGACTACGCCGCGCACCCGTTCGGCGAGACGGCCTTTGGCCCCGCGCTCTCCGGCTCCGAGCTCCTGGTGCTCGCCGGCCTGCGCACGATGACGCGCACGCTGCACGCGCGCCTGGAGGTCGGCATGACCGTCTCCTCCATCGAGAGCGAGACGTTCTTCCCCGGCGAGCCGCCCGCCATCGCGCGCACCGACGTCTACCCGGTGATCGGCCTCGGCGCCGGGCTGCAGCTCGGCCGCGTGCGGTTCCACGCGGGCTTTCTGTACACCCTGGGCTCCGACCCCGAGCGCATCCGTCCGGAGATCCCGATCCGCTTCCTGGGCACGGTCGGCCTCGACTTCTGGCGCCGCTAGCCGGCGCGGCCGGCCGTCTCGGCAGCTACGCCAGCCCCGGCGGCGGGAACGGCGGCGGCTCGACGCCCCAGCGGGCCGCGAGCTTGCTCAGCTCCTCGCGCAGCTCCGGCGCCTTCATCCGCTGCTCGACGTCCGCGACCAGCACCGCCTCGAGCAGCCGCCCGAGCTCCGGCGGCCCCGTGAACGGCGCCCGGACGTCATTGCACATGTTGTCGAAGTCGTTCCGCTGCGTCCCGCAGATGAATGCGTGCTCCCGGAGCAGGCCGAACCAGATCAGGAGCGCGACCGTGTAGACGATCTCGTCGACACCGCGGTCGAAGGCTGAGAGCGTCGGTGGGTCGAAGTGGGCCTCGCCCAGCCCGTAGCCCAGCATCAGGAAAGCCCTCGGCGCTGCACCGGCGTAGTACCGATGGCCAGGCTCGCCTGCGACATAGACGGTTTCAGGGCGAAGACCCAAGATGCCGCGTCCGTCGAGCGCTAGCAGCGTGTCGCACAGCCCGAGCCCGAGCCGGACTGCCTCTGCGGGGCTCAGGGGATCGATCAGAGAGAGCTGCTCGCCATCAGGTCGAGCTTCGGCCAGCGCCATATGTGGATAGACTCCGCGCTTCCGCAGTCGGAGAAACGCTGCTTCGTCCAGAGGAGTCACACCATCGAGATATCCAAAGTACAAGAGGGGGGCGATCCCGAAGGTCTCGTATCGAACCCAGGTGTCGTAGATCTCGCGAGACAGGAACGGATCTGCGGAGCCGTAGCTGACGAGCACTGGACGCTCACGAGGTACGAGCTGCCGCGCTCTCCACAGCCCTGCTCCGCCCGGTCCAATGCACCATCGTTCGGTGTAAGGCTTGCCGGAGACGAGCGCGTCGATGATGACCCGCCCTCCGTCGAGCGTCGCTCCTGTGGGGTTTCGCGCGTACATGAGCTCGGCTTCGGCGGGGGAGCTTCCGAACCGGTCATCGGTTTCGAGATCATCGGTCATGCCAGTCTCCGTGCTCATGGTTGTTGCCACCCGTTGGGGAGGGCCCTGTCGAGAACAGGTGGACGTTTGTCTGTGATCTTTGCGAGGTCATGGGCCTGGGGCATCCAGTACGCATAGAGCTCTCCTCGCCATAGCGACCGATTCGTGGAGTCCTTCACGTGCAGATCGACTCTGTACCAGTACTCCTGTGTCCGCTGGTTGAAGCGGACCACGCGGGCCCCCGCCAGATGCAGGTTGACACGCGCAGCGGTCTCAGCGGAGCCCGGGTTGCCGATCTTGCCGTCACCTCGGTGGACGAACCGCGTGTAGATGACGTGCTCGCCGCCGTCGCTGATGGCGTGGATGTCACGCACGGAGGGTGTGATGCCAGCCTTCGCCGCGGACGGTAGATCGGTGAGGATCTCGGTGAACGTCTTGCCGCCTGCCGGCACCGGGAGGTCGATCGTCAGGTGCTCACCCGCCCCCAGCGGGTGAGCCGGCGTCGTGCCGGGATGGCTGTGCGCCAGGGCTCTGGTCCCCGCCGGCAGCTCGGCCTTGCCGTAGCGCCCGACCACGATGACGAACCCATCGCGGGCCTCGATGAGGGCCCACTCGCGCCCAGTCGTGTCCAGCGTGCGCGGAGCGTCGTCGATCCCGAGCTGCTTCAGCGCGCTCGCGTCGCCGCGTGCGAGCCGGGCCACGAGATCGTGGCCCTCGGATGCTGTCTGGAGCTTCCGGCCGATCGGAGCCCCAAGGTTCTTCTCGAGGAGCTTTGCAGCTTGCTTCCATGTAGTGGCGAACTTGAGCTCGCTCGTCGGGATGAGCTCGTGCTGCTCGAGGTGCCGGTGCGGCTGCTCGGGGTGCACGCGCGGGTCGCCGTACGGCTCGCCGCGGTTGCGCAAGGCCGGTGCATCGGGTGTGCGCGGGCCGTGCGCGTCGGGGGATCGCGGCGCCTGCGACGACGGGCTGTGCGGTGTCTGCGAGGACGGTGGCTGCGAGGACGGTGGCTGCGTGTGCGGCGCCTGCGGGACCCCAGCATGGCCGCTGCCGCCACCGCCGCCAGCATGGCCGCCACCGCCGCCGGTGCCGCCGCTGCTGGTGGCCGGCTTCGTGAGCTTGCTGCCGAGCGCCTGCGCCGCGTCGTCGGCGAGCTGCTGCGGCAGCTTGATCGCGGCGCGGAGCTTGCGGACGTACGTGCCGAAGCTGCCGGCCGCGTCGGCGAGCTGGATGACCTTGACGAAGCTGCCGAACCGCCCGCTCCCCGCGACCGCCGCACCCGCGCCCGCGGTCACGTAGACGAGGAACATCAGCATCGTCAGGTAGCCGACGACCTCGCCCTGGAAGCTGCCGCGCCTCCAGTCGTCCTTGTCCTTCCACTTCGCCATGAAGTCAGTGGCGAACGCCGTCAGGAGGTCACTGCGCCGCTCCCACGCCGCCCCGAGCTTGCCGGCGAGCTCGAGCAGCTCGGAGAAGCCCGTGAAGACGCCCTTGATCACCGTCCACAGCGCCTTGATCACGTCGACCGCCCCGATGAGCAGGTCCGCGAGCGCGCCCCACGCACCCTCGAGCAGGCCGACCGCGAAGCCGCCCGCGTACTGCGCGCGATCGATCGCGCTCTCGAGCGCGCCGGCGGTCGCGTCCCACAGCATCTTCGAGATCGACGCCTGGTCGATGACGCCCCTGACCTTGAGCTGCTGTACGAACGGCTCGCTGGGGATCCAGAGCGCCTGCCCGGCGACGACGCGCGCGGCCCGCCAGAGCGCGAGCGCCTCCTGGAGGTTGGTCGTCGAGAGCGCGCTGCGATCGACGCCGAGCTCGGCGTGCCTGCGGAACACGGCGTCGCGATCCTGGTTCGCGTGATAGATGGCCTGCACGTAGACGCGCGCGTCGTGGCCCCACTTGAAGTTGTGCTTGTAGTAACGGGCGGCGATGTCCTTGAGCAGGTCGCCGGGCTGGACCTCGTAGAGGCGCGCCGAGGGCTCCGGCATCTTCGAGGCGACGTGGTAGCCCTCGATGAAGCCGGACACCCCGGTCGGCGCCGCGCCGGCGGCGTCGTCGCCGAGCGCGGTCACCCAGTACCAGCCGCGCTCGGTCTTGCGCGTCACCGCCACCAGCGTGTCGAACGGTAGCCACGGACCGTCCTTGGGGCCGGCCGGCCGGCTGCGCAGGAACACGCCCTTGGGCGCGTCGACGCGCGAGACGAGCTGCATCGGCTGCGACGCCTCGCCCGGCGCGAGCTCGCTCCACATCCGCTCGCCGCTCGCCGCGAGGTTGAACGCGGCGAGGCGCGCCAGGATGCTCGCGCGCTCGGCGGCAGAGAGCCGGGCGTGGAAGGCGGCCGCGAGCCGATCGCCGCGCCGCGGCGGATCGGCCGATAATCGCGCGTACAGCTCGATGGCCTCGTCGGGATCGAGGCCGAAGAACAGGAGGTTCTCGAACTGCACGGCTGGCGCCACGCCGCGCTCGAGGTACTCGAGGAGCTGTCGCTCGCGCGCCGGGCTCACCGCGCTGCGCTGGCCCGGCGCCGCCCCGGCGGACGCCCGCGCGCCGCCCGCGCCGAGATCGAGCCGCGGCAGCGGTCGCGCGCCAGCGGCGGCCCCCGCGCCGCCCGCGCCGAGGAGGCGCGACTCGGGCGCGCGCGACTCGGGCGCGCCGCCGAATAGCTCGACGAACCGGCGCTCCTCCTCCGGCGTGCGCGGGCTGGTGCGCCGCGTGCCCGGCGGCCGGGGCGCCGCGATGCTCTCGCCCGCGGTCGGCGGGCCGATCGCGGATCGCTTGCCGGGGACCGCGGCCGGCGGCGCCGCGGCGTGCGAGGTCCCGGGCTGGGAGGTACTGGAGGGGCGTTCGGAGAGGCGCTGCCCGCGTGGCTCGTAATCCACCATCACTGGGGCGGCCGTTTCGTCCGCCCCCGCTCGCGGTTGCCGAGCTCCGCTGAACTATTTCGCAACCCAGCGCCGCGCCAACGAAATATCCTCATTCGCAGGCCGCCTGCATGGGTCAGAGCAGCCTGGTCGTGGCCCTGTGCCGTGATAGCGTGTCCCCGATGTCCGGCGCGCGCGGGCTGACCTGGAACGGCAAGGACCTCCCGGCGGAGCTTCGCGATCTGCCAGCCGGGCGTTACGTCGTCGAAGCGGTCGAAGAGGTCCCCGCATTGACGGCAGATGAAGACGAAGGTCTGCGCCAGGCGCTCGCCTCCCTGCGAGCCGGCAACGGGCGCACGGCCGCGCAAGTCCGGCAGCGGATCGACGCCGTCCTCCGCAGATGACGATTCTCTTTGCGCCCGAAGCTGAAGAGGACTTCGCAGCGCTGATTGGATATCTCGCCGAGCGCAACCCGGCGGCAGCGGCCGAGCTGGGTCGAAGAATCTTTGCGATCATCGACAAGCTCGCGGAGCGCCACTTCGACGGTCCAGAGACCGTCCTCGAGACCAGCGAGATCGTCCAGACGTGGGCCGTGCCTCCGGGTGGCCGTTGTACTGCCGTCGGAGCGGTCGGGTGTTCGGCGCGGACGTGTCAGGCCGCCGTCATCGCGTCGGCCGACGCATAGCGGACGAGCTCGGCGAGCGCGATATCGGGGGCTGCTGCCGACACGGTCATGGTCGCGCCGAGATCGACGCGCGAAATCCTCACGTGCCAGAGCGCGACCTCGCCCTCGGAGATCAATGGCCGGAGTTCGACGACGCGCCAGCCGAGGGACTCGAGCGAGACGATGTGGCGCACGAGCCAGCATGCGTGCGGCGGCGGCGGGTTCGCGCGGGGCTCGGCCTGCGGGTCATGGCGGTGGAGCGCGTGGCGCTTGCGCGCGGCCCTCGGCCGGGACCTTCGCGCTTCCTGAGCGTTTTTCATGGTCAACAAGTAACAGCGTAGAACGCGAAGGTAAATAACAACGTTAACGTGGCTGCAGCTGGCGTTCCACGTCACGGGTTGATCCCGCGTACAACGCCTGTAATATCGCGGCGATGAAACTCTACTACTCGGCGGAGATCGCCGACCACTGGATCGGCGAGGACCGACACGGTGCCCTCGTGGTCTGGCCGGCGGAGCCGAGAGGGTGGACGCATCGCACGCCCTACACGGGCGGGAAGCGTCCTCTCGAGGAGGTCTCACCGGCGCTCGCGCGCGGCACTGGATGGCCTGGTGCGCTCGGGGGGAAGATCCGGGCGCCGAGCGGCGCTCCAAGCAAGCCGGTCGGCGTGCGCGCAACTGACGACGAACGCGCTGCGTGGGAACGCGCCGCCGGGGAGCGCAAGCTGTCGGACTGGATACGCGATACCTTGAATGCAGCGGCAGCGGCGACTCCTTCGCCGCCGCTTCGCGCGACACGCTCGAAGGGCAAGCCGTGATTGCAGCACTCGCGCGTTCGCGGACCGCGTGCGCATAGTTGGTAATGGAGCGGCGTTCAGCTCAGCTGCGGCGCTTCTTGGTCCGCAGCGCGTCGCGGAGCGCGCGAACCGCCCTGCTCTGCGGCGTGATCTCCAGGAGCGACTGCAACCACGCCAGATCGAGCTTCGGGAACAGCTTGCTCCGTGTGTGCTCGGTCCACGCGCCTTTCTCGAGGATCCGGACCACCAGCTGTCCGTTGCTCTTCAGCGTCCACAACTCGCGAACGCCGAGCCGACGATAGATCTCGGGCTTCGAGAGCCCCGTCGCCCGGGACCACTCGACCTCGATGGCGAGATCAGGGACGTCCTTCTCCGTTGCGTCCCCCACGATGTAGCACTCGTCGGGCTCTGCGCCGGCCTCGCGTAGCTCCTTCGTGAGCGTCCACGATCCGAAGCCGTTCAGCGAGAGATCGGACTCCAGCGCCCAGACCTCGAGCAGCCGGGCGAGCGTCGTCTTGCGCCCCTCGTGGATCTTCGTCGAGCTCACAAGCTCGATCTCCCCGTCGAGGTAATACATGCGCACGCTGGCCCGCTCACCGCGGATCGCGAGCAGCGCCTCGAAGTCTTGCCAGGACATCGTGCGCAGCACGACGTGCTGATCTTCTTCGAAAGTCAGCGGGGGAGGCGCAACGACCATCGCCTGCGACCGTACCACTCCGGTGTCACGGCAGGCGGCGCCCTCGGCAGGCGTCTGACGGCGATGGCCGATCATCGCGGCGCACCGGCTCGCTGCGCGAGCTGGGCGACCCGCGGGCTCAACCGCGCAGCAGCCGGGCGAGCTTGTTGCGGCTGATGCCGAGGGCGCGTGCCGCGGCTGACTGGTTGTTGCCGGCGCGCTCGAGGATCGCGCGTGCGTAGCGGCGCTCGGCCTCCTCGAGCGAGAGGTCCGGCGGCAGCAGGATGGCGGACTCGGCGGACATGGGCGCGGGCGCGGGCGCAGTTGCAGGCGTCAGCGCAGCCGCGGGCGCGGGCGCGGCTGCCGGCGCGGCGGGCGCGGCGGGCGGCACCGCGATCGCCGCGTTGCTGCCGAAGGCGGGCATGCCGACCATCGAGTCGCTCGCGCTCACGGCGGTGAGCACGCCGGTCGTGCGGCGCGGCTCGAGGCCGAGGTCGCGCAGCATGATCGCGCTGCCCTGGCAGAGCACGACGGCCCGCTCGATCGTGTTCTCGAGCTCGCGCACGTTGCCGGGCCACGGGTACGCCGCGAGCGCGGGCTTGGCGGCGTCGTCGAGGCGCAGCGTGCCCTTGCGGTAGCGGCGCGCCATCTGATCGATGAAGTGCGAGGCGAGGTCGACGACGTCGTCACCGCCGCGCGCGCGCAGGGTCGGGATCTCGATCTCGACGACGCGGAGCCGGAAGTAGAGGTCGCTGCGGAACTGGCCGGCGGCCGACATTGCCGCGAGGTCGCGGTTCGTCGCCGCGACGAGGCGGACGTCCGCCGCGAGCGTCTCGCGGCCGCCGACGCGCTCGAAGCGGCGCTCCTGCACGAAGCGCAGGAGCTTGCCCTGCAGCGGCAGCGGCAGCTCGCCGATCTCGTCGAGGAACAGCGTCCCGCCGTGGGCGGCCTCGACCTTGCCGATCACGCGGCTGTCCGCGCCGGTGTACGCGCCGCGCTCGTGGCCGAACAGCTCGCTCTCGACGAGCGCCGCGGGCAGCGTCGTGCAGTCGACGTGCACGAACGGCGCCTCGCGCCGCCGGCTGTTGACGTGGATCGCGCGCGCGAGCAGGCCCTTGCCGGTGCCGGTCTCGCCGTGGAGCAGCACGGTCGCGTCGGTCTGCGCGGCGCGCCCGATCATCTCGTACACGGCGGCCATCGCCGGCGAGCGGCCGATCACGTGGTTGAAGCGGCCGCGCAGCACGAGGCCGCGCTGCGCGTCGTCGCCGCGCAGCGTGGTGTAGTCGAGCGCGCGCCCGATCTGCTCGGCGAGCACGCGCAGGAACTCCTCGTCGCGCGAGGTGAACGCGCCCTCGCGCTTGTTCAAGACCTGCATGACGCCGCGGATCTGCTCGCGCCGCACGATCGGCGCGGTCAGCATCGACGTCGTGCGGTAGCCGATCCGCTGCGCGATGTCCTCGCCGCCCCACCGCGGGTCCGACTCGGGATCGCGCAGGTTCACGACCTGGCCGGTCGCCACGACGTAGCCGACGACGCCGTGGCCGGGCGGCACCCGCAGCTCGGGCAGCTCGGGCAAGATCGCGACGCGCGAGCGGATCTCGCCGGTCTCGCTGTCGATCAGCCACAGGGTCGCGCGATCGGCGCCGAGCGCGCGCGCCACCCGGTCGGCGAACGTCGCGAGCATGTCGTCGAGCTCGACCTCGCCGGCGATCATCGCGCCGAGATCGGCCAGGAGCTCGAACCGCTGCTCGTGCTCGCTCATCCGCGCGCCCAGCATCGCACGGCCGGCGCCGGCCGGACCTTCCGGTGACGGGAACATGCTCATGCTCATGCCGCGGCAGGCGCCTCCCGCGTGGTCTCCCGCGCCGCCGCGGTCCGCGCCTTCGCTTCACTGGCCGCTTCACTCGCGGCCCACTCCGCGTCGCGCGCGCGGAGGACCATCCCCTCGCGCGCGGCCACCGTCCCGGGCAGCGCGGCGCGCGCGGTCGCCTCGATCGCCGCGAGCTGCGCGTCGGTGCGAGCGGGATCGTGGTGGAACAGGACGAGCTGCGGCACGCCAGCCGCGCGCGCGAGCTCCGCGCCGGCCTGCCACGTGGAGTGGCCCCAGCCGACCTTCGAGGGGTACTCGTCCGGAGTGTACTGCGAGTCGTAGATCAGGATATCGGCGCCGGCCGCGAGCTTCTTCAGCGTCGGATCGACGCACGCGAAGTGCTCGGTGTCCGTCGCGTAGACGATCGAGTGGCCGCCGTGCTCGAGCCGGAAGCCGTACACGGGATCGGGGTGGTTGAGCCGCGCCATCGTGATGTCGATGTCGCCGATGGTGAAGCGATCGTTCGCGCGCAGCTCGCGCGTCGTCACCTGGCCGCCTAGATCGGTGAAGTCGACGGGGAAGAACGGCGCGCGGAAGATGCTGCGGATCGCCTCGTCGAGCGGCACGACGCCGTTGGGGCCGCTCGCGATCTCGATGCGGTGGCCGGGCACGTACACGGGCGTGAAGAACGGCAGGCCGCACACGTGATCCCAGTGCAGGTGCGAGAGCAGGATCGTCGAGTGGCGCGGGCCGCCGGCCATGCGCTCGTTGCCGAGCGTCCGCAGGCCGGTGCCGGCGTCGAGGATGATGCGGGTGTCGCCCGCGCAGACCTCGAGGCACGCGGTGTTTCCGCCCGCGGAGAGCTCCGCGCCCGGCGTCGCGATCGAGCCGCGAACACCCAGAAACCGAACCGTCAGATCGTGCGCCATCGGGGACCTCCTCAAAATCAGTTGCGAGGAGAGCTAGAGCACCCGCGATGCCAGGTCCGATCCCAAGGATCCCGTGCACTTCCGTTGTCATCCTGAAGGCTCGCACGCTTCAGAGCGAAGCGGCCGGCTGCTTCAGAACGGAGCAAGCTGCCCGAATTCGCCCCTGCGGAGGAGCGCCCAAGGATGTTCTGAGCCGAATTGGGTAAGCTGCCGAGGTGCCCGTCCCCGTGGTCCTCTCGGCAACCAACCTCCGATGGCTCGAGCAGCTTCCTGGATCGGTTGCGGCGGATGACCTCGATGTCACCTACAGCTTCCCACACGAGCTGAACCACTCCCGGGAGCTCGCGAAGCAGATCCTCCAGGGATCTGGGGACGATGAGAACCTGCTCTGGCACATCCAGATCTACAACGCAGACGGCGAGAAGGTGCTCAAGGCTCCGCTCTCACGCAAGATCTACGCGAGCACACCACTGCGCGCTGTTCGGGAGAACGGCCCGGTCGTCTACAATGCACTCTTCTTGGTCAACGAGCGCTTCAAGCGACAGGGATTGGCGAAGCGCGTGTATACCGCCGAGGGACGTCTCTACAAGAAGTGGCGACTGCGAGAGGTCCACTTGAACGCGCGGGAAGATGGACTGGTCGTGTGGGTGAAGAGCTTCGGATTCCTGCCGCGGCTGCCTGCTGTGCTTGCTACCGAATACGAGGATTGGGCACAACGGCGGCGCATGGACCCAACTCCTCCCAGCCGACCGGCAGACTATCCTGAAGAGTTCCTGCGGTCGAGAGATACCCTCGATCTCTACAAGGTGATCTAGATGAGGAAGATCACTCTGACATTATTGTATCAGGATGGCGTGACGCGTGTTGCGGAGCTTTCATGGTTCGCAAACCGCACTCAGATCGTCTTTGCCAAGGAGACTCTTCGCTCCGAGCTCGAGCAGCTCGTGGGCGATGGGCTGTCCGAGTGGGTCGGGCCTGAAGAGGATCCAGCTCCGAGGATGACACCGAGCTCAGATCCACGGTTCCTCGAGCGGCTCGCAGCCTATCTTCGCCGTCAGTTCCGATTCGCCATCGAGCTTCAGGACAGCGAGCTCGCGAAAAAGCGAGATACCCTGCAATGGCCGCGAGATAACGAGCATTCGCTGAGACATCGTGCCGGGGTCGGCTGATGTATGTAGCCGCGCAGCGGGTACGTTCACCCGGAGGAAGCGCCGGGATCAATGCGTTTCTCTGCGTTCACGGTGGCGCGGCTGTACCTGGCGTGTCGTGGTCATCTCCCGACGTGGATGTGATCGCAGAGCGCTTCCCTGGAAGGCTCGTAATTCAGCGAGTGGAGCAGCCGACGGGCGGGAACGACGTGCTGAGCTACCTCGACATCGCCGCTCCCGATTCGATGGGGCTCGAGCGGCTCACGCGCATCCTCTGGAGTAGCCCGTCCCCGCCCGCGAATATATTCGGCTGGACGATCGATGCGGTCTCGTTCCGGTTCGTGTCCGAGCGCGTGGAGGATCCCGTGTCGGAGTTCCTCGAGCTGAGGAGACATGCGGTGCTGCTGATCGATCCGAAGCGACCGAGCTCGACGGACGGCCAGGAGCTCCCCACAGCGCTCCTTGCGCCGGGGGAGATCCCAGGCGGGGACGTGTCCAAGAACTTGTTCCTTCTGGCGATGGGAGACGTGGAGATCATCGCGCAGGATGTTCCCGGAGTCGGCATCGTCTATCGCCTCGGCACAGAGACGGCGGCTCGCTTCCTGGAGCACGGGGTCCTGGCCGCGACGGCGACCCTCAATGTTGCTTACGAGGATCTGGACGAGCTGAAGCGAGTCTGGGGCGCTGACGCGTACCATGAGCGAATCGCGCTCGCGCTGACGGGCATCACACAGGCCGCATTGCGCGGACTTGGGGGATATAGAGTCGAGCATCGGCCAGAGCAGCCTGGGAGGACAGAGGTTGCCACTCGGGAGATTCCAGGACAGATCGAAGGCTACTGGCTCGGACCTCGTTCAGATCCAGCCCAGGCTCCGCCCAAGGGGTGGCCTACCGGAGCGCTGCTGCGATCGGAAGACGGGGCGCGGGCATTGGATCTGGTATTCATCGAGCGCGCGTGGTTCCCATTGTCGGAGGCGGCGCTTTACACGTATCCACACACGTTCGGGTTGCAGGGCGGAGAGCAGTGGCGCTTCCTCTGCAAGGACTCCAACGAGATATTCGAGGTCGCGATCGGGCCGTTCCTCACAGCGGACGAGGTCGCCCGACACTACGGGCCTGAGGCATTGGCTCGAAGTCGGCCCAGCTACAAGACGGTTCAACTGCTGCTGAAGGTCTTGCCGCGCTGAGTTGCCCAAGGTCGCTCCTGTGGAGGAGCGCTCGCCGCCCGAGATCCAAGGAGGTCACAGGAAGCGGCGCAGGCGGAACGTGAGCCACGACAGCGCCTTCTTCCACCACGGGAGCCGGCGCCACGCCTCCTGATCGTACGGGTCGCAGCCCTCGAGGTCGCGCTGGAAGTGGCCGACGAGCGAGGTGGCGATGGCCGGATCGAGGATCTCGACGGTGACCTCCAGGTTGTTGAACCGGCTCATCGAGTCGAAGTTGTAGCTGCCGATCGTCGACCAGGTGGCGTCCACCACGCACGTCTTGGCGTGCATCATCGGGCCGCGCCACTGGAACACCTTCACGCCGCCCCGGGCGAGCCCGCGCAGCACGTAGAGGCTGGCCCACTGGATGATCTTCACGTCGGAGCGGCCGGGCACGATCAGGCGCACGTCGACGCCGCGGCGCGCGGCCCGCGCCATCGCGCGGCGCAGCCCGCGATCGGGCAGGAAGTACGCGTTCTGGATCAGGACGGCCTCGCGCGCGGCCCGCAGCACGTGGAGGTAGGCGCGGCGCGTGGTCGCGCGCTGGCGGCGCCGCGTGTTGTCGATGAGGCGCGCGTAGCTCGCGCCGGGGGCGGCCACCGCCTCGCCCTCGCCCTCGCGCGGCGGCGGCGACCGCGGCGGCGCGTACGGCGTGCCGCCGCCGCGCAGCCACGAGCGGCGGAACATGCGCGCCAGATCGATGACGATCCGACCGGTGACCTTGCAGTGCATGTCGTGCCAGCCGACGCCGCCGTCCTCGATGGCGGCGTAGTCGTTCGAGATGTTGAGCCCGCCGGTGAACGCGACCTCGTCGTCGACGACGAGGATCTTGCGGTGATCGCGGTGCGAGAGGCGGAACCGGCGGCGCCACTGCGCGATCGGGTTGAACGCGATGACCTGGCAGCCGGCGGCGCGCAGATCGTCGACCCAGCCGCCGGGCAGGCCGAACGAGCCGACGGCGTCATAGATGAGGCGGACCGCGACGCCGGCGCGCGCGCGCTCCATGAGCACGGCCTTGAACCGATCGCCGGTCAGATCGGCCGCGAGGATGTACGTCTCGAGGCAGATCGTGCGCCGCGCGCCAGCGAGCGCCGCGAGCATCGCGGGGTAGGTCTCGCCGCCGTCGCGCAGCACGGTGATCGAGCAGCCGGGGCGCCAGCGCACCGGCGAGCGCGCGTACACCCGGAGCTGCCGGGGGAGCGGGACCTCGATCGCGCGCGACGGCGGATCGCTCACCGGCTCGGGCGCGGCGGGATCGGGCTGCGGCGCGGGCTGCGGCGCGGGATGCCTGGCCATCTACCCGGGGGGCTTGCCGTAGCTCACGGCCACGATCGTATAGGTGACGTCGCCGCGCGGCACCCGCACGGTGACCTCGCTGCCGTCTCGCTTGCCGAGCAGCGCCCGCGCGACGGGTGAGTCGATGCTGATGAAGCCTTGATCAAGATCTGATTCATCGGCGCCGACGATCCGGTACGTCTTCTCCGCGCCCTCCTCGTCCTCCACCGTGACGTACGCGCCGAAGAACACGCGCGCGGGATCGCTCGGCGGCTCGCTGACGACGGTGATCTCGTCGAGCCGCTTGGATAAAAAGCGCACGCGACGGTCGATCTCGCGCAGCCGGCGCTTGCCGTAGATGTACTCGGCGTTCTCGCTGCGATCGCCCTGCGCGGCGGCGTCGGCCACCTCCTGCGTCACGCGGGGGCGCTCCACGGTCCACAGCTGATCGAGCTCGGCGCGCAGGCGCTTGGCGCCTTCCGGGGTGATGTATCCCGAGCGTTTGGGCTGCGGTGCTCGATCCCGCGTCGACACGAAACCGAGCATATCCGGTATGCTGCGCGCCGGCACGTATGGGAACCGAGTTGCTCATCGTGCTGGCGTTCCTGGTCCTGAACGGGCTGTTCGCCGGCACCGAGATCGCGGTCCTGTCCGTGCGCAAGACGCGGCTGCGCGAGTTCATCCGCCGCCGCGATCGGCGCGCGCTCGCGCTCAAGCGGCTGCGCGATCACCCGGAGCGCTTCCTCGCTACCGTGCAGATCTGCATCACCACGGCGGGCACGGCGGCGGCGGCGTTCGGCGGCGCGCGGCTCGAGCACACGCTCGCCGTGGAGTTCCGGAAGGTCGGCCTGGGCCACACCACGGCGCTCGTGACCGTGATCGTGATGATCGTGTTCCTCGAGCTGGTGGTCGGCGAGCTGGTGCCGAAGTCGCTCGCGCTGCGCTACTCGGATCGCTACTCGTTCCTGACGGCGCGGCCACTCCTGTTCCTGTCGCAGCTCATGCGGCCGCTCGTGTGGTCGCTCACCGCGGTGTCGAACCTCGTGCTGCGCTTCTTCGGCGACAAGACCACGTTCACCGAGGCGCGGCTCTCGCGCGACGAGCTGCAGCAGCTCGTCGAGGAGGCGGCCAAGACGGGCTCGGTCGATCCGCGGGCGAGCGAGATCGCGTCGCGCGCGCTGGGCTTTGGCGAGGTGACGGTGGCGGAGGTGATGGTGCCGCGGAACCGCGTCGTGGCGCTCCGCCGCGGCTCGCCGCCGGAGGAGGTCCAGCGCGTGATCCTCGAGGAAGGCCACAGCCGGATGCCGGTGTACGACGGCTCGATCGACAACATCGTCGGCTACGTCGTCGCGCGCGACGTGCTCGCGCTCGCCTGGGAGAAGGGCCTGGTCGTGCTCGAGGACATCCTGCGCCCGCCGCACAAGGTGCCGGAGACGACGCGCGCGCTCGATCTCCTGCGCGAGATGCAGCGCCGCCGGACCCAGATGGCGGTCGTCGTCGACGATCAGGGCGGCGTCTCGGGGCTGGTCACGACGGAGGACCTGATCGAGGAGCTGGTCGGCGACATCATGAGCGAGGACGACGTCCCGGAGCAGTTCTTCACCCGCGAGCCGGCGGGGACGATCCTGGTCCAGGGCTGGGCGTCGGTCCGCAAGGTCAACCGGGACCTCCACCTGGACCTGCCGGTCGGCAAAGACCGGACGACGATCGCCGGCCTGTGCATGGACCTGGCGCAGGCCATTCCCCAGGCGGGGGAGCGGCTGACCACCGACAACGGCACGATCCTCGAGGTGATCGAGGCATCCCCCCGGCGCGTCCGGCGGATCCGGATCCACCCGGTCGCCCACAGCCCGGACGACGCCGAGCCCGAGCTCGAGGACTGAGCCCTGAGCCCTGTGGGCCCTGGGCCTCCCGAGCGCGCGCGAGGGGGCGAAGCGCGGGGGGCTTCGCCCCTCCGTTCAGGTCCCAGCGATGGGTGGACAGGTCCTGGACCGGGGGGCCGGGGCCGCGCGCCGGGTGGCGGCTGCGACAGGGCGCGGCCACGGCTGCGGCAGATCGCGGCCATGGCGCGGCGCCCCCCGCCCGGGGTCAGCCGCTGGGCGGAAGGACCGCGAAATCCTCGTCGATTCGTACTACGCCACCTGTCACCAGTGCCTTCCCTGATCGGTTACTATCGTCGAGATGACGGTCATCGCGCGCGACGCTGTCGCGGCCGACCATCTTGTTTACGCCTGGCCGTTTCCGCTCGGCCCGGAGTGCGAGGTGACGTGCGCCGATGACGAGCAGGTCGTGATGTGCCCGGCGTGGATGGTCGGCGATCGGCTGGGCCCGGGCCGGCACCGCTGGCGCACGCCGGATCCGATGCGGCCGGTGGCCGCGTACTTCGTCCTGATGGCGCCCGTCGAGGTGGCGTTCGATCTGGTGACGACGTTCATGATCCCGATGATGGGGATGCCGGTGCGGGTGCGCGCCGTCGGCGCGATCCAGGTCCGCTGCACCGATCCGGGCCTCCTGATCGCACAGTTCGTCGGGCTGCCGTTCGATCACGTGAACGAGGGCCTCATGCGCAGCGTGTCGCGCAGCGTCGAGCGGATGCTCGCGCGGCTGCTCATCCGGCGGGTCGTGATGTCGGGGACGCCGTACGCGGTGACGGATCCGATGATGCTCGGCCAGATCTGCGAGGAGCTCATCGCGTACAACCCGACGGCGGGCGCGGTGTTCGGCATCGAGCTGATCCGCATGGGCTACCTGGCGATCTCCGCCGACGACGGCAGCTCGCCGTACCTGCCGGTCCCGGTCGCGCCGTCGGCGCCGCCGGTCTACGCGAGCCACTTCGAGGAGGTGGGCTCGCAGCCGGATCTCCAGCCTCACCAGTCGGGGCACGGCCGGGCGGCCAGCCAGCACGACGGCATGGTGGCGGCGTCCACGCCGCCGCCCCCGCCCCCGCCCCGCGAAGGCGGGCCGGACAAGGCGGTCGCGTCGGGCGAGATCGTGCCCCGCAGCAACAAGAAGACCGCGCCGGGCGTCCCGGCGCCGCCGTCGATCACCGCGCTCGGGACGAACCCGGCCGGCGCGGCGGCGGCCGCCGCCGCGGCCATCGCGGCGAGCAAGAGCGCGCCAGCGGGCGCGCCGACGGGCGCCCCCGGAGCTGCGGCTCCTGCCGCGGGTGCGGGGGCTGCGGCGGCGGGGGCTGCGGCGGCGGGCGCGCCCGGTGCGGGCGCAGGCGGCGCGGCGAGCAAGCCCGACGGGGTGCGCGATCCCGACGAGACGACGGATCCGGCCGCCAAGACGCCGCTCCCCGGCGCCATCGTCGCGCGCCCGACGACCCCGTACCCGGATGAGCCGCGCGGCGCGATCCTCGGCATCGGCGTGGGCGCGATCGGCGGGCGCGAGGGCGGCGTCTCCGGCGAGATCCCGACCAAGGTCGCCCCGGGCCAGCGCGTGCTGGTCCCCGGCCCGAACGGCCTCATGCAGTCGGCCACGGTGCGCCAGCTCCTGCAGGGCTACTACGAGCTCGAGGTGGGCAGCTCCGGCCAGACGATCTGGGTGCCGATCTCCGGCGTCGTGCCGGAGTGACGTGACCCCGCCCGGCCGCTATGGCGCGTGCAGAACGTTGACGTTCATCGCCGTCTCGGCCGCCTGGATGCCCTGGTAGAAGCTGTCGCATTCGGTGAATCGGCCCACTTGGAGCCCGTAGGCCACGTGGGAGGCATACATGGGCGCGCCGCTGTCACCGCCGGTACCGCAGTACGATCCCCGACCCAGGTTATAGAGGGTCTCACCGTTGTATGAGGTCGTCATGCCGATTTGGGTGACGTACCCGCAGTCACTGGCACCATAGACCCCCCCGGTGGTGCAAATGCGCATGCCCACGACGCTGGTGTCATCGGAGTTGATCTCGTAGGTCATGTTGGTCGTGGTGTCGGGGCCGCTCGTGACGTAGACCCACGGCTTCGGGTCCCATCCGTCCGCGTTGGCGATCCGCAAGATGGCCATGTCACCACCGCCATTGCCAAACTCCCAGTTCCAGACCGCGCCGATCACGTGGCTCGTGCCGTTGGTGAACTCGGTCTCCCAGTCATCGGACGCCACGTCCGCGCAGTGACCGGCAGTGAACTGGTAGAGCACGGAGTCCTCCTTGCTCCGCGCGATGAATCCGCCCGTGCAGGTCTGTCCGGAGTTGGTGATACGGATACCACCGCGCAGCGGCGCATCGCAGTACGGATAGGAGCAGCCGCGCGCCGTGGGACGGCCGCGGTAGGTGCCGACCACGATCATGTCGCCGAACCGGGCCTGTGCGGCGGTGACCAGATCACGCTGAGCATCGGTGAGCGCCCCATCGATCGGCGCCTCGAGCTGGAGCGCGTTGAGATCGGTCCGGAGGCCAGCCGTCAGTGTCGCCGACGCTCCGTGATTGACCTTCGCGATCTGCGCGCCGAGCCAGGCGTTGGCGCGCTCGAGCGTGGCCAGGGAGTGACGGACCTCGACGAAGTCGTAGCCCTCGCTCAGCCCGACGGCGTCGGCCGCGCGTCGCACCACGGCGGCCTTATCGAGGCCGGCGGTGCCTGCGATCCCGACCTTGATCCGGTCACCATCCTGGACATCGATCCAGACGCCGCCGAACCGGTCTCCCAGGTCACTCGCGGCCCGATCGGAGAGGCGCGGAGCACGCACCTGCCACGCGAGTCGCCGCCGCGCCTCGGCGAGCGAGATCCCACGCTCCCGGGAGAACCCCTCCGCCTCCCAGTCGGGCGGAGCGGCCGCGCGGTGGTCGAGCGTGATCTCGGCGGCGGGTTCCGTGACGTCGCCGGGATCGAGCTCGGAGGCGCAACCGGTGAGCGCGAGCGTGGCGCCGGCCACGCCGGAGACCAGGGCCCGGATGGCAACACCGGAGCGGTTGTCGTTCAGGGTGGATTTACGGATGTCGGAATGGAACATGGTGATTCTCTTTCTCTCGTGCGATGGATTCGTTTTCGTTCATGCCGATCGCGACTCGAGCAAACCGGGTAGCGGCTGCCTCGGGTCTCGATCGGGTGAGCGCAGGCCACGCGCGATCACCACAACAGGTGAAGAGCTTTTTTTTGCGTCGGCGTCGGGCCGGCGCAAGGTGGCTATCTGATTAGCCTTCGGCCAGCTCGAGGATCCGACGATGCTCGGGCACGGCCTCGAGGAACGTCGCCCGGTACCGGGCGTCGTCGATCTTGTCGGCGATGCCGAGGAGCCAGGCCCTGGCATCCGCGGCGGCGCCCCGGGCACGCTCGTGCTGCTCGGCCGCCAGCAGGCACTCGGTGTAGACGACCCGCAAGAGGGCAGTGCCGAGGAAGTGGCTGCAGAAGCCAAGCTCGCGGTAGCGCGTCATGGCCTCTTCCGCGGACGCCAGCGCCTTCGCGGTGCGGCCCTGCGCGAGGCGCGCGCCGGCCAAGGTCGCCAGGATCGCCGGCCGATCCATCGGCACCGCGAGCGCCAGCGCCGCCTCGGCCGCTGCCTCGGCCGCCGCGAAGTCCCCGCTCCGTCGAGACACCTCGGCCAGGATCCAGTGACCGCGCGCCTCGTCGAGCGCGAGGCCGCGTCGACGCCCGAGATCGAGGAGTCGCTCGGCCTGGCGATATGCGTCCTCGAGGTCCGCGCGCTGGAACGCGAGCCATGCGCGGCCGAGAGGTCGGATGGAGGAGACCGTCGCTAGCTGCTCGTCGGAGATGGTGGCGCGCTGGGAGGCCTCCCGGGCTTCCTTCACGGCGCCGAGGCATGCGTAGCTGAACTCCACCCAGACGGCGCAGAGTCCGGCTAACCGCCCGAACCCCAGGTCATGGGCCGCGTTACGGCGGTGCTCGATGAGCTCGAGGCCACGCCACGGATCGGAATCCCGGTACACCGCGCGGCATGCAACGCAGGACTGGAGCCACAGGAATGGGAATCGTTCGGCCTCCGGGAGCCCGTTCATTATCTCGAACCCGCGCTGGGTGATCGCATCACACTCGCGTGTGAGGCCGCAGAGCTGGAGCGACCAGACACCGGCGCTGATGCACAGCGCCATCGGGGTGATCGCCAGCGGCGCGGGCGGCGTGGCGACTACCCGGTGGAGCATCGAGATCGCCTCGGGGATGCGCCCGCGCATCACGAGCTCGATGACCTTGGTAAAGGCGGCCTGCTCCCAGGCGACGCTGCCGGGTCGGGCACACGCGAGGACCTCGTCGGCGATCCCGGCATCGTCCGGGTCGCGGTCGAGCTTCCAGAGCTTTCCCTCGAGCACGACGCCGAACAGCTCGACGCGGGTCTCGTCCACGGCGCCCGCCGCGAGACCCTGGCGGGCCCGCCGGAGCGCCAGGTCCGAGTCGCCCGCGCGGAGCGCGCTCGTGGCCGCGCCGAGGTAGTACACTGCGGCCCGTGCCTCCTGCCCGCCGCGGTCGTAGTGCTCGGCGAGCACCAGCGGATCCCGCTCCCCGCGGCGCTCGAGCCACTCGCCCGCGAGCTGGTGCCCGAGGGCGCGGTCGGCCGGCGTGAGCATGCCGTATGCCGCCTCGCGCAGGAGCACGTGGCGCAGCGCCAGCTCGGTCTCGCCGACGAACCGGCTGCCGCTGCGCGGAGTGACCAGCTCGAGCTCCACGAGCCGCTGCAGCAGCGCATCCGTTTCGCCCGGGCGTGTGCCATCGCCGGTCAAGGTCGCCACGCCGCCGGTCCAGAAGATCTCGCCGAACACGCTCGCCGCGCGCAGCGTGCGCCGGAGCGGCTCGTCGAGGCCGGCCAGCCGCGACTGCACCATCGCCACCGCCGACCCGGGGAGCTCGGTCGGGCCCCTGCCCTCGGCGGTGGCCCGGATCAGCTCCTCGAGATAGAACGCGTTGCCGTCGGCGAGCCGGATGACCTGCGCGAGCGCCTCGTCGCTGACCTCGCCGCCGAGGACGTGCCGCACGAGCTGCTCGCTCGCCCGCCGGCTCAGCGGTGCCAGCACGAGCTGCTGGAGCCGGCCGGTCCAGCGCTCGGGAAACAGCTCCTGCGCCTCGGGGCGCGCGAGCGCGATCACGTACAGCGGCCGGGCCGCGAGCTCGCGCAGCGCGGCGCCGATCAGCCGGACGGTCGCGCTGTCGGCCCAGTGCAGATCCTCGAGTAAGAGGACGACCGGGCGCACCCTGGTCTCTGCCGCGAGGAGATCAACGAAGGCGGCGCGGACCTGATCGCCCATCACGCTCGAGTCCTGGCGCGCGGCGCGGAGCCGCGGGCTCGCCTCCTCGTCCGGTGCCCGAACAGCGAGGATCTCGCCGAGGAACTCGGTCAGGCGCTGCTGGTCTGGCGTCGGGAACCGGGCGGTCACCGCGTCGCGCAGCTGGCACCGCTGCGCCGCGAGGGGCTCGCTACCCGCGATCCCGCACGCTGCCTGTACGAGCTGGACGATCATGCCGAGCGTCGAGCCTGCTCCCATCAGGCTCGCGCGGGCGGTCCACTGCGCCGCGTCGCGGCCGCGCAGGCGCTGCAGCAGCTCGGCGCCAAGCCGGGTCTTGCCCACCCCGGGCGGCGCCGTGACGAGCACGGCCTGGGACTGGCCGTCGCGCACGCAGTCGTCGAACAGCTCCTCGAGCAGGCGGAGCTCACGGTCGCGTCCGACGCACGGGGTCGGCCGGCCGAGCAACGTCCGCACGTCCGCGACGGTTCGCTCGCCGACCAGGACGAAGTCGCCGCCCGCGTCGCGGCGGACCTCGAAACGACCGTCCAGCAGCCCGACCGTGGCGGCGTCCAGCGTGACCGCGCCCGGCCGCGCCACGCGGCCATCTTCATCGAGCAGGCGCGCGGCGCGATCGATCGTCGGACCGAGCCCCGACCGTTCCGCGGCCACCCGCGGTCCGATGGCCAGCGTGATCGGCCGCGCGCCGGACGCGCCGCGCAGGGCCAGCGCGCACCGCGCGGCGCGGGCGGCGAGGTCGGTCGCGACCATCGGACCGGCGACGAGCACGGTGGCCGCGCCGTCGCCCAGCCACGAGAGCTGCCCGCCATGCCGCGCGGCCTCCCGGACGAGCGCGTCGTCCGATGCGCCGGACGCGCCTCCTGCCGGTGGGCCGAGGAGGAGGATCGCGACCGCCGACTGCTCGTCGGTGGTGATCGCGTTGGTTGGCGGAACCGCCGCGCGCTCGAGGTCCGGCGTCGCCGGCACGATCGGGACCTCGGGGACGTCACCGAGCGCGCGCAGCGCGCGAGCGACCTCGTTACCGTCGAACAGGCGGAGCCCCGGCTCGCGAGCGATCATGCGGTCGACGAGTTCGACCAGCGGCTCGGGCACGCCGCGCGCCCGATGGCGCAGCCGCGGCAGCTCGCCGAGCGCCATCCGCGTCAGCACCGCGAGGGGCTGGTCGCTCTCGAACGCCGGTGTGCCGGCGAGGCACTCGAACAGCACGAGCCCGAGCGAGAACACGTCGGTCCGTGCGTCGAACGAGCGCGCGCCGATGACCTGCTCCGGGGCCGCGTAGCGGAGGCTGCCGATGAACATGCCGGTCTGGGTGAGCGAGGGGAAGTCGCGGCTCCAGGCGATGCCGAGGTCGAGGAGCCGGAGCTCCGACAGCACGCCGCCGACGAGGAGCACGTTGCTCGGCTTGACGTCGCGATGCACGATCCCGCGCTGGTGCAGCGCGCCGAGCGCCTCGGCTAGGTCCAGCCCGAGCCGGACGCTCTCGCGGAGCGTCAGGCGCTGCCGCCGGAGCCGATCGTCGAGTCCTTCGCCCTCGAGCCATTCCATGGCCAGGTACCGTTCGCCCGAGGCGAGCGTGCCGTGCGCGACGTGGCGGACGATATGCGGGTGAGCCACACCGGCCAGGAGCTGCGCCTCGCGCGCGAAGCGCCGATCCTCCGTGGTCCGATCTCTGCGCAGCACCTTGATCGCGACGGGCGCGCCGCTGTGCCCGTCGATGGCGCGGTAGACCTCTCCCATCCCGCCGGTCTCGGCGAGCCGATCGATGGTGAATCGCCCGTCGATCATCGCGCCGTGGCGCAGGAGCGCGCCCTCCACGACGTGCCGCTCACCCTCGGTCCCGCGACGCGGCGAGGTCACGTCACGCGCCACCGCGCCGGCGCCGCGGCCGATCGCGTGCTGGATCCGCGAAGCGGCGTCCGGCGCGGCTGCGAGCAGCGCCTCGACCTCGGCGCGGAGCGCGGGGTCGTCCTGGCAGAGCCGAGCGAGCACGGCGCCGCGCTCCTCGGCGGGGGCGTCTGCCGCCGCGTCGAATACTTCTTCGATCTGCCGGAAGCGCTCGGGGGTCATGACGTCCCGGCGTCGCGATCGGCCGCTTCCATCATGTGCCGGTGCAGCCAGGCCTGCGCCAGGCGCAGATCGCGGGCGACGGTGTTCTCGTGGACCGCGAGCGCGTCGGCGATCTCCTTGTGGCTCATCCCGCCGAAGTAGCGGAGCTCCACGGCCCGCGCCTTGCGCTCGTCGACGGAGGCGAGCGCTTCGAGCGCATCGTCCAGCGCGACCAGCTCCTCGGGGCGGTCGGCGGTGGCGACGAGCGCCTCGTCGAACGTCACCGGCCGGTCGCGGCCGCCGCGCTTGCCGGCGGTGCGGCCCCGGGCGTGATCGATGAGGATGCGCCGCATGTGACGCGCGGCCACCGCGAAGAACTGCACGCGGTGCTCGTAGGCCGGGTGCTCGCCGACGACGAGGCGCAGGAACGCCTCCGAGATCAGCGCGGTCGGGCTCAACGTGTGATCCGACCGCTCGCGCCGCAGGTAAGCGCCGGCCAGGTGATGCAGCTCGCCGTAGACCAGCGGCGTCAAGCGGTCCAACGCGTCCCGATCGCCCTGCGCCCATGCATGCAGGAGAGCCGTGATCGACGCGTCCCCCACCGCCATGGCGGATAGCAGACTCTGGATGCTCCGTGGCTGTCAAGGCGCTCTCGGGACGCCGCGTTCGCTCAGAAGTCGGTGAGGCCGAGCTCGAAGACGATCTCCGTCGAGCGGCCCTCGACGCCGTACGCGAAGTCGAGGCCGAGCAGCGGCAAGACGACGGCGCCGACGTAGACGCGCAGCCCGGCGCCGACGTCGGTGCGCGCGAACACGGTACCGAGCTGCGACGGCAGGTAGTCGCGATCATCGCCGGGCCGCGGGAACACGAACCCGATGGAGCCGCTGTCCCAGAAGCCGATGCCGCGGAGCGCGAACGAGCGCCACTTCACGAGCGGGACGGAGTACTCGGCCCGGTACACGAGGCGCGTGTCGCCGCGGTAGCGATCCACGGCGTAGCCGCGCAGATCGGACGCGCCGCCGAGGGAGGTGTCCTCGTGGAACGGCAGATGATAGCCGACGTTCCCGATCAGGCGGAGCTCGAGCTGGTGCTCGGCGAAGAAGCGCCAGCTGTAGTAGGCGCGCAGCTGCGCGGCCGTGTAGTCGTAGTCGTCGAGGCCGGGGATCGTCGTGTCCAGCATGAGCTGGACGTACGGGCCCCACGTCACGCCGCGGCGGTGCCCGCGGCGATCGAGCGTGGCGCGCCACTGCGCGCTGACGTCCCAGCCGTCCGATTGCGGCACGGGCACGGCGATGTCCGGATCGTCGCCGTACCGGCCGTCGCGGAACGTGACGCGGGCGCCGCGCAGCCGGACGTCGGTCGACAGCCACCACCGGTGCTGCCAGCCGGCGAGCAGGCCGCCGCCGAGGTACGTCGCGGTGCTCGAGCGCGCGATGCGATCGTCGGTCGGCGCGCCCGCGGGGTTTGCGTACTCCTCGTTGATCCGGCGGTACAGGAAGATGTCGCCGCGCAGGATCAGCTGCGTGCCGCGGACACGCGGATCGAGGTACGTGCCGAACAGGAGCGACTCGCGATCGCCGAGCTGGCCGTAGATCAGGAGCTTCTTGTTCTCGCCGCGGAAGTTGTTCTCCGCGAAGCCGACGCCGATCGAGCGGCGGCCGGGCAGGGCGAAGAGGGTCGGCGCGATGATCCACGAGTGCTTGTCGTCGAGCGTGGCGACGAGGAGGACGCCGCCGGATGCAGCTTCGAGGGCGACATCGACGCGCTCGAACAGCTCGCTCGAGACCAGCGCCTGCTTGATCCGCGGCAGATCCGCGGCGCCGACCAGGTCGCCGAGCGAGACGCGCGCGAGGTAGCCCAGCGTGCGCGCGGTGAGCTTCGACGGGCCGCGGACGCGGAACCCGACGATCGGCCGGCGCGGAGCGGGCGCGGCGGCTGCGGGCGCGGCCGGCGCCGGGGTCGCCGCGGGCGCAGGCGACGCGGGCGCAGGCGCAGGCGACGCGAGCGCGGGCGTGGGCGCGGCGGCCGCCGGCCCCGCGCAGAGAAGCGCGATCGCGACGAGGATCCGCACGCGAGGGCGATGTTACTGCTTCTTGCGGCTCGGCAGCGTGCCCCGGAGCTTGCAGATGATGCCGAGCATGATCTCGTCGGCGCCGCCGCCGATCGAGAGCAGGCGCGTGTCGCGGTACGCGCGCGCGACGGGGTTGTCCCACGTAAAGCCCATGCCGCCCCAGAACTGGAGGCACGAGTCGGAGACCTCGCGCGCGAGGCGGCCGGCCTTGAGCTTGGCCATCGACGCGAGCAGCGTGACGTCGGTGCCGGCGATGTACTCCTCGACGGCGCGGTAGACGAGCGAGCGCAGGAGCTCGACCTCCGTCATGAGCTCGGCGAGCCGGAAGTGGATCACCTGGTTGGCGATCAGCGGCTGGCCGAACGTGTGGCGCTCGCGGCAGTACTGCGTGGTCGCCTCGATCACCTGCTCCATGCCGCGGATCGCGCCGATCGCGCCGCACAGCCGCTCCTCCTGGAACTGGACCATCTGCATCATGAAGCCCATCCCCTCCTCGCCGATGCGGTGGCGCTGCGGCACGCGCACGCTGTCGAAGAAGATCGGGCAGGTGTCGGAGGCGCGCATGCCGAGCTTGTCGATCTTCGGCCCGATCTCGACGCCCGGGGTCTTCGTCGGGATGATCACGAGCGTCTTGTTCGTGTGCGGCGCGCCCTCGCCGGTGGTCACGAGCGTGCACAGCCAGTCGGCCTGCGCGCCGTTCGTGATCCACATCTTCGAGCCATTGATCACGTAGTCGTCGCCGTCCTTGCGCGCGGTCGTCTTGATCGCGGCGACGTCGGAGCCGCCGGATGCCTCGCTGACGGCGATCGACGTCACCACGTCGCCGGCGATCGCCGGCGCGAGGAACTCGCGCTTGAGCGCGTCCGTCCCCCAGCGCGCGAGCGCGGGCGTGGCCATGTCGGTCTGGACGCCGAGGGCCATCGGGATCGCGCCGCAGCGGCACGTGCCGAGCTCCTCGGTGACGCACATCTGGTACGAGTAGTCGAGGCCCATGCCGCCGTAGGCCTCGGGCTTGTTGACGCCGAGCAGCCCGAGGCGGCCGGCCTTCTTGAACACTTCGTGGGCCGGGAAGGCGCCTTCGCGCTCCCATGTGTCGACGTGGGGGTTCAGCTCCTTCTCGACGAAGTCGCGGACGGTGCGGCGCAGCTGCTGGTGCTCTTCGGTGAAGCGCATGGATCGTGCATGGAGGCTACACCGCCCCGGTCCCCTTCTACAAAACGCGATGCCCGTGCTACCAACCCCAACACGAGCTGTCCGGAATCCGTACGCTACCCGCAGTCCGTACGGATGATCTCCGTGGCGTGAACCGGGTTTCGCGCTGGAAGGTCCGACCCGCGGCGGTGCGGAGAGAGCCCCTATGGTGCCTGTTCTAGAGCTGAAGATCGCGACCGCGATGATGGCCGGCTGGATGGCGGCGTCGAGCCCCGTCCCGACGCCGGCTTCGGACGTGGCGCTGGTGACGGAGGTTCGCGCCGCCACTCCCGTCGAGGTGAAGCTGTATGACGAGAATCTTCGCGTCTCTGCGCGCATCGTCCTCGAGCGCGACGGATCAGCCGACCCGGAGACCGTGAATCAGATTACTCATCTGTTTCGGTGTCGAACCACGGGCCACCGCGCGCCGATGGCGAAGCGGACGCTCGCGATGCTCGCGGACCTGGCCGAGCGCTACGAGGGCAAGACGATCGACTTCGTCTCGGCGCACCGCGCGACGCGCGGCGAGTCGTGGACGTCTCCGCACCGCGCGGCGCGCGCCCTCGACTTCCGCATCAAGGGCGTCGATCTACGTGAAATCCGCGACTACCTCTGGCGCAAGTACACGGAGGTCGGCATCGGCTGGTACCCGTACGAGCGCTTCATCCACATGGACGCGCGCCCCGGCAAGGCCGATACCGCGTGGACATTCATGAACTTCAAGAACCGTTACAACCCTTACTGGGCCGAGGTCGCTCGCGGCAACGATCCGCAGCGGCCGGCGCAGCAGCCGGCGCAACGGACGCCGCAGCGCACCGCCAAGCGCCGCCCCAGCAGCTGAAGCTGACTCGACGGCGCCCGCTAACTTCGAGCCTCGGTGTCTCGACCTGGGGCGGAAAGTCCCGAGGCGTGCACGGTTGTCCTCGGAATCCCAGACCCCGGCTCATCCCGGCTCATCCCCGGCTCGACCCCGGCTCATCCCGGGTTCCGGGTCATCCCGGACTCGTCCCGCCCGGCCGTGGTACGCACGCTCCTGTGATCTCGCGGTTCGCGCCGTCGACGACGGGAGAGGCGCACCCGGGCACGCTGCTCTCGGCGCTGCTCGTCTGGCTCGACGCGCGCGCGCAGGGCGGCCGCGTGCTGCTCCGCCTCGAGGATCTCGACACGACGCGCGTGCGGGCCACCTGGGCCGAGCAGCTGCGCGAGGCGTGCGCGTGGCTGGGCCTGGGCTGGGACGAGCTCGTCGTCCAGAGCGCGCGCGGCGCCGCGCACGAGGCCGCGCTCGACGCGCTCGCGGCGGCCGGCCGGCTCTACCCGTGCGCGTGCAGCCGCGCCGCGCGCTCCGGCGGCCGCCGCGCGCCCGACGGCGGATGGGCCTACGAGAACACGTGCCGCGATCGCCCGCTGCCGCCCGGCGGCTGGCGCGCCTCGGCGGAGGCGCTGCGCGCCCGCCTCGATGACGGGCCGCTCGCGATCGTCGACCTGGGCGGCCTCGATCTCTCGCAGGCGCCCGCGCGCGACATGGGCGATCCGATCGTCCGCCGCCGCGACGGCGTCGTCGCCTACCAGCTCGCGGTCGTCGTCGACGACGCGGCGGCCGGCATCACCGACGTCGTGCGCGGCCGCGACATCGCGCCGTCGACGGCGACGCAGATCGCGCTGCAGCGCCTGCTCGGCCTGCCGACGCCGCGGTACCGGCACCACCTGCTCCTGCTCGAGCCGGCCGCGCTGCCCGCGCCGGGCGCGCTGCCCGCGGCGCCGGGCGCGCTGCCCGCAGCGCCGCCGAAGCTCGCGAAGCTGCACGGCTCGCTGCCGTTCTCGCAGCTCCGCGCGCGCCACGGCGCGGCCGAGCTGTGCGGCCTGCTCGCGTACGCCGCTGGCGTGATCGATCGCCCCGCGCCGTGCGCGCCCGCCGATCTCGTCGGTGGCTTCACCTGGGCGCGCGTGCGCACCCGCGATCGCGTCGCTCGCTGGGATCCCGACCGCGGCCTCGTCTTCGACGACGACTAGCGCGCGCCCGCCCGCCGCCAGGCGCCTGGCCCTGGCGCCTGGCCGGTCAGGGCGCCTGAGGCGCTACTCCGGCCGGGAAAACCCGGAGAAGCCCGACTTCCGAGGTGCAGCACGACGCTACATCGAATAGGTGACGCGGGCGCGGCACGGGCGTAGGTTCGGATCAGAGGAGGGTCGCATGCGTGCGTCATCAATGATCATTGTCGTGGTCGCCTTGCTGGCCGCGTGTGGAGACAACATCAAGCCAGAGGGACCGCCCGACGATGTGCCGATCATATGCGGCAACGGCGTCCTCGAGCGAGGCGAGGACTGCGACGACGACGACACGCAGAAGGACAGCGTCTGCGACGCGACCTGTCACTTCACGTGCGGCAACGGCCTCGTCGACACGGACATCGACATCAAGGAGCTGTGCGACACCGCCATCTCGAGCGGCCCGGGCGCGTGCCCGAAGTCGTGCGACGACGGCGTGGCGTGCACCGACGACGTCCTGAGCGGCTCGGGCTGCATCACCGAGTGCCTGCACTCCACCATCACCGCGCGCGTCGACGGCGACGGCTGCTGCCCGACGGGCGCCGACGCGACGACCGACAACGACTGCACCTCGATGTGCGGCAACGGCGTCCTCGAGCCCGGCGAGCTGTGCGACACGGCGATCGTCGCCGGCGCGGGCGCGTGCCCGATGGCGTGCGACGACATGCAGGTGTGCACCACGGACATGCTGCAGGGCCAGGGCACCTGCCAGGCGATGTGCGCCGCCACGCCGATCACGATGCCGGCGAACGGCGACGGCTGCTGCCCGACGGGCGCGAACGCGACCAACGACAACGACTGCGTCGCGGTGTGCGGCAACGGCGTGGTCGAGCCGTCGGAGACCTGCGACACGATGATCACCATGGGCGCCGGCGCGTGCCCGACGATGTGCGACGACATGATGGCGTGCACGGCCAACACGCTCGGCAACCCGGGCACCTGTCAGGCGGTGTGCCTGTTCCCGCCGATCACGATGCCGACGAACGGCGATGGCTGCTGCCCGTCGGGCGCGAACGCGAACAACGACAACGACTGCACGCCGATGTGCGGCAACGGGGTCCCCGAGTCGGGCGAGCAGTGCGACGACGGCAACATGAACAACACCGACGCGTGCGCGAACAACTGCATGGTCAACATCTTGCCCACGGCGTTCCGGTTCTCGGACCTCGACGTGCGGGATCCGCACGTCTTCGTCTCGTTCGTCTTCTGCAACGACGTGACCGACACCCAGCTGGCCGGGTTCTCGGTCAACAACGAGCTCCAGGTCTCGATCACGACCGACGAGGACATGAACGGGCTCCTCGACTTCTCGCCGACCCTGGTGTTCCGCCCGTTCTCGCAGACGGCGGCGACGATGCCGGTCGAGATGCACTTCGCCAACTGCACGGCGCCGATCGGCTCGACGTCCTGCACGGCGAGCGGCGGCATGGTGACGATGGGGACGGCGACGAACATGACCACCGGCACGTGCCTGGGGCCCCTGCCGGGCACGACCCGGCCCTACAGCCCGGCGATCGCGACGCCCACGGCGCCGTGCTTCGTGACGAACGCGGTCACGCTGACGCTGAACATCGGCGGCATCCCGATCACGCTGCACGACGCGCAGGTCGCGGCGCGCTACGTCGGCAACCCGGCGACGTCGTTCACCAACGGCCTGCTCCGCGGCTTCATCAGCGAGACGGACGCGAACGCGACGATCATCCCGGCGACGATCCCGCTGGTCGGCGGCAAGCCGCTGAGCTCGCTGCTCGCGGGCGGCACGGGCTCGTGCCCGAGCTACAGCGACAAAGACGTGAACAACGGCGTCGTGGGCTGGTGGTTCTACCTGAACTTCCCGGCGACGAAGGTCCCCTGGAACTGAGCCGCGCGTAGGCGTGGTCGCCGCGGCGGGCGCTATCAGATGCGCCGGAGCCAGTACGCCGGTCGCCGGTGCCCGTGCATCACGGAGATGACACGTACGAACGTGTCTCCTTCGACGAAGACGATCGCGTACGGGAAGCGCGACAGCAGTTTTCGACGAACACCGAGCTCGGGCAGCAATCCGATGACCGGTCCACACTCCGGTCCCGGAGCTGTCAGACCGTCCATCGCCGCGCTCAGCTCATTCCAGAATTCGAACCCCAACCCCTCGCGCTCGTTCTCGTAGCGTTCGATCGCGTGCGCGATCTCCTCTTCCGCTTCGGCATCGATGCGGATCGTCTTCATCGGCTCGCGAAGCGCGAGGCCAGCCGCTGCTTGACCACATCCCACGCCTCTCCGCCCTGGGGATCTGCCAGCGCTCGGCGCGCCCGGCGTTCCAGCTCGGCGAGCGACGTGGCATCGGCGGGCAAGCTGGACAGGAGTCGCTCGGCGAGATCGAGGCGCTCGTCGTCGGACAACGCCAGCGCGTCCTCGTACAGCTTGCGAGCGCGGTCGGTCATAGGCCGAGTATAGCCGCGGAGCTGCTGGTCGAGGAGCCGGCTACAGGTTGTCGACGCGCGCCTCGACGACGGCCTGGATGGCGGGGTCGACGTCGGAGAGGTAGTCGTGGCCGGTCAGCGCCTCGATCTGGTCGACCGAGACGCGGAAGTTCTGCCACGGCGCCGACAGGCTGATCTGCGAGTCCTGGTTGGGCATGAGGACGCTGATGACGCGCGTGCCCGTGGTGACGTTGCCGGGGCCCTGGCCGGGCGCGTCGAGCACGACGATGACCTTGAACGTCTTGTCGGGGACCTTGACGCCGCTGCCGATCGAGGTGGAGCTGGCGCTGAACGTGCCGCCGGAGACGATGAACAGCTCCTTGCCGGTCTCGGCCAGGCCGCGGCTGTAGTCCTCGAGGCTCGCCCACGGGCCGCGGTTGTTGTTGCCGGCCTGCGGGATCATGTTCGTCAGGTAGAACGTCTGCGAGTTGGCGGTGACGGTGAGCGTCCGATCGGCGGACGGGCACATGTGGCCGCGGTCGTAGCCGCTGCCGGAGTAGTCGGCGAGCGAGGCCTGGGGCACGGACACGGTGTCGTCGACGCGGAAGTCGTCTTGCCGCGCGGTGCTGCCGAGGTACGACGTGTTGAGCTCCCAGCTGACCCAGTTGGGGACCTTGCGGCTGCTGTTGTAGGAGATGACGTAGCCGGACTTCACCGAGAGGTAGCTGTTCGGGTCGGAGGTCGACGTCGGCGACGGGATGCCGAGCTTGGTGTGGACGCTGAGGGCGGCGCCGCTGCCGCCGCCGCCGCCGCCGCCGCCGCTGCCGTAGTCGGTGACCGTGATGTCGTCGATGTTGGCGCGGTTCGCGGTGCCGTCGAGCTTGCGGATCTGGAACCGGATGGTCCCGGTGACGTTCACGGTGAACGTCGCGGTGGCGAGCGAGCTGGTGGTCGTCTTCGACGTCCCGACCTGCGTCCACGTGCCGCCCCCGTTCGTCGACGAGTACAGCGCCCACGTGCAGCTGGCGTCCGCGCCGTAGGTGCCGTGGCGAACGCTCACCGTCCCGGCGCCGGTCGTGCGATCGAACTTCATCGTGATCCGGCCGCTGGTGCGGACGCGCGCGGACCGCGCGCCGACCTTGAGATCGGACGTGCTGGTCCCGATCAGCGCCTCGTCGAGGGTCCACACGCCGGTGCCGAGCGTCACGTCGGCGACGGCGTAGGCGGTCTTCGAGCCGGACTCGAAGCCCTCGGCGAGCGTGATCGCCGACGCGATCTCGCCGGTCCCGTCGGGATCGTCGGGATCGTCGGGGAAGAGATCCACGCAGCCGGCCGCCAGCGCCCAGAGCGAGCAGAGGAGCGCGATCCGGACGGTGTGGGTCCAGACGGAGAGAGAGGTGTCGCGTCGCATCACATGGCCTTTCACGACTCGAGCGCCGGCCGGCACCGGCACGAGTCACGAAGCGGCGATAACACGACGACTCCGAATCACTCGCAGAATCGCGACGACAGCCCTTCACAGTCCGCGATGACAACGAGTTACATCTCCTCGCGGGGGATGAGTTTCTCGATGAGCGCGACTCTGGATCAAGGAAAGTCTGTAATCACGAACACGCCCAGAAATAGCGCTGTCGAATCGTGATCGAGTATCGCGCGATTACGCGGCGCGGCGCGAATCGGGATCGGGATCGCGACGCGCGCGGCGGCCGCGGAGCAGCCCGGCGGTCAGGAGCGTCACGAGGCCCATGCCGAGCGGCGAGGCGGCGCCCGCGTCGCAGCAGCCGCCGCCGGGCTGAGGCTCGGGCGCGCCGTCGGGCTGAGCGCCGCAGGTCGGACCGGTCGCGCCGAACTGGGCGCGGAGGCCGGGCCACAGATCGACCTCGCAGACGTCGTGGCCGGCGGTGCCCGCGGGGCACTCGACGGGGCCGGCGAGCTCGATGAAGCGGAAGATCTTCTGCCACCGCTCGGCGTCGTCGGAGCGGCCGACGGCCATGAAGTCGGGATCCCAGTTGGCGGCGCAGCCGATCAGCCCGCCGTCGGGGCGCTGGCCGAGGCAGCCGAGCCGCGGCGAGGTGGTCGCGGCGCCGAACGTCATCCCGCCGTCGGCGGAGCGGTACGTGCCCTCGCCGCTGGCGACGAGCACGGTGGTGGCGTCGCGGGCGATGACGTCGCCGATCGGCTGGGTCGTCGCGAGGACCTCCTTGAACGTCGCGCCGGCATCGGTCGAGCGGTAGAGGCGATCGCCATCGGTGCCGCTCGTGCCGCTGGAGACGAGGTAGACGAGCTGCGGATCGGCGGGGGCGACGGCGGCGATCCGGACGAGCGGCGAGGCGGCGAGCTGGACGCCGGTCAGCGAGGCGGGAGTCCAGCTCGCGCCGCCGTCGTCGGTCGTGTACACGTGCGCGAGCGGCGACGGGGTCGCGACCTGGTAGCCGGTGGCGTAGACGCGGCTCGCGCTCGAGGGCGCGACGCGCAGGCTCTTCCACCAGATGTCGGGGGCGAGCCCGCCGCGCGGCGCGAACGTGGCGCCGCCGTCGGTGGAGCGGAAGATGTCGTTGGGCTTGCCGTTCTCGGCGGTCGCGGCCCAGACCTCGCCGGTCGGGCCGATGTCGAGCGCGTCGACCCACATCTCCGCGAAGCGGCCGGGCGTGCCGGCGGGCAGCGCGGCGGTCGCGGTCGTGAAGCTGCAGCCGCCGTCGCGGCTGACGCGGAGCCCGTTGAACGTCGTCGCGAAGATGGTCCCGTCGGCGGCGATGGCGTACTTCGGATCGAACGTGCCGCCGTAGCCGACGTTCTGCTCGCACGTCCAGCGGAACGTGCAGCCGGCGTCGTGGCTGACGAGGAGCCCGAACGTGCTGCGGACGTAGATCGTCTGGTTGTCCGCGGGGCGGAAGTACACGCCGTTGGTCACGGGCGCGCGGCCGTTCGCGTGCGCGGCGGGCAGCGGGGCCGCGCCGACGATCACGAGCGCGAGCCAGAGCAGGTCTCGTTGACGCGTCATCTCGTGAGCCTCGCAGTGATCGAGTATGCGGTCCGCCCCGGCGCGAAGGCAAGCACCGCGCCGGGAGCGGCAGAGCGCCTCAAGGCGCGGGAGGCCGCGGTGGCGCCGTCGTCGCTGGCCAGCGGGACAGCACGCTCGTCGGCGCGGCGCGATGCAGGCAGCTCTCGAGCGAGGCGCCGCTCCCTTCGCCGGCGCGCGCGCACGCGCGGAGCGCCTCGAGGGCGGTGATCGCCAAGAAGCCGGGCGTGATCGTGGACTGATCGGACCAGATGCCGCGCTCGAGCGCGCCCCACGCGAGCTCCGACGGCGCGCGCGCGAGGTGATCGATCGCGTGGAGCGCGTTGTCGATCTGCTGCGCGGGGAGCCCGCGCCCGCGGCCGAGGTAGTAGCGCCGCGCCTCCTCGCGCGCCGCGGGCTCGGCCCACAGCGCGTCGACGAGCAGGCCGACGACCTCCTCGCGCGCGGCGGGATCGAGCGTCTGGCCCTTGGGCATCACGCCGAACGCCGCCTGATCGGCCATGCTCACGAGCAGCGGGCGCGGCAGCGCGGCGCCGCGGAAATCGAACGGCCGGGTGTCGCCATCGGCGCTCTCGGTGTACGGCGCCTCGTCGTGGCAATCGATGCAGTGCCGATCGAGCTGGCGGCGCAGCGCGGCGCCGATCGCCACAAGGGCCGGAGCCGCGGGGGCCGCGGAGCCGGAGCCGGAGCCGGCGGCGGGGGCGGGCGCCGCGGGCGGCGCGGGCGCAGCCGCGGGCGGCGGCGCAGGCGCGGGCGCGGACGCCGCGGCGCGCGTCTCCTCGCGCCACCGCGCGGCGTACCGCTCGAGGGCCACCTTCATCGACGCCCTGAACGTCGGCTGCTCTCCGGCAGCGGCATCGATCGCGCGGACATCCTCGGCGGTGGCGCGATCGCCGAGCACGTAGCTGGCGAAGTGGCTCGTCATGCACTGCCGGAACTCGGGCTGCTCGGTCGCGAGCTTCGCGAAGCCGAGCGGCGTGAGCGGCGCCTCGCCGCGCGGATCGCGGATGTCCCGGCCGTACAGCGGGCCGCGCTCGGCCGTGTGGCGCGCCGGTATGTAGTGCGTGCTCGCGCGGCTATCGAGGTAGCCGGAGAAGAACTGCGATCCGTAATCGAGGCGCGCGTGGCAGTCCATGCACAGCTCGGTGTGCGCGAGCCGCTTCCAGGACTCGTGGACGAAGAAGTTGTTGCCGGCGGCGTTGAGCTCGAGGACCTTGTGCGTCGTGGCGCCGAAGCTGTTGCGCAGGTTGCACCACAGGATCTCGTAGTAGGCGCGCTGCCGCTGCCGCTGATCGGGCAGCCAGTGGAGGAGCTGCGGCGCGGTGAGCACGCCGGCGTGCTGGCCGGGCCGGACCTCCTCGCGCGCCGCCCACTTGCCCTCCTGCGGCCACCGATCGAGATCGGAGAGCTCGCGCTCGGCGCGCTTGATCTCGAGCGCGCCGATCTTCTGCCGCCGGTAGTACAGCTCCGCGTTGCGATCGCGGAACGTGGAGTTGCCGGTGAACAGGGACGCCATGGGCAGGTCGTGCTCGACGACGTACGCCGTGGTGCGCTTGAGCTCGTTCATGAGGCTCTGGTTGAGCTCGTTGTAGTGATCCTCGCTGCGGAGGCAGCGGATGAGGTTGGGCCCGCAGCCGCACGGCGTCTTCCCCTCGAGCTCGGGCGAGCCGACCTGGCTGTCGCACGCGAGCACGGCCTGCGTCCGGTAGCTGTGCTCGCCGGGCGCGAGCGTCCACTTGTCGGGCCGGTACGCCTCGGGGCAGACGGCGACCTCCGTGCCGAGGTTCCACCACGGCCGGACGGCGACGGCCTCCGACGCGGAGCACGGGTTCTGGAGATAGAGCGGCGCGCTGGGCTCCGGCGCGCGCTTGAGGATGAACGCGGTGGGCGCCGCGTAGTAGTTGCGGATGTTGACGAACGCGCCGAACACGAGCGACGGCACGACCTCGCCCGCGAAGCGCGGGCTCGCGAGGAGCTCGTCGATGTAGCCGGCCAGCTGCGCCGGGTCGCCGTCGAGCTTCTGCGCCCACGCGGCGAGGCGCGCGGGATCGGCGACGACGCCGGTCAACGTCGCCATCGATCCGAGCAGCTCCGTCGTGCTCCCGGCCGTGCTCCCGGTGGTGCTCGCGGCGGGCGGCGCCGCGGCGCGCGTGCCGGCGGGCGCGGGCGCGGGCGCGCCTGCCGGCGGCGAATCGGACGCGGCGCTCGAGCACGCGGCGGCGGCGAGCGCGGCGGCGGCGAGCGCCACGGCGAGCGCGGGCGGCCCCAGGTACTGCGCGCGCGTCACGACGTCCGGTCCAGGAGGAAGTTGCAGACCTTGCCGCTGTAGCCGTAGCGCTCGGGATCGAGCCCGGCGAGGTGGAGCATCGTCGCGCCGAGATCGTCGAGCACGGGGACGCGGCCGGCCGCGGCGGGGTCCCCGTTCGCGTACGCGATGGGCAGGCCCTCCATGCGCCGCCCGGTGCGGCCGAACACGCGGCCCTTGCGGAGGCCGGGCCCGGCGAGCAAAAACGACGTCTGCGGCAGGTGATCTTTGCCGAGCATGTCGTTCTGGCGCGGGAAGCGGCCGAGCTCGGAGCCGACGAGCGTGACGGTCTGGTCCGCGAGCGTGCCGTGGCGGTTCTTCCGCTCGTGGAGCTCGGCCAGGTACTCGTCGAAGAACCGGGCGAAGTTGCCGTTCATCTCGCCCTGCTTCGCCTCGTTGCGGATGTGCGTGTCCCAGCCGAGGAGGCCGAGATCCAGGACGACGCCGCAAGCGAGATCGTGCTCGATCAGCCACAGCGCGCGATCGAGGCTCTCGGCCATGCTCTGCGCGGTGTAGTCGGTCGAGCGCTCCGACGAGACGAGCGGCGGCACGGCCGCGGCGTGCTCGAAGAAGTCGGCGACCTCGCCGAGGTAGATCGCGGTCTGCTCGGCCTCCCGCCAGCCGGGCCCGCTCCGCGCGAGCTCGCCGGCCCGGCGGCGGAGCACCTTCGCGAGCGACGGGAGCTCGCCGGGGCGCGCGCGCGCGACCTCCTCGAAGACGTCGCCCTTGCCGAAGTAGAACTGATCGGCGGTGCCGAAGTACGCCGGCGAGTGCATGAACCGCGACGACAGGTTCAGGTAGGCCACGCCGAGCGGCTGGCCGCTCCGCCGCGTGGCGATGATGTCGAGCGCGCTCGGCATCACGTCGGCGATGTTCGTCTTCAGGTGGAAGAACTGCTTCTGCCCGGTCTCGTGGTTCACGGTCCGGACCTGCACGCCGTTCACGGCGGTCAGCTGGGGGGCCCAGCGCGCGAGCGGCGCGAAGTGCGGGCCGAAGCGGAGCTCGCCAGCGGCGGTGATCTTGTTCTCCGCCGGCAGCGTGACGATCTCGTCCACGTCCTGGGCGGTCTTCGGATCGGTCGTGTAGAGGGTGTCGTGCCCGCCCGACAGGAGCATCAGGACCCAGTAGCGCGGCTGGGTGGCGGGCGCGGCGACGGGCGGGTTGCGCCGCTTCTTGCTACCGCAGCCGAGGGACGTGCCGGCCAGCCACGCGCCGGTGCCCAGGGCGAGCTTCACGATATCGCGTCGCGTCGGCACCTTCGACCGCGCATCGTACCACGGTCGCCGCGACCGCCACGACCGTCAGTTCAGCGGGCTCCAGGCGACCCCGAACGCGATCACGCTGGCGTTCTGCGTGTTCTCCCCAGCCACGAAGAACCTCGCACCCAGGCTCAGGGCGAGCGTGTTCGAGACCTGGAAGCCGAGGCCGCCACCGACGAGGATGATGTCCTCGTCCAGGATGGCGTCGTGGTACGTCGCCTCGTCGAGCGTGAGCGTGCCGCCCTCGAGCTCGCTGAAGCTCACGCCGCCGTGCGTCTCGCGCAGGTTGAGATCGACGTGCAGATCCAGCCGCTGATCGAGCAGCTTGTGCCCGATCGTGAACGCCACGTCGCTCCGGTTCTGGCTGTGCTTCGCGGTGTCCGCCGAGATGTCGAGCTTCTCGACGAGGCTGAACTCGTAGAGGAGGTGCACGTACGTGGGGGCGGCGCCGAACGTCTTGCCGATGCCGAGCCCGGCGTGCAGCGCCTTCAAGTGCCGCCCGGCGACGGTGTTGCCGACGTTCTCGTAGTTCGTGAGCGGGATCGAGCCCGCGAGGTGCGGGCTCAGGGCGATGGGCTCCTCGAGCACCTGGTAGCGCACACCGGCGCGGAGATCGGTCAGCACGGTGTGCGTGGCGCCGTCGTCGTAGGTGCCGCCGCCGTTGTGCGGGTACATGGTCAGGTCGCCGGTGTACTTGAGCAGCGCGAGCGGGACCCCCACGCTCGCCGCCAGCTTGGCGATGGGCACGTACTCGGCGCCGAGCGTGAACTGGTGCGTGGTCGTCCCGGCGTTTTCGTACTCGATGTCGCCGTCGCCGATCACCTTCTTCGAGATGCCGAGGTTGTAATCGAGGCCGACCTCCAGCTCACCCTTCCCGCCCACCCACGCTTGCGCGCGCGCCTCGTTCCACGACGACCCGACGGCGACGATGCCGCACGCGACGACACACGCGATGATGACGCTGAACCGGGCGGGGCATGGTCTCATTTGCTCTCCCTCGTAAAGCAGACTAGAGTTTGCGCCCGTTTTTATCAGACTTTTCGGGGAGCCATTATCGGATGCTCGCAAGAATCTGGGCGTGTCATCCTGCCCTCGCCATGGCGGCCCTCGTGCTGGCGGGCTGCTCGTCATCGAAGGAGGCACCGGCGAAGGAGACCCCGGCCACAGCCGGCAAGGGCCGCGTGGTCGTCGCGATCACCATCGACTGGGAGGGTGCGTACCTCTCGACCGAGGGGCTCGAGGCGCTCGACGAGCTCCGCAAGGGGCTCGGCGCGGTGCCGCTGACGCACTTCGTCTCGGCGGGGTACTTCACGAAGGCGGAGCCGGACCAGACGGTGGCGTCGACGATCCAGCGCGCGGTCAAGCAGGGCGACGAGCTCGCCGTCCACCTGCACGCGTGGCGCTCGCTCGCGAAGGCGAGCGGCCTCGAGCCGAAGCTCTCGCCGTCGTTCTTGACGGGGACCGACAAGCTCCTCGAGTTCGAGGACGGCGACGTCGGGTTCGACACGGATCTGGACGTGTACGGCGTGCCCGAGCTGCGCGCGCTCCTGCGCACGTCGCGGCGCCTGCTCGAGCAGGCCGGCGTGCCGATCTCGAAGGCGTTCCGCGCGGGCGGCTACCTCGGCACGCCGAAGGTCCTGCAGGCGATCCGCGAGGAGGGATACACCGTGGACTCGTCGGCGACCGACTACCGCCAGCTCGACGAGCGCAAGGACGAGGTCCTGCCGCGGCGGGTCCGCGAGATCTGGCCGACCACGGAGACGACGGCGCAGCCGTGGCTGGTCGGGCCGCTGCTCGAGATGCCGATCGCCGCGTTCACCGACTACGCGACCGCGGACGAGATGGTCGCGATCTTCGAGGCGGCCAAGGCTCGGCTCGCGAAGGCGCCGGCCCGCGACGTGTTCGTGGTGCTGGGCTTCCACCAGGAGACGGGCGGGGAGTTCACCGCGCGCCTGGGCGAGGCGATGGGCAAGGTGCGCGCGCGCAAGGAGCTGGCCGACGTGCTGGACTTCGCGAATATCACCGACGCGTCTCAGCGAGCGCGGAACGCGCTCGCCTCGGGCAAGCCGTAGCGCATCGCACGCGGGCGCCTGCTATGCTCGCGGCCGGTGCGGCTCTCACGCTGGCTCCTCGGTGCGGCTGTGCTCGGCGCCTGCGGTCACGCGGCGACCGACAGCGCGGGCCCGGAGTGCGCGGATCCGCCGCGCGGGCCGCTCTGGTCGCGGTTCGCGGACGCGACGGCGCGGAGCGGCGTCGCCTTCGAGTACTCGACGCTGGGCTTTCAGGGCGGCGGGCTGGCGGTGGCCGATCTCGACGGCGACGGGCTGCCGGAGATCGTGGCGGGCCGGCGGGGCGGCGGCCTGGCGCTGTTCGGCAACCGCGGCGAGCTGCGGTTCGAGGAGCTCGCGAGCGCGGGCCTCGACGCGGCGGCGCCGGCCAGCGCGGTCGCGGCCGCCGATCTCGACAACGACGGCGACCGCGATCTGGTCCTCGCGGCGGCGGGGAGCGCCCGCGTGATGGCCAACGGGGGCGACGGCAGCTTCCAGGAGGCCCTGCGCCTCATGGACACGGGCGCGACCGAGCACGTCCTGCCGGTCGACCTCGACGGCGACGGGCTGCTCGATCTCTACTTCAGCAACTACGATGTCCGCAGCACGGACAGCTCGCAGAACCGGCTGTACCTGGGCCGGGGCAGGCTCGGGTTCCGGCCGGGCATCGCGGCAGGCGCGGGGCTGTCGTGGGCGGCGACGGCCTTCGACTTCGACGCCGACGGCGACACCGACCTCTACGTCGCGAACGACACGCTGAAGGCCGATCACGGCGCGCCCGCGCCCGGCGCGCTGCCGCCGTGGCCGGTGGATCTCCTCCTCCGCAATGACGGCCGGGGGCTCGACGGATTGCCGCGCCTCACCGAGGTCGCCGCCGAGGTGGGGCTCACCGCGCCGCGCAGCTCGATGGGCGGCGTCCTCGGCGATCTGGACGAGGACGGCAGCCTCGATCTGTACGTCCCGGACTTCGGCGCGAACAAGCTGTTCGCCCGCGATCCGGCGGGCGTCTTCGTCGATCGCGCGGCCGCGCTCGGCGTGGCCGCGGCGATGCGGCGGAACGCGGGCTGCGGACCGGACGCCACGTCCGAGGCGTGCCTCGTCCTGTCGTGGAGCGCGGCGCTCGCCGACTTCGATCTCGACGGCTACGACGAGCTCATGGTCGCGAACGGCGAGTCCTCGCCGCGGGACGTCCCGCCGGTGATCCTCTTCGTGCGCGGGCCGGCCTTGCCGTACGGCGAGGTCTCGCCGGGGCTGCCGTGCATGGACGCACGCGCGCTCGTCGCGGCGGATCTCGACGGCGATGGCGATCAGGACGTGGTGATCGGCCAGCGCGAGGGCGCGCTCCTCGTCTACGAGAACCGCGGCGCGCCGGCGCCGGGGACGTACCTCCGCGTCGAGCTCCGCGGCCAGACGAGCAACCGCGACGGCGTGGGCGCGGTGGTGACGGCGCGCCTGGCCAGCGGCCGGATGCTCACGCGGGTGGTCGGCGCGGGCGGCGTGATCCACTCGGCGGGCCCGCCCGAGGCGTTCTTCGGGCTTGGGAGCGATAGCCTCGCCGCGGTGGAGGTCCGCTGGCCGTCGGGGCGGCGCACCGAGGTGCCCACGCCGCCGCCGGGCACGCTCGTCGTGGAAGAAGGACCGTGAGCTTGATGCGAGCTGAAAAGGCTGGAAGGTCTGGAAGGTCTGGAAGATCTGGAAGGTCTGTGTCGTGGATCGGGCTCTGCGCGCTGGCGCTCTCGGCCGCGGGCTGCTCGAAGGACGCGGCGGAGGGCGCCAAGGCGCGCGGCGCGGCCACGGGCTCGGGCTCGGCGCCGGCACCGGCGCCGGCACCGGCACCGCCGGCGCCGACGGACGATCGCTACGACACCGGCGCGCTCGGCGCGCTCAAGTTCCAGGTCTCCGAGGGGACGGCCGAGGCGCGCGCGCACTTCACGCGCGGGCTGCTCGCGCTGCACTCGTTCTGGTACGACGAGGCCGCGCGCGAGTTCGGTGCCGCGATCGCCGCGGATCGCGAGATGAACATGGCGTTCTGGGGCCTGGCGATGAGCAAGCTCAAGCTCCTGTGGGGCGACGACGATCTCGACGCCGCGCGGGAGGTCCTGTCCCAGATGCCGAACCCCGATCGCGTGACCCCGCGCGAGCAGGCGTGGGTGATCGCCACGCTCGAGCTGCTGCGCGCCGGCGACGTGCGGACGAGCCGCCAGCGGTTCGCGGCCGCGATGGAGTCGCTGCACGCCCAGTTCCCCGACGACGAGTCGGCGACGTTCCTCGCGATCGCGCTCCTCTCGCGGATGCGGCCGGACGATCCGGACGCCGAGGCGGTGCGCAGGCGCGCCGCGGCGCTGGCGAGCGGCGTGTTCGAGCGCAATCCCAAGCACCCGGGCGCCGCGCACTACGCGATCCACGCCTACGACACGCCGGCGCTCGCGTCGCTCGGCCTGCCGTTCGCGCGCGCGTACGCCCAGATCGCCCCGGCGGCGTTCCACGCGCGGCACATGCCGGCCCACATCTACGCGCGCCTCGGCATGTGGAAGGAGGCGATCGCGAGCTGCCAGGCGGCGTGGGACGCCTCGACGGCGGCGGCGCGGCGCGAGAAGCTGTCCGCGAGCTACCACGACTTCCACAGCCTGGGCTGGCTCGTCGAGATGCCGTTCGAGCTCGGCCTACGTAAGGACGCGGATCGCGCGCTCGACGCGTTCGGCGCCGCCGTGCGCGCGGGGCTCGGCCGGCAGCACCGCGCGCTGTACGCGACGGAGGTCGCCTCGTACATGATGCGGACCGGCGCGTGGTCGCGCGTCGACGAGCTCCTGGCGCCGCTCGAGGCCAAGGCGGCCCTGGACGCCACGGCCAGCGCGTCGCCGCCGCAGCAGCAGCCGCAGCCACCGCAGCAGCCAGCGCCAGCCGCGGGACGCGCGGCCGCGCCGCCGAGCCACTGCGCGCCGGTCCCGGCGTCATCGCCGCTCGAGCTGTTCGAGCGGGTGTCCGTGCTCGAGGCCCGCGTGCGCGCGGCCGCGATGCTGCGCGATCAGGCTCGGGTGAAGAGCCTCCTCGCCGACCTGGACGCGGCGCGCGCAGAGCTGCGCCCGTTCCTCGCGACGACGCAGCCGAAGGAGGCGCTCGCGAAGCTGGACGCCGCCCACGCGCGCCGCAAGAAGATGCTGCTCGCCCGCGCGGCCGGCGACGATCGGGCGCTGCTCGAGGCGCTGCGCCAGTCGGCGGCGGACGCCGAGCAGGACGACGGCGGCGAGAGCAACCCGAGCGGCTTCTTGCTGGGCGAGGAGATCGCCGAGACGCTCCTGCGGCTGGGGCGCGCGAAGGAGGCGGCCGCCGAGCTTTCAGCCGTGCTCCGCAAGCACCCGGGGCGCGCCCGCTCGATCCTCGGCGCCGCCCGCGCCGCGACGCGCGCGGGCGATCCGCAGGCGGCGCGCGCCGCGTACCAGCAGCTGCTCGCGCTCTGGAGCGCCGCCGACGAAGACACCGACGGGCTCGCCGAGGCGCGGGCCGCCGTCGCGGCAGCACCTGCGCCTGCGCCCGCGCCTGCGCCCGCGAAGTGACCGACGGGTCCGCCGGCTACCGCTGGCAGAAGCCGTTGGCGCAGCCGCTGAACGGCGTCGGGCAGTCCGCGGCCACGGTGCAGGCCTTCGTGCAGAGCTTCGAGTGGCCGAACGACTGGCACAGACACGACATGCAACTTTCGTTGGTCGTGCACATCTCCAGCGGGCCGGCCGTGCCGGCGACGCACATCCCGCCATCGCCCATGCCAGCGTCGGGCTTCGGCTTGGATTTGTCGTCGCAGGCCGGGAGGAGCGCGGCCGCGAACAGGAGCAGAGAGAGCGCGATGCGTGAGGCCATATCGGTGACGACTCCAGGCTAGTGGATGCAGCCGGGCGAGTTTTGCTCGACAGGGTAGATGCCGGTCGGCGGCGCGGCCGTGACGATCTTCACATCAGTCGCGTAGCCGTTTCGGTCCATGAGCTCCAGCTCGACGCGGATCTTCTTCCCGATCAGGTTGTCCGAGCGCCAGCAGGTCTCGAAGACGACCGGCACCTCCTCGATGAGCTCGTACTGGCCGTTGCCGAGCGGCATGTACGCGGCGCGGAACGCGCAGCCGCTCGCGTAGTAGTTGAGCGGCACGTTGGTGTCGTGGAAGAAGGCGCGGATCCGCGTGCGCGGGTTCGAGGGATCGAGGACGTCCTGCGGGTTGCCGGGCGTAAAGCCGGTCATTCGCACGTTCGCGATCAGCATGTACCCGTCCTGGACGCCGTACTCGATCGGCAGGTCCGCGGGCATCGGCTGGAAGCCGTCGCGCCCGGTGCCGAGCACCGCCGAGCCCTGGGGCGTGCGCTGATCGGGCCAGCACGGCGTCGGCGGCTCCACCGGCGCGTCGACGCTCGCGTCGACGCCGGCGTCCACCATCCCGCCGGCCGGGTCTTCGCCGCAGCCTGCAAGCGCGACCGCGGCGAGGATCACGAGGCGCCACATCGCCGCGAGCTTAGGCGAGCCCGCGCCACGGCACAAGAGGTATGATTCCCCACCGAAATCATGCGTTCAAGGATGATTGCTGCAGTGTTATTGCTCGCGAGCTGTGGCGGCGGAGACGATGGTGGTGATGACGGCCCGCCCGTCGAGGAGGCCACGTGGCACCTGCTCGGCCAGCGGCGCCCCTCGTCGCTCCTGGCCGTCTGGGCGTCGAGCACCTCGGACGTCTGGGTCGTCGGCGGCCGCGAGGGCGCGGGCCTGGGACCGACCGTGTATCACTTCGACGGCACGGCCTGGACCAAGCGGGACACGGGCCTGACGAACATCGATCTATGGCAGGTGTTCGGCTTCGCGAACGGCCCGGTGTTCTTCGGCGGCTCCAACGGGACGATCCTGCGCTACCAGAACGGCGCCTTCGAGAAGCTGACGACGCCGACGACCGACATCACCTTCGGCCTGTATGGCAGCTCGCCCGACGACGTCTGGGCCGTCGGCGGACAGACGACGGGCAAGGGCTTCGTCTGGCGCTACCGCGGCACGGCGTTCGAGCCGGTGGCCGGGCTCCCGGCGGAGCTCGACATGAGCACCGTGTGGAAGGTCACGGGGCGCGGGGCCAACGACGTCTGGATGTCGTGCTCGCGCGGCCTGGTCCTGCACTGGGACGGACAGACGATCTCGAACGAGCGGATCGGCGCGACCGGCGAGTCGCTGTTCTCGATCGGCTGCCACGAGAGCCGCTGCATGACGGCGGGCACGAACATCACCAACGGCGTCCTGTACCAGAACGACGGGCAGGGCTGGGTCTCGAGGGTGCCGACGCCGGACGGCCCGATCTGGCGCGGCGTCACGCCGCTGGGCGAGCACGCCTACGTCGTGGGCATGGTCGGCTCCGTGCTGCGGCTGACGCCCCAGGGCTGGGTCTCCGATCCGCACGGCCTCACGACGGAGGCGCTGCACGCGGCGTGGTCGGACGCGGACGGCAACCTGTTCGCGGTGGGCGGCAAGTTCGATCGCGCGCTGACGATCGACGGCGTCATGCTCTACAAGGGCAAGACGGAGCTGCCCGCGCTGCCCTGATGGCGGCGGCGGCGGCGGCGGCTACTTCTTGACGAGCGCGGCGCGCCGGTTGCGCCCATCGGTCCGGCCGTACTTGAGGCGCGTGTCGCCGAGCGGGGTGACCTCGAGCCGCGACGCGTCGATCCCGGCGGACAGCAGGTGGTCGCGCACGAGCTCCGCGCGCTTCTGGCTGAGCGCCATGTTGGCGTCGGGGTTGCCGGCCGGATCGGCGTGGCCCTCGATGATCACCTGCGCGTCGGGGTTGGCGTTGAGCCAGCGGACCGCCCGGGCGAGCGAGACGACCGTCTGGCTGCTGAGCCGGGAGCTGTTGAAGCCGAAGTAGACCTCCTCCGGCATCGCGGCCACCTTCGCGGCCGGCCGCGGCTTGGGCTCGGCGGGAGCCGGCGCGGGCGTCGGGTTCGTCTTCACTTCCGGCGGGGCTGGCCGCGGCGTGGTCGTGACTCGCTCCGGCGGCGGCGTGGGCGTCGGCGCGGGAGCCGGCGTCGGCGCGGGGGCCGGCGTCGGCGCGGGCGTCTCCGTCGGCTCCTTGGCGGAGACGACGCGGCGGTTCGGATCCGGCGCAGGACCGGCGGCGATCGGCGTGCGCGTCGGGCGCGCGGCCACGACGGTCCGGCCCTCGTCGGCGCGCACCGGCTTGCGGGCGACCTGCTTCTCGACCGAGCGCATGTCGGCGGTGACGTCGCCGGAGCGCACGAGCACGACGGCGCCCGGGTAGCTGGTGCGCGCCTCCTCCTGCTGCTGGGCGTCCACGATCACGACCGCGTATGACTTCTTCTTGGCCGCGGCCGGGGTCGGCGCGACCTCGACGCGGTGGCCGGAGGCCGCGAGATCGCGCTCGAGGCGGCGCGGCGGCTCGCCGAGCAGGAGCACGTCCGAAGGGTTGGACGTGCGGGCGACGGCCTTGCGCGCGGTCTGACTCTTGACAGTCAGCTTGACGCCGCACGCATCAGCGGGCGGCGTCGCGTGCAGATCCACCAGGGAGAGGGCCAGGAGGCCCGCGGCGAAGGTCCATTTCATGGCGTACCTCGACGGCGCAGAGCATCCGTTCTTAACAGAGCACCTACCCCCCCGCAAGGCCTCGTCTCATGGGCCGGCAGCAGACTCATCCGTCGGGCGGAAAATCCATCGCGATGCGGCACCGCCTCGGCGCTCTCGCGCGCGACTGACGAGAATTCGCGCGGCGACCGGTTTTGCGTGATGATCACCACTACGCGTTTGTCGTACCCGAGGGACGTCAAACAATCGACGTTTGATCGAGCATCAAGACTTGAGGATCGCGTCGGATTAGCGGCATGCTGCGCCTAACCTCGGGGGGAGGTCATTATGCGTCTACGCACTCTGAGTCTGTCTTTGTTCTTCGCGATGGCTGGACTCGCCGCTTGCGGCGATGACGAGAACGACATCAAGCGGCCCGACGCCGCGACTACGCCCGACGCGCCGAAGCCCGTGTTCAAGGGCTACGACGCCGACGAAGGCGGCGAGGTCCGCATCGAGTACGTCAAGTTCGGCAACGGCAACGCGGGCATTCGTGCCGGCGCGTTCTTCTACGACAACCCGGGCACGAAGCGGTTCTGGGAGTACGTGAACACGAACGGCTGCACCGACTCGTCGACCGACATGAACTGGCCGACGGCGGCGAACCCGATCGCGGAGCGCACCTACCTGGATCCGGGCAACATCATCCTCTCGGGCGGCCCGCAGACCTTCACGCTCAAGCGCAACCCCGCGATGGGCCCCGACGTGCCGGGCCGCGTGCACCCCGCCGACAAGTGGTTCTTCGATACCGCGACCTCGGCGGATACCGACGGCGGGACGTACCTGACCGAGAAGACCAAGTACGACCTCATCGTCACCGGCAGCCCGAGCATGCCGGCGCAGATCTTCGATGACGTGATGTACATGCCGGCGGACTTCTCGGTCATCAGCCCGGCGCTCTCGACCACGCCGTTCCCGATCCCGGCGGGCATGCCGCAGACGTTCACCTGGACCACCCCGCCGTCGGACCAGCCGGCGGGCTACGAGATCGTGTCGCTGGTGGCGTTCATCGTCCCGGGGCAAGGTCCGGCCGTGCTCTGCATCGAGCCGAACGACGGCTCGATCACCGTCCCGGCGAACTTCATCGACATCGCCCGCGCCAAGATCGGCGCCAACACGGGCACGCTGGCCCGCCAGACGCTGACGCACCAGGTGCGCGAGCTGATGGACCGGAACGGCCCGACGGGGAAGCGCATCGATCTCCTCACGATCTGGTGCTACGCGACGCCGTTCGTCGCCCCGTAGTGTGAGCTAGCGATCGAGCTAGCAAATCGATCGAGTGGCGCGGGTCAGTGCCACTCGACGATGGCGAATGTCCAGTCGTCGGTCTGTGGCTGGTTCCCTCGAGTTTGGTCGGCGTGCAGGAGGATTGAGGCCGCCGCGTCCCTGAGGCGCTGCCCCCTGGTGAGCTCGTACTGCTGCGCGAACCGCCGCATCCCCATCACGTTGCCGTTGGGGAGGATGATCTCGGGGATACCGTCCGTGTAGAGCAGGAGCCGCTCGGAGGAGTCGAGCTGACCCTCGACGCGGCCGATCTCGAACCCGCTCTCGGTCCCGAGCGGCGAGCCCGGGCAGAAGTGCACCCGGTGCTTGCCCTGCTGGTTCAAGCCCAAGATGGGCGGCGCGCCGGCGCTGTAGAACACCCACCGGCCCGTGGCCTCCTCGAGCTCGAGGGCGGCCATGGTCATGTGGTACTTGCCCTTGGCGACGCGCAGCACCTCGCGGTTGAGCCGTTCGAGCCCGTGCTGGACGTTGTCGAGCCCGTCCTCGATGAGCACGCGGAACGCCGTGGCGACCGCCGCGGTCACCATCGCGGGGCCGGGGCCGTGGCCGGTGACGTCGCCGACGAGGATGAGGTGCCGCCCGCCGGGGAGCGGCTCGTACCACCACCAGTCGCCGCTGCACGCGTCGGCGGGGCGGTAGTAGCCAAACAGCGTCATGTGGTGCGTCGTGATCTCGTTGTGGTCGGGGAGGAAGCCGGTCTGCACGGCGCCGGTGAGCTCGAGGTCGCGCTCGACGACGGCGAGCCGGCCCTCGCGCTCGGCGCGCTGCACGCGCGCCCGCTGGAGGCGGATCACGAGGTACGCGGCGCCGGCGAGGAGCAGGACGTAGACGCCGTACGCCTGCCACGTGCGCCAGAGCGGCGGCGTCACCTTGAGCTTGAGCGCGATGCCCGCCTCGTTCCAGACGCCGTGCCGGTTGGCCGCGCGGACGCGCAGCGTGTAGTTGCCGCCGTCGAGCTTCGTGTACGTGGCGAACGGGCGATCGATCTCGATGAAGTCGTCGTCGAAGCCCTCGAGCTTGTACGCGTAGCGGTTCTTCTGCGGGGCGGCGAACGCGAGCGCCGCGAACTGCAGCTCGAACGAGTCCGAGTACGAGACCTGGAGCGACGGCAGGGTCCAGATCGGCCGCCCGAGCTTGACCTCCTGGTTGAAGACCTTGAAGTTGGTCATGACCACGGGCGGCACGTAGGGGTCGCGCGTGATCTCCTTGGGCTGGAACGCGTTGAAGCCGCCGGCCCCGCCGAAGAACAGCCGGCCCGACTTGCTCAGCATGAACGAGCTCTGGCTGAACTCGGCGTCCTGGATGCCGTCGGACGTGTCGTAGGCGATGAACTTGCCGGTCTTGGGATCGAGCTGCACGAGCCCGCCGCCGTTGGTGCTCATCCAGAGCTTGCCGTCCGCGTCGGGGAGGATGCCGTGCACCGTGTTGTTGGTGAGCCCGGAGTTGGTGGTGTTGAACCGCTCGGCCTTGCCCGTGCTCGGATCGAGCTTGTTGAGCCCGCCGCCGAACGTGCCGACCCAGACGCTGCCGCTCGCGTCGCGGTAGATGCTGAGCACGTCGTCGCTGCTGAGGCTCGCCGGATCGTCGGCCCGGTAGCGGAAGCTCTGCGCGGTGCCGGCGGTGGTGTTGAACCGGATGACGCCGCCCTTGCCGGTCCCGAGCCAGAGCACCTTCTTGTCCGTGGGATCGAGGTAGAGCCGGTAGAGGTGGTTCGAGCTGAGGCTGTTCGCGTCGTCGCCGGCCTCGGTCGTGAACGCGGTGAACGTCTCGAGCTGCGGATCGAAGCGCAGGAGCCCGCCGCCCCACGAGGCGAGCCACAGCATGCCGCGCTCGTCCTCCCAGATGTCGAAGATGGTGTCGACGGGGAGGCTGTTGGGCTTCTCGGGATCGGGGAGGTAGCGCCGGTAGGTCTCGGTCTTGGGATCGAACGCGACGAGCCCGTTGCGCAGGAGCGCCATCCAGAGCGTCCCGCGGCGATCGCGGTGCAGCGTGTTGATCCAGACCGACTCGAGCGGGGCCGGATCCTCGTCGGACAGGTTGCGCCCGAGGCTGTGATAGATCGTCACGCGCTGGGCCGCCCACTCGTACTTGTAGAGGCCGTTGTAGGTGCCGATCCAGGCGGTGCCGTCGCTGTCCTCGAACATCGACTTGGTCTGGCTCTGCGTGCGGTGGTGGCCGAACCGCTGGCGGAGCTCGCTCACCTTGCACACGCCGACGGTGAACCCGCCGATCCACATGACGCCGCCGGCGTCCTGGTAGATCGCCTCCACCGTCGGGAACGCGATCCGGGTCGGGTCCTTGGGGTCCTTGGGATCGTGCATGTAGCGGACGATCTTGCCGGCGGCGTCGATGCGGTTCAGGCCGTTCGAGGTGCCGACCCACAGCATCTTGTTCTTGTCCTCGAACAGGA